>JACCDR010798992.1_pt1 | contig 46937 bp, 87 predicted proteins | sample 7446431 | NCBI WGS metagenome assembly JACCDR01 (sample SAMN15323443, study PRJNA562643) | freshwater metagenome | isolation source: river surface water | place: USA:Blue River Watershed | collected 2017-08-17 | reverse complement strand
TCCAAATTGTTGTCCTTGTCCATTGCCACCAAGCCTACCTGATAACACAGGTACTTTCTTGCCAGATGCGAGTGCATTAAGTGTTGCTCTTTGCATTTGTTTCTTTGGATCTTTCTCAAATAAATCTAACGCATCCTCAAATACATCGAGCTTGCTGAACAACTGTATCAATGCTTCATTCGATCTAAATGTAGGATCTGATATAGCCATGTTAATAGCCTCAGCCATCTGTTTGATGTCTCTGTCTCTTCTGACATCACTAATAGTTGTCAATTGAACATCAACATCTAAATTACTTGGAATATCAGCAGGATTACCAGGATCTAAAATTTCTACTGCGTTCTCTGGGCCGTTAAGTGTCTCAACGCCATCAGCACCAGCGATTTGTATTCTAATCTTGTCTTTAAGGAACTGCTTGTTAAGTCCATTCCATTGTCTACCAAGTTCTCTAAGTTCGTCTTGAATCCTTCTAACAGTCACCGATAAAGTAACTTGAGAAATCCTTGTGAATATTTCAAAGCTTTGTGAATCTCTAACCTCACTACCAGGTGATGTTCCACTGATAGCACCATCAACAGAAAGCGCATCCTTGCATTCTTGTAAGAGCATCATCATTCCCTGTACTACAGATCCATCGATAATATCTGGTCGTTCAGTTCTTATATCAGAGATATCACCGACTTTAATTACATCACCAGCTTCACCCTTCTTGAGTTGTTCGATAGCAAGATTACTTACACCGCTACCCACAAGAGTTGTACCCTTAAGATGTTTTTCCCAGTTGTCAAAAATCATATTTTGCATCTGGTTGATATGAGAGAATAATCTTTCGCAAACTACATACTCGCTAAGTCCGAAGAAGTCACCGAGTTGTGGCAAGTTCGCTAATCTAATAAAAGGGAATCTAGCTCTGTAAACAGGTCTATTGATATCCAAAGGAATCTCACCGTTACCTATGATAGTTACTTTACCTGGTTCGTAATATTCTAATATCTCACAAATAGGGTCGCCTTCTTTACCGCCACCGTACTCTTCGATTCTCTTGTTTAAGTCTTCTGTGTAATTTTCGTATCTACCTTTCTTGCCAGTAGGGTTTAAACTTACTGATCTATATGGCATTGCGCATTTTAAAAGCAAATCTACATTCTTTAATCGTCCTAGTTTCTCAAAATGCTTTAGTTCACTAAATGCCATGAACTTTCTTCTAATCACATATCTAGCATCTTCCAGTGAAGTAGCAGCAGGGTCAATCCAGAAATCGTTTATATCTACAATTTCAATACCTGGTCTATCAGTTCTTACAATAGTTTCTATAGGCCCTGGCATCATTGCAATTTCAAATTCTGCTTGTCCTGTTATTGGATCTCTGACTGGATTGCCGTATTCATCTTTCTTGACTACGTTCTTCGGAACTGGTTCACCCTGAATCTCTTCAATCTTGTTATCCCAATAGGTATGCAGGATAGCAGTCCCAACGGTAAACATTTCCTTGTAAGCTAAATAGAAAGTTTCGCAAAGCTTCATCTCGGATTGCTGCTTCTGCATGAATTTTGTATAAGCATTAGCTTTACGTACTGCGTTAATATTATCCCAATGTCTAGCTTTGAATAACGGTCTTGACGCAGATCCCATTGTGGCATCAGCCATGAAACTAGCTTTTCTTTCGATAGCCAAGTGTGGTAATGGATGCGCTATTTGTGCTTGCCAAGAAGCTTTTTCTACATCTAAATCATTTTTATAAGTTCTCTTAAATCTAGCACGATCCGCAAAAAACTTTGCAGCAAAATTGAAACTTGTATTAATTAAAGGGGATATTTTTTTAATAGCCTCTTTATCAGCATCATCTAATTTTTCTTCAAGGTTCGCTGGTAGATTCCCCATAATATACTAATAATTTACCACACAAATAGGATTATCATATCGTGGGTCTATAGTTACCACCCATAGCATACTTTTTATCAGTTTTTGCTAACAATCTAGCTTCTTCTTCTGTTTCCCAATTTTCGTATTTTATATTCGCTCTTGTGTAATATCTTAGTCCTGCTTCTCCGTGATCGTCAAGTCCAGCAGTACCCTCTTGTTTCCCGCCTTTTCTCCACTCAAGGTTTTCCATGCAATTTATCATGCGTGGGCATAATGTTCTGTTAAACCTAAGTCCTGGTTTACCTGTTTTCTTATTAATAGCAAGCATCCTTCCAATCTCGGCTCTTGCCGTTTCAGGTGCAAGTTTATCTGTAGATTTTGCTCTCCAAGCGGTAAAGTTAGGGCCTAGAATTAATTCACCAGCTTTTACGTGTCCTTCTGGATAAACGCATTCTTCGTATTCCTGTAAAATCGTTCCACCACTTGCCTTTTTGTTCTTGATCTGCGAATCTGCAACAGTAAGTAAAGGAGTTACTCCCCAGTCATCTGAAATTTCTCTAATTGCCATTGCTTGATCTATAACTTCAAGCCCACTTTGATATTTCTCTTGTAAAGCCCAATGAGTATCGTTCTTATCCACTGCGACTAACACATAAACGAAATCATCTCTTCGTCCATAATCAGACCATGCAAAGAACTTACATTCTTTAAGATCAGGAAGTTCTTCGGAGTCGTAAATGTGCCAAGTTTCGCCACCCATCTCTTTTCTGAAAGTCGGATATACTTTACCTGTAACACTCTCAAATTTTCCACGTAGTCGGATTTCGCCTTCTGGAGTAAGTAATGGTTTTCCATCAGCGCCGTATTTCATATTACCTTCTGAGTCATGTTGAGCATAAGCTCGTAACATCACTTCAAACATTTTGGGATCTATATTTTCAATATTCTCTTCCGTTGCCACTTCTATCCAATCAACTAAACCTCCTCCTTGAAGCCCTGAATAATTCCCTGAACCTTGGATAATATCTCTTGTGTAAGTCAATCCATGTGTCGGAGTTAGAGCGTTTAGCAACCATGCACCGTGAGCTACCATCCTTGGAATCATTGCTCGCATAATATCCTCTGGGATCTCCTCATCGCAAAGTAGAACGCCATTGATATTGGCAGACTCGAATACATCAACACCGCCCGAGTAAGGTTTGAAAATAAAATCCGAGTAAGTATCTTTGTTAATAAACACTCTAACCCTATCCACGTAAGTACCTTTCTTGATGATGCGATATTGGTCAGGTCGAAGCCATTTAATTAATTCTTGTAAAGGCGTTTGTTCTAGTACGTTCCTGTCTTCCCCGCAAAGCCAGTTAATAAGCGGTCTTCCAGGCATTGCCTTGCGAGTAAACCCAGGGAATTGATTCAATGCAATCAAGATTCCTTTGTAAGTGATTGTCGCTGTCTTACCACCTTTGTTACCCCCGATGAAATACTGAAACGGCTTTACAAACTTCAAGAACTCGACTTGCTTCACGTTGTTCATTTTAAATTTCTTTAAAGGATTCATTTCTAAATACCCTTCAAGATCAATAAGGTAGTTCTCGAAAAAAACTCTTTCGTCTTCTGGTAACGCTTCTAAAAAAGCTGCTAACTTTACTGGATCAGTTATTAGTTTTTTTAGGAGTTCATTCTCCTGTGATAAGCCGTTCATTCTTCTCCTCCGGTATTGGATTCACTTTAAAAGTCCCTTCAATTAGATCGGCATTGCGTTTAAGAATATCTCCCATTCTTCTAGTCTTCTCTTCAAAAGTTCCTTCTAGTTGCATTGCTACGTTAAACATAGCGGTCGTATTTTCAGCATCAATTTTCTTATCAAGTAGTACGTTCTTCTCTTGGTCTACCTTTATTTTATGAGATTTGGTAACAAGATCACTAAGCGTTCTACGGACATCATTCCTAGCTTTCATTCCTGCTACATAATTAGATGTGTAAAAATTGTCATCACTATCTAATTGCTCGACATGTACTTTTAATTCTTCATGGTCTGCGATGCTCTCGCCAATCACATACTCTGAGAGCATTGCAATATCTATCTGCTGGGTAGTTGCTTCTATAATCTCGTTATAGAGACGGTTTGCTTCAGTTGGATTAGTACGAGTCTCTCGCATAAAGCGATTCATGATAATCTTGCGCGCTTCTGGTTGCGAAGGAAGCATATTGGTCTGCTTCATCACGTCTTTCATTATTGTGTTTAATGATTCAACACGTTTTCTCGTTTTACTCTGTGGACTAAAATAACTCGACATTTTGTTGCTTATATACCCTCTTTTAGCTACCTGTTAGTCATATTACTATAATTCCTCGGTATAGTAATATCGGAGGCAACTAATATGACAGAAACAATAACAAAAGGTATAAGTAAATTTAGAAGAACACAAAACGGAGTTAAAGGCTCAGGTTTTGGCGTTCAAGAAGCTAACGTAGAGAAAGCTTCGAACGGTAATCACAAAGTAACAGTACGTTTATTTTATGATTTTGCGGTACAAGGTGCAATAGCAGCGTCAGGTGGAACCAAATCTTTTTATAGAGTTGGTGACACGAGTGCTTTTGTTCTACCGACCAACTGCCAAATTAAAAGAGCAGACTACCAAGTAGTAACAACTTTCACGTCAGCAACGGACGCAGCAGTACTTTCAATAGGTATCCCTACGGATGATGCGGCTGGTATCGTAGCAGCGCTAGCAATTTCTAACGGATCAAACATCTGGGATGCAACTGCTAAACAAGTAGCTACAATCCAAACAGGCGCTACATCTGCGGATAGTGAAGTTACAACTGCTGAAAGAAATATTGTTCTTACAAATACTCATGCTTCAGAGGCGACTACCGCTGGTAAAATGTTCTTGGATATTGAGTACGTAGAATTGAACTAATTAAAAACTCTCCCCTAAATACTAAAAAGCCCGGGATCTTCTCCCCGGGCTTTTTCTTTTAAAACTCCACTTCAGTTCTTTCGTCTTCATCAAAATAGAATTTGATATTAAGACGTTTCTCTAAAAATAAATGCAACATCCCATTTGTCCTATCAAACAATCTTTTGCCGATACATACTAATAATTCCATCAATCGCTTCTTCGGGATCTTCATTTTCTTCGAAATTATGTCTAAATCTTTGTAGAAATTTTCATGGATGCGTACACTTTTATCGCCTCTTTGAATCATGGCGACATTATATCAATATTTGTAGCTTTTGGCGAAAACGGTATTTTATAAACATAAATATTGTCTATATTAGTAACTAGCCCCCTCTTGGGTTTATTCCTCTGTATATTACAAGTCAGGAATGATCTATAAGCGGATTCGGCATCTAAGGAGAAAATATGGAAGACGGACAAGTAGCAACAGCAAATCCTGGACAAGATGTGGCAGCGCCATCTCAAGCTCAGCCTGGTGTTGAAACACAATCACAAGACCAAAGCCAAACAGTTGATTACCAAAAGAGGTTTGCAGATACGCAAGCAGCTTTTACTAGGAATCAACAAGAGCTTGCAGAACAAAGAAGAATAACTGCTGAACTACAAAGTAAATTGCAAGAAATTGCACCTTATTACGAACAGCAAAAGAAATTCTTTAGTCCTGAAGAAAAAGCGGCTAAAAGTGCTTGGGATTATGAAAATGGGATAGATGGTGCGCTTACAGAAAGAGATCAGAAGATAAATAATCTAGAACAAAAACTAGAGAATGCGCTTCAAGGACTTCAAAGCCAAAGCACATGGGCAGTACAACAACAATTCAAACAAGACCAGTACCGCTTATATGATGAACTTGGTAAGAATGACTTTGGATCAGAAGCTGATTTTGCAGAAGTAATCAAACAACTACCTAACTACGATCCAAATTGGGAAAGTAATTATTTACAAAAGCCGAGTTACGAAACACTAAAGAGGAGCTACTTTCTAATGTCAGGAGCTGCTCGTTATGACCCAAACTCAGCCTTCGCTAGACAAGCAGAAGCCAAGCAAAAGCAAGACTTCCTTAACAAGCAAAGTAATTATTTAGGTTCAGGACAGTCTATTAAATATGGGCCTTCTGCAACTAATCCTAATTCAGCTTACATGACTCCTATTGAATCGGTTTAAGGCAAATAAAAACAATTAAGGAGGTTAAATTATGCCAACAGCAAGCGGCCCATTATACGCAGTTATACCAGGGCAATTAGGATATCAATCAGTGTACTTACCAACAGGGAAGGAAGTTCTGCCTCGCCAGAATCCACTTTTACTAATGGCGAACCTAGCCAAAGGCGACGTTCAAAAATACACTGGTAATGTAAATGAAAAACAAAAACCAGTACAACTTAAAATGATTGTAGTTCCATCAGCGGAATTCCAGTTCTATGAAATAGATCCTGAAAGAGCAAGAACAACTACTTTATCATCTGATGTTGGCACTGGTACTACAACTTTCCCTGTAGCAAGTACAGAAGGTTTTAACGAAAAAGACCTTGTGAAAATTTCGCAAACAGGTGAGATTGTTAGAGTAAGTGAAGTTCTATCAGGGGCTTTAAGAGTAGAGCGTGCGTTCTCTAGTTCACTAGCAGACAATACTGTATTCCCTAGCTCTCTAACTGCTGATTCAGCAACAGATCCATCAAGCGGTGATACTCTCATTAGACTTGGGCCAGCAATGGAAGAAGGATCTTTCGCTATTTTCAGAGATAGAAAGACATCAACTCGTAGAATTGGTCACACTCAAATTCTGAGAACTGACTTAATTCAAACTGGTACTGAAATGGCTCAAGAACCTTCAATGCAAATCGCAGAAGAAAAGTTCGAGGGTATCAAGAACCAAGAGTTAGCTGAATTGTACATTGATCATGAGTACATTGCGTTCCATGGCAAATTGCACAGAGCAAGCAGAAGCGGTGAAGTTATTAGAGCTACTCAAGGTATGCTTGAATTTATTCAAACTAATAACATCGCAGCTTCTACATTACAAGGTTCTGGTAGCCAATTCACTCTAGACAAACTAGAGGATATGGTTTACAGAGCTAATAAACGTGGTGGTAAGAAAACTTATTTAGTAGGTAACGAAGGATTTCGTTATATTGCTAAAGTAGCAAAAGAAACTTCTACGCTTAACATGAACGTAAATCCAGGCGAGAACAAGTTCGGTATCTCTCCAGATATGTTTATTAACGTATTTGGTCAAGCTGACTTTGTTTATTACCCATTAATGGACACTGCACCTCTTAACAAGCAGATCATAGCGATTGACCCAGATCAATTAATGCTTTGCACACTAAGAGACAGAGCCCTTAACTGGAAAGACAACACACAACAACCAGACTACGACGGAAGATCAGGTAGATACCTTACTGAAATGGGAGTCATTCCTCTTAACGAGAAAATGCACCACCGCTTCACAGGTTTTACTTTCTTCTCGTAAAAATAAATTGAGCGGGATTAGGAAACTGATCCCGCCTTTCTTTTAAAAGGAGAAAAAATGAAATTGAGAAAGATAAAATTGATATGCAGTAAGTTAGGGTATGAGGTAAATATAGAGAAGACTATAGAAACTTATGTAATGGATAATTTTGGTAATTTGTTACCGAAACAAACAACTCTAATAGACAAAGATCCAAGAGGGAATTGGATATTCAAGCCTAAAAATAAAAACAAATATTCTGAGTTTGTTTTAGAAGAAACAACTGAATGGGTAAATAAAACTCCATCAGAAGTTAGCGATAGCATTAAAGCTATGAGCCCTGAGATCGTTCAGAAATACGGCCCTAATGTAGGTTACGTTACTTTAGAAGAAGCTTTAATGGCTTTTCTAAAACAAATGAAACCTTATATCCGTCTTGGTGAGTTTGCGATTGTTTGCGACCCTAGTGTCGTAGATGTCGTTAAGTTACTTATTGAGAATGGCTGGCCGCTTTCAAGAGTAGAAAATAAAGAATTGCTTTCTGCTCCAGCGAAAGCTGAAACTACTCCAATCGCTGATCCAGTAGAAGATTCAGAAGATCTAGAAGAGATTGAAGATGAAGAACTTGTAGAAGATCCAGCAGCAGCAATTGTTTCAAGACAAGTGAAGACATCGCCGAAGGCTAAAGCAGCAGCCAAGAAAGCGAAATTAGCACTTGGTATTGGTAAAGGAGAACCAATAGCAGCATAATGTTAGTAAAAGACGAGATTATTAAAAAGACAAAGCTTCTTCTCAAGCTCACTCAACCAGGTGATGGAGATGAAGAGGTTGCCATTCACTTAGAAAATGTGGCTATGGCTCTTTCAAAAGAATTTCAGTCTTTAACTTATAAATCTGTTGATTTAGATATTGTTGATTCCGAAGTCACTTTCCCTGATGATGTTGGGACTGTGATTAGCGCATGGATTGGCGACACTGAATTAGCCCCTGTAGACTTTAACGAATTCCAAAGGTTAGGTCAAGGGGGCTTTGCTCAGAATATTATTCGTATTCAACAGAAAGCTGGAGCGTGGACAGCGACTGTGTTTGGTAACACTGGAGTAGGCACTGGGACATTGACATTGATTTACAAATCAGTGGAAGATGATATCTCTGCCTTCCCAGATCAATATCGCAGACTTATCATGCTTGGTGCTAGTGCCGATTACTACTTATGGGAAGATTTTAGCGACTTAAATAAAGAATCTAAATTAAGAGCTAGATATAACGAAGAACTCAACGCCTTTAGGGAAGAACAATTACATGGACAAGGGATAAAACAGAGACGAGAATCTCAATTTGAACTTGACTGGAACAGATCTTTCAGAAATCGTATCATTGCTAACGATCAAGATACAGGTTAAAATAAGGAGTAGTCATGGCGTTTGGAGATAAATTTAGAAAGACTGGCACATTTAGTCAAAAGGGACTTAATAAGTGGGCAAGTATTGGTGTTAATGATCCTAATGCCTATTTAAAAGAGCAAGGTCTAGGTCAAGGGGCAAGCAGAGCCCAACTTAAATATGCTTTTGGTAATGCAAAGAAAAACCAAAACAATATTACAAATCCAAATGACAACCCATTTGAATATGCTAACTTGCCAATGCAAGGTGATCCTAATAGTGCAGCGGCTCCAATAAGAGATGCTGGTAATCAAGCCACTGCTTCTGGACAAGATTTAGTTAGTGGATCAATGAACACTCTTGGAGGTTTGCTTGGTAGTATTCAAGGGCAATCTAATAATGCTTTTAGACAAGGAAGAATGGCTGAGGGATTGAGCTTGGGGGCTCAAAACATGGCAGAGAACCCAAGTTTTAATTCTCAAGCACAAGCTTTATTCGATCAAAGAGCGCAACAAAGAATGGGCGAAGTTGATAAATTGTTTGGGAAAGGTGGAGCTGAACAAGAACAACTTGGAAGAAATCTTGCAGATCAAATAGCAAACTTAGATGAGCTTGGTGTCAGTGGTACATCAGAATCTAGCGCTATTGGTAAGATGCTTGGTGATTTCCAAGGTAGAAAATATCAAGCAACACAAGCAGCTAATGAACTTAGTAGAAATGAACAGCTTGGAGAGAGACAGGATATTAGAGGCGCAGGATTAAATTTAGCGGGACTTAGAAGTGGTGAATCACTTGGTAGAAGCCAGATAGGGGCTGGGTTATTAGGTACTGGATCTACAGCTAGTTTAGGTGCTGGTAACTTAGGATCTGATCTCCAAAAGACTGGAATAACTGCTAGTGACGCAGCATTAACGCAAGAGGGTAATGCAAGAGAGCGTGAAGCAGGATTACAACAATCCGAAAGAGGATTCCAAACTAATTTACAACAGAACTATATTGATAACTGGCTAAGAAATCAGGGTATCGCTAAGGGTAGTGTTTTAGAAAAACAATTAATGGGGCTACTAGGAATAGGTGGAGTAAGAGGATAGCAAACTATGGCATTAGGATATTTACCATTAAATCAAGTAACTCCAGACCAAAGCGCTAGCAGTAATAATAATTTAATGCAACTTGCAATGATGAAAAAAATGCAAGAGCAACAACAGGGCGGTGGAATGTTTGGCTGGATGGATCCATTACACACGATGGGTAACACTTTAAATAAGGGTGGATCTAATAATAATGGGAATTTAGATCCTGGCACACTCACTTCTTTACTTGGGCAGATTGGGTCATTAAAAAGTCAGCCTGGGGGAAAGCAAATTGACCCGAAAGATATTCAATCAATAGAAAGTGGATCAAAACCAGGCCCAGGGTCAGGGGTTTTCGCTCCGGATTATGAAGCAATGAAAGAAAAAGATGAGGGTGGCAATTGGGCTAATAAAACTGGTTCTGCTGTTACCGGAGCTGCAACAGGTGCTAAATTAGGTTCTTTTGGTGGCCCTTGGGGAATGGCTATAGGAGCTACTCTTGGAGCATTATTAGGAGCGTTTAAAAAATAATTATGCCAGTACCATTCATACAATTAAATCAAGTAGGTGAAGGAACAGGTGGAGCATCGGCTCGCTTACAAGCAATTCAAACTGCTATTGCAGCTCAAGGCGCTAAGAAGAATGCTTTATATAATTTACTAGGTGATATAGCAAGTCCCTTAATTAACAAAGGATTAGAAATTGGCGGGGACGTACTTGAAAGACGCGCTGCTAGACAAGCTTTAGATCAACAATCACAAGCGGCAGAGAAGTTTTATAATTCGCAATTAGATGCAGCATTAGCTTCACAGTTAGGTAGCGAAAATATCGGCGGTGATTCAGCACAACCTTTACAATTAAGCCCTCAATTATTAGATGGTGCTTTTGTTACAAACGATAAAGGACAAGTTCAGTTAGGAGCTAGTACTGCAGAAGTTAAACCTATGACTCCTGCGGAAGCCGCTCTACGTGAGACATTCAAGAATGCAGTTAAAGCTGGAATGAAACCAGATGATGTAATGAAAGCAATGAATCTAACTCAAATGACTCCTCAGGGAGTTAAAGATCGTTATTCAGCAGAAGATATTAAAGCAGAATATTTGTCCAAAGAAGGACTAGAAAACGCCGGAGCAAAATCAAGACGTAATCTAGAAAGAGATTTAGGGTTAGGGAAAGATCGTGCTGATATTGCAAACACTTACGATACAATAAACAAGCGTGTTAAAGGTGGATCTGAGGGTGGAGTTGCTGCTGGGAAACAAGCAGGAGTAGTTAAAAGTTATTTAAGTTTACAGGTTATTGCAAATCAAAAACTTGCGAGTATATTACAACAAGCTCCTGATGCTCTTAGTAGAGGAAAAGGATATACAGAGGGACTAGCGAGACAAGATACTAAGCTTGGAGCAGAGATTAGAACTTATCAGGGATTATTGGGCGACTTAGCAGCATTGAAAGCTAAAGCTCTAACTCCTGGCGCTGGCGCTGTCAGTGATTATGATACGAAGGCAAGACTCAAAGCAATGCCTAATTTATTAGAAGACACTTCGACTATAATGGGCAAAGCTGCATCTAATGATGAAATGGCAAAAATATTAGCAGATCAATATGGGTTTGATTATCAGCCTTTAAATCTCAATATTGCCCCGTCCTCTACTGGGACACTTGATAGAAAATCTATAATAAAGAGAATGGAAGAACTAGAAAAGAAAAAGAGGCAATAAATGGCTTTAACTAAAGAAGAACAACAGGAACTAGATCTCTTGAAACAAGCTATTAAAGTTACTCCTGATGTAGCTAAGGGTGTTTTACGTTCAAGGTCATTGCCAAAAGATGTAGAGAAAAAAACCTTATCAGAAATTAAAGGGGTTCTTGAAACTGTTGGTAATAAAGTTTCTGGTACAGGTTTTCTAGCAGGATTAGCTAATAAGGGAGCTGGAGATTTTATTCAAGGAGTTACTGGTTCTACTGCTGCTGCACAAAAAGCAGTGGAGATTTCTAATAATGATATTCTTGGCAAAACTCTAGTAGGTGGGCAACCCTTAAGTGATAAATACCAGGTTATTAATGCGGGTAATACTTATTATTTAAAAGATAAGCAATCGGGTGATTATTATTTATTTAATGGCGTAAGCAATGACAGACCGATTGAAACGGCTGTTATTCAATTCGCTGAACTTGCAGGCAGTGTTACAGGTGGTATCGCTGGTGCGGCTATGGCTAGTCTTGGGACTGTGGGTACTTTAGGTGCAGCAGCTCCTTCTATTGCTGGTGGAATAGCGGTAGGTACTTCATTAGGTGGGGCCGGTGGCGCAATGGCAGCTCAAGGCGTTAGGGAATCTATTGAGAATAAATATAAAAATACTCCAGTTTTAAGTGGTCTTAATATTGCAGGAGAAGGTGCTAGAGCTATTGCAGAAGATACGGGATTAGGAGCAGCGTTTCAGGTAACAGGGAAGGCTTTATCTACTGGTGCTAAATACGGTGGCGCTTTAGTTAAATTAATTCCAGGAACAAGTAAACTTGCTAAACAATTAGATACAATAGCAGCTCCGATTAGCGTTGCAATTGGTAAGCGTGCAGCTCCGGTTAGCGCTGAACTAGAAAAGTTTGGTAAAAAGATAGGCGAAAGAGCGAGCAAGGTTTCATCTTCTATCACTGACGGAGAATGGGTTAAAGAGATTGGTAAGAATCCTATCGTTACTGGATTTAACGATCATGTAAGTAAATTAGAAGGGACTTCTTTTGGGTCATTTCTTTTAGGAGTTGATAAAAAATCTATTGATGCTGCTATTGACGTGGATGATATGACGAGTGTTAATCCTAAATTACATTCGACTAATAATATGATCAACGCTCTTACTAAGAAGTTGAACTCTTTAAAAGAGATGCTACCTGGACAAAAAGCAGCAGTAGAATCTGCTCGTACTGCATCAGAAAAAGCTGGCAATGTTTTCTTTGATAAATTTACTCAACTGAAAAATGAGAAAGTTAATAATGCTCTTAATGCGTACAATAAGTATATTACTGTTGAAATGCAAAAACAAGGACTACCAAACCCAGTCGCTATCAAGAATATAACAAGTGCTCAAGATTCAATAGACAGGCAATATGCTGTAGTTAATAAACAGATTGATGATAGTATTATCGGATTAAAGCAGCAAGCTAAGACCGCTGGCGTTGATCTTGGTGATGAATTAATTCAAAAAGATATTCTCAACGCACAAACTAAATTTTCTCAAGACAGTAGTAATATAACTAATGAAGCTGCTCGTAGACTTGAAATTAATAAAACTGCTCAACAGTCTTTAGAGCAAATACAGTCAAATCATGGCAAGCAACTTCAAACATTAGAATCATCAATAGATCAATCATTAAATACTAATCCAGCGAAAACTGGTGCAGAACTTCGAGATGCACTTGCAGCAAGATGGAATAAACAAGTAGAACAAGAAAGAGGATTATATAACGACGCTACAAGAATGGCAAAAGATGAAGGTGCTATTGACATAGACCTCTCTGATTTCTTTACTAATAGTGCTACTAAATTAAATGATGTTTTCACTCCTGATGAGGTCGCACAATTAGCGAAAAAATTCCCAATGAGAGTCTCAAATCCTGAGGAACTTTTAAAATTTAAACAATTTCTAGATTCTAATTTAACAGGTGGATTACAAAACTCACGTTATAATGGAGCGCAATATTCTGCATTAGCTGGGATTAGAGATGATTTAGTTAATGCTCCAGATGGAGTCTTTAGTCGTGCAGCTCAACAGTCACCAGCAATTAGACAATATAAAGAGGCGAGTGCTGACAAGATCGCTCGTAATGATTTCTTGCAAGCTCGTGAGTATGCCGCTTTAATTGGCGCTGATGCTAATTTCAAAACAGGTAAGGAGGCAAGAGGTTTAAATTATGCTTTAGATACCTATGACAATTTTATCGACATTATGAAAAGGGATCCAGCCGTTGCTAATCGCACGATGGAATATTTAACTAGCCTTAAGGGAGATACTGTCAAGTATTTACCAGGGCAGACAGGTGAAACTTTTGTAGGAACAATGATTGGTGACTTGAAAAAGGGTTACGTTAATTCTGTTTGGAAAGGTACTGGTAGAGATGCTGCTGCAACTTTAGATCAACTTGATCCGAATATAATTAGTGGATTTGGTAATCAGTTAGACCATGTAGATACTGTAAGTAAGACGTTTGGAGATCTAGAAGAACTTAATAATCTTAAGTCTGTTAAATTACCAAGTAGCCCTACTGAGATTCAGGGATATGCCGAAAATCTAGCGGATATCAAACAAACGTCAGCATTGAATCGAGCAACTAAAGCCAGAGACAATACTGTTTATCGTATGGAGCGTCAGAAGCAACAACAAGCGTTAAAAAGAGGGAATCTTGATACGAGTTCAAAAGTTGCATCTTTAGAAGGAACGAAAGAAGCTATTAGCCTAGGAAGAAAGAGCGATGACATTCTTTCGTTAATTCAAAACGCAGATGAGTTTTCTGGCATTTTAGGTAACGTAGAAAAGGGATTACCAGCTTCACAAGCTGCTAGTAAGATACAACAAGAGTCTCCTCAGAAGTTAGATAAATTACTTGGCGAGCTTGGTTATACTGGCGAAGCTGATAAACAAGCTTTCTTGCAAACTATTAATGCTCCAGGCGAAGCTCAAAATATTCTCAAGAAGACCGAGGAAGGTATTTCAGGTTTAGAGGGACGCTTATCTCGTGCCCAAGAACAAAGAGCAAAAGAGATTTTTAACTTAGGATTAAAAGATGCAGGCATTGGTGGATTGGGCGGTGTTGGTATTGCGGCTAATTCTGCAAAGAACGATGAGGGGAAACCTGATTACGGCAAAATGGCTCTTTATGGGGCTCTGGGTAGTATTGGGGGAGCTATTGCAAGACCAGTATTCGGTGCTGCTGATAATGCTGTTCAGGGTGGATTTAGCAATATCGGGAAGGCATTAGAAACACAAAGTGCCCCGCCTGCTGAAACTAGATTAATTAATGAACTTGGACAGTTTGGAAGTAGAATTACAGGGCAAGCTCCTTCTCCTAACGCAAGACAGGGTGACGTAGAAAATCAATTATTAAATGATGCAACTTTTGCCAATGATCCTAATATGATCCCAGGTCTAACAGAGGAACAGAGACAGAAGTTAAGAGGCCGGGTTTCAATTAATATTGGTGATTTACTGGGGGTCTTTTAAATGCCCTATGAAGTTATCAGAGGTTTTACCAATGTTAATACGTCAAAGAATCCTAAGCATTTAAGACAGGATCAACTTTCTGTCGCTATAAACATGGAATGGATTTCAGAGAATGAAGTTTATGTTAGACGTGGTTCTGTTCAAACAAGAGACAATACTAATTGGCCAACAAGCTACAGAATAGATGGCGTTACTTTTAAAACAAGAAATGCAGCTTACTATTATGAGATTAGTTTTATTGCAGATGGAACTATTTGGTACGTAAGAAGTGATGATGCAAACTTTGATGATGTTGACGTTGCCATGACGGAGATAAAATCTTCTGGCAACACGAGTCCCGCTCTAGCAACGAATCTTAAGGTTAGTTTTGATGGAATTAATAACAAGCTAATAATTTCTGATGGATCTAGTAATCTTTACTGGTGGGACGGAACCGATGATCTATTGCATCTAATTGTAGATCCTACAGATTTTGAAATCACTTATACAGGGACTGGGATAGACGCTACTATTGGTGATATTTACAGTGACAATGCAGATGCAACTAGAAAATATATAGTTAAAGCTACAGTGGCTGGTAGTACCACGGTGGTAGTTAGACAAACGGCTGGTGCTACAAGAACGGCTGCTACTGGGACTCTTAACAAAGATTCTGGTGCTGGTGATGCAACGATTGCTTTTACAGGCGTTAGTTATAGTGATACTTTTGAGGAAGTTAAATTATTTAAGCGTAGGGCTTTCGCTGTTAGCAACGAAGGGAATATTTATGTTTCTATTAGTAGAAACGGTACTAATTTTACTGGAGCTGGTTCTGGTAGATTAGAGATAGATGTTATTGAAGGATTAAAGGTTAGTAACTTTATTCCTTTTAAACGTGGTGCTGTGATTACAGCAGAGGACAAGCTTGTTGAGAAGTTTTCTATTAGCACTTTAACTGGTTTTAAATTCTTTGATGCAACGGTCGCAGGCAGCGAGGTAGGACAGTTTAAAGTTGAGCGAGAAAGTAAGATTCATGGATTTATTGGAAGATCAGGACAAGAGATTGGTAACGTGATGATCGGATTAACAAAGAATGGATTCATTAGTTTTAGCGGTGAAGTGACATTAGAATTTGGTTTATTAGAATCTGGTGCATTATCAAACCCAATTAAGGATCAAATTAAAAATATTAATTTTGAAGCAGCAGATAAAGTTTATTCTGTTGTAGATATCGTGAACCAAAGATATCTTTGTGCTGCTCCTATATTCGATTCTACCGAAGCTAATGTGATATTTGCTTATGATTATGGTAGATCTACTGACGGTAATCCAAGATGGTCAGTATGGTTTATGTCTTTTGATGAAATTGGTAGCTTGTTTAATTTAAAGAATAAAGTTTATGCTAGTGATCTTAATGGCAATACTTATCAATTAACAGTTGATGGGATCTACACGGATAATGGAGAGGGTTATTTCCCGAGAGTTGAATCGGCTGCACTTGGAGCGGATTCTAGCATGGTCACAAAGAATTGGAAGAAGGTTTATGTAGATTTCAAAGTTCCAGGTGAAGATCAAGAGGTTACTATTTATAGTAAGTTAGACGGACAAGTAATTACGCAGAGCCCTACAGGTGCTGGTATTCAAGCGGTTCAGCTAAAAGCCAGACCTAATAATGGCAATCTAATTGGTGATTATACTTTCATTGACACTATTACTCTTATAAGCGACTCATCTTTTGCGTCAGACACTCAAATTTCGCATAATCGTCTTGGCGGTAAGGGGTTAGTAGAACAAATTGGTATTGTCAGCTCTGGCGTTGGGGTTAATTGGGGAATTACAGGTTTGATGTTAGAATATGAAGGCAAGGGCGAAGCGAAAGGACAGACATAATGACAAGTTTTAGATCATATAGCAAATCAGATATTATTGCAGGTGAAAGTACCTTAAGTGCTGCACGTAAGTCTAATGGTAGATTTGCTGATATCCTTAGCTGGTTTCCTGCTGTAAGTGGTGGCGCACAATACCAAGCGATGTTATTAAATGCTCTTAAAACAGGTTTTAATTTTGCTCACGTATTTAGATCAAACGTAGCTATTAATCACGATGCCGGCCAGGGTGCTGCTGGACAGGTTCTGCAATCAGATGGAGACGGTACTACTAGTTGGGCAACAGTTGGAACTTTAACAGATGGTGATAAGGGAGATGTTATCGTTGCCACTTCGGGTACTTCTTGGACTATTGATAATGGCGCAATCAACGCCGCTAAGATTGCTAGCAATGCTGTAACTAACGCGAAGATTAATGATGTCGCTGCGAATAAAATTACAGGACAAAGTTCTGATAACCATATTCAAATTGATGTTTCTAACAATAAGATACATTTAGACAGCATTAGGGTTTATACCGCAGCTAGTAATTATTCTGCTCTTAGTAACACTACTACCGAGACTCCAATTGTGGGATTGTTGGGTCTTGCTGGTTCGTCACAAACTAAATTGGATCCAAATTTAAGCGGTGGTTATGAAATAACAGCTAATGCCTTGGCAGTAGCCGACCAATTGAAATCTAATTTCAAGGGGACTTTTGCTAAGACGGGTAGTCCTACAGTCCGTATAAGAATGAGATTTGGCCCAAATAATAATTTGACAGATCAAATTATCGCCGATACTGGGGCGATAACAATGAGTTCAACGGGCACTAGTGGAGTTATAGAAGTTGATTCAGATTTAGTTATAAAAACTATCGGTGGCAGTGGTACTGTTGATGGAGTAATTACAGGTAGAGTAATTTTGGCAAGCGGTGAGAGTTTTAGTTTAGCGGCTAGCGGCATAGGTGTTTCTTCTATCAATACAACAGTTGCAAATTATCTTCAAATAACTTTCCAGTGGGGGACAGCTAGCGCTTCTAATAGTATTGTCGGGATAACAGGCACTGTCTTAAGGGTGGTTTAAAAGGATTTGTTGATGCTTAAAGAAAATCATAACTATAACTTTTTTACTAATGAAGATGGACAAGTAGTGGCTTATACTGGTGCTTTTATTGGTTATGATTTTCTAGGCCCAAAGGCTTTCATTAAACTATTTATGTCTAGATCAGGCAGTATTGTTTTATTGAATCCAGATTATATTACTTCGGTGCAAGTTGTTGATCTTGAGAGGGACAGATTAAGTAGTGACTTTGAAGAGATTAAAGTTAAAGAGAAATCAGAGGTAAATGATGGCGAGTAGTGGTGAAGTTAAATCTATTATAAATCTTTATGATTCTGGCGAACAAGTGACGGGATTAGAAGAAACTACTTATTCTGATACAATTACCACGGCTTTAAATAGTATTATTATCGCTGCTGCTGCTACTAATCAAGTGATTCCTATCAGTAATAAAGGTACGATTAAGCAACTTCGGATCTTCACTGACTATACCGAAGATGTTGTGCTGACTTGTAAAATTAATGGTCAAAGCACAGCGTGGAAGATAAACCCAGTGCAGGTATTTACGGAGCATATTACATCTTTGACTGTTAGCAAGATTGATGGTGACGCTGATAATACTGCGACCATAGATGTGGAGATAGATTCAATATTATGAGTACGTTGTCTAAATCTGTGGTATTAGAATTTCTTACTAAGTTTGACAAGAACACGGTAAAGCCATTATCCAGAAGATTCACCTGGACACCAAGTAATGATAATTCTAGTGTTAGAGTGATCTCTGATTTTGCTATTATCCCTGCTGCAACAACAGCGACATTGAGTTATGCAACACATACTGATGGTATCGTCACAATCTTTGAAGATCCTGATAAGACAGGTGATATTACTTTGAAGATTAATGGTGATACAAATGGTAATGCGCTAGCTGATTTTCGTGTTATTTCAGGGGCTATCACAGGATTAATAGGCATCAATGCTAATGCTACTGAAAGTCGTATTGTTAAGTTCTACACTATTATCCCGAGTGGAGTTATTTCTAGTAATGAAACTGGAATCACGATAGGTATCGTTCAAGATTTTCTTAGTTTAAGTGATACCCCAGATAGTTATACTGACAAAGCAGGTTATACAGTTAAAGTAAATGCTGATGAGGACGCATTAGAGTTTATAGAAAATAACGTATTCCCTACTAGGGAAGTAGATTCTACTGATGATATTGACAGTACGGACGATATTATTTTTGCAGATGCAAGTGGTGGTGGATTCACATTAACTTTAGTTGATCCTGTCACTATTGGGAAGATTTATAGAGTCATCAAAACTGATTCAGGGTTCAATGTTGTTACGGTCACTCCTGAGAGTGGTACGATAAATGGTGCGGCTAGTTATGAATTAACAACACCGTATGAAGGGAAAGGATTTGTCTATGATGGCACGAATTGGTTTACTGTTAATCTTAATTAGTCTTTGGTCTTTAAATGGGGCAAAAGCATTAGTAGTTGAAGAACTAGATGGTTCGCCACAAGTCCCTGACGTTAATAGAATGATCTTTAATGGTTTCACTCTTACTGATTTAGGCTCAAAGAAAATCAGGATACAGAATACCAGTACGGGAACTGTTACTAGGGTTCGCAATGGAGATAACTTAACTTCTATCGCTACCCAAACTACAACTCCTGTTATTACAGTGGTGAAAGCTGCTATTTATAATGGGTCTTTATTTAATGGGGACTTCTTACAAAAAGGTGCGGAGGTAGTTTTAACTGCTGGCAACGGATTGACTGGTGGGGGTGATATAAGTACTTCAAGAACTTTCGCAGTAGCTACAAACGGATCATTGCTTATCACAAACGATAAAGTACAACTCAATGGTGATACCGCTAGCCCTGGGAATTCCAAATATTATGGGACTAATGGATCAGGGGTGAGAGGATACCATACTCTAAGCGCGGGCAGTGGCACTGTCACAAATGTTAGTAATGCTGATGTTTATTTGACAATAGCCAATAAAACTACGACTCCAACTATTACAATGAATGGAGCTTTAGCTTCATGGGCTGGCAAGGCTAGACCTTCTGGCGTAGTTGTCGGGACTTCTGATGTCCAAACATTAACTAATAAAACTCTTGAAGCAGTGACTCTCAACGGGATAACTACTATTGATAATATTAGAGCCAAAACTACAGGAGGTACTTTATTCGAATCTTTGAACGGTACTGATGTTGCTAACTTTGGATCGGCAAACACGGCTAACGCTTCCTTCTACGGCGGGGTTACGATGAAGACGGCTATCTTTAATGGCAATAGTATGAGCTTGCCGACTCTCTCCCAGGGATCTATTTTATATTCCAAAGTAGCGGGCAGTTTAGCGGGGTTAGACAATGGAGCTTCTTCTAATCACAAGGGATTAAAAGTAAATGGTAACGCCTTGGTCTGGGAATCTGTCCCTAGCGGCACTGGAACGGTGTCAGGCAGTAATACTGGTGATCAAACAATTACTCTTACTGGTGATGTAACCGGTTCAGGGACTGGGTCTTTTGCTGCGACTATTGCAGCGCAGAACTCAAATTTTTGGGCAGGTAAAGTTACTGATGAGATTGGTACAGGTAGATTAGTATTCAACGGATCACCTACTTTCTCTGCACCTGTTTTAGGCAACGCTACCGCGACGAAGGTAATAGCTTCTGGATCAGTGAACGGTAATCTTATGACAGCTAAAAATCTAACTGTAAACAACGGTGCTTATACTATTGCCGGTATTACTTTTGGTAATGGTGGTGCTGCGAAGGCTATAGATTTTTCAAAGAATAATAATTTTGCGATATCGTTAAATGCTTCTACGCTTGCTATTAGCGCTGGGACTGATCCTACTGGAGACACAAGATTCGCAATAGCAATTAATCAGAGGGCTGGATCACAGGCAGTGACCTGGACGGCTTGTGCTAGTGCTAGTGGTTTCTGTTTCCCTGGCGGAACAGTGCCAACTATTACAGCAACAGCTAATGCAATTGATATTATTACTTGTTGGTATAGAATAGCAAAGGATAGGTATTACTGCGTCGCAACCGCAGATCTTAGATAAAGGAGTGAGTATGAACAAAGCAGAATTGATTGAAGACATGAAAAGTAAAGTGGTACAGATACTAAAAGAGTATCCACCGACACAATGTAACCCTGACGTGAATGGCAAGCAAGCAACTGATTATAGTTTCACTGTAGTGTATCCTATTAATGGGCTAGTAGCCTCCCCTGAAACGGATATAACAATTAAAGTCTTTAATGAGGGTGATCCCAACGAGATGGCACTTTACAACAACAATCTTTTACCTGCCGGCAAAAGTGATTTAGAAATCATGGTAGGGCTTGCACATGCGATAGATCCTGGAGTGAAAGTTTTAAATTCTCCAGCAGACGGAGTTTGGAAAGTTAAGTTTAGCAACGGAGCTGTTAAACTTGCTGCTCTAAATAGTTCAAAGACTGGGTTTATTGATATTGAGACTGAGTAATGAGATGGAGGACGCTACTACTTCTACTATGTTTACAAGTACCATGCCTTGCCGCTTGGTATAACCCAGGATGGCTTTATAGAACTAAAATAACAGTACAACACAGTAAGGTTAATGCAGACCTGACCAATTTCCCTACATACGTAAAATTGGGTGATCTTGGATCTGGCCATGGATTCTGGAGCCATGTACTTTCTAGTGGTGCAGATATTAGGGTAACAAGTTCCGACGGCACTACGGAATTGCCTATCGAAGTTGTCAAGATTGACACATCGGCAAAGACTGGAGAAATACATTTCAAGGCAAGTTCACTTGCTAACGCTACCAATAGTGATTTTTATTTATATTATGGCAATGGAGACGCTAGCGCTTATGCAACGTCTGCTACGTATGGACGCAATAACGTATGGACTGGCTATGGCGGGGTGTGGCATTTACAGCAAGATCCTAGCGGCAGTGCGCCTCAAGAAATAGATTCTACTGGGAATAATAATAATTTGACTTCAGCAGGATCTATGACGGCGAGTGATCTTGTTGCAGGACAAATAAGTAACGGGATTGATCTTGATGGATCTAATGACAAGCTTACTGCATCTGATTCTTCTACCCTGGAAGCCGCTGCTGTAACAGTTCAAACTTGGATCAAGTCAGGAGTCCATACAGGGGTTGCAACTTTAGTGGGACGTACTGGCGGTGGATCTGGTAAGTATAAAATGAGGTTTGGGTGTGCGAGTGCTAGCGACATTTGTATGCAAGTTTCGGCTTCTGGGTTGGTACAATCGCCATCGCTAGATGTAGTGACGGATTATTTGCAAAATAGCACAACTTGGTATATGATCCACGGTACTTATTCAAGCACTGATAAATGTAGAATTTACAAGAACGGAACGGAGAAGTCTACTGGTACTTCACCAAACGGAGTGATTAATACAACTTCTAGCCAATCTTTTGAAACGGGAGCTTCGACTTCTGATAGTTCTTTTTGGCCCGGAGTTCAAGATGAAGTGCGAATGATTGCTAGTGTACTTAGCTCTACTTGGATTTCTACTGAGTATAATAACCAAGGATCACCAAGCACTTTTTATACAGTGAGTAGCGAAGAATCGAATGCTGCGCCTAGCTCATTGTTCATGGGATTTTGGTTTTAAATGATAATTCCAAATCATGTTTATGAGATATAATATAAGTTATGGCATTTAGAGAAGAATTAAGAGAGGCAAGAAAATATAAGACTAAAAGTTCTATAAATTCTTTGGCGCAACAATTAGCAGAAGTTATTTTCCCTGATTGTGAAGCAAACATAGACGACTTACTAGAAAGGCTTATAACTTTTGAAGCTGGTAGATATAATTTACTCCCAGAAAAAGAAATGAAGATATTAATAGAGCGTAAAGATTATCAGGAATATATTGGTAGTAGAATACAGGGTATAAACCCGCCAACTCCGGTTGCCAATAAAACACAGTCGGAGCCACGAGTAGCAAGACAAGAAGTTAAAACTCTGTTACCATTAGGTACAGTAAGAGAGGTATAACCATGGCAGAACCAGCACAAGTGATAGACAATAATGGATTCCCGACAGGCGGTTTCTTTTTAGCTACAGCAAGCACACAGAAGCTTGATGGTAACGCTGGGAGCGCACAATTAACTACAGCTTCTACCGGCAATACGCTCTATCAAGTAACGGCTCCAGAAGCGTTTTGTATAGAGATTGGGACGAATCCAACCGCCACAACTAATAGCCCTTTTATGCCAGCAGGTAAACATCTAATAGCTCTAAAGAATGGTGATAAACTAGCGATCATCAAATTCACTGGAGCAACAGCAGGTCTTGTTTGGGTAACACCTTTAACAGTAGCTTAAATGCAGATCACGTCAGAATTATTAAAAAAGCTTTGCCCAACATCTAAGCAACTTATTATAGATGGGGTTAGTGAATTCTTTAATAAGTATTCTGAGCAATACGAAGTAAATACTAGACTAAGGATCGCTCACTTCTTTGCGCAAGCTGCACATGAATCCGCGCACTTTAGAACTTTGGAAGAGTATGCTTCTGGACAGGCTTATGAAGGGCGTAAAGACCTAGGGAATACGACTTATGGTGATGGTACGCGCTATAAAGGTAGAGGGATCTTCCAGATTACAGGTAAAGCCAATTACAAAAAATATGGCGATAAACTTGGGATTGATTTTGTTTCTAATCCCTACCTTATATCGCAACCAGAGAACTCCGTTAGAACAGCATTAGAATACTGGAAGGATCATGGGTTAAATGTACTTGCAGACCAGGATATGATTAAAGCAATAACTAGAAAAATTAACGGTGGTTACAATGGACTTGATGATAGACTTAACTATTTAGTGAAAATAAAAAAACTATTAGATACTAGCGCCCAATAGTTAAGCACTTAACTACTTTTTGGGGACACTACTAACTGATGTACCGTTTCAACTGATTCTTTCAAGCTCCCGAGTTCGGTCTTTACCACCTCGAAATCCTCCGAATGGTGCTTAACTTCTTCTTTTAGTTCTTTCACTTCTACTGTTAATTTATCTACTGCCCCTGCTGTTTTTTCTGATGAATCTGCTATACGCTCGAAGCTTTTTAGAAAGTTTGGAGCCCACTGCTTCTCGAAAAGCTCGAATAATTCTAAGAACTTTTTTCTTACCACGTTAAAGTAGAAATCTACTGTTATCCCTATCGCTATACAGGCAATCACTGTTCCTAACCCATATGTAATCACTAATCGTGCTGTGTCTTCCATTATACCTTGTCTCCAAATAATTTTACGTTACTCAATAGGAACTCTGAATTATCATAAGCCGAATGTCCATATCCCGTTGCTAGTATAACTGGGCTTGCTTCAGCCTTCGATATTAAAATATCAAGCACCCTTGCAGTAAATTTTTTACTAACATAATCTTCTTCTGACCATGTGTAATATAACTCTTTAGTAGTAAAATTTTTAGAATATCTCTCTGTATGAGAGTTGGTTTTCATTCTAGCTATTAGATTAGCGATCCCTAGTGGTGATTGCATTAAGATAGTTCGGTTCACTTTAATTGGATTAACAGGACTATTGGGGCCGCAACATAGTGCTATAACAGTTCCTAGTGAATGTGCAATAATATCAACCTCATAACCAAGTGCTTGTAAGTTTTGAATCTGCGATCTAGTCTCACGGCATACTTCCATTCTGGCAGCGTTATTTTTATAAAATTCCCAGACATCGGCAAGGGTGCGTCCAATACTCCTAAATGGTTTAAAAAGGAAAGACATGTGCTTATCGAAATACTTATCTGTTTCGATGTCAATTATCCTTTGGTAGTATTCTTTGAATTGCGGGAATTGTGCAATAGTCTCACGAAGATAACCTTGCTTATTGTTAATTCCCTGGACAATTACAAGTGCTTTAGGCATGTTATCATTGTACTATGGATTTGGATTCTTTCGAGATTAGAGACTCAATCGCAAAAGCATTAAATCAGTTATCAGCACAATTTCGACAGGTTTTTATTCTCAGAGAAATCCACGGACTAAGCTACAAGCAAATCGCTGACATAGAAAAGGTCTCTATTAACACAGTTAAAACTAGACTTTTCAGAGCGAAGAAATATTTAAAAAAATTAATAAATCAAGAGTTGCCTATAGGTATCTAGTTTATGTTTTCTGCTCCTGGTTTGTAATAATTTGGTTCTCGTTGCTCAAAATCATCAAGCTTTTTCATCTCTCTATTTCTTTCCCAGCGATATTTATGGTATTTGTTGAAAAAGAACTTTTGATCGGGGAGGAATAAAGAACTTCCTCTTTTAAATGCAACCCCACAGCAATCACAAATTATTTTTTTTATTTGGTACATAATCTCCACCCATTGTCAAAGCATTCTGCTATGCCAAGCCTTTTGCCTTTTTCAAGTGCATACCAAACTGATTTATAGTACACTCCAGTTTCTTTGTAAATTTGTTGTATTGTTTTTGGTTCATTAGTAAGTGCCACTAAGGCTTTCTTTTGAGTTTCGTTTAATGTAGTTTTTTGAAAAGCGCTTCTGCAAGGTCTAGAACAATAACGTGCGATATATTTATTTTGTCCCGACGGCGCATCTGAAATAGAATAGAAGCGCTCGAATTTCTTGTTACAATTAGGGCACGTAAATTCTTTCTTTGGCAATTTTAATTCTCCTCTTTTTTAGCCAGTTCTACTCCGATTTCTCGTCGTAGATTACTCCAATCTTCTTTTACTATTTTCACGAACTTGATGCCGATGGCAACACCGCCGACAACAAGCCCACCTGTAACTAATGCGTTAATCATTTTTTGTTTCTTTAATAACTTCCTCTTTTAATTCTATTGAACATTGCATATCCTGATAGGCAGCATTAATTAATTTAACAACAATGCTACTATTGGTCGTTCCGTAATGTTCTTTCATTGTTTGTAATTTTTGGAATACACTCGTAGGCATATTAAAAGTGCGACTAATTTTAATATCTTTCATCTTTACTCATTGATATTTCTCCAGTACTTGTTTAATCTCAGCCAATACTTGCTCTGCTTGCTCTCTGGTTCTGAATATATTACTGTTTGTATTAATACACAAATTGCTATTAGTATCAATAAATCCGTTTGCTATCCCATTGAAATGTTTAGTTATATACCAAAACTCATCCCCTAGTTTCCATTTAGGCTCTACAATATCAAGCATCTCCTGTACTTTTTTAAGGCGATTTAATTCCTCTTGTTGATTCAAATAATCTATTACTTCGTTGAGTTTGAGCCCCATATTGTAGGTAAAACAATCTTTGAAAGTCTGGTTACTATAGTCTAATTTCTCTATCATTGCTTCTCCTTGCTAGTTCTTTTAACAGTTTTAGGGTGATAGTTATAACGCAGGTAAGTATCAGTGCACTGAGCAGCGGCAGCTTCATCACTACTGCGTATAACTCTATAATAACAATACCAATAAACATTTCTATATGTACTCCAATATCCCTCTTGCGCCAGAACCGGCATGGTAGTAAGTGCTAGTAATATTAGTAGTTTAGTTTTCATTTATTAACCTTTTCATCTCCTATCAATCCAATACCAATATTATGCAAACTTTTAGCGTCTGATTTGAATCCCCTCGTGTCTATACCTAGAGTATTCACTTTCTCAAGATCATATCTAAAATCACAATTGCCAGAATTATCTGCCGGGCAACAATACATATCCGCTCCAGTACCTGGGTATTCTCTGCCACAATTTATACATTTACTTTTCATTCTTTCACCGCCTTTAAGTATCCTTGATATTTCCACTTATATCCACCTGATGTATGAAAGCCTTTACGACCAAGAGCACAAGCTGAAATATGAGTACTTTTAATTAAACCTACTGCCTTCGCTGCTTCTGATATTGACTTGAAAGACCTTATAGCTTTATTAGTAATAGGATCTATTTGAATTACTGATTTATTATTAGTTCGCAATCCATTGTCATAAGCGTGTTGTATATTATAAGAATAAGTAGTCCACTCTAAATTAATTACATTATCATTCAACTTGTCACCATCTATATGATTTACACAAGGTAAATTTTTAGGATTAGGAATAAAGGCCTTAGCAACCAGTCTACTGATTTTATAATGTTTCCGCCCTTTTAATCCTATTAATCTTTTATATAAACTTACGTGTCGATAGCCACTACCGTCAAGAAACATCTTCAATATACGTTCATGGTTTTTTGTGTGTTTGCCTCCATCTTGTTGTTTTAAGGCTTTCACTTGACCGGTACTACTAATCATATAGACCCCCTCGAATCCTTCAATATCTTTCCATCTTGTTCGCATGGTTTAAGTATACCATTAGCAACGCACCAGATCGTTAGGTCTAGTAGGGCTGCGTGTAGCCCGTTCTCATCTGGATTAAACTCAGACAACATCGGCAATGCATGCCCTTTATTCAAGCTCCACAAGCGGCTTTCTGAAAACCAAGGTTGGTAATCACTTCTGCTTAAGCTTGGCGTTCCTAATCCATTGTTATGGAATATAAAGTAAGCACTAACAGCATCGTCTACAAAATTTAAATCAGGCTCAAACTCCTGCTGATATAGCCATTGCATCTTTTCTAGTAGGTTGTTCATTTCCAAAACTCCCATATTTTTCTTTTTGGTCGCAAATATTTTTCTATAGTTTCAATATCATAATAGGGTGTAGTGTTCGAGCTGTAACAATTTCCACATTTATAGTCTAATGGAAAATTTATTCCCCACATAAGACAATCATTGCATCTAGTATAAACACTATGTTTGTTTTTACCTTTCAAATATCTTTCTATCTTACTCATTTAACCAGCCCCTCCTTCCAGAGTAGGTGAAGTAGCTTGGCGGCGGCGTTTAGTTTGGTTTGACCTGATACTTGTAAAAGAGTTTTCAGTATAGTACATATTTCCATCTTGCTAAATTTATCCTTGCCATATTCAGCTAAGTATTTTTCTACCATGTTATACGGAGTATCAGGCAGCTTTGCTAGGATCTTGTCAAGGCAATCAATTTCTACATAGTAGTCATCATGTTCTATTCCCAAGCGCTCCATCACTGGCTCTAGCTTTTTGCATAACTCTATATTCTGTAAATAAAAATCGACTTTATTTATTGTCATTTAGTCTCCTAACAAGTCACTATTGGTCCTAAGGGCCCTAACCAAGGTGGTTGTGATGGACTTGGGAGACCAGGAGTAGGCGTTTCTTTATACTGGCAGGGGCTGAAGTGCATAGGATGACTATTTTTATTCAACTCCACTATTTGTTTACTTAGTTCATCAATACGACCTTCTAATCTTTGAATTTTTTCTTCTAATGTTTTAATTGTTAGTTCCATCATTCCTCCAATTCTTTTTGCTTGTCAGTCAGCCCTTCAATCTCCACTTCAGGTCTAAATGCCACCTTTAAAATTTTATACAAGCAGTAATAACCAAATATCATAGCTGCTATTTTACAGATGTAGCCTATGCTAATAAATATCTCGTCAATCATCATTCAGTCTCCTTATCAATTGTTCTCATTTTAGTCATTGAACTTTCCTCCTATATTTCCCTTTTAAGCCAGTCACTCGCACGAATTGATTGGTTATTCTAAAGCTTATGGACTTCTCCCCTTGAACCAAAAAGCAAGTTTTGCCGATGTCTCTTCGCTTAAATCTCAACCCCTTAAACACTAGAATCTTGTTACGATGATAACGTTGATGAAGTTGCCATTCGTCGTTAAACGTCCAAAGCAACTCGCTAGAACCCTTTGCATTAGCGGTTTCTGTAGACATAAGGGGCTGTGGCATTAATGCAGGAATGAATTCTAAATGCGGAATCCATAATGCGTGCATCAATTCGTGCATCATTGTGTTTTTGAATAACACAGGATTCACATCATACTGAAATTCAGAACAAGATCCGGTGTAATCTAATCTAATAGTTTGATTCGGGCGCAGGTTCCCTTCGTTGTCAGCGCCCCACGATGCAGATGTTCTAGCACAAGCGCCAGGAGTTCCTTCAACTTTCATAATTCTGATTCCAGAACGTCCACCCCAAGGCTGTTTAGTGCTTTGATCGTAGATGATATTTATATCTAATCCCATCGGATCAAGTCTGTATTTAAAGTAGTTGATCATCGCTGATTTCTCTTCATCGCTAAAATTAACAAATTCAACAGGCACCGTTTGATACAACTCCCAGCGATAAGGCGGTGAAGCCAATACAAATTGTGTTGATATTAATATCGTTAAAATTAATAGTATTGGCTTTGCCATATTAATCAGCCACCCTTCTTAGTGTTTGCATATCAGTTTGGTGAAGAACTTGATATCTTCCACATTGATTGAAAATAAAATGTGAGTGCTCCGGGTGTCCATTTCTGGAGCCTGCTTCTGTAATATCAAAAGCATAACCCAGCCCGGCTTTCACGTTCAACTCGTTGATTTTGCCATATCCTTCCGGCAATTCTGGAGCTTTAACGCCTTCGTAGATTTTGAATTCACCAAGTACTACATGCCTTTGCCCAATTGATTCACCATCTGCAAGTTGTCTACGATTAAGTGGTTTACCTACAGGGTGATTGTCTGGCACTTTGAATATATAAAGATCGCCTTGTCTGTAACATTCTCCATTTTTTAGTTCGGGAATTGTTACTACTCTAAGTTCAAGATTAGCTTGATTTTGATTAGCTATCTCCTGTAGTTTTTCTATTGTTTCTCGTACTGTTGTTTGCATTTTATTTTTCTCCTTTGTTTATGAATTATGAATTTAATATTGGTCGCCCTTTTAAGATTCTCTTGTAAGTCTTTAGTTTTAATCATAATAAAATAATTGAAATAATTGGCTATTAAATTGGCCAATGTTAGTATGATTAAAAGCACTAGTACTGTATTATTCATTATCCCTCAGCTTTTATCAGATCCTCTGAAAATCCGCACAATAATTCATGCGCTTGCCTGCATGTATTCACTTTAACATTGCCAATGAATAAATGATAAACTCTGTCCGTCGATCCATCAGTACAAACAAGCCATTTGTTTTTTGTATCGTCCTCCATTAACGCTCTTGCGCCAGAACCTACCGCACCTCGCATATCAACATCAATAACTTTGGCGTTGATTTCGCCAAGGTATTTATCAACTCCAAACCTTTCGATCATTATACGTCTAACTTCTTGATTTGATTTAGATTGAATTTCTTCTATGGTGATAGTATTCGGTGCTATTACTACTTTCTCTGGGACGGGAACGCCATTAATAAAATAGAGTTTATATCCGTCTCCCCACTCAATGGCAGAGGTGTTGTCCGAATGAAGTCGTGCTTGATCATCACGTAAAACTTTTATTGGTTGTTCGCAAACGAAGCACCAATCACGCATTTGGATCATATCGTAAATTCCTGATTCAATCAGTTGATTGAATTTATCAAAATTAGAATTTTCTATTTTAACTTTAATACGCTGGAAGTAGTTATAAAAAGCTAACCATCCGTAATCTGTTATATTGCCGTAACTACTAAAGGCAAAATATTCTAACTTCATATTCCCGACTTGATTCTCGACTTGATTCCAGACTTGATTCCTGACTTGATTCTCGACTTGATTCCCGACTTGATTCCCGACTTGATCCCAGACTTGATTCCAGACTTGATCCCCGACTTGATCCCAGACTTGATCCCCGACTTGATTCCAGACTTGATTCCAGACTTGATCCCTGACTTGATTCCTGACTTGATCCCAGACTTGATTCTCGACTTGATTCCTGACTTGATTCCTGACTTGATTCCTGACTTGATCCCAGACTTGATTCTCGACTTGATTCCCGACTTGATTCCCGACTTGATTCCAGACTTGATTCCAGACTTGATTCTCGACTTGATTCCAGACTTGATCCCTGACTTGATTCCTGACTTGATTCCCGACTTGATTCCAGACTTGATTCTCGACTTGATTCCCATGTAGTCTTTTTATTAAATTCGCTGCCAGTTGGCAAGCCATTGGGCTTGAGAAGAATAGAATATTAGGTTTCGATAATCCAGTAAAAGCATATAACCATTCTATGGATTCTTTCGCCTGTCGTCGATCTAGTTTCAAGTTACCTAGCTTATTAATCCATTCGTTGCGAATCACTGAGATCAGCGATTCTTGTTCTAGTGTTAACTTTTCTATTTTTTTACTCATCATCCATTCCTTTTAAGATTGTCATATAATAATTTTGTAACTCGAAACTCAGTAAATAAAAATGTAAACTTTTTGAATAACCAATGTTCGCATAAATACTATTATTTACAATGTCCCTTCTTTCAAGCTTAGCCAGTTCTTTTAATTCTTTTTGTGTTTTCATATTCTAAACTCCCTTTGCATCAACTCGTAGATTGCCTTTCTTTGTGCTGGAGCTGGATTACAATCAGCTTCATTTAGAATGTCAATCACTGTCTGTAGTACAGATTTTGTGATCTTCCAATTCTTGTAACTGCCATGCTCCAAGTAAAGATCATCTAATTGTTTTCTAATTTTGTTCAATGCTTTTTCTTTCATTTCCATAAATCTCTTCTACGTATTGTTCTAGTCCACCTATGATCTCACTTATAGCCACATCTAGTTTCCTTCTCTCTTCCTCTCCCCACATGATTACACCCTCCTACCAAAGATTGCAACGAAGGGATCTTCTTCTACTGTATGGTTGCTAGTGAAATCTATATCTCTGATCATTCTTACTAAGTTTCTAATCGTCCATCTCTCTTGTAAGTTCTGATCTCTGCGAAGCCAGTAGCGGTTCAGGTAATCTGCTTTGTCTAATGGCATACGATACTTAATAAACACTTGTGGTACTTTCATTATGCTTGTCCTTTTACACGCCAGTAATGACGAGTGTTTGCTCCAGGTGAAGAAGCCCATCTAAGATTAGGAAGTGAATCATCTTCCTTGTCTAGGTTCAAATGATTGCATTGCTCATTTGGTCTAGGAGGTCGTACGTGTACAGTTAAATTCAATCTACCACGCCTTACCATTCTGCGCTTGCCGTCTTTATCCACTAAGCAAAATATTCTATAACCATTTTTGTCCAACTTAGGTGATAAGAACTTCTGTCTTTTTAATGAGAAGATAGTTGCGTTTTCGTAGATCATATAATCAGGGAATAGTCTTAATACTTTAAATTTCATTTTACTTACTCCTATTTGTTATTTAACAACCAATCACCAATAAACTTTATCCTGCTTACAAAACCCATCACATACAGTTGCAATGGAATTAACAAATCACATCTATAGCATTTAACAAAATCATCTTCATGTCTTCGATGTACTGGCTGGCTGCATATTAAACATCTACTCATTACTTACTCCACGTTCTGTTTTTATTCTTACTATATCCACCCGTAATAAGCACGTCCCTGATCACGCTTAGTGGGATATATTGATACTTATTGACCAGCTTGTGCATGTGCTTAATACTTAGTCCAGACTCAGCCATTGACAAGATCTGAGACTTAGTTATCTCCCAAGTTGTTGATTCTGTTTTGCTAATTCTATTCCCATCTAAAATCATTTCTTCCATTTCTCTAACTCCATTTGTACCATTTCTGTTATCTCGTCAAAACGCTTTGCCTTGATTTTAAGTTGTTGTATCTCCTTATCACTGAAATAAACAGTGCAACCCTGACAATTTATTTGTAGCGTTCGTGTATCGTCAAGGAACACTCCAAGCTTTGCCGCCTCATCAACAAACTCTTCTAGTGCTGGAAGAAAACCTACAACTAATTCTTCTAGGCGCTTGTCCATTAGTCTAGCTCCAATTTTGTTGTATTGATTCCTTCTTTAGCGGCAAGCAATCTCATCCCTTCTTTAACGATTGTAGTCTTGGTATAACCCTTGTCAAACAACTGTCCGAGTATGTCTATGTAACCATTCTTAACAACCACATTAGCGATGGTTGCGCTCAGAGATACTTGTGATTTTATTTTATCTTTTTTCATATTAGTGTCCTTTTATAAGATCCAGCTTTCTTTAGAGTGAATGCCGGCAATATCTCTCGGAGTTATAGCAGTAAGACTTCTTACAGTGAATAAACCTATAACCCCTAGCCTTGGCTAGGCTCTGTATTGGGCTGTATGTGCATCTCCTCTTCCTCCAAGTTTCATCCGCTTGCATCACAGCTTTCTTAGTTTATTCGCTTTCGGGAGTAGCTATCTCTCTTGTACTTGCGAAACGGAGTACAGCCCAAAATCAGAAACTAGATTAACACTTGCCTTTCTTAGCTGGTGCTTTAGGTGTAGACTTGCCTGTTTTAGCTGGTGCTTTTGCAGGTGCTTTAGTTGTTTTTGCCATGATTACCTCCTTTTATTTTTGTTTATATCTAACGATTTAGAATGATGGTTGTAGTTCTATCATTGCTTGTTCTACTGAGACAGAACGAGATTCGTCACCTTCTTCTATGATGAATCCAATTTCTTTAGTATCAGCCACTCTTTCAATAAATAACTGATAGTCTTTATCTGCTGCCAGTTTCTTAATGATAGTAAGCGTCTTACTGTCTAACATAGAAGCGTCCTTAATCCTCATGATTCTAAGTTTAGGATTCAACGCCATCTGAATACCAATCCCCACCTCAATGATCTTAGCGTGGTTTAGTTGCTCTTCTGTAAATGGAAGTCCATCATATAACAGTCCGTCCTCAGTGAATGAGAGCTTAGGATCTGGCGTTGGAGACGCTGCGAGTACTGCCTTACGTTGGTCTTCTATTGTATCCAGTTCTTCCTCTATATCTTCTAGCTTACGAGCTGTAGCTTTAGTCTCAGCAATGATCTTGTCCTTCTGTTGTACGATCTGAACTTTCTTATTATGCTCTTGGATCTCATTTATTAGAACGGTGATATCCTCGGATAGAATCTTCTCGGCTGCTGGTCTAATCTGTTCTAAGTCTTGTTTCGCTTTTGTTTGTTCAAGAAGAAGTTTATTTATAAGGTCTTGTTCTGTCTTCTTTATTTCTTCTAGAATTTTTAATTTCTCAAGAGCTTCAATAATTTGTTCTCCGACTTGTTTTATTTTATGTTCTGATCTTTCTATATAAGCTTCGATTCTTTGTATCTCTCTTTCTTGGGTTGAGAGTACATTTCTAGCTTCTTCTTGATCGGACTGTTTAGCGGTGATCTCAGACATATCCTTCTCTTTAGTGAAGTCACCAGTAAACTTAGGTAACGCCTCAAACTGTCCTTCTAGTTTTTTAATGTTATCGTTAAGAGTTTTCTTCTCTTCTAATAAACAAGCTTTCTTAGAATCTATCTCAGAGAAATCTAAACCTAATAGATCCATTAAAAACTTCTTCTGCTCTCTAGGTGTCTTGTGTATGAACTCGAAAGGATCGAAACTAATCTTACCTAACTTAGTATCCAAGAACGCTTGAGGTGATTTCTCTGGTGCGCCTAGTCTGCCTTCTTCTGTATATTGTCTAACCACTAGAGCATTAGGTTTACGTGCATGAAATTGTTTCTCAACAATAAACTCTGACCCGTCCTCATCTTTAACTGTTACTTCTATAGAAGCTTGTTTCTCCCCTACTCTGATAGGTTCAGCAGGAATATCCTTGCCTGTTAGTGCTATCCATACAGCGTCGATAAAGCTGGACTTACCTGCACCATTAGGGCCCTGTACTGTTACTGTGTTGCCATTAAGTTTAATATCAATAGCTTCCAGCTTCTTAAAATTCTCACTCTTTACTTCTGTTACTTTCATTTCTTTTCTTCTCCTCTAAAATGATGAGCCCTTTCCGCACTCGGGGCTCGCGAGTTAACCAACCAATGAGTATTCTCTACTCACTAGCCGCGAGAACTGTTTACTAGTATGGTGCATCTTCAGTGCTATTGGTAGCCTTAACAACCTTGCTAGGCATAATCATTTTACGAGTACTAGTAGCTTTCTTAATTTTACTAGACTCGATATAACTCTTATACCATTCTGGGAACTCTGGATAAGCTTCTAACATTACACTTAGATCTCTTTCTGTATAATCAGTACCAGGATTTTCCAAGATAAGTTCTATCGGTTGTTTTTTCTTATCAGCGCAACCCATTAAATAATCATCTGACTGATAATAACTAATTTGTTCTTCTGTACATTCTAGTCTAACGGTCTTGGCGTTATTCTTAAATCCGATAAAACCTTTTAATGGGAACTTCATATTAAATAATTCAACATTCGAATCCATCGTAAAAGTATAACCATCACCAGTTTTATTCTTAAAAGATCTGATATTGAACATACCGATATCACATTTCTTTTTGTCTTGTGTAACTTCTTCGCCTTCAACTTGAACAAAGTTTAAAGGGATATAGTCCCCATATTGTCCTTCTAATTGATTCCCAATCACTTCAAATACTGGGACATCTTTATAAATTAAGAATCCCTTCCAGTAAGGCTTGTACCCTTCTTCTTCGTATTTAACTAATCCAATTTTTATGTCTATTGCTTTCATGTTTTTATTTTCCTTTTAAATCCTTGGTCTGTCTATCTTGCGCTTCTGTTCTTGTGTATCAATATCATCTTCATCTTGAGCGATACCGAATGTCTTCATGTAGTAGTAGCGTTCGACATAAGTTAATATTGCTCCATATCCCTGTGGTGTGAATTTGTCCATTGGCACATTCAGTAATTTCTTTTCCGTCTCATCGTCAAGCCCTTCTTCATTGAGTGAGGTGAGCATCACCTCTACGACTGCTAAAAAGTCGAATGTATCCGCTTCTGTTTTAGTAGTGATAGATACCCCTTCCTTAGTTTCAGTTTTAGATGAAGAAGTTTTAGCTGGGAATGATTTTACATCAATAATATTAAACTCAACCATCAGTAAATGTTTTTCTAGTAGTGGATTAACTATTGACAGAATCTGTCCAGGCGTAATGTAGTTATATTTATGGAAGTCGTTACGCCCAGCAGGTTTAACCTTCTCATGCTTTTGCACTTCATTGCGGATAAGAAATAGTTTTTCTGTAATGCTCATTATTTCACCACCCCGATTTCGTATTTGTAAACTAAACGGGTTAAGTCTTCAAGCAGTTCTAAGTCCCTGTCTGTGCAGGCTGGTGTCTGTCCTGATACCTTAAATCCGTCTTCGTCATATCTAATTGTACCAATCCTTAATTCGCTTGCAGTAAAGTCTGCGCTATCTTCATAAGCTATGAATTGTACTGATACATTAGTCTCACCGATAACTATTCTGTACTCTCCGCTATCGCTAGTAAAAGGTTTTACGTGATAGCTTAAATAATCATCCAAGCAGGCATGAGCAAAGTTTCTAACACCTTTTTTAGTTAGATCTTTAGTAAATTTAGAATGTGCCGTTCTGTGAAATTCGTAAGCGTCATTAATCATCTTGTCGCTATGATCTTTACGTACTACTTCCTCATGTGGGTAAATTATCGTTTCGATTCCTTGTATTGGTGTTGTCATATCTTCTCCTTCTGACTTGCTGATATACTAGCATTATCACATTACTATGTCAAGTGTTTTTTGAAATATTTCTTGACTGTTCCATTATAAAAAACTCATCTAATTTAGCTTCAATTATTGGAAGTAATTTTTCTTTATCAACGTCATTAGTTAGGGCTTCTTTTAATCTGAGTAGCTTTTTAACGCAGTTGCCAGCGTAATCTATTTGCATACCTGTAATTAATTTCTGTTGTCCGTTAGATCCTAGCCAGTAGTTAGGCACTAGATCCTCTAACCATTGTTTATCTATCTTGCTTATCATTATTTTCTTCTCCTTTTAATTGTTTACAGAAAGTTTCTACTAATAAACATTCTGGTATATCGAACATGCCTATATGTGTGAGCTGTGTTGGGAGACGCATCTTTTTAGCAAGCCATTGATAAGCCTTTCTTCTATTAGAAAAGAAATTCTTATTTTCCCATAGAGGATCAAACGCAGCATGGGCACGGCTTCTAGCTTTTCTTAGGGCTGGGCCAGCAATAGTGCCAAAGGCTCGCCCGTCTTGATGGCAACCTACATAAGCTTTACATTCAGGACAAATATAAAATGTTTTATGAAATAAGTCTGATCGGTGAGGATATATTTTATCGCCATAAACTAATTCAGTATCACAGCCACAATTCAAACAATAGCGTCCAGAATAATACAAAATTTCATTGCGTTCTCGTGTCTTGCCTGGCCAATCTTCTAGAGATTGTGTTAGTAAATCTGCTGCTTCACCCATTATTTATTTTTTCCTTTATAAATTTCTAGTTGTCTTGCGTTAGGTCTAAAATTTGGATTTGGATCTACTTCTAGATCTATCTCAAACAATCCATTGGGATTAGTGAAACAATCCTCTATAAGTTTGATGTGTCGATTTATTAGATCATCAGCATGCTCTTTTTTCACCTTTGGATATTGTTGCTTAAAAGATTCCTTCAGTAGTTCTTTGTATTTTTGTTTTAATTCACTCATGCCATTTCTCCATTTCATTTAATAGCCTATCTGCTACATATTGAGCCCTCGCTATCAATTCTTTTTGTACTTGAAAGTCGCTCTTCCCTGGTTTCCAAGGTAGCTTGCGCCTGATCCTAGTTAATAATCTTTTTCTAACTCTCGTCATCAATTAACCTCCAATCTTTTTTCTTCATCGTGCAATTCTTTAGTAGCATTAAAAATAGTTTGTAATGTCTTATCAATAAACAGATTAGAATTAGCCATGCAGTATAAATATTTTTCTACCTTTGCGATAGCTATATCCCTAGCCCAGAACTGTTTATAAATGCTGCTACGTGTGTAGATGTCTAGGATTTTTTGCTCTAGTGATTTTGAGCCGTCTAAATGATATGTCATCTTGCAGTCCTTATAGAGCGGATTTCTCCATCATCATCAGTATCAACTCTTTGCATAGCACCTGATGGTGTGAGCATGTAGCTATTAGCTCTACCTCTGCTCATCTCTCCAGTATCATAGTTGTAAGTTTTAACTGTGCCATCATCATCAACGCTAACCCTTATGTACTCGCCAGTGTATCGCTGGAGTTCTAGACTCATCGGCTAGAACTCCAGCGATACAAGCTATAGATCCTATTATTACCAACTTAATTTTATTCATGTTACCGCTTCCCCTTCAGTTAGAAAGTCCTCTGTAAATAACTCAAAGGCTTTCTCTCCTATCTTGTCCACGTCGTCGTAATGTACTAGGTTCTCTTCTAGCACTTTATCCTCGTAAGTATCTTTAAGATTAAAGCTGTCATAAATAGCAGATAGAATATCTATCACGTCTTGTTCTCTATATATTATTTTTTTGCTCATTATTCTTCCCTTCTTAACCATTGGTCAATTTCTTTTTCTGCCATAACGGTGTCATGCCATGCACCCTTTTCGATTTCAGCTAACGCAATAATTTTTTGCAAAGTTACTGTATATATTTCTGGCAATTCAATATCAATGATTCCGCACCAATTAAACCCATCAATCAAGTTTAGAAGTTTAGTAGCCTCTCTGAGCCTGACACTCGGCAAAATAAATTCACCTTTCTTTGCATACAGCGCTAATATTTTATTTTCTACACTTAGTGTCATTGCTTGCCCCCCACTCTTGAACCGATATAAAATAACGCTGCGCCAATCAATAAATACGCGAAAACTTCGATGCAAGGCATAAATCGGTCAATGATGATGAAAGCGAGTTCTGTTTTGGTTGCTGGGATGTGTGTCATTTTATTTATTCTCCTTTAAAAATCTTAGTTCTTGTGGAATGTCACTAACTGGAACATCTCTTAGTAACCCGGCTAACTTTCTGAGATCTTTGTTCATCGAAGCTGGTATATCCGCGCCTGCTTGAATCCATAAGTTGTTGATTCCAATTCTATTCGCTAGTTCTATAATTTTTTTCATAATTTCCTTTTAAAAATATTGGCTGTTGTCTACACGCTACAGCCGGAGCGTTAAAAAGTTCACTAATTGCCCAAGGATTTTAAATTAAGCAAATAGCGAACGGTAGAACCTACGAACCTTGCAAATATGCTGGTAACTCCCTTTCGTATTCATATTTGGGTTGGGCTAACAATGTTGCAGTGCCGGAGTTATGCCCCTGGTCTGCATAATAGGCGCTTGCATTTTTGCCGTTTTCGACGCTCTGAATACTATTTTTTTCTGCAAGCTGCTTTGCTTGATCGGACTTGATCAAAAGATTCAGCGCTTTAGCTTGTTTCGCTTCGGCCGTTCTAAGGGCATTGTAAGCAAGTTTAGCTTTTTCCAGGGTTACACTCGCTTCTTGCTTAGAACTACGAATGCGGCTCAATTCCTGCCTAGCTTCGTTGATCTGTAGAGGATTGCATTTACCAGCACGAATGCCGCTTATTGCTATTCCCATTGTTATTAGTATCTTGATTTTATTGTTCATTTTGTTTCTTCCTTCCTTTTGTATTTACCGTATTACGTCAGTACATACCCCAAGTAAGTTATTTAGTTGTCAATTCACCTATTACTTTCATATAATAAACATCATTTATAGTATGAAAATCTTCCATGCTTCCATTCCATATCTGGTTATAGCCCCCTGGTTCCCCATTCTTACCATTAAGAAAGCCACTATAAAAAATGTATTCAGATATAGGATTTTGCCTATTGAAAGAGGCTTCTACTTTGTAATAAGTCTGTTCTTTCCACCCATTTAAAGGTGGAATTATTGCTTTACTGCTTGGTCGTTCGCACGTTGATTTCAATTTCATTTTTATTACTCCCTTTTATTTTATTAGCAGAAAACTTTATATTTACTAATTTCTAATCTAGCATTGGCTTGCTCACGTTCCCAATTTCTATGAGCAAGGAAGATAAAGAGAGCTGTTCCCCAGCCTATCAAGCATAAGATCCCCATCGTTATTAAGTAAGTTATTGTTATCATTTTATTTGTATCCTTTTATTTGCATTTTAATTACTCTCTTCCAATATTCTTTGCCCATCTTATGCGCTATTGCATAACGCAATGCTAGGTTTATTAATCGCTGATTCTTTTTAAACATTACGCCTGTCCTTTTATTTGCACTTGTCGAGCTATAACTTTTCTAACCTCAAATGATTGAGCTTTGCAAGCTTCTTCCCCTGTAAAATTAAATATAAAAGCTCTACAAGAATCATTAAGCTTTGAGCTAGTCACCCAAGCAGGTATATTTTCTTTAGTTTTAAGTGTATTTGCTGATTTGCGAAGGATTTTAGCTAATTGCCATGTACTGTCCTTATCATGAGTTATAAACACGCCAATATTATTGACTTGTATAATATCAGATTTAATGCCTAACGCCTTAAGCATATTGCCTAGCTTTGTTATTCTTTCTTGGTAATTCATAATAGTATTTTTACTCCTATTGGCTTAGACCCTTGTCTAAACTCTAGACCGCTAACTAATCTGTCTCTGTGTTAGCGGATTAGAGATTAGTTACTTTGTGTTAGTCCTAGTTCTATATATCTAGGTAAATCACCTGCTATAAGATTTTTAACTAGTATTCTTAGGTCTTGATAACCTTGCTTTGTTTTCTTTTGGAACATAGCGCAATAACCTTTTAAAGTATCCTCAAAGCCATAGAATATAAAACCGTCCTGATTATATGCCCTAGCTTGCTCTTTACTGATACCTACTTGCTTAATTAAATATTGTGTAGTCATTTTGTTTATCCTTTTTATGTTCCCCTATAAAACACATCTAAGTGTTTCATTATCTTTAATCACGTAAATCGCTGAAGACTCTGTGTTGTTCTTTTCTTTGTAAATTGTCATAGGTTCTATGAAATTTAATTCTTGTATTTCTACTGTTTTAATTGGCTCTAAAATCAAATCCAAAGCCTTTTTACCAATTGGATAGAAATTATATATATTGCCTTGCTCGTCTATTTCTGAATGTATCATTTTTTTTATCCTTTGTTTTTGCTGCTTGTAACTAAGTTATTCCCTTAATCACTAACATACTAACATGATAGCATTAGTATTTAGTTATTGTCTAGAGTATTTATGATTAATTATTATTAATGTTATAACATGAGTAGCGAATATCGTCTTCCTGGCGTCAAGCAAACGATCTATTGCCAGATACTGTATCTATATTGATACTATTAATATTGTCAAGCACCATAAGCACCATAAAGTTATCATTGTGGTGCTATTGCCAGATACTGTATCAATAAGTACAATGAATCTTAATCAATATGTACAATAACCACAATCAGATAGTTAAGCAAAGAAAGATAGAACCTGACTACTCTGAGATAATTCCCATAGCCATTACTGTTACCTATATCAACCCCAATGGCAAGATAGCATTTAGAGAGATGCACCATAATGACAATAACTTAGTAGATACCCTTAGATATTGTCTTAAGGACATAGCTCAGTCTACTAGTACTCCACCTATAATAATTGAATAAAGATATACTCACTACATAAATACTATCCCTAGTTCAGTATTGACGTAAAGCCTTACTTAACCGTGTAATTGACCTTAATTGCAGTAAATTGCATACAACCTCTCAAACTAATCTCGCGAATTAATTGAATTAGTTTCTTTACCCCCTCTTAAATCTGTACAACCTAATGGGTGATTGGGGTTTATGTTGGTTTGGTTGGGGTATATCCCCATTTATACTACTCAGATGTGTCGGTTTTTTTAAGTTGTAACGTGTAAAGTTGGTCTATAGTTGTTATCTACAGTTGTCTAGTGGTATAAGTTACAGTCCTTGTTGGGTTCACCATATCATTCTTATTTTTTTTTGTCAATAGAGGATAGCTGTTAATTTAATAGTAGTGTTACAATTGATAATAGTAATGCAGTATATAGGATATTTGGGTATTACTGGTAGTTTTAGAGTAGATCCTGTTATATGTAAGCAGATAAAGAATACTACTGGTAGAAGGATATTGTACAGTTATGAGCGTGTTTTAGATGGATTATCACCAGAAGAGCTAGCTTTCTTTATATCGCTTATAAGGGAAGATGATTGGAAGCTTAGTAACTTCTCTGAGCGGGATCAAGTAAGTATTTGGGGATTAGTGGAGCTGGGATTATTAATGGTAGTAGACGGTATTGTAAATATAAATAAGGCTATCCTTTGGAATAAGCCCGTGCCTGTAGTAAGGAATAATCTATCTAACTGGTGATGTTATACCTGAAAGTACGCCTTTAATATAGGCTAGATCTAGGTGAATATTGTGAATATCTTTCTTAACAGAATCTAGTTCATGAGTAGCCACTTTGTATCTAGAAAGGTCGTCAATGCGATTTTCTAAATTATCAATAGCTTTTATATATGCAAGATCAATATTTGAAGGATTTGTAGGATCTTTGTCTGTCATATAGTAATATTTTAGCATTAGTCACTACCTTTTGCAAAAGTTACGTGCGTAGAATTTAAATAGCTACTAAGCATATTTAAAAAATATCAAGGTTTCTTTAATATAAATGAATACTATTAGGGGCACAGGTTGGGCACTTCCATTCGTTATTAATGAATTCCCAGCCTATAGATTGCACTAAATCAGGTTCTATAAACGTCTGATACTTACCGCAAGAACAATAGTAAACTGGCTCTAAATAACCCTTAAGGTAGCTTACTTTAATTCCCGCGGGCATATCTTCTAATTCTTTCATTTTTTAATTATATCAGAGCTTGGAGTAACCCTGTTTTTGTAAGGCTACGTATGTAAAAGCTTACTGCTGTTAAGATAAGCTTTCATTTAAATTATCCGTTATCCGTCTTAATAATCGCACCTGTGTCAAGGTCTATAAGATCCCAACCTCCGCTTTTATTCGGCATCCATTCTCTATTCATCCCTGGAAGTTTATATTTACTTTCATTGCTAGTAGTTGGATGAAAAGGTGTTTTATAAGTATCAGGATAATGCAACCCATCAGATTTCATTTCGGTAGCACTTCCGCTTCCCATAGCACCAAGTAATCTTTGTACGATCCCATCTTGATTTTGTTCTTGATAAAAGCCTGGCATATCATACTCACTACTAAACCCAGTATTTTCATCAGGTACATCATTAGCTGCACGCCAAGCTTGATATTGTATATCCTCAGACATTCCAAGCTTAGTTCTATAAGGGCTGGGTAATTGTCCTAATAATAAATTTAAAGATTTTTCATCCATAAATATATTATAGATCAATTTCTAAATGCACTCGATCAGTGTATCGTTTCGGGGGTAAAATTTAAAAGCCTTCATGTGCGAAGTGCTTACGTCTCAACATAAGATGCTATATGCATGAGATTAGATTGAGTGAGGGGGTGTGAACGAATGTGAACACAAAAACCGTTTTACGGTTGCTCTCACTAGTGATAAAATTTTAAAACTTGATTCAGTAAAACGCTACATTATATAGCTCAGTATAAATTTAACTATAAACTATACTGATAACTAAACACAATATGTATAGGTAAGTTAGATATATTCAACTTATTCCCAAAAGACACTATAAAAAACAAAGAGCCCCTTGACGGAGCCCTTGTTATGAATTATCATTGGAATTGCTTAGATCCCTTCTTAACATGAGTAATTTTACACTACCACCAAGAATAAGTCAAGCTCCACAGAGCCAACAAGCAATTTATTTTACTTTACAAAAGAATACTAAGGGTTTAACTAGAAGTGCCCTCTCAAAAGCTAGTAATTACGCCATTACTACTACTAGAGATGCACTACAAGCACTTGCTAAGAAGGGACTTATTTACTTCAATAAGGTACTTAGATGTTGGTTTATTCGCACTATTAAAGAAAAGACAGAGGATATTTATGACGCTTATATTAATCTCAAGAAGGATTGGAAGAGTTTCGTGTCAAGAGTAGGAGGTAAGATAATGAAAAGAATGAGGTGGGATAATCCACACACTGAGACTTTCGTTTATTCACAGGAACTAGTGGAACTGGATGAGTCTTTTAATGTTAAGCGAGGTCGTGAAGGATTGCCGTTAATGAAACGAATCCCAACAGTTTTTATTAAAGCAGCTAAAGTTAAAGTAGTTTCCAAACGTAAATTGAAGGAGAAGATAAAATGATAGAGAAATTAGAACAACTAGAGTTATCTATGGGCAATGGGATTTATCAAGTAAGCACACCAGTGTCAACAATAACGGATAAACTGAACGAGGTAATAGATTATTTAAATGATCTTCAGCCTAAAGAAGTGCCAGATTCTGCAGCACATTTAAAACCAGGTGAGACTTGCGTAGTCCCAGATAAGTTTAAACCAGGATGGACTAAGGAGTTTATAGAAGGGCCAGGTGAGGTTCCATACACAAACGTAAAAATAAAGACTAGGGAAGAATACGAAGTACTAGAAGAAAAGTTAGCTAAAATAAAACGAGAAGTCAATCCAGGATATATTGGCGAACAATGGGTTATGTGCCCAGATTGTTGCAAGGCGATTTATAGTTCTCATGATTTAGAACGTAATCACCATAAATGTGATCTTGATAAAAAATCTAGCATAAAGCAAGAACCTAAATGGGAACTAGGGGATACTTATTGGTATATAACAGGCGATTTTAAGGGAATAGATAATAGCACTGTCCGTACTGATAGGTATACTGGTGTAAGGTTTAGAACTAAAGAACAAGCAGAAGCGGCACTTAAAGAAATAAAACAAGTTTTGGAGAAATATCAATAATGGATCAATTTATAATATTCCTTACTAATATTTTCACCTTAGAGCCTAAACCACTAAGCTGGCAAATAGGAGATACTATCTTCTACACTACAGAGGTAGCAGTCTATCCTATAGCTATAACTAAAATGAGCATCTTGAATTACTTTGATGGAATGGAACACTCTATCTTTCAAACAAAACATAATGCTACACGGCTACTAAATAAAAGACAAGAAGCGAGGGCAATGGGTGAGGTGTTTATTAAATGATTGAAAGATTAACTGGTAGTGGTAGTGATCTAACTCTCAATAAGTTTAATAGTATAATTAATAGAGATCATAAACCTTATAATAAACTTGGACAAAGGGCTTTTGTTTATAGGGTTAATACTCCATCGTTGTTTTTTGTAATAGATTTGTTTATCGGATTTCCCTTGGCTATTTACTGGGAAAAGAATTTAAGTTTTAACTCTCTTCGATTTACTTTTGAGTCTAAACCTAAGCCTTATAGACATCCATTTGAAAAATTTAGGAAGGTAAAATGATTAACACTGTAATCCACGACAAGATAGAAAATGTCATTGACTCTTTACCAGAGATTGATTTATTGCTCACAGATCCACCTTTCGGATTAGACACTAAATCACTTTCTTCTTCGAAGTCTAAAGCTAAATTAGGGCCGGCTCGAGAGTATCAACAATATGAGTGGATGAATAAAGGTATCATTTCTGACGAGATTATCAATAAGCTTGTTACTCGATCCAGCTATTCAATTATCTGGGGAGGGAACTACTATAGGCTCGATCCATCATCTTGCTGGTTCTATTGGGATAAGCAAATGACCTGTGAATACGCTGATGGACTTTTAGCTTGGACTAATCTTCCAGGAGCTTTAAAGTCTTTCACTTGGGCATGGAACGGAATGATTAAAGAAACTCCAGAGAAACGCTGGCATCCTACTCAAATGCCAGAAGCAGTAGTAAACTTCTGTCTAGATCAGTTTGAAGCAAAAGTAAAACGTAAACCAAAATTAGTTTTAGATCCTTTCGCTGGAAGCGGAACTACTCTTGCTTGTTGTAAGAAAAGAGGTATTGATTATATAGGTGTTGAGATGATTGATGAGTATATGAATATCATTAATCAAAGATTGAGTCAGGAGTGTTTGTTCGCATGAAGATCATAGCCATTGACCCAGGGACTAAAGACAGTGGTGGCATGGCTACGCTTATAGGTAACACTTTATTCTTAGACCGAATCCCTTATAAAGACGATGAGCTAGATTACGGAATGATTACTGCTATCTTTGATAGCTTTGAGCCTGATATAGCCATTATAGAAAAACCTTTTACTATGCCAGGAGGTAGAACTAATGGATTGCAAACTCAATTCACTACCTATGGAGAACTTAAAGCTATCTGTAAACTACATTGCAAGAAAGTTATTTTAGTTACTCCGAGTCAATGGAAAGCTAAATTGAAATTATTGAAGACCGAGAAGCAGCAGTCTATAGACATGGCTATGAAACTGTTTCCTGGTAAAGATTTTAAACGCACTTCTAGATGTAAAGGCCCAGATCATAATTTAGCAGAAGCAGCACTAATGGCTTATTACGCTACTCTTGTATCTTAATTTCTTTCTTGAGCATTTCGGTAAGTGATCTACAGTTTTCAATATCAAACAATTCAGATCCTAATAACTCTTTGTAAATTCTGATATAACCCTTGATCTTTAAGAAGTCAGATTGATGTGCTGCGTAATCATTTGAGTCTTCCATCTTATGAACGATACTCTCTAACCTAGTTTCCCATTCTGTAAGTTTCTCTTTTACTAACGCTGTGTAATTTAATCCAATAGGCCCCTTGAGAAAATCCAAGAGATTAACATAGAATCCATATTGTTCTTCTTTCGTTTCTAACATTAGACCATTAAGTTTGGATTTACGTTACCGAGAATCCCGCTAAGTATTTGTCCCACACTACCACTCTGACTCTCGGGAGTTGGAGCTTGTACTGGCTGACTAATACCTAATTGCTTAGCAGCATTAAGTAAGTTATCCATCTGGGAATTACTCTCTTTCATTGATTGCTTATTAGCTTTCTCTGATTCTTGTTTACGGTGCATAACAAGATCTAATACTTCTGGTGGAAGTGATTCTACTTGCTGAACCATTTGCAACAGTGAGTTAAGGTCTACACCTTGTTGATTTGCGGCCATGCCTAATTGACTTTGTGGGTTTACTGCGTTCATGATTATCTCCTATTGTTTATGCTGGTTGCATCTCCTGATTACCTTGCATTGACCGTGCTTGCTCTGCACCACTTGGGGCTCCCCCAGTTTGTCCAAATTGTTGTCCTTGTCCATTGCCACCAAGCCTACCTGATAACACAGGTACTTTCTTGCCAGATGCGAGTGCATTAAGTGTTGCTCTTTGCATTTGTTTCTTTGGATCTTTCTCAAATAAATCT
>JACCDR012250455.1_pt1 | contig 46966 bp, 65 predicted proteins | sample 7446431 | NCBI WGS metagenome assembly JACCDR01 (sample SAMN15323443, study PRJNA562643) | freshwater metagenome | isolation source: river surface water | place: USA:Blue River Watershed | collected 2017-08-17 | reverse complement strand
GTCTGTGGGAGTACCACCTCAAACCCGACGGCGATATCTGCGCCGCCTACTTCACCTCAGTTCCCTGCTGCGAAAGCGGCAGGTGCCCCCACTGGACGGTCATCGACAACTGGACGCCGCTGACCGCCAACGGCCTGCACTGCCCCACCTGTGGCATGACCGGCCGAGTCAACCAAGGGAAATGGGAGAGCGAATGACCGTCAAGGTGCTCGTCAAGGCACCGATGAACGTCTACACCGGCTACGGCATGGACGGCATCGGCATCACCCGGGCGCTTCTCAACGCCGGCTGCGACGTGTACCTCGACCCGGTCCAGGTCTCCGCACCGCTACCGCCGGACGTCGCCGCCCTGTTCTGCAAGGAACTGACCGCACCGTTCGACCTCATCATCCACCACGTCAGCCCGGACCTGCTCGGCCTGACCCCGCAGGGCCGCGCCGCCACCGACATCACCGTCGGCTGGACGATGTGGGAGTACACCACCCTGGACAACCTCAAAGGCAAGACTGGCCTGCGCAAGCGGTTGGGCACCTACGACGTCGTCTTCGGCTACGACACCGTCTCCACCGCCGCGCTGCTGCCCTACATGAAGGACACCAAGGCCGGCGTCCTCCAGGGCGGCTTCTGGCCCGACGACTGGCGACCGATGCAACGCGACTGGCGCGGCGCCCGGTTCGGCTTCTGCATGGTCGGGCAGCTCCACCAGCGCAAGGACCCGTTCGTGGCCATCGACGCGTTCCGGGAACTGAAAGAGGAGCACCCTGACGAGTTCGCCCCGGCCGAGCTGCACCTGAAGACGAACATCCCCGGGCTGCACTCGAAGCTGGAGGAGATCATCCCGAAGCTGCGGGTCCACTACGCGTCCTGGCCGCGGGAGGTCGTGCGGGACTTTTACGGCTCCCAGCACGTTCTGCTGGCACCCTCGCGCGGCGAAGGCAAAAACCTGCCGGCGTTGGAGTTCCTGTCCACCGGCGGCACCGTCATCGCCACCGATTGGGGCGGGCACCAGCAGTGGCTGTCCAGCGAGTACGCCTATCCGCTCAAGTACAGCCTGGCCCCCATCGGCGGGGGAACACCCGACTGCCTCAACGCGCGGGCCGACAAGGAACACCTCAAGTACCTGATGCTGCACACCTTCCGCAACCGGGCTGAGTGCGAGAAGAAGGGCCGTATCGGCTCCGAGCTGATCCCGCAGATGTGTTCCTGGGACGCGGTCATCGAGCGGCTGTTCGTGAAGATCGCCGACAAGGTCCCCGGCCGTGGTGAGGCGCTGCTGCACAAGTTCCGCCGCGTCAAGGACATGACCGTGCTGGGGTTCCCCATCCATGCCTAACGTCGTAGAGGTCCGCTGCCCCGCCGGGCCGCAGAAGCTGTTCACCAAACTGCGGCTCGGCGAGACGACCGCGCGCTACATCCAGCCCGGCAACCTCATCGAGTTCTTCTGCTACGACTGCACCCGAACCCGTCGCCGCGACACCGGCAGTCCCGATGGAGTGTTCCACCGCTACAACTTCCTCGGTGAGCTGGTCGAGACGACCACGCAGCCCAGGGGGTAGCGCAGCCCGACCGCCGATTAGTCACACGACGCCAATTCGCCGTCTGAAAAGGGTGTGTCGTTGTGTCTAGCACAGTTGTTGAGGGCTTTTCACTCACTCACGCCGCCATCCTCGACGGCACCACAGGTGCTGAAGAGGTGGACGGCGACATCTACGGTGTCCGCTCAGGGACGCTCGCTGTCGACACCGGTAACTACGACAACACGGGCGATGACTTCGTCCTGTCGTCGTGGAACTGGTTCAACTTCGCGACCGTAACGGTCCAGGCGGGATACATCCCGTTCCAGACGATCGCGCTGCTGTCGGGTCTGACGGTTTCGTCGGGTGGTTCCGGCGCGAACGACCAGTACGCGGTTCAGCTCTGGGAAGAGACCAGCTTGAACACGCCGCCGCGGCCGATGCTCATCCGCGTGCCGGCCAAGGACAAGGACGGCGTGATCCGCACGCTCGACTTCGTTCTGTACCGCGTGAACTTCGGCCCGATCAGCTTCGACGGCCCGTCGTACAAGAGCGGTCTTCTCCTGAACTACAGCGGGCGCGCGGTCATGTCTGACAAGGACGAGGCCGGCGTGTCCCTGCCGCGCAAGGCGATCGGTCGCCTCATCAGCCGCCCGGCTGTCTAACCAAAACACGTACGTCCAGGAGCCTTGGAGGCCACAGTGACGGAGCCTGTTCAAGACGACGAGATGCGGGTTCTCGACCCGGACAAGACCGAGGTCTTGCTGTCCGACGGGACCCGTGTCTACATCGAACCGCTACGGGCACGGCAGTTCTTCAAGTTGCTGCGCATTGTCACCCGTGGCGCATTGCCGAACATGCAGGACTTCTCCCTGTTCCGCGTCGGCAGCGACATGGAGGCCAGCGAGTTCGCCGGCCGGTTCCTGTCGCTGATGCTGCTGAGCATCCCGGAGGCGGAGAACGAAGCCATCGACTTCATCAACTCGATGGTCCGCCCGGTCGGTCTGATCGAACGCCCCTCCGGTATGAAGCTCAACAAGCAGGACATCGAGCGGAACACCGTGCTGTGGACCGACGTCATCACCGTGCTCGACAACCCCGAGCTGGATGACCTCGTGACCATTGTCGAGGCGATCGTCCGGCGGGAGGCCGCCGACATCCAGGCACTGGGAAAACGCCTAGCGGCGATGTTCAAGCTCGCCGAGAAGACGGGTCAGGTGCCGAGCCCGGCAGCGAAGACGGCGGAGACGAAGGCGGAAAGCCCGCTGCCGCCCCTCTCCCGGAGCCGGACATCCCCGGACGAGAGCTTCTCGGACCCTTCAGCCGAGCCTGGGATCTCATCGCCAGTGAGTACGGATGGGACGACGAGCGCATCGGTGACCTCTCTCTCGGTCGACTTCGACAAGTTGCAGCAGCCATCGCCGAGCGACGCTTCCACGAGCGTTGGGAGCGAGAGCAGTGGGTGATCTGGCACGCGCGCACCGTCTGCACCTACGTGTCGGCGGCGGCGCCGATCGGCGACGAGAACGGCAACCCGCTGCTGGACTCCGCCCTGCGCATCGGGGTGGCCGAAGTGCTGAACCAGCTCACCGGCGAGGCCCGCGAGGAGTACCGCCAGTCGGTCGAGGGACTGATCGATTCGGCGAAGAGCGAGAAGAAGTCGGAAGACAAGCAGCGGATGCCCGAGCCGAAAGTCGGCTCCTTTGAGGCGTTCATGAGCACCTTCGGGCGGGTCGCTCAGAGGTAAGCCAGGGGAGGTGTCAGCGGTGGCGGACAGAGTTCAATCGATCATCTACCGCATCGCCGTTGACACCAAAGGCCTCGCGGAGGAAATCGCCAGGGCCAAGGCGGAGATCGAGTCCCTCAAAGGCCACAACGAGCGGCTGAACACCGCCCAGGACAAGAACACCAAGGGCACCAAGGATCTCGCCGACGCCCAGAACAACCTCGGCAAAGAAGTCGACAAGGTCAGCAAGGCCGCCGACAAAGCCGAACGTAACCGCGGCGCGACCTCCACGACCAGCCAGAGCACCACCGGCCAGGTCCAGGACCGCAACTATCACCCGGTCCTCAACGAGATCCTCGCCCAGCTCCGCGCGTGTTGCGCGGGCATGCAGAAGCCCGGCGACGGTGGCGATCACGACGCCCCCGAGCGTGGCAGGGTCGATGACGGCAGCGCGGTCCGCGACCAGATGCAGTCGCAGTGGCGCGATGCCATCAACGACTACCGCACCGCCACCAACCAGCACTTCCAGCAGCTCGGCCTGGCCGAGGACGAGCGGATCAAGAAGACCGGCGAGCTGCACGAGCGGCTGCTGCGCGACCACTTCGAGAAGGAAGGCCGGGCGCTCGGCGAACGTACCGAGCACCTCAAGCGCACTGACCGGGCCGCCGACCCAGGCGGCGGCACCAGGGATCGCACGAACCTCAACCTGGATCGCGACAGGATCGACCGGCTCGCCGACCTGTCCGACGCTGACGTTGACCGAATGGGTCGCGAGCGCCTGGCGAAGTACCGCGAAGGTCTGCACCCGGAGGCGTACGCAAAGGAGATCGAGGCTCTCAAGCGGAAGTGGCGGGAGAACGACAAATTCTTCCGCGAGATGCCTGAGTTCGTTGTCCGGGCCCAGGACGATTTTGACCCCGCGAAGAGCCTCGATGAGAACCGCAAGCGCTTCGCGGACCGCGAGAACGCGCGGCCTATCAACCGTAAAGAAGAGTCGATCTTCAACCGGCCCTTCGAGATGCGGGATGTCGCGCGGACCGAACGCAAACTCGCCGACACCGACGTCATCCCGCAGAAGCCCGCCGTAAGCGGCCGGGTCAACGACCACGACTACCGCCCCTTCTTCGAGCGCCTCATCAGCCAGATCGAGGAATGCTGCGAGGGCATGGGCCGCGGCGGCGGGGACCGCGACCGCGACAAGCCGCGCGAGGACGAGGAAAAGCAGGAGAAGGGTCGGCAGAAGGCCGACGAGTCGGCCCAGAAGGAAGCCGACAAGCGCGACCGGGCCGCCGACGCCGTCGAACGTGACGCCACCGCCCACGAGCGGTCCGCCGCCGAGGCCAGCAAGGCAGCCGAGGCGACGAAGAAGGCGACCGACGCCACCAACGCCCAGGCGGCAGCCGACCGCAAAGAGCGGGGCGAGCGGCGCCGGGCGGAGAACGCCGCTAAGACCGAGCCCGCCAAGACTGAGCCCGCCAAGACTGAGCCCGCCAAGACTGAATCGAGCACCGGGCGTACCCCTGCTCAGCAGCAGGCCGCGAACAAGGCAGCTTCGGCGGACACTCCGAGAGCGGAGAGGGACCCGGCTGAGGCCAAGGCCGCTCAGAACGCCGCCAAGTCGACGGAGAAGCTCGACAAGTCCGCCGACAAAGCGGCGGCCAGCGTCGACAAGCACGCCAAGGCCAGCGAGCAGGCCGCGACGTCGATCGACAAGCAAGCCAAGGCGGAGAAGTTTCGGTACACCCGGGACACCGGCAGAGACCTCTACCGCATCCAAGACGGGGACGCCTACAAGAAGGAAGCCGAGGCGTTTCAACGCCGCATCGAGGCTGGCGATGACCCGCAGAAGCTCATCAAGGAGCTGCGCGCGGCGAGAGACCGCGTCGAAGGCAGCGGGTTTGATAAGACCGTCGCCCGCGACTATTTCCGCAACACTGCCAACCAGATCGAAGAGCAGTTCCGTGCCACCCGTAAGCCCGGTGACGTCCCGACCGAGAACCAGCTCCGCCTGGCCCAGCAGGTTGTTGACGCCGAACGCCAGCTTCTGCGCGAGGGCGATGCAGCCGACCGTGCCGCCGGGAAGACCGCGCAGACGCGGCAGTCCCGGTCCGACATGTTCCGGTCGCAGAAGTACGATCCCGGCCCGTACGGACGCGGCTATGCGCACCGTGAGCTGGACGCCGCCGAGGAGCGCTTGGCTGTCGGTGAGCTGCCGGAACAGGTGTTTATCCGCGACGCCATCGCCCGGCTGGAGAAGGCCGAGTCTCGCGGGCCGCTCACCGCATACCGGCGCGTCGGTGACCTGAAGAAGGGCGACACCCTCGGCTCGGGCACGGTTCTCGCCGAAGATCCGCAGCGCACCGACATGGGCAGCGGCGACACCCTTCGGGTGGGCGACCGGTTTGTCGACAAGAACGAGAGTCTCCCGGTCAGGCTCCGGGAGAACGAGCGGGCCGCCGAGATCCTGCGCCAGATGCGCGCGGAGGAGAAGGAGTTCACCCGCGACCGCCTGGACCACGAGAAGCGGCTGGTCCGGCTCACCCGGGCGGGAGACCTCAAGCCTGGCGACGTCGTTGTCGACAAGAAGACCGACCGCAAGATCGTAAACATGCCGGTCTTCTACGACGACGGCCGGGAGACCTACGCCAACACCGAGAACGTCAAGACCGGCCGGGCGTCGAGGCTCAAGCTCAAGTCCGCCGACGATATGGTCCAGCGCCTTGTCGACCCGCAGCCGCGGCTGGACCGCAACGCCCGGAACGCGGCGATCAGAGAAGAAGTCAAGGCGGACTACGACCGCGCCTTCAACAAGCTTGTCGACCGGGACGTCGCCGACACCAAGGCCGGCGGCCTGTCCCGCACCGACCGCAACATCCTCAGCGGCACCGACGGCCGGTTCCGCGGCGAGGTCGAGAAGCTGCACACGCTGCTCCAGCAGCCGACCTCGGCCAAGCTCCGTGACGAGATCACCAAGGTCACGCAGAAGCTGCGCAGCGGCCTCACCGACGACGACCACGTCAACGCCGCGGACACCCTCAAGCGGATTGACGACCGGTCCGTCTCGCAGGGCATCGCGGAACGGGCGCGTGAGCACAACGAGAAGCTCGAGAAGGCACTCTTCTCCGACCCCAACGTCAAGGAGCTACGCGAGCGCGCCTCCAGGCTGAATATCGACAACCGGTCGAAGCTCTCGCCCGAGGAGCTGAAGCGGCAGATCGCCGAGCAGACCAGCTCGATCTCCGACCGAGATCGGGCACTGCTGGTCGGCTCGGACCCACGCCGCCACAAGGACGTCGACAAGCTCGCCCAGGACATCAACAAAGGCGATTTCGCGAGCGCCCGCCGGTTCCTCGACGACGCCTACAAGGACCTGCACAGGTACAGGGCGCACGACGAGGAAGCCAAGAAGGACATCCTGCGGCTGCGGTCCCAGTTCCCGGAGAAGGATCAGAGCCTCACCCGCATCGCATCACACCTGGACAAGCCGGCAACGGTCGGTTCCAAGGAGGACCGGCGGCACTTCAGCAACTACCAGGACCAGATCCGCGCCGGCCGTGAGCTGGATTCCGTCGTCCAGCGGATGCGGTCGGAAGCCAAGCGGCTCGAAGAAAGTGTCGGCGAGGGCGGATACAACCGGAACTTTCCACGCCACCGGGCCGCCGCCGAACGCAACAGCAAGCTGCTCAACCAGGCCGCAGACGAGCTTGACAACGAGATCAAGGCGCGGCGGACGCTGGTCCGTGGCGTCGATGCCAACGCCGCCGCGGTCGCCGACAACACCAAGCACGTCGCCAAGGACTCCTCCTCCCGCGCAGAGCGCGCTCCGATCACGTCGTCGGATGAGTACGAGCGTCAGCACGGGCGCCTTAGTGAGGAGAACTACCAGACGGTCGGCCGCTACATGGGCGGCCAGTTCCGTGAGACCAAGGACTACCTCAACAACGAAGGTGACATCCGCAGCCGCGCGGAGGCCGGAGAGCGGTGGGCGGTCCAGGCGCGGCAGAACGCTGATGAGATTGAGAAGGTCTTCCGCTCGTCGGAGGGTCGCCTCAAGGACGACATCAAGGTCTACCGCGGTCTGCGCACCGAGCACCCGGTGGACCTCAAGCCGGGCGACGTCTACCGGGGCCGCAAGCTCAGTTCAACCACCTTCGACCCCCGCATCGCGAAGGCTTTCACTGAGGGCGAAGCCGACGACGACCTCCCGCACCGCAGCATCTTCCAGATCAATGCGCGCCGTGGCCAGCAGGGACTGGTTCTCGGCGGCGGCGAAGACGAAGCGCTGTTGCGGCAGGGCCACTACAAGATTCGCTCCGTCGAAGACGGCGACGACGGTATCCGCCGTATCACCGGTGATCTGCTGACCACCAAGGAGCAGAAGGCCGAGCAGCGCGCGGCGGCCATCGAGCGCCGTACCGCCCGGCAGGCGGCACGGGCCGCCGCTGCGAAGGAGCAGGCTGCTTCCCAGGTCGAGAGCGAGGCTGCCGAGGAGCACGCCCAGGTCGCCCAGATCGACCGCAAGACGTGGCGCGACGCCAAGGCCGACCGGCAGCGGCTGCGGGAGGGCCGCAACCGCGACGCCCGCCGCCGCACCGTTCGCCGTGCCCCGATGCCGGAGCCCGTGCCGGTTGCTGAGGCGGCCCCGGAACCGTCGCGGGAGCTGACCGACGAAGAACTGGGCCTGGAGCCGCTGGGCGAGTTCGACTGGAAGACCGCCACCGAGGAGGAGAAGCTCGCCCGGCGCCGGCTGGTCAGCCGCCGCACCAGCGCCCGGTACCGGGCCAAGAAGCGGGCCGAAGCCGCACAGGCAGCCATCCCCCAGGCGACGCCCGAGCCCACTCCGGAGCCGACCCCCGAGCCCGAGCCCGCACCCGAGCCGGCTGCGCCGGCCAAGAAGCGGCGCCGCAAAGAATCTGCTCCCGAGCCCGACGGCGACCGGGACGACGACCACGACCGGGACGCTCCGCACGTTCCCGACGTCGAGGCTCCCCGACGCAAGGACCGCGCTCCGGAGACGCCAGAGCGCGACTCCGACATGCTCAGCCGCTTCCTGGCGCAGATGGAGGAGTGCTGCGAGGCGATCAAGAACCTCGGCGCGAAGGACGACAAGCGCAAGGGGACGGGCCGCTCCGACGAGGACCGCGAGAAGGACCGGCAGGAGCGGGCCGACAAGCGCGAGGAAGCGAAACAGGAGCGGGCCGAGCAGCGGGCCGAAGCCGCGCAGGACCGCGCCGACCAGCGCGCGGAGCGGGCGCAGGACCGCGCCGACCAACGGGACGAGGCCGCCCAGGAACGGGCGGACAAACGCGCGGAGGATGCCGCTGCCCGCGAGGAGGAGCGGGAGAAGGACAAGGCCGCCCGCGCCGAGGAGCGGGGCAAGAACGCCGAAGACCGTGCCGCCAAGCGGGAGGAGGACAAGCAGGACCGCCTGGAGAAGCAGGAGGAGGACAAGCAGGACCGCCTGGCACGGCGCGAGGAGGACAAGCAGGACCGCCTGGAACGGCGCGAGGAGGACAAGGCCACCCGGGCTGTACGGCGCGAGGAAGAAGCCGACGACCGGGCACGCCGCCGTGTCGAGGACGCCCAGGACCGCGCGGACAAGCGCGAGGAGGCGTTCCACGAACGCGTCGAGCGGCGCGAGGAGGAACGCGAATCCCGGGCTGCCATCCGTGAGGAGGAAGCCGCCGACCGGGCCCGCAAGCGGGCCGAGCAGGAAGAGGTCGACGCCGCCCGCCGCCGCCAGCGGCAGGAGGACGACGACCGCGCCGTCATGCAGCGGCAGATGGACCACTTCCATCGCCTGGCTGACGAAGAGGACAAGGTCCGGCGGCGCAGCCGCGACCTGATCGAGGAGGAGTCCGCCGAGCGCGAGGCGCTGATCGGCCGCTACCGCCGTAGCACCGGCGACGACGGCGTACCGGCCCCCTCCCGGGACCGGGATCCGACGGAAAGCCCGTATCCGTTCGCCTACCGCGACCGGCGGCACTACGACCCGACCTCGGATGAGCAGCGCAACCTCGCTGGGCGCGAGTACGAGTACGTCCCGCCCAAGCGTGTCCCGGACCCGATCTACACCGAGGACCGCCGCTCCAGCGCCCTCGTCCCGCAGGGCCGACAGACCGAGCTGGCCGACGCCGCGGCCCGCGCCGTCGAGGAGCGGCTGCGTGCTGCCCGCGCCCGCGGCGCGCTCGCTGCCGGTACCGCAGCAGCGGCCGAGGACAGCCTGACCGCACGCCGCCTGGCCGCGCGAGCCTCGGTCAACCACGAGAAGTTCTACGCCGAGGCCCGCGAGATCGCTCGCCGGGCGCCGGAATACCGCCCGCAGCGCCGCTTCGACCCGGCGACGGGTCAGGTCATCACCGACCCGGAGCGGATGGTTCCGGTCGTCCCGGCCCGCGGTCGTGGCTCGCTGGACATGACCCGCGTCAACGCCGAACGTGCCTTCCGGCAGCAGCTAGCGGACGAGAACGCCAAGCGGGAGTTCGAGGAGCGGCGCCAGACGTACGGGCGCACGTTCGGCCTTCGCCGGCAGGTGATGGCGCAGGACACCTTCAACGCCAACCAGCGGGCCAACCGGGACTTCATCGACAGCCGGCGGGTCGACCCGGACCGGATGGACGCGCTGCGTGCCGTCCTGAACGAGGTGCGCCGAGAGGCGACGGGTCGCCAGAACATCGCGGCGACGATGAACGACTTCCGCCGCAACCTCGCCGAGTCCCGTGGCATCCGCCCGGACTACGGCGACCGGACTCGCGACGCCCGCGGCCTGGCCCTGGACCGGGCCAACCAGGCGGAGCTGAACCGCTCCACCCAGGCACTCCAGCGCGCCCTGAACCGCTCCGCGACCCGCAACTTCGTCCTGGCCGACGACCCGTCACGGGGCCGGGTCGTCGGCGAGAACGTCGCCGGCCGTGACGGGCAGCGCCGCGCAGTCAACGATGTCTCCGGCCGCGAGCGTGACGAACGGTTCGCGTCGTTCGAGCGGACGCTGCGCGAGGTCCGCGACAACAGGGCGCCTTTCACCCGAATCAACGATGAGGAGATCGACCGGCTCAACCGGTCCATCCACGAGTACGGCGAATCCGTCCGCCGCCAGATCGAGAATGACCGTAGCGGTCACCGCCTGACCCGCGACGAAGTCGACCGGCTGCGGGGAAGTCTGCGGAACTTCAACGACCGCATCGGTTCGATTCGGCGCGACTCCGACCTCGGCAAGCGGATCGACCGCGACGAAGTCGACCGCATCAACCGGAGCGACCAGGATCTCCGCAACAGCCAGCTCAACAACCGTCTCCACAACTTCCTCGACGGGCAGCGGGAACGGCCGTACCAGGTCGCCGACGAGGACTCCCGGCACCGACGCATCAGCCCGGAAGAGCTGGACATCATCAACCGGAACGTCCGGGAGCTGTACGGGGACAACCGACACCGCGAGGGCCTGGCCGACCGGCCGTTGGACCGCGACCGGGGCGGTGTCGTCCTTGACCGCGAAGGTGCCGCCTTCCGCCACGAGCTGCACGAAAACTCCACCGCGATGCGGGAGTTCCGCCGCGCCCTGGACGACTTCCACCGCGGCCTGTCCCGCCCGGCCGACCGCGACAGCGGATACCGTCCGATCCTCGGCGACCGCCGCCTGACACCGCTGGGTGAGGGCAACGACACCCGGCACCTGTTCGGAGTCAACGACGACGCCAACGCCAACCAGGCCGCGTTCGCGCGGTCGTTGGAACGGCTGACCGAAACCGCACGCCGGCTCAACGGTGAGCACGAACGCATGGTCCACACCGTGCGGTCCGAGGCCGACATCCGCCGCGACGAGATCACCGCCGGCCGGCGCCGGATGACCGAGACGGGCCCGGAGCGCTACATCGGGCGGCGCCGTGACTCTGAGGACGCCTACCGCCCAGGCCGCTACGCCGGCCGTCGCCGCCGCGCTGCGTTCAACGAGCTGGACGACGAGGATCTGGGCGACATGTTCCGCGGTCGCGGCGTGTTCGGTCGGGCTGTCAGCCGGTTCAGCCCCACCCGGCGTCGCCGCCGCGAACGTGAAGCGTTCGACGGCGACGGCAACCTGATGGGCAACCTGGCGCGCGACGCGTCCCGGGCCTCATCGAGCGTCTCCATCGTTTCTGATCAGATGGACAACCTGTTCGGCTCGGGCAACCAGAGCCGGATGCGGTACTGGCAGGCGCTGTGGGCCGCCATTCTGGCCATCATCATCCTGCTGATACCGGCCATCGCAGCGTTGGCCGGCGTGCTGGGTTCGTTCCTGTCCGCCGCCGTCGCCGCATTCGTCCCGCTGGGTGCCTGCGCGCTCGCGGCGGTGGGCAACATCAAGGTTCTCCAGAAGCAGCTTGAGGAGACTGCCGGGACCGGGCGGAAGGTCGCCGGCCCGCTCGGCGAGGCCGCGTCGGCGGTCGAGAAGCTGAAGAACACGTTCCGGGACTTCACCACCGCCACCGGCGGACCCGTGTTCCAGGTCATCGCCAAGGGCGCGGACTTCATCAGTCGGAGCATGTACCGACTGATCCCGATCGTGGATGCCGCCGCCAAGGGCATCCAGATGGCGTTCGGATCGCTTGAGGCCGACCTCGGCACCGGCGCCTTTGACTCCTTCACATCGTTCCTGGTCAACGAGGCACCGGAGGCGATCGACAAGTTCGTCAAGGCGCTGTCGAACATCGGCGCCTTCATCAGCAAGCTCGCCATGTCGTTCCAGCCGTTCATCGACTTCTTCCTCGACGGCCTGGTCGACATGACCCAGGCGTGGGAGGACTGGGCGTCTAACCTGTCAAGCTCCGACACCTTCGCCAACTTCATGGACTACGTGAAGGAAGTCGGGCCGGAGGTCGTCGAAACCTTCAACGCCCTGATCAGTCTGTTGATCGACATCGGGCGGGCGCTGTCGCCGCTGGGCGAGGCACTCATGGAGCTCATCCAGTACTGGGCGTACATGGCCTCGGTAATCCCGATCGGTGCGCTGAAGCTGCTGGCCACAACGTTGGTGAGCCTATTCTTCGTCACGACACTGATCGGCGCGTTCAAGGGCCTGGCGACCATGTTCGCCCTGCTCGGCCCGATCATCACCGGCTTGCAGGGCCTGCTCAAGGGCCTCATCGCGTGGATGTTCGGCGCCACCGAAGCGGCCGGCGGCCTGGCGATCGCGATGCGGCTGCTCGGCACCGCGACGGCGATCGGTCTGGCGATCACCGCCGTGCTGACCCTGTTCAACATCTTCAACTCGGTGCAGGCGGACACCACCCAGAGCACGGCGGCATTGTCCGGCGCCCAGGACGACCTGGCTGCGGCGTTGCAGAAGTCCGGCGGCAAGATAGACGAGAACATCAAGAAGCTCGCCGAGATGGCCCTCATGCAGAACGGCGTCCTCGAAGCCGGCATGAAAGCGGGCTTCACCAAGGACGAGGTGGTCGATGCCTACCTGTCTGGCGGCGAGAAGTGGGACAAGGTCCAGAAGGAGCTGGAACGGCGGCAGCGGATCCTGGTCGGGACCAAGGGCAGCGCGGCTCCGGGCGACGAGGACTCTAACGATCCCGCCATCTGGGTTCAGCGTTGGCTCAAGCGCAACATACCCTTCGGCAACGAGCCCGGGACCCGAAGCGACCAGGACCAGAAGGAGATCGACGCAGGCCAGGCCGCCATCGACGCTGCCAATGGCCTCATGGGTGGGCAGGCAGCAGCCAACGCCGCGGCCCAGCGCGCCACCGACGCCTATGTCAAAGAACAGGCAGCCATCCAGGGTGTGTCGGAAGAGACCATCCGTTTGCAGTTGCAGCTCACCGCAGTCAACGCAGCCGAGGACGAGCGGCAGAAGCGCATCGACGCCGCGGTCGATGCCTACAAGAAAATGGAGGACGCGACCGAGGCCGCCTCCGACGCGCAGCGGGCCTACGACCGAGCGGTCGAGGATGGCAAGACCGCGGTGGAGCGGGCCACCCTGAAGCTGGAGCGGGCGGAGCTGGCCAACGTCAACGCGCAGCAGCGCGTGATCGACAGCCAGCGGAAATTGAACGAGGCCCGCGAGGCTGCGGCCCTGAAAGTCGAGAACTACCAACGGAAACTGCGCGACCTGCCGCTCACCGAGGAGCAGAACGCGATCTCGCTGGCGCGGGCGCAGGAGAACCTTCAAAAAGTCCTCAACGACGCCACGGCCAGCGACCTCGACCGTCGCCAGGCCTACCTGGACCTGGAGAACGCGAAGAACGCCCAACGCGACGGCATCTTCGACAACGAGGTCACCCGACGCGAAGCGGGCCGCGAAATCGCCAAGGGCGTCGAGATGGACGACTCCGTCCTTCAGGCCCAGAAGGACCTGGTCGAGGCGACCCTGGCCGCCCGCGACGCCCGCATCCAGTACAACCGTGACCTGGAAGACAGCGCGGAGACCATCTCCGACAACGCGACCGCGCTGGACAAGGCCAAGACCGCCGCCGCCGACGCGAAGATCGCGTTCAACGAATTCGCCGGAGCGGCCGGGCTGACCGCCGACCAGGTCGAGCGCATCATCGCCAACCGCGAGGAGTTCAACAAGCAGTTCATCCTCGACATGCAGGCCCCGGGCCTGGACACCATCGAGGAGAAGCTCCAGAGCATCCTCATTGGCAAAGAAACCGCGCGCATCATGGACGCCAACCCCGGCATGTCCTACGACGAGGCGCGCTCGCAGGCCACCCGCAACCTCGGCTTCTACAAGGTCACCCTCAACTCCGGACGCAAGAAGACCACGTCCGACGTTCAGCAAGAGCGCAACCACGCCGACGGTGGCGGCATCGAGCTGAGCATCAGCGAACGGGCCCGCGCCCGTGCGCAGGGACCGGTCGAGGGCCCCGGTACGGGTGTGTCGGACTCGGTCCCGGCGTGGCTGTCGGCCGGCGAGCACGTCTGGACCGCCGCAGAGACCGCGGCCATCGGCGGGCACAAGATGATGGAGAACCTGCGCCAGGCCGTCATCACCGGCCGCTTCGACAAGAACGACGTCATGAAGTTCATGTACGGAGCGAAGATGCAGCTCGCTTCCGGCGGCGGCATCGGCGCGGCGGCCGGCTACCTCAGCAGCACTAACAAGTTCAAGGCCGCTGCCGACTTCTTCTCGCAGAAGCAGAAGGCCACCCTCAAGGACAAGTCGAGCCAGAGCGACGAACAGCTCGAAGCACAGTTGAGGGTCATCATGCAGAAACTGCACGAGATCGCCAACAAGAAGACCACCCCGGGCAACTTCGCGTCGGTCAACGAAGCCAAACGGCTGCTCGGCATCGCCACTGACCTCAAGGACAAGGCGTACCTCGATGTCATGGTGTACCTGGCCAACGGGAACCAGATCTCACTGCGAAAGGCGCAGGCGACCGGGCAGAAGTTCTACTTCAGTCGCAACGACATTCCGATGTACACCCCGCCGTCGTCGGTGACCACCCCGGTCACGGCGACACCGACCAAGCCCATCTACAGCGACCCGAACGCGGAGTACGCAGCCGTGATGGTGTATCTGGCTAACGGCAAGCAGGTCAGCCTGAAGTACGCCATCACCAACGGCTTGCCCTACTACATGAGCCTGGCCGACCTCCAGGCCGGGCGGGTCAAGTACCCGAGCAACATCTCCAACACGAAGGACCCGACCAACAGCAAAGCGCCGTTCGTCAAGCCGTACGTCCCGAACCTGCCGGTCACCACCACCCCAGGAGTCGGCCGCCCGATCGCGAACCCGACCGCCATCGCCGACCGCAACGGACTCGCCAACTACACGACCAACCGCGGCCTGAACATGGGCAATATCACCATCAACAACCCAACGCTTGAACCGTCAGGGGATTCGCTGTACCGCACTGTCCGCCGCCTCGCACTCGAATACCAGGACTGACCATGCCCACAACAATTGAGTTCTGGGAGGCGGACGGGGTAAGCCTGTCCGAGCAGGGCTGGAACGTCTCGACCCTCGGCGGCCGGTACAACGTGCCTCCGCTGCGTGGGGACAACGCCAAGTTCGCCTACGTCGAAGGTGTCGACTTCCGCCCCAAGATGCCCGACGCCCGCGAGATCACCCTTCAGATGTGGGTACAGGGTGTCACCCCCGGCAGCGGTGCCGCAGGCCCCGACCAGATGCGCAAGTGGAACGACAACTGGCATTTCCTGTGCCAGCTCTTCTGGACTCCCAAGCGTGAGATCGTGTTGACCCGCCGGTGGCTTCGCACCATGGACAACGGCAGCGTCGACATTCAGATCACCACCGCCAGGGCCCAGTACATCGGCGGGCTGGAGCCTTCGATGACGGGCCGTTACCGGTCGACGTTCGAGGTGCAGTTCCTGCTCTCCGATCCGTTCTTCTACCCGCAGACCGACACGGTCGCGACGATCGCCAACGCCGGCACCGCGGCCAGCCCGTCGGAGCTGACAACCGTGCGCAACCCAGGCGACTACAACGCCGCCGGGCGGCACATGTTCGTGGAGTTCCACGGCCCGCTGACCAACCCGGTCCTCGTCAACTCCACCCCCGCTCCCGACGTCGGTGTGGGTTACACCGGCAGCCTCGCTTCCGGGCAGGTGCTCACCCTGGACGTGCGCAACTTCCTTGCCCGGGTCAACGTCGCCGATTCCGCCAACCCCAGCCTCAACCGAGTCGGGTACGTCGGTCACTCCGGCAGCCGCTACTGGTTCGGTCTGGAACGCGGCGACAACCTGCTCTCGCTGACCAGCAGCGGTGACACCTCCGGCTACGCGGTCGTGAAGTACCGACCGCCGTACCTGTAGAAGTCCCCGTGGCCCAAGACACGCTGGAGTTCTGGCACCCAAGCCGCGACGCGCGCATCCCCGACGACTACCTCGCCTGGGGCACCGTCGCCCCCGGATCGTCGCAAGACCGGCTCTTCCGCGTCCGTAACGTCTCCTACACCTACACGGCGCTGGAGATCGTGGTGTCGCTGACCCAACGCGGGACCTACGACCCCGCGCTGCCCGTCGACGTTCAGCATTACCTGTCGCTGGACGGGCGGGTGTTCACGGCCACTGTCACCATCCCGGACCTCGCACCTCGCGTCGTGAGCGACCTGATCACCCTTCGCCGGGTCACCGCGACGATCGCCGATGAGGGACCTGGCGAGTTTCAACTCTTCGCCCAACCGGGCGACTGGACATAGGAGTACCAGTGGCTGTCACCGCAAACCCGTATGGCTTGTCCTTCAAAGGCCTCGGCCTGGGCCGGTTCAACTTCACCACCGACACCTTCAAGGTCATGCTGACCACGGCGAGCTACCTGCCGAACTTCGACACCGACGAGTTCAAGTCCGTCGTGACCAACGAGGTGGCCTCCGGCAACGGATACACCACCGGCGGGATGGCCCTGACCGGGCTCACGTGGGCCTACGACGCCACCAATGACGGGTGCCTGCTCACCTGCACCGCGCCGGTGTGGAGCAACGCCTCGTTCACCGCGCGGCGGGCCGTCATCTACAAGGACAGCGGCGATGCCGCGACCAGCCCGCTGCTGTCATGGGTGGACTTCGGCGCCAACGCCACCCCCGCCGGGACACCGTTCACCATCACGTTCTCCAACGGCGTGTACCGGATCAAGGTCGGCTCCTAAGGAACCCCATGGCGCAGAAGGAGAACACAGGCAACGGAGGCAGCCACGGGGTCGTTGTCTGGGAGGCCAACACCGGTGGCCGGTCCGGCGACGCCTTCGACCAGGTCTACGTCACCCGTGACTCGTCGGTCACCTTCTACGAGGAGGACAACACCGAGTTCTTCTCCTACAAGGTCCGGGCCGACCTCAGCGGTGATTGGGCCGCGTGCATGTGGGTCCCCGAGTCTGCGCCCGTCTGCGCCGGCCGGGTGGAGATCCGCCTGGACAGCCTGCCGGCCAGCCAGTGGCTGACGTTGCTCCACCTGAACACCAACGGCGGGCAGGGCCCGACGATCTGGGTCAATGGAGCCACCGGCGGGCTGCAGCTCAGCGACACCATCATCCTCGACGCGACCGCAGACAACGTGGTCCCGGTCGGGCAGTGGTTTCGCATCGAGTGGGAGATGTATACCGTCAACCCCGACGGCTACTACATCATCAAGGTCTACGCCGACCGGACGTCGACCAGCCCGATCGCCACGCTTCAGAACACCCGCACCTGGCACGACCCGGGCAACACCCTTATGGTCTGGTTCGGCCAGTCGGTCAACACCACTGCCGGTGAGGGCTACCGCTTCGCTCACCCCTACATCTCCGACCAGAGCATGCCCGGCCCGTACACCGGGCCGGGGCCGACCCCGCTGGGTGAGCCGGGCATCAACGACGCCTTCGCCGACGCGTTGCCCATCAACATCGCCACCGACGGGGACAGCTACCTGTCCGACCCGGTGGAGTTCATGGGCAACACCCTGGAGCCCGGTGAGCCGGAGGGGTTCGGCCACAAGTCGGCGTGGTGGCGCTACATCCCGAGTAGCGACGGTGTCATCATCGCCGACCTGAACGGTTCGCAGCCCTACAACGATCCGGACACCCGGATGCAACTGCTCACCGCCGACTCGGTCGACAACTGGAACATCCTGGTCGACAACGACGACAACCCGCCGTACGTCCAGTCGGCGATCAACTGGGTGGTCGAGGCCGGGACGACGTACTACCTGCGGGCGGCCTCGTACTCCGACTATGACGACGGGATCTCCCGCTCCTACGTCCTGTACGTCACCGGCCCGGCCGCAGACTCCGGACCAGCACCCAACCCGTCGATCAAGCGCAGCCCGCCGCCGGCTCGGGTGGCGATCAGCGCACCCGTACCCGACGTGACCAACCTGCCCATCGAGATCGAGGCGCCACCGGTCACCGCGCTGGTCCGGGAGATCACCCCGGTCGTCATCCGCGGCCTGCCTCCGGCGGCGGCGCTGGTGTGGAGCAACAACGCCAACAGCAACACCCCCGGCCAGGTCGTGACCGTGGCCAACTCCGCCCTGTCCGGCGACCCGTTCCAGGAGGTCGAGAACCAGTTCAACACCGCCGCCCCGACCTATGAGACGGCGCCGGGTAACCGGGTGGCCTTCCTGCTGCAACCAGGCGTCAGCTACCTGAAATGGCAGTTCACCGGCTACGACCCGACCCCGACCATCGGCGGCCGGGCGTACTTCTACCTGCCCGACGGGGCGGCGGCCTACTTCATGGGCCAGATCCAGCGGGCCAACGGTTCGGCCGTCTGCCTGGCCTGGACGAAGGACGACAACTCGTTGTTCTTCTTCGAGCAGGGCGGCGGTGCACCGGTCTTCGGCAACACCGTGCAGATGCACACCGGGGTCATCCCGACCGGTCAGTGGCACCGTTGGGACTTCTCTTTCAACTTCAACATCAACGGCCCGGTCGGCAGCTACCAGGTCCAGTGGTTCACCGATCCCGAGTCGACTACACCGGCCTACGACCTGAACGGGTATCGGCAGTGGATCGGCGCCGGTGAAGGAGTCACCGAGGTCTGGTGGGGTCCATCGCCGACCTATCACGACAACCTGACCATCAACGGAGCCGGCCTGCTACCCGGCCCGTTCACCAGCGACCAGCTCGTTGACGCCGCGGTCGCGGATGTCGGTGTCGCGGCCGAGGCGCCCACGGTGGATTACGCCGACCAGCCGCCGCCCGAGCCTGTCGTCCTTGACGTCCCGCTCGCCCGGGTCGATGTGCACACCCTGGTCCCTGCGCTCACCGGCGCCGACGCGACCATTCCGGCACCGGCCGCCCTGGTCTTCGCAGGCGCCCCGGCGCCGACGGTCGTGTACACGACGGGCCTCACTGCTCCCGTCGCCCAGGCTCAGGTCGACCCGCGCCCGCTGACCCTCATCGACGCCACCGTGATGCCGATCTACCCACCGGCGAACACGGTCAGCCCGTCGCTGACCCCGCGGTTCAAGGTCGCCGTCAAGACCGATGACCCGACCGCCCGGGTCGAGGTCCAGTACGCCAGCACCATCACCTTCACCGACCCGGTCACCCTGACCGCAGAGGTACCCTACGGACTGACCAACGCCCTGGTCGCACTCAAGGGCGGCGCACCGCTGATCAACAACGTGGCGTACGTGTGGCGGGCCCGCGTGATCAACGCCTTCGATCAGACCGCCTGGTCCGACCCGAGCCCGTTCACCATCTCGGCCCTTGACGGCAACGCCGTTGCCGGTGGCACCTGGACCGTCGATACGGACCACATCCCCGACCCGTTCCTGTGGTGGACGGTCCCCGACCGGGGCAAGCCCGGCGATGTCGTCGCCGCGGTCGGCACCAGCTTCGGCAAGCACACGGCCACCGTGTCCATCTCCGGCGTCGTGACGCCGGGCGACCTCTACGGAGTGGCGGCCAGCAATGAGGCCTACACCGCCACCCGGCGCATCAGTCGCAACGACGACGATGTCGACCCCGGTCACCAGCGGGTCGACTTCACCGTGCCCCTGGTCGGCCCGCCCGCCGGCCCCGTCTACGTCGATGGGAGCTGACGATGGCCCGCAGCAACGGTTTCGCCTTCCAGATCATCGACGCCGCTCCGCTGGAGGACGCCGGCTTCGAGATCCAGGTCATCCATCAGCGGGACTGGGAGCGGTTGTGCAAGGCCCGCGCACTGCCGTGGGTCAACAGCCCGCTCGCGCCGGGTGAGATCAATGACAAGATCTACCGGTCACCGCAAAACGTGATCAAGACCATCACGCCGCAGGAGGCGCGCCCGATCGCCGTCATCTCCCGGTTCGTCAACGTCATGGTCGGCATCCAGCTCAACGACGTCGGAACCGGCTCGGTCACCCTGGACATGGACGACGCCCTGTGGGCCGGCACGCTGGACAACGGTGAGCCGGCCACGACGCTACTGGAGTACGAGCACCTGTGGCAGGTCTACGAGAACGGGGCGCTGCGCGGGGCGTTCCTCGGCCAGCAGATCAGCGAGGACATCCTGCCCGCCGGCAGCGAAACGATCCGCGCCGTGACCATTTCCGGACCGGGCCCGGCCGACACGCTGCGGTGGGGCGTGGTCATGACGTCGTTCTTCCCGGAGAAGACCCCGGAGACGATGCCCGACGGCACCCCGATGCAGAACCCGTACAACTTCAAGCGCATCACCCGCATGGGAGCCTGGAAGATTCTGCTCGCCGACGCGCAGAAGCGCGGTACCGACACGTTCGTGTGCCCGAACTTCACCAAGGACTTCGACTCCGGGGGCCTGCCGTGGCCTGACCAGCCCACCCCGCTGCCGGACCCGAATATCGTCACCAAGGTCGTGACCGACGGCGACCACATCTTGTTCTTCCCCGACAGCTACGAACTGTCCGACGCAGCCGCCGGCTACCTGGCCACGTTCTGCGATCAGATGAAGAAGCTCGCCGCACCGCAGGTGACCATCGTCGGGCACACCGATTCGACCAACACCAACTCCTACAACATGGTGCTGTCACGGCGACGGGCGCAGTCGGTGGCTCAGTTCATCAAAGGTAAGGTCCCGCACGCCGTCATTACCGCCTACGGCCGCGGTGAGCTGGAACCGGTGGCGGACAACCGGACCATCCACGGGCGGGAACTGAACCGTCGTGTCGTCGTCACCTACCCGGTCGCTCCGGACGACCCAGTGGAGGTGTACTTCGGTGCGGCTGCTGGCAGGAACCTGTTGGAGGTTCTCCAGGACTGGACCGGCCAGAACGCCGACACCGCCTGCCCGCTGCGGGCGGAATGGTTCATGCAGGCCAACTTCCGCCTCGATGTGCGGCTGAGCTTCGGCACCCGGCGGGAGAAAGAGGTGGTGTTCTACGAAGGCTCCATCACCACCGTGTCCAAGAGCCGCGACCGGCGCCGCGCCGACATCCGCAACATGATCGCCGGGCAGGACACCAAGGGCGTCTACTTCATCAAGGTCGACGCCGAATCGTTGAAGCGGTGGCGCCAGCGTGAGGTGTACATGTCGCTGGCGGCCAACGAGGATCCGACGGTGGTCGCCGACATCGTGCAGGCCAATCTGGAATTGCAGAAGAGCGAGACAGCCGAGTGGACGATCGCGGTCCCGGCCTACGCCGAAGGCCGGCGCGTCTTCGAGGACTACTCCCTCGGCGACTGGGTCGGCATCTCGCGGTTCCTGGGCAACGCCGAGAACAAGGTCGAAGCGTTCCGGGTCATGGCGATCACCCTGTCGGTGGCCAACGACAACCAGGTGAAGCTGGAACTGACACTCCAGTCGACTATCGAGTCCTACCTGTACCGGCTCAAGCAGCGACTGTCGACGTTCCTGACAAACTACAAAACCACGAAGGTGTTCATCCAGGACGAGGTTCCGCCGAACGCGGCGATCGGTGACCTGTGGACGCCGTTGACCGTCGAGGACAACTGATGACCGACCCCATCTACTACGGCGAATCCCTGCTGCGGGTCAAACAACCCGACGGCACGTTCCCCATCGTCGGCGTCCCGAGCCGACCTATCGCCATCCGCGCGCCGGAAGGATGGCGCACCTACCCGGGACACGTCAACCGGGTCATGCAGAAGCAACCCGACGGGACCTGGCTGGACGTGCTGTGGTCGCCCAACATTCCGGGCTGAACGTTGCCGTCATCACCCTCGCCCGCCGACCCGAACGCCTCGCCGCCTTCGACGCCCGCTGGCGAAGCGCAGGCCACGGCCTCGGGTACACCGTCCACCTCGGCGTCGACACCGGCACCGCGGCGGGTTGCCTCGCGTCGCATCTCCAAGTCCTGTCCAGCTACACCACTCCCGTGCTGGTGCTGGAAGATGACGCCTGCTTCGCCCCCGAATTCGACCCGTACGTAGAACCACCGCACGACTGGCACATCGCCTGGCTCGGCGGGCAGCACCGACTGCCACCGATAGCCGTCAATGACCGCTGGACCCGGCCCCGCTACCTGGTGCGCACCCACGCCTACATAGCTCGCCACCCAGCGGTTATTGCGGCATGGTTATACGCAGCGAACCCTCCGCGCATCGACCCGTTTCTGGCCGCCCTACCTGTCCAGCAATACGCGCTGAAGCAGTTCACCGTCGGACAGACCGCCGGCGTGAGCGATATCGACGGACGAGTCAGAGAATCCGACGAGTTCTGGAACCGGCCATTCATGAACTGGCCTCGGCACAAGAACCCGACGCATCGGTAGTAGCCAACAGAGACGGTTGCAGATCTGTCGAAGGAGCCCGTCGATGGAGTTCGTTCCCGCAGTGGCGATGCTGCTGCTCATCACCAAGGTAGTGGACTTCCTCCGCTACGCCCGAAGCCGCGACGCCAACGGCGTCACCACCCAACTCATCGCCTGGCTTGGCGGCGTCGCCGTCATCCTCCTGGTTGCCCAGACGACCTGGGCCGACGGCATCGCCGTCGGGGACCGGGCCCTGTCCACCCTCGACATCTGGTCGCAGGTCTTCGCCGGCCTGACCATCGGGTCGGCCGCGTCGTTCGCCAAGGACGTGACCAAGTCCGTCGACAACAACAACAGCTCGGCCATCCCCACCCTGCTGCCGCAGGTCGGGCCACGCCACTCCCGCCGCAACCGGCCCAGCGGACCGGAGGACGTCGGGTGACCAGTACGACCTGCACCCCTATCCCGACCCGTCAGCAGCGCCGCGGCCCGGTCGACGTGACCCGCTTCCACCACGAGGTCCACGACGCGATCGAAGCGTTCGGAGTCGACGTCTCCTACGCCGTGGCCATGGCCAGGGCCGCGGTCACCATCACCCGCAAACGCGCGGTGTGGCAGCAGAGGCGGGACGAGTTGACCGACTAGATCTGATGCTCATCCGGCGGCCTCTGGCAGTGCTTGCAGACCCCCTCGTAGTCCTCGCAGGCCTGGGAGGTGGCGATCCGCGCCTCCTTCGCCTCCCGAAGCTCGATGAACTGCACCGGGACGGTGGTCTTGCAAGTCCCGCAGACCAGCACCGTGGCGACGTAGGCGTGCGTGGGGTAAATCTGCCGGTGCGGCAGCACCGGTTCCTGGGAGACCTGGTACAGGTCCATCGGCAGGTTGACCTGGTCGTGCAGGAGGCAGGCCGGGCACACGGCCCGGTAGCGGGGGTTGATGTCCTCGATCTCCACCGTCGGCATCCGCTGATGGTGCCACGCCGGGCCGGTAGCAGTACACGTGCTGGTAGACGTTCGAGCCCTTCCCCGAGACACCCGCCTGCAAGCCGCCGACCGCATCCGCGACCTGGCCGACTTCCGGCTCCCGCCGCTTGAGTACTTCAACTCCAACCCCTGCCACCGGCACACCTCCCTGGCCGAGGGGCAGGCCGAGGTGCCGCCGTGCCGCCGCTGCGGTATCAACCTGCGCGCCCACCAGCGCCTCGGCGTCGCGTGGCTGTACATGCGCGGCAAGGGCCTGATCGCCGACCAGATGGGCCTGGGCAAGACCGCCCAGGCCGCCGGGCTGATCGCCGCCTGCAAGGAGGCCGGCGAGTTGGAGTCAGGCCGGGTCGCGGTGATCACCCGGGCCAGCGCCGTCCCTCAGTGGGTGGAACAGCTTTCGCGTTTCCTGCCTCGTCTGTGCGTCACCTACGCCGGTGGGCCGCGCAAGAAGCGCGTCGAGCGGTACCTCACCGGCTGGGAGGTGATCGTGCTCGGGCACCAGATGTTCCTCCAGGACCACGAGCTGTTGGAGCACTGCAACGTGCGCACGCTGATCGTGGACGACGTCGACGCCCTGCGCCACCCCGGCAACCGCACCTCCTACCAGCTCAAACGGCTGGCGCGGGAGTGCGAACGCGTCGTGGTGCTGACCGGTACCCCGTTGCAGAAGAAGCTGCTGGAGATGCACTCGATCCTGGAGCCGCTCGACGGGTACCTGACGTTCGGGTCGGCGACCCGGTTCAAGGCCAGCTACGTCCGCGAGGAGCTGGTGAAGGTCTACAACGCAGCGGTCGGGCGCATGGTGCAGACGAAGAAGACAGTCGGCTACAAGAACCTGGACGATTTCGTCGCCAAGCTGCGACCGTTCGTGCTGCGCCGCACCCCCGACGACCTGCGCGATGTCGATCTTCCCGCGATCTCCCCGAACGAGGTATGGCTGGACCTGTATCCGGCCCAGCGCCGCCGCTACGAGGAGCTGCGTAAGGGCGTCCTGCGGATGGTTGGCAAGGCCGGGGCCGAACGCATCCGCCACGCCGAGGCCGGCGCGGTGTTCACCTACGGCACCGCCATCTGCGCCGGGCTGACCGCCCTCGGCGACCCGGACGGGCCCGGCACCTCCTCCAAGCTGGACTGGGTCGAGAACGCCCTGACCGGCGACCTGGCCGAGGAGAAGGTCGTGGTGTTCTGCCGGTTCACCAAAACCGTAGCCACCCTGTCCGAACGGCTTAACCGGGCCGGGGTCGGCCACGTGATCATTTGGGGCCGCGAGCCGGACAAGGAGGAGCGGATGCGTCGCCAGAATGCGTTCTGGGACAACAAGAACTGCCGCGTCCTCATCGGAACCGAGGCGATCGAGCAGAGCCTCAACTTGCAGATCGCCCGTCACTTGATCTGCGTTGACCAGTTGTTGAACCCGGCGAGGATGCAACAACTCGCCGGCCGTATCCGCCGCGACGGCTCGTCCTACCGGACGGTGTTCGTCCACAACCTGTTGACCAGAGACACCCAGGAAGAAGGCATCCTCGACATGCTCCAGCGCGAACAGGCGTTGGCTGACCACGTGTGGGGCGAGAAGAACGAACTGTTCGAAGCCCTGTCACCACTCGCGCTGCTCCAGCTCATCGGCGGGAGTTCGGGATGAGCCTGCCCGGCCCGCTCACGCCGCGCGGTTACGAACCGCGCGAGGAGTGCCCGCTGGGGATGTTCTACCTCGACCCCACCGACGGCGTACTCCGCTGCCGGTGCATCATCTGCGCCCGCTGCCACCAGCACACGGGCAGTACCACGCACGGCCACTGGTGGTCCTTGTGCCGGTTGACGAAAGCAGTCCGCCAACACCACTTCTGCTGTCCCAATGGCTGCGAGCTGGGAGCCGATAGTTCCAGCGGCAGCGCAGTTCCGCCCATCTGAAAGGATATGAACATGGCTCACGAGCCACAGTGGCGCCGCTCCACGTTCTGCGCCAGCGGGTCTTGCATCGAATGCGCCAACGACGGCGAGGCTATTCTCGTGCGTGACAGCAAGCTGGCGAACAGCCCCATCCTGGCGTTCGGAACCACGGCGTGGAAGCAGTTCGTCGCCGCGATCAAGGAAGACGCGTTCGCCCCTCAGGTCACTGCCTGACATCGACCTGTAGAACTGGGCGTGACGGTACCGCTGTTGACGACCGCAGAGCCCTGCCAGGTCCACAATGAACACAAGCCCTTCTCGCACGTGAACCACCGGCATCACGTGTGGCCGCTCGGTATGGGCGGGCCCGACATCGAAGAGAACATCGTCGTGGTCTGCCCAACCGGGCACAACAACATCCACCACCTGCTCGATGACTACCGCCGACGCGGCGAACTGACCTACACGGTGACGAAGCGGTACAGCCGGGAGGAGCGCCGCCTAGCCAAGCTCGGTTACGACCGATTCCGGCGAGGAGAGATGTGATGCCCCGCAACAAGAAGCGCTGGAAGGGCTGCTGCCTCCTCTGCAACCTGAACAAGTCCATGATGATCCGCGGCGGCGGGCAGGCCCGCCGGACCCGGTTCTCCGACCTGCGGCGCCTCGGGGTCAAGCGTCGACTGATGCGATGACGGTCAACCCCGATGACCTGATCGCAGGCCACCTGGGACTGGCCCATTCGCTGGCCCAGCAGGTGTGGCGCACAGCGCCGCACGCGCTGGAGCTGGACGAGCTAAAAGCGATCGCCGCCCTCGGTCTGGTCGGGGCGTCCCGCCGCTGGCACGCCTACTGCGACGAGAACGATTACTCACCGGCCGCGGTGGAGTACTTCAAGCCGTTCGCGTCGCGACGCATCTACGGGTCGCTGATCGATGAGATCCGTCGCGCCGACTGGGCCACCCGCAGCCTGCGCACCAGGGCCAAGCTGCTTCAGGCCGCCGGGCAGGACGCCGGGGCGACCGACCGGGAGCTGGCGCTGCGGACCGGGCTGACGGTGCCCGAGGTGCGGGCCACCATCCGCGGCATGGCGCAGAAGCCGGTTCCGCTGGAGTCCGACGGAATCGACCCGGCCGAGAGTGTCGACGTCGAGTCCTCCGTGCTCGCCCAGGCGCTGCTCGACGTGGCCGTGGAAGTCATCCGCACCCTGCCCGGTGAGCAACAGGTCGTCGTGGCGTTGCACTATCACAAAGGTTTTCAGCTACAAGAGGTCGCGAAAATGTTGGGAATCACTGAATCCCGGGCATCCCAACTGCACGCCCGTGCGGTCCTCGTGGTGCATCAGGCGATGCGCGACGCGGCGGTGGAGGCCGGCGAGTGAGCCGATTACTCCCTCTGAGAGGGACCACCCCAGGAGGCACAGCCATGGCTAACAAGGACCGCGCACACGACAGCACGTGGGGCGCTTCGGAGCCGCAGAAGGAAGCGTGGGACCGCCAGCACGGCGACGCCGCGCGCAAGGACGCCGAGCGTAAGAACGAGGCCGCTGCTAAGGGCGAGCGCGATGCCTGACCGCAACCGGGTGCCGGAGCACCAGCGCGACAACGTCAACGAGAACGAGGACGGCGGCGCCAACAACTCTCACGGCACCGCCCCGGGTACCGGTGACGGACCCGCTGGCGGTACCTACGGGCCACAGGGGGAAGTCGGTGGTGGCGATTCGTCCACGACCGGCGCCAACCCGGCCGGTGGAACCGACAGCCGGTGAGTGGATGGTCCACGCGTCGGCCCCTGACCCCGTACATCCGGGGCGGGGGCCGACCGCCCTTCCGGCGCCGGGAGCACAACTCCCCGGCCGTCTACCCCAAACCGCTCAGTCGCGGCTGCCCCGACGGGTCGGACGGTAACAACGAGCGGAACGCGTTCCGTGAGGACGACGAGATCTACGACGAGATCAACGTGTTCCTCGGGGAGCCTGCCGGCTCCGACGACGACGGAAGTGACGGCGGAGAGGCCCATCGGTGAGCAGTCTCGAAGGCATTCAGATGGGCCTCCCGTCCCACCCGCGGATCAAGTCCGGCGGCACGCCGAAGCCGTACGCCCGGCCTAGCATCGACCTGGCCGGGCCGCAGGCGGTGAGGCGGGAATGGAAGCAGGTTCCCGCCGGGCACGTGTGCAAGGGCGACAACGTGCCCGGCGTCGGCGCAGTAACCGGCATCGACCTGACTTACCTCGCCACCGAGCCACCACAGACCTGGGTACGCATCTACGGCGGTGCCGGCAACTCGACGTTCCTGCACGTCGACCAGCCGGTGTTCTGCTTCACCGCCGCTGCCGAGGCAGCGCCGGCTCCAGCCCGCGGCGATTAATACGGCATGCCACTGCACTCGACCGAGCACTACTACTTGTCGACCGCCTGCCTGCACCAGATCCACACCTACTGCCAGGCCCGCGAGAACGAGTGCGGCGAGCAGAAGAAGCCGGCACAGTGCAAGTTCTGCGCGGCGCCGTGCATCTGCCCCTGTCATCACGCGGGGGAGTCGATCCCGAGCATTCGGTCTATCCTCGGAGACTGATCGGGTGAACGAGCGCCGGTAGAACCGACGTGCCTAGCGCTACCGAACACGCCGAGAAGCTCCTGGCCGCGATCATCCCCGACCGCAGGGACCTGCTGGACCGGGCGCTGCGGCACCTGACTACTGAGCACTTCACCGATCCGGTGCACCGCAACCTGTTCGTGCTGCTGGAGCGCTACGCCGAGGTCACCGGGGCGATCATCACCCGGGATGCGCTGATCGACCAGCTCGCCAACACCCGCGCCGACCCGGGCAAGGTCGCCCAGTACGGCGAGACCTACGACCTGCTCGCCACCTTGCCCTCGGACGAGGCGGACTTCCGGTGGTCACTGACCCAGCTTCGGGATTTGGCCGCCGACCGTGCCACCCGGGACGCCCTGACCAAGGGCATGGAGATCCTGACCCGCGGCGTGGACACCGACAAGGGGGAGACGCTGCGCGGGCACGTCGAGGCCCGCACGTCGGTGCTCCAGTCCTTCGCCGAGATCGACCGGACCCTGTCGATGATGGAGGCCCCCGAGGGCGACATGCGCGCCGAGGCCGACGACATCCTCGCCGACTACGCCCTGGCCGAGGCCAACCACCTGCACGGCCGGGCGGCCGGCGTCCCGTTCGGTATCCCGCAACTGGACGACAAGCTGGGCGGTGTCCGCCCCGGGGAGCTGGCCCTGATCGCCGGCTACACCTCCGAGGGCAAGACCAGCCTGGTCGTGCAGCTCGCCTGGAACGCGGCGGTGACCGGGCACAACGTCGTCGTCCTGACCACCGAGACGCTGCGCTCCCAGGTGCGGCGGCGCATCATCTCCCGGCACTCCTGCGTGGAGGAGTTCGGGATCGTCGCCGGGTCGACAGTCGGGCTCAACTCCAAGCACGTCAAGGACGGCACCCTGACCGAGCGGCAGAAGGCGCAGCTTTCCGCCGTCGTCTCCGACTTCACCCGTAACCCCGGCTACGGCTCCTGCTACATCGTGCAGGTCCCACGGCAGGCCAGCATCAGCTATATCGAAGCGAAGCTGGTCCGTATCCAGCGCCAGCTCGATATCCAGCTCGTCATCATGGATTACCTGGCATTGCTGAAGCCTGACCGCAAACGCCAGTCCGACCGTGAAGAACTGGGCAACATCTTGAAAGAGGCCAAGCAGTTGGCGACCACGTTCAATGACGGCGCCGGGGTTCCATTCATTTCCCCGTGGCAGGTCAACCGGACCAACCGGGAGATCGCCGAGCGGACCGGCTGCTACACCGCGCAGGCGCTGTCGGAGACGGCAGAGGCGTCCAACTCCCCGGACGTCATCGTCACGCTGCTGGCCCCGCTGGACAACGACAAGCGCATCTGCCCGATCCGCATGCAGATCCTCAAGGCCCGCGACGCGGAGAAGGCCAACAACATCGAGATCTCCGTGGACTACGCGACCAGCCGGTTCTTCACCGCCGACCCTCACGCCGGCCGCCCGATCGACCCGTTCGGTGTCGATCTTCTCGGCTGACCTCAAACCTCGGCCCGGTGCGGGCTCCAGGAGGTTATGAGTGATGACCCGATCGGGTGAATCCTGAGATCGGACCTCACGCGGAAAGCCTCTCGCGGCCCTACCTGGCATGGAACGTCCCGAGGAAGACCAAGAGCCGCTCAGCGCCATCATGGCCGACATCCTGTGGCTGGCCTACGAGCGGCAGGTGATGAACGACGAGGACCTCGCCGAGGTCCTCAATGCAGCATTTGAAGGAACGGACCTGGAGTCGATCTGGAAGACCGGCCTAGGGTGAGGGCCCGCCCTCCCCAGGGCTGGTACCGGGCGGGCCCCACGGTTCGCGGCTGTGAGGCCAGCCACTGAAAAGGGGCCCGCGGGCCCCTTTTCTGACCTGCGCATTCCGCGAGGTCTAGCCGGTATGTGAGGTGTGAACAACCCAGCCAGCAACCGCACCGCGAACGACCACTACTCCGCCGCCCTGGCCCGCAAGCTCGCCAGCGCCGACCTGCTCACCCCGTCCGAGGTGGCGCTGATCTTCCGGGTCGACCCGAAGACGGTCACCCGGTGGGCCAAGGACGGAAAGCTGTCGGCGATCCGGACCCTCGGAGGACACCGCCGATTTCCCACCGAGCAGATCCGCCAACTGCTGCAAGCCTCGTGAAGCAGGCGCAGATCGAGGAGCAGATCGGCATTCTGGCTGCCTGCTCGTTGATCGGCATGGACATCCCCCCCGGTGCCGCCGAAGGACGGGCCGTGAAGGTGCACTGCCCGTTCGGGGAGATCCACCACGCCGACGGTGGGATCGAACCGGCGATGCGCATCTACGTCGAGTCCTGCCACGTCCACTGCTTCGCCGGCTGTGGCAGCTTCCGCCCCATCGCTCTGGTGTCGCATGCCTTCGACGTCACCCGGCGCACCGCACTGCGGGAGCTGATGGACCGCAGCGGTTATGAGACTCCTTCATCTCGATATCGGAATGTATGGACGGAGGTGGTAACCCATGTGGAGCCTGACCGGAGCCGATTGGCTGAAGCTCTCAAGACCTACTGCCGGCGGATCGATCCGAACTGGCCGCACCGCCAGTTCGAAAGATCAATTGCGGCGAAACTGTCGCGCTGTCTCTCTTTACTCGACCTCGTCGGATCGGAGCAGGCAGCGCAGCAATGGCTGGACGGCTGTAAGCAGGCCATGTCCCAGACCCTGAGGGATGCTCGTGAATAACGAGGGACTACCCTCCGGGTTACTACTGTCCGGTGAGGTTGACTTCAACGCAGCGTGCATGTCACCCTTTCCAGACCGCGACAGTGGAAAGGCTGGATGCGTTGTCAAACTACGATTGGGGTGCCATCGAGCGAATCCCCGGCGGGCAGAGATCAGAATTATTTGATCGTTTCGCCCGGACGGTCGGAGTCCTCGGTGATGGATCTTTACTGCTTCCGCCACCATTCGATGTGACCACCTCGGCGGCGTTAGCTGGTAACCGATCTAGTGGCGACGACGCTGAAGGCGGATTCGCTTCGAAGCGGAAAAGCGTCCGGACGAAGTTCAGGATGCTGATCGAGGAATTCGTTGAAGACTCCGATGTGGCGCCTCGGGCGATCATCCGCACGGTCCAGCCGAGACTGGTTGACCTAGTGATGATCACCGAGGCGCTTTCCGTGGAGCTGGAACAGGGAGGCAGCCAGTGAGCACACGAGTCGTACGCATCCTGACCGACGATCTTGACGGCTCTGATGCCGACGACACCGTCAAGTTCGGCATGGACGGGGTCCTGTATGAGATCGACCTGTCATTGCGAAATTCCAACGAGTTCCGGGCAATGATGCAGCGGTATCTGGACGCCGGCCGCAAGGTCGGCAAGATGGCCGGCGGCCCGGCCAAGGTGCCGATCCCGCGGCAGGGCACCGGCTGGCTCGAACGGGCCGGCGGCCCGTCGGCAACAGTGAACGCCACCTACGATCCGGCCGCGAAGGAAGAGCGGGCCAGGGTCCGGGAATGGGCCCGAAGCCACGGCGTGCTGGTGCCCGATCGGGGACGCATCAGCCAGGACGTCATCGATGCCTACGCCGCGCAGGACCCCACCATGATGAACAAGTACACCGGGGCCAGGTCCGCGGCACCGGGCGGTGCCCCCACCGGTGCCCCCACCGATGCCCCGGTGAGCGACACTCCGGTCGGCAGCGGAAGCAGTAATGGATATGAGTCTCCCCGCGCGGTCCCGGCGGCAGCCTTCGCCCACGCCGGAGAAAAGACACAGGAGTAACTCACCCCGTCGGGTGGTGATGACCGCCCGGCCGCGTCATCGCACGGTCGCACATCGGTATATCCGGTGTGCGACTGTTCATTGTGGGCGACGTCCATGGAAACACGAACTTCTGGCGGCAGTACCTCCTCCCGCAGGCGGCCCGGCATCGCCCGGACCAGATCGTCCAGGTCGGCGACTTCGGCTTCTGGGAGCACGAGGATGACGGGGTCCGCTACCTCGATGAGCTGAACGAGATGACCGCCGATATCGACCAGGTCATCTACGCCCTCGACGGCAACCACGACAACTGGCGCCTGGTCATGCGCAAGTACGGCCGCGACCGCGACGACGAGGGATTTCCGATCGTCCGCTCCCACATCCGCTACATCCCGCGCGGGCACACCTGGACCTGGGACGGGTTGAAGATGCGCGCCTTCGGCGGCGCCTACTCCTTGGACAAGGAGTGGCGGCTGAAGACGGAGGCCAAACGGCGGCGGGCCGCGGAGATCCGCGAGGAGCACCGCCGTAAGGCCGGTAGGCCGCCGGAGCCGATCCCGTCGTTCGCGAACACACTGTGGTTTGACGACGAGCAGATGACCCAGGAAGAGTTTGCCCAACTCATCATCGATGACTCCGGCCCGGTCGACGTCGTGTTCAGTCACGACAAGCCGCGCCGCTCCAACCCGATGATCAACCTCAAGGCCGAGGCCCGCTGCTGGCCCAACCAGGACAACCTACAACTGGTCCTGGAGTGCTCAGAGCCCGGCTGGTGGTTCCACGGGCACCTGCACTGCCTGTACCAGGACAGCGTTGCCACGGCCACCCCTGACCGCTACACGACCGTCATCGGCCTGTCCTGCGACGACCAGGGCGCGATGGTCGGCTGGCGCCCGTCGGACTCATGGTGCCTGTTCCAGACTCACGCCGACCGGCCACCGTCGGTGCTGTTCCCGCCAGACATGAAGGAGAACCACGATGGACCTCGATAACGGCCTGGTCAAGCCGGCCCCGGACGCGACGCCGACCGAGGTCGCGCGCGCCATCGCCTGGAACATCCGGGTCGAGTTGGTGTGCTGCAACGCCTACGAGCGCTGGGCCGAGGACTCCGTTGCCGCCGAGGACGCCGGGCACGGCCTGTGCTTCTGGGGTGAGGCGGCGGCCCGGCTGGCGGAGGACTGCGTCTAAATAGTGAAAGCAATTCCTTCAAATACCTTCGTAATGGGGGGTGTGGCTTAGTCGGCCACACCTATTTGATATGGATGAGCAGACCGTGACTTTCTTCCACCCTCGGTGGAAATGGTCGGGCGATATGCGTAGGATTTTGAAATACCCGCCGGATCGCCGCAGGTGGTCGGGGATCAGAACAATCGTGTGTGCACAATCGGGGGAAACAGATGCCGGTCTCTTTTGGTCGTGACGAACTGATGACACGGTTCGGCGAGCACGAGGTGACCGACGCCCAGTCAACGCGGATGCACGAAGTGCGGATGGCGTGCTTCGTCCTGGCCGAGGCCATCGACCGCAACTGCCCCGGTAGCCGGGAGAAGTCCGACGCGATGACGAACCTGGAGTACTGCATGTACCAGGCCGTCGCCTCTATCGCCCGCCGCACGAACAAGGCCGCGGCGTAATGGGTGGCCCGCAGCCGCACGCCGACCGGACCCGCCAGGCTTCGCGGTACCGCACGACCATGCATCAGCGGATGGACGAGCTGTTCCGTGGCCGCCGCTTCGATATCGAGAAAGTCATCTCCCTGCCCGAGGGGCAGGAGTTCGTCACCGCGCTGGGTCGTCGCGCCCGGCACGGATACATCTTGCGCGACCGAGCAACGGGCGAGCGAATCGCCGTCGGCTACCAGATGCTCCGCCACATCCACGATCTCTACCTGGGCGTGGATCTCCCCGCGCGTAAGCGGGAGCGGGCACCAAGGAAAGAGTCGCCCTGAATCTGGGGGCTGGCCGGGGTAGTCGAGGAGGACGGTCCGGCCAGCCCCTATCCATTCTCCCAAAATCGAATGGCTTCCCGATCTGAGGGGTGCTCGTGACTGCCGTTGACAGCGGCGTGGACTACCGTGTCCCGCCGGCTGATTATGCCGCCCTTTTCCGCGACTACCAGCCGATCATCGTGGGGCTGGTCAGGCAGGGCGGAGTTCCGCTGGAACACGTCGAGGATGCCGCCGCCGAGATCATGCTCAAACTCATCGAGCGTGACGTCCTCGCCGAGTTCGATCCCAACCTGTCCTACTTCTACGCCGGTGACCACCGCCCGGCCCGCTTCCGCAGCTTCATCTCCAAGAAGGTGATCCTCTACGCGCAGGGCCTGCGCGACAAGATCCGCCGCCGCACGAACCGGGAGGTCCAGGTGTGGGACGACACCGACTCCGAGGGCGGCTCACTGCTGGAGGCGGTGCTGTTCCAGGAGGGAGTCGACACCTCTGTGTTGGACGCCATGGACTTTGAGGAGCTGATTTCCGGGATCCGGGCGTATCTCGCGACGGTCCCTCCTCGTTCGGACTACGACACCTTGGATCTTGTGGCGTTCTTCGACCTGTTCCTGGCCCAGGACTGGGAATCCGGCCGGTTCAACGCGCAGGAGCTGCGCCAGGAGATCGGGGTGTCGCCGACCGCGTTCTACGACTGGCGCCGGTGGTTGGCCCATCACGTGAAGGCCTACCTCGGCGAGGTGACAGCAAGGGAAACACCGTGAGCACAGCAACCTCCGCGATCACCGTCCCGCAGCTCGGGTGGATGGCCGGCGTCATCGACATGAAGGGCCGCACCCGCAAGCTGACCACCAAGACGCGGACCTCGCCCATGTTCACCCTCATGGTGGAGACCAGCAACCTGCCGGTGGTGCGGCGGCTGGCCAAACTCACCGGCACCCGCGCGCAGTACTCCGAACGCAAGAAGCTCCCCGAGTCGATGCGCCGCGGCTGCGTCGAGCACTGCCCGGAGGCCCACAACCATGTGCACCCCGTCATCCCGACGATCGGGCGCTGGCACGTCTCCGGCGTCGGCGCGATCATCGTGCTGGACAACCTGCTCCCGCACTTCATCGACAACGCCAGCCAGTACGCGCAGTTCATCGATGAGGCGCTGGAGTTCGTGACCCCGGCCGGGAAGAAGCGCGGCCGGGCCGCGATCGACAAGTCGATTAGACGCCTCGCCGCCCTCGGGTTCGAGGTCATGCCGGAGCTTGAGCGGTGAAGCACCCGGTTGTCGGGCACGAGCGGGTCCGGTCGCTGCTGGAACGCTACCTGCCACCGGTCACGCTGCTGCGCGGGCTCGAGTCGATCGGCAAGTGGACCTTGGCCTGTCACCTCATCGACCACCACAGTGTGGACGTCTTCGACCGGTACTACATCTCTGGGAGCTTCTCAGTGCCGGACTCCCACGACCTGCTGTCGTGGGCCTACCGCCCGCCGCACGGCCGGTTCAAGGTCGCCGCCGTCAATCTCGACGGCGCCACCCAGATGTCGTTTCACCTGTTGCTCAAGACGGTCGAGGAGCCACCGCCGGGGGTGCGGTTCCTGTTCACCAGCTCCGGTCACCTGCCCGACACCTTCGTGTCGCGGTGCATCGTGCACGCGCTGGCGCCACTTGCCCCTGAGCAGCTCCGCCAGGTTCTCCTCGCGCAAGGCATGTCCAAGCCGGTCGCGGAACGGCAGTCGGCCGCCAGCCGCGGACAGGTCGCCCCAGCACTGGCCCGCACCTCCGACGCCCAGTACGAGATCCTCTTCGGCGTCCTCAAGGCACTCGCCGCCCGCGACACCGCGGCGTTCAACAAGGCGTTCACCGACTTCGGGGTCGCCACCCGGGACCTGTTGCACCGCTGGTTGGTGGAGGCGCTGACCGGGAAACGGATCCTGTTCACCGACGAGGAGATGTTCGGCTTCGACCGCAACCGGCCGCTGCTGATGGCCATGATGCGCCGGCTGTCGATGGCGCCGGCCACCTCCGCCCGATTACAGGTGAGGGTCGCCCTGGAGCCGTTCCTAGGGAACTGAGCCCGCCGGGAGTTGCCATGGGCAAACACAAGGTGCAACGCACCATCGGTCATCTCAAGCCGCAGAACCACGGTCACCGTCGCCTGTTGATCATTCTCGCCGCGGTCGGAGTCGGCCTGTTCGCCCTGTTCGGGTTGGCCTACTCGGTAGCCCGGCTCGACGCGCGGAACTTCGACCGGCAGGAGACCCCGTCGCCGCAGCGCAGTAACACCCAGCAGCACAGCTAGAGCACGCACAACCCGTGAAAGGAACAACCCCACGGTGGAGTACCAGCACACGTACGACGACGGTAGCCAGCAGGAGCCGCTGCCGTTGGAAGGCTTCAATTTCGCCCAGCCGCCGAAGCTGCCCAGCGATCTCGACGGCGCCGACGAGGACTTCGTCGCCCAGGCCCGGCAGAAGCTCGAAGTTCAGCTCGCGTCGCTGCGCGGCCTCAACCGCGACAAGCTCGGCGAGCTGGAGCGGATGGGCGCCACGTTGGTGCCGCACGTCGTTCTCCTCAACCGCCTCGACCAGCTCCTGGACATGGTTCTGACCGACGACACCCGGCTCGGCTACGAGTTGGGCTTCGAAGCGCGGATGAGCGAGACGCTGGACCTCACGCTCAAGGAGGTCCGGATGGCCCGGCTGTCGCAACCGCCGCAGCACGCCGCGCCCGACAACGGCAACGGTGGCCCGCCCGGATTCCTGCTGCCCGGCTGAGCCGAAAGAAAGAATGTGACCCTCGTTCCCGTCCTGTGGCTCATGCTGTCCGCGATCCTTGCCATAGCAACGATCGCGGCGGTGCTAACAGCCGTATCCGTTTACACGCAACGTCGTTATCGGGGGAAGCGGCGCGTTTCGGACGCGCAGTGGGAAGCGTGGGCCGTCGACACGCAGGAGCACGACTGGAAGCTGGAGCTAGACGATGAAGCCGAGGACGATCCCGCGCCCGAAAGATCTGTGGGAGGAGGACGTGGTGACCGGGTGGAGGCAGGTCATGATCTGGAAGCCGGGCGAGGTGCACACCATCAAGAAGAAGATGAGCCGGCGGGAGCGGCGGGTGACCCGCCACCGCTTGCGGGTCGGGCAGTATGACTGACCCCAACCGACCGGTAGTGGTCGACGGGTTGGCCGGGATGCGTCGTTCCGTCGGGCTGACCCAAGCTCAGGTCGCGCAGCGGATGGGTGTCACTCAGCAGTCGGTCAACCGGATGGAAGGTAGCTGGCCTAACATCCGAGTCAACAGCCTGGTGGCCTTCGCCAAAGCCTGCGGCGGCGAGGTCAGCTTCATCGCCGACTTCGGATACCGGCAGTTATACGTGCGGTAAAGACCATGTGAGTACGACATATGGAAAATGGCGGGCCTCTGCTGACCGAGCGGAGGTCCGCCGCTGCGTGTATCTGTGCGGGCCTGAAACCGTTCTGCGGCAGGAGGTCATCGACACCACCCTGTCCATCGTGCGCCCCAGCCACCTGGACTACGTGTCCATCGACGCCCAGCACGCGTCGCTGGCCGAGGTGTGGATGCAGGCCTTCGCCTACCCGCTGACCCCGAACGCGCCGAGGCTGGTCGTCGTGCGCAGCGCCGACAAGCTGGCCGACTGGACCCCGCTGGCCTCGTGGCTGGATCACGCCCGTCGGATCCCGACGACGCATCTGCTGTTCATCGCTGACACCCACGACGTGCCCGACACGGACTGGATCACATTGCTGCGTAAGCGCAGCCAGGGCCAGGTGGTGCGGTGCACGACGCCGAACGAGCGGGACCTCATCGCCTGGGTGCGCCGCAAAGGCGGCCTGGACGTCGAAATGGCCACCCGGTTGCTCAACCACGTGCACTGGAACCTCGCCGACGCCGCCGACGCCTGCGCCAAGCTGTCCCTGTTCGCCGGCAACCACGGCCCGGCGACGGTCGACGCCGTCTGCCGCAGCGCCCCGGGCAGCCTGGTCGAGTACCTGCTCGCCGACGAGAAGGTCCAGGCCCTCGCCGCGGTGCACCAGCTCGACCGGGCCGCGCTCGGCATGCTGACCGCCCGCGTCGACATGCTCGGCCAGCTCTGGGGCTACCTCAAGGCCGGCGTCCCGGTGCGCGAGATGCGCGACATCCAGCCCTACCTCATCGCCCAGTACATGCCGGTTGCCGCCAAATGGCACCCGAAGCGGTGCACGCACGCCCGGCGGGTCCTGGCGGTAGTAGAGGACGCGTACCGCAGCGGTGCGCGTGACGGAGTCGCCGAGGCCCTCGTGGCTCTCTGGTGAACGCGGGTGAGGTGCACATGAATGAACCGGAGGAGGATGCGGTCGGTCAACCGCAGGAGCGGTGGAGCTTCCACTCCGACATCGTCGGGCTCAAGGAGATCGCCGAACGGCTCGGCGTTACCTACTTCCGGGTCCGACGGTGGCACGAGCGGCGCGAGTCCACCAAGTGCCCGGCGCCGATCGTCCGCCTGAAGACGGGCCCGCTGTGGGACATGAGCGACTGGCACGGCTGGTTCGCGTTGTGGAAGCTCACCCGCGGGAGTGAAAGCTGGAACCGCACGGGCGACAACAAGGCCGCGGAGGACTGACCGTCGGCTACGGTGATGATCCCCGGACCGGACGCGTGGGCGGGGAGGACCGGCATGCGGCCTCCCCGCGGACGGTCCGGGGTGGCCGGCGGACAGGTCCATCGAGGTGTCCGCCGGCCTGCCTATGAGAGACGGGCGCAGGTTTTTGGGGTGGGTACTGCGCCGTCGCACGTGCGGGGCCGGAGAGGTTCGGGAAGAGCCGCCGGCCCCGCACCCGTTTTTGCCCCGACTCGTTGAACACCAGGTGAACGATCGTCTCCTGGTCACCATGGAGGATCTGATCGAAGAGCTGCCGACCGAGTCAAGGCATGTCTGCCCGGTCAACGGATGCAAGATGTCACTGGGTCCGCAGGCCGCGATCTTCCCCGGGATCTACGAGGGCATTCTCTACTGGCAGTGCCCCGTCTGCGCCGGTACCTGGCACCGGTGGCCGCCGCACCACCCGCTGCGGCGCTTCGCCGTCCCGTTCGTCGGACGTGAATGAGTACACCCGTTCGTGCACAGAGTAGGGATCAGGCGTAACTTCGCCGTAGCGACAGCGTTGATGCAAAACATGAGCACCAAGCGGGTCGCGGCGTGATCCCGAACAGCAGAACGCCCGCGTCACCCCCCGGGACGCGGGCGTTCACCAACCAGAGGCTATTTCACACCAGCCCGCGCGCGCGGCGCGCGGGTCCTCTTCGCAGCCGCCTTCTCGGCACGCGGCAGGGCGGCCGTCTGCGGCACGGGCTCAACCGTTTCGGCGGCGCTCTTGGCAGCCCGCGCGGCCTCACGAACCGCCTTCGTAACGCCCTGACCTCGTGGCGGCACTTCCACACCCCGGCCGAAGTTGCCCACCCCCTGTGGGGTGATCTGGGTGACCCGCCCCGGGCTGACACCGGCCAGCAGCGCGATCTCGCGCACGGAGTACTTCTCCTGGGCGATCAGCACCCGGGCCGCGTCCTCGGTGCGGTCAACCAGGGTCGACTGCAACCGGGCGATCGTCGCCCGCGTTTCGCGGATGCTGGCCAGTTCCCGCTCCAGGGCCGCATCGCCCAGGTCGTAGTGCCAATTGAGTTCGATGGTCGCGATGTCGTCGGCGTGGACGTTGGTCGCCTCGGCGATCACCCGTCGTACCGCCATGTCGAGGTTGGGCAGGTGCCGCTCCTCGACCCGCGTGCGTTTCAACGACGGAATGACGGCCACCCAGGCTGCGTCGTCCCGGACGACGTTCACCTTAATTTTGCCCACGTGCTACCTCCTGGTCGAAGCGGCCAGCCTACCACGACACGTTTAGCAGCAGAACGTGTGGAGGTGAGGTGACGGGGCGGCGGGTCGGCCGGCTGATGGTCTTCATCGCCGTGTTCCTCTCGTTCAACTGCGCAGTGATCTTCCTTGCCGTCCGCGAGTACGTCACCGGGGCGTTCTTCGTCCTGGTCGTCGTCCTCGGCCTGGGCGCCCTCTACCTGTCCAGCCGCGACACCCGCACCCCCACCAAGCACAGGAGGCGAACGTGAAGTACATCGACCGGGCAGGCAGCCCGATCGAAGAACGTGAGTGGTATTCCATGATCGGCTCGCTCGGCGTCGGTTTCGTCCAGGCCGAGACGACCATGCCGCACCTGCTGGGCGATATCACGATTCGCACGGTGTTCCTCGGGGTCCGTGGCGCTGTGCCCGAGACGATCTTGTACAGCCAGGACGTGTTGCCCTACCGCACCCTTCGCCTGATCAGCGGCCGAGTGTGCTGGGAGACGTTGGAGACCTACGACGAGGAGACCGCAGCCCGCGCCGGCCACTTCCGCTGGTGCCTGCGCCTCGCCGACCCGGCTGCCGAGGGCACCACGTGAGCCTGCCGAACATGTGCACCAACCACACCGACCGCGAGGCCGAGTGGTACGGCGAGAACACCTGGCTGTGCTACGAGTGCCAGGCCAAGACGATCATCGTGCAGAGCGTGCGCGCCGATTTCGGCCTGACGAATGACGCGGTCACCCCGATGCGCCGCGTTATCGGCCAGCTCGTCCACTTCGCCCTGGATCGGCTCTGGTACGCCAGCCCAGACTCGCTGCCGGACGACCCCACCGAGGGGCAGCGGGAGGATCACCTCGGCTGCTGCCCGGAGTGCTGCGCCCCCTGCGCCGCCCTGCGCACCGCCGCCGCGGAGGGCTACCTGGACGCGATGGTGCTGTTCTGGCCCGACACCTTGCCCGGAACCTCCTGGTGGGACGAACGGCGTCAGCGGGTCGACCGGGAGTGGTTGTGGCGTTCCTGGGACCAGACGGACAAGTTAGGTTGTCATCATGGGTGACGAGAACCTTGCCGAGAGCATTCCTGACTTCGATCGCCGCAAGCCGCTGGTCGAGCAGAAGCTCGGCGGCGCCCCGCAGACACTGATCATCTGCGGCAACGTCGACCAGTCCGGCGTGCCCGACCGGCTCAAGGGCAAGGTCCACACCCCGACGACCGAGGACACCTTGACCCGCTGCCAGGTCTGCCGGGACCAGGTCTGGATTGGGCCGCGGCAGCGCCCGGTGCAGAGTATGGGCATCCGCATCTGCCAGTTGTGCCTGGGCGTCGCCCAGGTTCTCGACGTCATCGCGGCCGAGGACACCGACGTGATGTTCCTGGGCCGCGGCCCGCTCGGCATCCCCCGCACCAGTCCACCCCGGAGACCCAAATGATCCCCCGGCATCCGCTGGCCGAGTGCCACCCGGCGATCGTGGCCCTGGACGACGATTACGACCGGGTCGAGGTTGAGGCGGCCAACGCCGCGTTCCAGCGGGTCTGGGCCATCACCGACGCCGAGGGCCGCCGACTGTTCCACGAGTTCACCTGCGAGCGCAGAACCAGCCCGGCGCACGTCGCCTTCCTCTCGATCTTCAACAGGCGGGTCCGCGACCAGATGCTCGAAGACACCGAACGGCACCGCAAGAACGCGGGGGAGATCCTCGACACCGTGAAGAAGCTGGGCTGCACGGTCCGCGATCCCGAGCCCGGCCAGGAGGTCACCGTCGCCGTCATGCGGGTGGCCGACTCGATGGTCCTCGGCGACGACCCGCCGCCGCACATCGCCGTGCGCCGGGAGATCGTGAACTGCACCACCTGCGGCGAAAACTGCTTCTCCGATCCGCTCACCTACGGAGCGGGCAGCCCCATCTTCCTGTGTATGCGCTGCCTCAACCCGGAGATCAACAAGATCGTCGAGGCGGCGGTCGCGACCGCCCGCGAGTCATTCACCTGCGCCAGGTGCGGGAAGACCAGCCAGAACCCGTACGACAAGGCAGCGGGCTACTGCGGCAACTGCCACGAATTCATCGCGACCCAATAAGGAGACGATCATCGTGGAACTGAAATTCGTGGAAGCCGGGCACCCCGTCGATGCGCAGACCGGGTTCGGTGGGAACTGGGGCAAGTTCGCGGTCGGCCGGTGGAGCAACGAGGAGCTGCGGGAGAAGACGAAGTTCCCCGGCTGCGAGGGCCAGTACATCACCAGCCTGCGCGGGCACGGCATGACCCACGTCTGGCTGTTCGACCTCCAGACTGGCGAGGGCGCCCGCTTCCACACCAACAACCCCATCCCGGTCGACGTCCGAAGCCAGCTCAAGGACCACCAGATCTGGGTCTGCCCGATGTTCGAACCGTTCATGGTCTGGCTGTGGCACCACATGACCGTGACCGGGCTGGACTGGTGGGAGCACCTGCCCCGCACGATCGAGCTGCCCGACGCCCCGTTCGACACGGCCGGGTACCGGCGGGCCGGGCCCGATGCAGCAATCCTGGAACGGTTCGAGAGGATCGAAGAGCTGCTCGCCGAACTGCTGGGCGGGCGGCACACCTCCGGCGGCGTCCCGCTGACCGACAAGGTCATCGCCGACCTGGCCGCCGACGCGGAGGCCGGCTACCTGCCGGACAAGCTCACGCCCCACCCCGACGCCGGCCGCCCGCGCACTGACGAGGACGTCCGGGCAAGTTCCCGGCGGTTGACCTACCGGAGCCTGGACACCGACCTGGAGCAGGGTCCGGTGCAGGGCGAATGAGCTTCCTCGACGGCCTACCCCGCCGGGAACTTGCCCGACGTATCCCGGGCCTGCACCGGGAGTTCGGCAAGCCCTCGGACAAGCCGATGATCGCCTGCGTCAACGTCGACATGACCTACCTGCCGGTGATCGACGGCGTCAACCCGAAGAAGATCGTGTCGATCGCGCACACGATCGTCCAGTGTCACTGCTGCGGCGACGACATGTGGATCGGGCCCGACCAGGCCAAGGCGTCCGGGACCCGGATCTGTTATGTCTGCGTGGCCATCCTGAACTTCCTGTCGGCCGGCATCCCCGAACCGACGATGCTCGACCCCGACGCCGACAAGATCCCGCGGCGGCTGTGATGGACGGCGACCCGTGGAAGCGCCTCGGCTGGTGGTGGAACAAGTCCTGGGGCACCATGACCCGCCGCGACGTGTGGCTGGAGCACAAACAAGTCGACCGGCGTGTTCCGGCTGCGCTGGCGCGTCGGGAGCTACCCGGACGACGAGCACTGCTATCTCCACGTGAAACTCATGCTGGAACACCTGTGGGGACTACTCGGGCAGAAGCAGGACTGGTCGGAGACGGTCTATCTGGATGAGCACGGCGCGTTGTGGGACTACATGAACCCCGGCGATGCCGAGAAGGCGATCGAACACTACTTGAGGAATGACGATGAACCCGTCTGAGGAACGGATGGAGGACGACGCTGCCCGGCTGGCGCTGATCAACGCGCTGATCGAGCTGCGCGCCCGAGCCGGACTCGGCCAGCGCACCGTCGCCACACGGATGGGCACCGTCCAGTCGGCGGTCAGCGAACTGGAGCGAGGCTACACCGAAGCCCGACTGTCGACGCTGCAACGTTTCGCCCGCGCCTGCAACGGCCGGATCACGATCCGGCTGGAGGTCGACGGGGATCACATCGAGACGCCGGAGGAACGGCTGATCTCAGCGATGGAGCGCCTGACCGTGGTTGTCGCCACGCTCAACAACACGATGCAGGACAGTAATGAAGACCCCGCTCCAGCGCCACAACCGGAAGAACCGGTGAGCACGCCGCCAGTCTGAAGTTTGAGGTGCGTACCGGGGGAAGTCCTGCCGGAGCCCGCAACCGGTACTGCCCATTGTTCGTTGACGCGGGCATGCACACGCACGACTACGACGTCATTTCCCTAGAGCACGGCCTCATCCACGCCTTCCGCGTCGACCACCACCCGACCGTCGACCTGGACGAACACCAGGACTGGGACTACGGGCACTGCGCGATCTGCGCCGGCTACATCTGGCTGTCGATCAAGGCAAGCCACTTCATCGGCATGAACCCGCACATCCCGGTGCTGTGCTGCCTGTGCAGCGAGATGTCGCGCGAAGCGATCGAGGCCGCGGTCCCCGACGTGGAGTTCATGCGCCGCGAGGTACCCGACCTGGCCCGTCTGGGAACGTTCAACTGATGGCCATCGACGGTTTCCACCGCAACTGCGTGAAGACACTTAAGAAGACCCAGGCCGAACTGGGCGTCGATGTCGACGTGTTCGCCAAGGCGCCCAAGCCGCCGAGCCTGCACCTGAAGGAGTGGCGCTGCTCGCACGGGGTCAGGTACTTCTACCAGCCGTCCCGGATGCAGGTGGAGCGGTGGAAGTACTTCGGTACGCAGAAGCGCCGTACCCCCATCAGGTGACACGAGGTTTCAACCGGTAACTACGCTCCGCAAAGGGCGTTAGCTTCAACGAGAACACAACATCCTGAAGCTGAAAGGCCACTGACCAGTGACCAAGCTCAACCAGCTCTTGGCCGTCGAAAAAGGCGCCAAGCAGCACGGGGACCGCACCACCACGGGTGCCTACCACTTGCTCCAGAAGGCGGCGCTGTTGTCCGGCGTGGCCCGCACGTACCGCCCGAAGGACGACGACGGCGACCGGCTGCCAAGCGCATCCACGCTGGTCCAGGTCCGCGTCGATGACGTGATCAAGGACGTCGCCAACGCGCTGACCCGCGTCTTCGACGTGACGGCGCAGAAGGACTGGACCAACTGCGTGGCCAAGGCCGACGTGGTGGTCGACGGCGACCTGATCCTCGCCGACGTCCCGGTGACCTACCTGCTCTGGCTGGAGCGTCAGCTCCTGGATCTCCAGACGTTCCTGCGCAAGCTTCCGACGCTGGACCCGGCCGAGGAGTGGACCCGCGACGCGGCGAGCGACACGTGGCGCACCGCGGGGCAGGAGACGACCCGCACCAAGAAGACCCCGCGCAACCACGTCCGGGCGCCGGCCACCGACAAGCACCCCGCGCAGGTCGACGTGTTCACCGAGGACGTGCTGGTCGGGTACTGGACGACGGTGAAGTTCTCCGGCGCCATGCCCGCCGCCCGGGTCAACGTCCTGTCCGCCCGGGTCGCCAAGCTCCTGGCCGCGGTCAAGATGGCGCGCGAGGCCGCCAACAACGCCACCGTCCTGGACGTGTCGACCGGCGACCACATCTTCAACTACCTGCTGCGGGAGAACTGATGAACGCCTTCACCGTCACGGTCATCTTCCCCGGCTGCGGGTACACCGATGAACAGATGGAGGAGATCGGCCAAGCGATGCAGTCCAAGCACCGTGCCGCGTGGCTGTTCTCCAACTCCGAGAACACGACCGAGGTCAAGCTGCGGGTCCTGGCCGACGACCTGTTCGACGCTGCTGATGCGGCCCGGCGGGCGCTCAAGCCGGTCGAGAAGTTCATCAAGTCCGACCCGCACGACGTCAGCATCGTGTCGGAGGCCGAGGCGTATCGCCGTCTGCTGGCCGACCCGACGCTGCCGGCCGATCTTCGGGCAATGGCGCAAGCCGAGGCCTGACACAGACCGCCCCCGTCCAGGGGGCTGAGCGCAAGTTCATCCTCACGAGACGCTGAACGTCCCGATCAGACTCAAAGTTGATGGAACAACCGGTTCCAGTGAGTGGTTCGACCCCCTCCCCGGGTACTGCACGCGGCTGCTATTTCCCCCGGCCGCGTCAAGGCCCGCCGCAGCAGACCCCATCTTTCCTGCGGCGGAGTCCTCACCCGGGTAGCCCAAATGGCAGAGGCAAACCGGTCCTTCATCTTCTCGCTCCAAGCTAAGAACACGCAGACCGCTGGATCGACCGGCGAGGGCAACCAGTCTGCGGAGATGCGGGTGCAAATCCCGCCCCGGCCTCCAAATCGTGGCCGGGTGGTGTCAAGAGAAACACGCCACGACCTGAGAATGACCCGAGCCTTAAACGTGCCAGAGCACGGTCTAGCAGCGCTACCAAGGTGATCCGGCCTTTGTAAAGCCGGAGATGACCCGTTCACTGAACAGGCGGGGGAGGTTGGGTAGCCTCCCCCGCCGCCAGCGTCTCCAGGGGAGGAACCGTGACCGGGCAGGACATCGCCTCGATGCTGGCGAAGGTCACCGGCCGTATAGTGGTGGTCTTCAATCGCTTGCGGGTGGTGCCAGGATGAGTGAGGTGAACCCGCCGCCGGAACAGGCGGCCGAGCCCGAGCCGGCGCGGGACTGGCGCGGCGTCGTCCTCGAAGTCGGCCAGCGCATCGTCTACGTTCCGAACAAACTCGACGCCCTCTACGACGGCTTCGTTCACGACCTGAAGACCAACTGGCGCGGCGCCATCCGCATCCGGGTCGTCCGTCGCAACAACATGAACGCCAGCTACACCACCGTCGACCCGATCCTGTGGGCCATGCCCGGCCGGATCACCGTCGTCAACGGGCTGCCGCCCAGCCCGTACCCGTCCGACGACGAGATGAAGGCCACCGGCACCTCCATCGCCGCCGAGCGTCGCAAGGCGATGAGCAGAGGCCAGCAGCCGCGGCGCCGCACGCAATGACCAAACCGCAGCCGCTCCGGAACTGGCATTACGCGCCGGCCGCCGCTTGGTGGACACTCTGCCGCTACTGGGTCGACGCCGTGGACTCCACCGCAGACATCGGCAAAGTCAACTGCGTGCGGTGTCTGATCAAGTGGGAGGAGCAGCGTCAGGGCCGATGACTACCCGGAGGACCAAACCCGGGGAGGCCCACCATGTCGCTGCAAGACGCCGCCGAAATGGCCCAGGACGACCGCCTGCGCGGCCCTGTCCAAGCCGCCATCATCACTGCCGCGCTGAACATCATCAACGAGGACCCCACCGTCGAGGACCACCAGCACCGCTACTACCTGGCCCAGCGCGTCCTGCGTGAGCCCCAGGGCTACGTCGACCGGTTCTGCTGGGCGGTGAGCACCAACTCCACCATCCGCGGCAAGTGGTCCGACGACGACATCGACGGCGCCCTCGGCGATCTCCAGTACGTGGTCGACTCGGTGTGGGACGCCTTCGCCGACATCCCCGCTGTCGTCCCGGCGCCGGACGACCAGAGCGCGTAGAACCAACTAGGCCGAACCCGAAGTTCGATCACTATCAGTCCACATCCGGTCACCCATACGTATGAAATCTCACGGTGACTGTGGGCCGCATGCTCGGTACCGTGCACAGTGAGGAGGTGACCTACGTCGTGCTGGAGTCATTCACGAACTTCTTTCGCTTTGCCTGGAACTTCGGCAAGATCGCCCGCTCCGATGAGCCGGTGCGCATCCGTCAGGCCAAAGCGCCCGACGTCGTTGCCCTGCGGGCGGACGAGTACGACGCCATCACCTCCGAGCTGGACGCCTTCCGGGAGACCGAGTACCTCCTCAGCACCCGCGCCAACGCCGAGCACCTCGCCCGCTCCATCGCCGAGCTGCGCGAGGGCCGCGGAGTGGTCCGGGAGCTGATCGAGGAGTGAAACTCGTCTGGTCCGAGGAAGCTTGGGATCAGTACGAATGGTGGCAGCAGAACGACAAGAAGATGCTGGCCCGCCTCAACAAACTGATCAAGGAAACCAAGCGCACGCCGAAGACCGGCACCGGCAGACCGGAG
>JACCDR011441778.1_pt1 | contig 47011 bp, 66 predicted proteins | sample 7446431 | NCBI WGS metagenome assembly JACCDR01 (sample SAMN15323443, study PRJNA562643) | freshwater metagenome | isolation source: river surface water | place: USA:Blue River Watershed | collected 2017-08-17 | reverse complement strand
TATCCGCCGTGTAGACGAGGCTTGCAAGCTGAGTAACGTCATCAACGATCATCACCCGCTCGGTGCGGTTAATCACGTTGTTGAGTTTCGTGCGGATCGTTGCCGCGCTTTCGCCATTGTTAAAAGTTGGCATTAGGTATCACTCCAAGAAGCTGTATCGGCCCACTCGCCTGTGTCTGTCCAAACCCCTCCGCTCACTACGAACGGAGGGGACGCTAAGGGTTTGTGCGGGCATCCACCCATGCCTCCGCATTGGTCAGATCAGCGCCGGAAGTAGTCGCGCCCCTGACGATCATGGAAAAAATCCGGCAAGGCGCGGCGAAACCCGGCCTTTGACCAATATAAAGGGGATGGTTCCCAAAGTTCCCCGTGCCTTGGCTTGTTGTAACTTGAGCGACCTGAGTTCCATTTACGCGGAGCGTGGCAACGGGCGAAGAAATATCCCCAAGGCCAGTGATTACAGACCTATCTGGGAGGGACAGGGTGGTTTGCGGCAATGCGCCTGTCGTCCCCTTAGAGCCAAAATACAATATTGTTCCGGCAGTCCCGACCGTGAAAACACCAGTCTGAGTATCGTAGGTATTTCCAAGTTCAAGAATGGGCCTGTAAGATGTTCCAGCCTCCCGTATTGCCCCGATAACCACAGTGATTTCATCACGCGCGCTTAGATCGACAGAAGAAACCAAAAGGTGTTGAAACACACCATCACAATCGAGACACCCAAGGCCGCTATCAACCTCGTAGATTGGCCTATTTGCCGGGGTTGCCTGTTCCGCATAAACGACACCTGACGCAGTATTTAGCCGCCAAGACGCGACAGGCTGGCCAGCAGCCGTAACGGGCGTTGTGCGGGCCACGTCTTGCCAGAGGTTGGCGGTGGTGACTTCTCCCCATACGCCTCCCTCTGACGCTGCAAACAGGCTTGCAGGCGTGAAGACGGGCGGTGAACCACCACTAACTTTCCACTGAAACATCATATCAGCTAGGCCACCATCATAACCTTGGTTACGAAGATAAGCGAACTGACGATCATTTAGTGTGCCAAAGAAGCCAGCAGTACCTAGGTCTGCAAACTCTTGGTCTACTAGCTTGTCAGGCCATATTCTCATTTCAAGAACAACTCCATCTCTGCTTTACGGCGAGTAACAAGACCCGGAAGAACTTCCTTCACACCAGTCTTACGATTAGTCTGTTTATTCCAAACCAAGAATTGTTTAGCAGCGCCTTGGTAGTCTCCGTTATTAAGACGAGACAAAAGAGTAGACTTAGCAAAGGCCCCTGCACCAATATTGTAGATAAGGGAACCAAGAGCATCAAACTGATTCTGAGTCAAAGGAACTTTAACGTTCTCCTTGATAGCCTTTTCCACCCACTTGATGTCCTCACGAAGAAGTTGTTCAGCCCTTTCTTCGGTGATAATCATACCCTTATGAGCAGTGCGAGTATGACCGTAACCAATAGTCCATACATCATTCCGAGTAGGCATATAGGCGTTAAGGCGAAGACCCTCATGCTTTTTAATCATCTCAATATCTTGAAGAGAAAAAGCAGCAGGCTTCTTAGGGGTGTTATCCTCTTTAACTTGAGCAGGGGCTTCTGTCTTTAGAATAGACAGAATGAACTGAATGATCTGTTTAATAATAGACATCAAGCAACCTCAATTTCTTTGTCACCAATTTTAATCTTCTCACCTTTAGTAAGACGACCATCTTGAACCAGAGCAGCGATCAGAGCTTGAACCTGAGGATCAAGAGACTGCATCATAGCCTGCTTACCCTCAGAGCTTCCCTGAGAGCCTCCCTGAGCCTCTACAGCCTGATCCACTAGGGGGGTATCCTGAGCACCGCTAACGCTCTGTACGGCCACCTGAGAGCCTCCTGTGAGGTCTACAGAAGCCTTATCAATGTAGTTAGGTTGAACAGCCCTTTGAGCGGCTGCTCCAGACCTTGCTGCTACGGCGTTAGGATCAGAAGGCCGGGAGCCACGGAAGCCTGTGTCAGATGCGCCACTAGTTCCAAAAGATGCTGTGCCACTTTCAATTTCAGCAATCATTTGATCTAGTTCAGAGTCAGAGGCGTTCTTTAGACCTTCCCAAGTTGAGCGAAGTGCTCCACGTTTACCAGCCTGTGACTTGCCAGCCATAACCTCTTTAGCATGAAAGATAAACATATCGTTTTGAATCTGAGGGCTAAACACAGTATCGTCAGAAAGACCCATGCGTTCTGCAACAGACGATAGAGTAGTCCCGACAAATTGGAACCTACCCATAGGAGTAGCTTTATACCCAAGTTGTTGTCGAGAATAGTCTGCGTACTCACCATCAGCGAAAGCTTTTAGCTCCCCAATAGTCATTTTAGATACTTTGACATTAGAGAAAGGGCCACCCTCACGGTTGGCAAATCCAAACAAAGCATCATAATCCCCGCCTCCTTCAAACCTGTCAAGAAGCTGAGAGGTTACAGAAGACCTAGACATTTGTTTTTGTTCCGGGGTTAGATTGTTCTCCATAGCAAATGCTTCAGAGACCTTATCACCCAAACTTCCAAAAGCCTTCATGTCATTCAGTTTATTCTGAAGACCGATAAACTCAGGAGACTCCATTATACGCTGAACTTCCATAGCATTGAATTCTACAGTGCTTTGGTCCACAGCAGTACCAGTCATACCAGTAACCATTTGGCCACCAGTAGACACTACGGAGAGTTGACCATTCTCCATAACGACAGAAAGATTAGGGTTGCCTTGGATTTGAAGAGTAAGAGCCTTAAGGTTCTTATTAAGGTCAGCAAGAACTTTCTTTTCTACGTAATTCCCAAAGACAGGATCAGCAGCAGCCTCTTGGACAATACCTTTAGCGTTCTTGGTAATGGACTTGAAAGTATCGTAGCCAAGGAACTCGTTAGGCTTAACTCTGTCCAAAGCAGAAAAGATAGTCATGGTAGCATTACGAAGGTTGTCTCCTTCAGCCTTGCCAGTCTCTGCTACTCCAAGAGAAAACTCTAGAGCAGCCTGAGCATCAGTACCAGACATATCACTAATACGTGCAGCAGTACTGTCAGGAGTCTCCCCAGTGGCCCCAAAGGTCAAGGAAAGGCTGTTAGCCACCTTGTTCCAAGCATCTCCCTTTTCAGTAAACAGTCTAAAGGTTTCAGACCGAAGTTCAGGAGGAACTGCGTTAGCGACATTAATACGAGCATAAAGATCGGGGTCTTCACGCTTAATAGTCTGAAGGGTGATAAGAGCATCACCAGACTGAAGAGTCTTAAGAGTCTTGTCCACGTCACCAAAGTTAGTCTTAGCAATTTCAATTAGAGAATCGACAGGAGACATAACTTCGTCATACCAAGCCTTATCAGGATTAGTGGTAGACAGGACATCAATATCAGCGCCAGCAGATGCAAGCTCACCAGCTGTAGCATCTTTAAGCATACGAGCTAGATTAGGGCGATAGGACTGAAGAGCAATGTAAAAGTTCTGAGCGTTAATTTGCCCCGGCTTAATGCCAAGCATAGTAGCCATCTCAGGGGTTACTTCAGCAGTACCATCCTGTACATCGACAAGAAGATTACTAAGGCCAGCAAGCTGAGTTTGCATAAACGTATTTGCAAAGTCCTTACCAGTTTCCCAGTAAGAGGCTCCGACCTTAGTACGATTCTCTGCGATATTAGCTTGTTCAGTCAGAGCGGTAATCTCTGCTTGAGTAGTGTAGAACTTAGCCTGTTCCTTGTTAAAGTACTCATTGTACTTATTCTGGTTGAAGTTACCATTCTCATCAGTAGCGTAACTACGGGCATTAGCATCAGCCATAAGACCACGAGGACTGAACTTAAACTCAGTCTGCATATCAATAGCAGCTTTAGCCTCTGCATCTTGACGATAGGTCTCAGTATCCATAGGAAGCTCTACACCAGAGGCTCCCAGCATGGAGCTTACTTGAGAGCCAAACTGAGGGAACTGACGAAGGAAAGCAGGAGCCAGTTGCTTAAGATTAGAGTTGTAATTAGGGTTAGACGGATTAAGGGAGGCACCTTGGCCTTCACTAAAGGCTCCCCAAGCAGCAGCAAACTGTTCATCCTGAGTAGGCTTAGGGGCTGCTTGAGGTTTGCTAAATGCACCAAGGCCGTCTAGGAGGCCAGCAATGGCCCCCATAGCGTTAGGTTGCTCTACTGCTTGGGTAAAGCCAATATTGCTTTCAAGAGTAGGGTTAAAGGACATTAGTTGCCTTCCTTGATATTACGAGTATTAAGTTCACGGTCAATGGCGTACATCCAAGTCTGGTCAAGCTCAGGAAACCAGTTTGGCTTTACAAGATTAAAGATGCGTTCTCTTTGCCCAATATCCGTAAACGAATTAAGTGTAGTGACAATGAACCTGCGGTACTCAGTGGCAAGTTCCTCGTCACCTTCCCGTGCAGCTTTCTCAGCAGCAACAGCCATACGGTTAAGACGATCAGCAGTACGCTTCTCATATCCTCTGTCAGACATCATACGAGTCTGAAGGCCGTAGTTCTCCACCAGTTTGTCCAGAGGGATGCCAAGGCCAAGAGCAATAGTCTCGTAGGTGTCGATAGGTGCTACAAGCTTAGTACCACTACGGTTGTAATACTGACCAACCGTAAAGCCCCAGTACATTTGGTCTACAAGATTCCAAGTCTTAACTTGCTTCATAAGAAGGTTAAGATCAGTACGAGCAGGAGCATACTCACCAGTGCCTACACCATGACGAAGAGAATACATCAGGTTCTTTAGGTTGCCAAAGGCGTCGGCAGTAAACTGGCCAGAAGGGCCTGCAAGAGCCTCGATAATGTTAGCTTCTGCCATATTAAAGACAGTTTGAGTGATACCCTCACCCCAAGCCAGACGAGTACTAAGGGCAGTTTCTGCTCCTGTCATTTCAGACAAGATAACATCCAACATACCATAGCGCATAGCTTCGTAGACTTCTGGGTTTACTTGCTCACCATACTTTTGGTAAATACGGTCTCCAATATAACCAGCAAAAGGAACAGCCGCCATACCGTAGACCACGGTAGAGACACCAGCAAGCTTTGCCTTTTCTTTACCAGTCAAGACTTTACGGCTGGTACCACCAAAGGAGCCAGAGAACAAAGCCTCAGATACACGCCAAGGATAGGTAAGGAACTGTACCATAGGCAAAGTCTGAAGAGGACTACGGTTAGCAAAGGTCATTGCTTGGCGAAGTACGTTCTGCCTACGTGCAATCCACCTACGACCAGCCTGAGAGTTAGGGACAATATCAGGAAACTTCTTGATAAGTTCCATATAGGCTACGTTATGAGCAGTGATTGCAGAGACAAGTTCCCCTTCTTTAAAGAAGAAACGAGCCTTGTCCCTTACTTTGTCAAGAACCTCTACACCAGCATCCGAACCAAGTTCAGCAATAGACAGGTCCAAAATAGTCCTACCAGACTCCATAAGCATCTTGTGCATCTCTACAAACTGATCTGTAGACATACCATAGATAGGAGCAAGCTTATCGCCAAAGGCTCGAATGACATTCTCATTGCCATTAGAGATAAGAGTACGAGACACAGAGTAAAGGCTACCAGCTTTCATAGCTACGTCTATATCTGCAATAGCAGAGACGTTAACAAACTGAGAAGCCTGAACGTAATACTGGTCCCAAGCACCAAGACCAAGGTAGGCATCAAAGAGCCAGCCACGCATAACAGTAGCAGGGTTAGAGGACCATCTGTCTACCACACCAGCAGTGCCCTTAAAGCCTTTGCCGTATAGAGACTCAGCAAGACGATCCTTGAAGGCGTACCAAGCAGAGTCAAGTTCACTACGCTGGTTAAGACGGAATTCGATCTTGTCTCGTTCCAGCTTAAGCTTCTTGCCTGCAAGAGTCTTGGTGTCAATCATGTCAGAAAGACGGTTGAGCTTACCACGAAGAGTAAGTCCAGCGAGTTCCTGTTGAGCAGGACGTAGAAGAACATTGTTTTCAATAGCAGAGCGAATCAAACCATTGACAGAAGCAGCCACATAGGAGGCTTCAGACTTCTTGGCAAGACTAGACATAGCAGAGCGGTTAATCGTCTCTACTGCATTGATAACACGGTTAGGGGTACCACCAAAGCCAATAAGGGGTTTGTCCCTACGGCCACCCTTAGTCATACCTACAGCCCTAAAAGTTTCCCCGTAGGTCATATTACGGTCGATACCCGGAACATAATCATTCCGAGTAGACATAAGAGGAGTGCCGTCAGCAGCCCAATCAACCATCTCACGAAGGTCGAGGTTCATGGAGTCTGCAAAGTCAACCAAGTCATCAATAGATTGGATGTTAATATTCCAATCACTATTCTTTTCAATAGCGTTCTTGATAGCTTTGTTCGTAGTCATGCCACGAAGGAATTGGTTAAGCTCCTGAGTGCTTGCACCCTTCTTAAGACCCTGAAGATTTTCTCGGATAACCTCTACAATGTTGTTAATCTGACGAGATGCTTCAGCAGCTTCTTGTTCGGTACGAACACCCATAAAAGTACGAGGAGCTTCAGTGATCTTGGCTCCACCAGCAATGCCAACCTGACGTTCTTGTTTGACATAGAACCCAATACGGTCACTATACTTACGAGGACCACCGGGGTTGTACGGCATTACGTCTTCAGGAAGAATACGACGAGTCTTGGGACGAGAGGTAATCACATGAAGCACACGGGAACCGTCAGGGGCAGTCCAAAGACTATCCGCCGCCACCCCGTAAACTTGCTTGTCACCAATCTTATCAGCAGCTACTAGAGCCTTGGCATCTGCATCCCAAACCAGTTCATTAGCACGAATGTCAGCAGCACTGGCAGGGCGAACATTGAGTTCCTCACCAAGGTTCTGAAGAACAACAGTGCCTTTGCTAACCTCATCTTTAAACTTGAAGTCAGCCTTAATACGCCAGTCCAAGTCATTGAGTGACTGTACCTTAAGGTAGTAAGCCTTTTCAGTATCAGAAGGGCTACGGCTATACTTGTCGTAAAATTTCTTATCAAACTCTTCTAGGGTATAGGCAGTCCTACGGAAGCTGTCAGGACCATTCTGTAGATCATCAAAGATGTCGTCTACAGTACGTTGCTCTTTAGGAGTCATTGTACGTACAAGACGCTCAAGGTCAGTACGGGCAAGCTTCTGGATACGAGCAGTAGTGGCTTCTACTTGAACAATAAGAGCCTGCATGTCGTTAGTTGTCTGAGCTAGAGGCGAACCCCAGTTAGCCCAGAAACCAGAACCAAGTTCATCAGTGTTTGCTGATTTGAATAGACGAAGACCTTCGACAGTGTTACCATCGTCCAAGGTAAGAGGAACGTTCTCTTCCTTAAGGACAAGGAAACCACCATCCTCAGCAGGAATTACTTTACCATCAATCTGGTTGGCAAGCTTTTGTGCATTAGCAGCAGTGTTAAACGCTTTACCACCTTTGGTGCCAAAGACCTCTTGGTAAAGAATGTTTTCCATTTCATCAATACGAACATCGTTATCAATGATCTGGCCACCACCTTGTTCTTTACGAGAAGCAAGGTACTCTTCTTTCCAAGAATTAAATTGGACCTCATCAATAGCCTCAGGCCCAGCAGTCCTACGGACCACGTTAAAGAGGGCGTCAGCTTCCTCATAGGCGCGTACAGCAGCGGAGCCTGTCACTGTGTTCCAGCGAGGCTTGACTACATTTGTAGATGCAATGGAGGGGAATGTATGGTTGCCAAGGATAGCAGCAGAATGAACTGGATCATCCTTGATTGCAGTGGTCTCAAGAATTTGCTGCACAAGCTTTTCGTCCCTACGGACGATGCCAGCAAGACGAGCAATATCAGTGCCAGCAGATAGGGCACCAGCTTTAATACCACGGCCTAGGGCAGTAGTTGCCTTAAGAGTTCCAGTATTAGCAAGAGACAGAATGTCAATAGCAGCGAAGGCTTTGTCAAGACCGCTAGTAAGCCCTTCGCCACCTTCAGAAGCAGACTGAAGAAAAGCCTCAAGAGAGACCCTATTGCCTTCAGAAGTCCAGTCCCAAAGGTCTCCCGCTTCATTTAGAATCTCTGTAAATTGAGCACCAAACTCTTCTTCAGAAATGTCAGACTCTAGAAGTTGAACAAACCTATTCTGTAGTTCTGCTTTCTTATTTGCAGAGTCAAGAGAATAGATAGGGGTGACAGAACCAAGAATGTTAGTGGCCCAGTCAAAGCCAATCCACCAATCCTTGTTTGTCTCCTCTAGCTTCTTAGAGGCGATATTGTAGGCCACGTCCATCTTCTTTAGTTTGTTGAAGACAGAAGCCTTAGCAAGATCATTGTCACTAGACATAACAAAGGCCACCATTGCAGGATCAATGGAGGCTGAGAACATTGGCACTTGTACAAACGCCTCTGAGAGCGCCACAGCGGCTTCCTCAGGGGGTACAGCGTTTTCCTGCATCTCCTCTACCTTACCAGCGAAACGTTGCTCCTGAGCCAGTACAGCGCCTCCTAGGGCCTGTTGCTCAATAGCTTGCTGGTTACGGTTACGAATAGCAGCATTAACCACTTCTACGGGTTGTTTGGTTGCCTCAGAGAGCATCCACCCAGCACGTTCTTGGTTAGATTTGTTATCTCGAAAAGACTGGACAACTTGAGCTTTGTTAAAAGGATTATACTCCTTAAGCTCTTGTTCAGTAACTTTCAGAAACGGATTATATTCCATGTATTAGAAACCAGCCCTAGCTGCATGAGAGCCTTGCATAGTCTGTGGAGTATTAGGAGCGGTAGGCTTCTTCCTAAAGGTATCTGCTAGAGCACCCCAGCCACCACCAGCTTGGAACATACTAGAGCCTATACCAGCGATAGAACTCCAAGTAGCAGCCCTTTGGTTATACCTGTTAATGTCAGAAGACATAGCAGACATAGCGGTACTAAAGCCTAGTCCAGAGCCAAGCTGAGAGCCTAGAGAACTAAGACCACCAGCAATACTAGAACCACCAAGACCACCCTGTTGAGCGCCAGCAGCAACTGTCTGTGCTCTGCGAATTTGTGCTTCTCGGATAGCCTGACGACGCTCCCTAGCAGTCTGAAGCTCTTGTTGACGTTGTGCAGTCCTAGAAGCCTTCTTCTGAGAACTATAGGCCATAGCGGTACCAGCCACTGTGGCTACTGCACCGATTACTGCAAAAATTGGACCCACGTCATTCTCCGTATTGATATACGTCTAGACCGTCTGAGGTTCCACGGTAGACAAATTCTAGCTTAGTCAAAAGCTTCTTTAGCTTGTCGTTCTTAGGGTCGATGGCAGTCCAGATGCCGGGGTATTCCCAAGTCTTAAAGAACTGCCACCAATCGTCTAGTTTAAACTGCATCTCAAGAAGAACTGTTTTAGTCATCTTGTGGCAGTAGGGTAGGTGAAGGATTACGAAGTCTTTGTTGTACTCTAGCCGCATACCGAAGTCAGGGCCTTCATAGAGCATGATACTTTTAGAACGAGGAATTTGCTCCAACAACTACTCCATAACCAAGCAAGACAAAGTTTTTACCAGTTTCACTTTCAAACCTAAGACGCATAGACCTACCTCTGCCTCTTACCTTAAGCCTAGTGGTAACAACAGATCGGTTCTGTTGGTTGTCCCCTAGGTCCATAGTGTTTACCATAGCGTAGGGCTTAATACGGTAGGCTTGTTGAGAGCTTGATGGTTCTTCTTTAAAGTCCCAGTAGGCTTTCATAATTAGAGAAGAGGGGTTGATGGCATCGTATCCGATAGTTTCGTTACCAGTAAAACCCTCTTCAGTAGAACGACAATAGACAGTAATGTAGGGTGCTGTCTTCTTAAGAGTAAGGTCGCCTACAAAGTCGTATCCAGCTTCTGCATAGGAACTATAGTCTAGGTTTCCAAAGTCCCTGAAAGCTTTATTGGTAAACAAAGATACGGTAACATTGCCACTAGACGAGTCCCTAGACCATACAATAATCCTAACATCGTTATTGGTTAGGACCTGAGACTCTAGAATTTGAACATTAGTAGGACCACTAATAGTAACAGTGACACCAGAGTTATCCACCACATCCACGTAATCAAGAGCAGAGCCGTAAGCATCGTAGAAGCTAAACGCCATTGGATAAGAGCTAGTAGCAGTGATCTTCCAAGGGTAGAAGGCTTGGAGAGGTATGTCTAGGATAAGTGCTCTAGTACGTTTGTTAAGTTTAGTTTCACCATTCTCAGGATAAACCCAGAAGATTTTCTTGTTTACCTGATCGTAGGTCGCTACGCACTTAGACTTGGCATTGTTGTCAATCTCATCCCAAAAGGTCTGAATAGTGCTAATACTGATATTAGACTCACGAGGAAGGCGAGAGACACCCTGCTGGTCATCGAAGCTAAACGTATGGATGCCTTGGTTAGACCACCAGAAAGGAATACCATCCGCGCTAACAAAGGTGCTTTCGTTTAGGATGCCGACCTGAGAGATACGGGAGACAAAGTAAGACGTAGGGCTAAACTTGTCATCAGCACCGCCAATAACCCAAACACCATTTTCTGCAAAGACATAGAGAAATGGGCCGAAGTTAAACAGGATACGAATGTTAGCCGCATCTGGGATAGTGATAACACCACCATCTGTTTCCAGAGGGTCGCTGGTGTATTCCGAAGTAGGGTCGTTAGACTGGAAGCACTCACCGATAACAGTGTTTACGCCACTATCGTTAAGAGTTTCTACAATACGAGAGTAAAGGATACGACCAGTATTCTTACCAGAACCAAGGCCAGCGTACCATACACGGCCAGCATAGGTGGCCACTGCTTTAAACCTGTTAGACTCTACCTCAGGAGTAAGGCCAACGATACCAGAAGCTGCGCTACGATCCTTGTTAAAGAAGTCTAGGATATACCGACCATTCCCAAGGATGGAGGAGCCAGTATAGACCTTCTCCCAAGACACAAGGCTGAAGTTATCGCTAGAGTCTTTGCCACTAAACCAAGGATGGGTAAGAGGCGGGTAGCCAAGGCGAGAGGCTGTGTATGTAGCCAATGCAGCAGAGCCATAGGTACCTTCCCAGCCACTGTTCTTAGTGTCGTATTGACGAGCAGCGGTTACAGAAGCATTAGCTACAAAGTTAGACAGTTGGGTAAGATCAGACTGCCAATCAAAGTCTCTCACACGAAAGGAGATTTGATTAACTTGGACTGTGTTAGAACCGCTGTTATACGAGACATAGATAGGATTAATAGCTTCAGAAACTACAACCAACAAGCCAGCAAGAGAAGCAAACTGGCAGGGGGTTACACTAGAGTCTCCAGAGGCAGTTTCATAAGGAGCAAGGTTTACCGTAAACGTTTGCTCTTGTGCTGAGTAAGGAGCATTATTCTTGGCGTAGAACGAGAGGATAGAGCCATGCTGGACCACCACAAGAGTAAAGTCATTGACGCCACCAGCATTTCGCCATTCTCCAACGTTAAAGATTTCATCCTCATTCTGAGTGAATGAAGACAGAACAAAATCAGTTTCGTATTCTAGACCAAGACGACGAGAACGAGAACCATCGCGAGAAAGGTTGCAGTTCAACTCATCAATAGAAGCACCTTCAGGGAACTGAAGCTCACTGAACTCAGTGACCAGACCCTTGTTGAACGTGTTCACCGTCTTTTGCTGCAAGTTTTGCGGCATGTCGTTCTTTACGTTCCTTATCTAGTCTATCTGATCGAACAGAGAATGATTCTTTCATAAGGCGTAGATATTCAGTGGTATGTTCTACTGCCTTAAGAAGAGTGCTAAAGCGTCCACTAAGAGCATCTGGAAGTCTTGACTCGTCTACCTTAACTCTGAAGAAAGCTGAACCATCTTTAGGTTTGTAGACAGTGTAGGTAGCTTTAGATTTAGAGGGGTTCTTAATCCTAGCTTCCTGTTTTTCCCAGTCAACTTCTACGACCGTAGAAATTTCTAATGTTTTCTCGTTTGGACTTGTGTTGGTCGTTTTGGACATAAGACTTTAGTCTCCGTGCTGCTTGTTCAATCTTTGGGGTTGCCCCTGATTTAAAAATATCGAAGCAAACAGATTTGGATTCAGCAAGAAGATAAGGGAAAAGGACTTCATCAATATCAGGGGTAAAGGTATCGGTTACAGACCAAGTGGGGTAGATGGTTCCCCAGCAACGAGTCTTGGACTCTTGAAGGGTATCTTCTACTGATACATCATATGAATTACAGACAATGTATTGGTCATCAAAGGAGGTATAGTACTTAGGAGCTTTATTATTAGTGATATAAAGCTTAGTACCAGACAAAGGATCAAGCACTTCTACAGCATTGTCTTGAGTGCTAGAGGGCATGTCGTTAAGGAAGTCTACAGGGTCTTTCCAGTAAACCTCTTTTCCATCATACTCAAACAACCGTACTTCTTTAGAGTTAGTAGGGTAGGTAAAATGAGTAGGACGAGAGTTGTCAGACAAAGAAGTAAGCTTAAGAAGCCTATCGTGCTCTGGGATGCTTCTAGCTGCAATGATGTTGTAGTAAGTATCTTTAATTACAGAGGCTACTTGTTGAGCTTCTTCAGAATCAAAGATAGAGTTAACTGGTTCACTGTCCATATCAGACAGGATGGACTGGGTTAGTTCAAGAAGAGTACGCTTCATTAGGTCCTCTCAATAACCACAGTAACCTGAAGAACTTGAGCAGAGCCAGAGGCCCCATCAGTAGCAAGACGAATAAAGCTATTAGCTGCTACAGTGTTATTAGAGACAGGGTTAAGTACATCTACATCACCAGCAGCAGAACCTACCTGAGTGATTGTAATAGTACCCATGGATGCACCAGCAGCATTGAATACAGTCACTGTATCATTAGCACCAGTAATAGAACCTTCAAGTACCGTAACTACTCTTGCAACCCTACCAGCATAAGGTACAGCTAGGTAAAGGTTATCTGCTGTAGACACATCAGGGAAGTGAGCAGTGATGGTGTAGATAACAGGAGTCCAAGTACCAGACCCAGAGCCATTAGCTACATAGGTAGAATTAGCAGGGGCAGTGGAAATACCCTTAGGCTCATGGATACCATCAGAGTCAGTAAGTGCAGAGTGTAGAGCCATCTATATCCCCTATAGGTCCTCGCCCCTGCGGTGCTCGGATGCGGAGCATTATACAGGAGCGAGAGTACTTTGTCAAGTATTATTTTTTCTTAACAGTCTTTTTCTTATCGGTCGTAGGTTTAGCAAACCTAGTACTATAAGTTTGGGACCGATCACCATGGACAGAAGTAGAAAGATAAGTCTTAGATGACTTAGCACCACTTCTAACTGTCGTTTTTTCACCAGTGCCATACGTTCTATTTTTATTAAACGTAGGTGCCCCGGTTCGACCCATAGCATAAGTGCCGTTTCGACCAGAGTATACTTTTGCCATTGCTATTTTTTCTTTTTAGCAGCAGCCATCTGACGATCAATGATATTACCTTTGGTCGGCAGAGGTTTTACACGCTTCAGTGGTTTGACAGGTTTCTTAGCCATTTATTCCTCCAAAGAGGAAGGGGGCTTGCGCCCCCAACCATTACAGGACTTCGATGTACTCAACGTACAGACGAGCACGGCCAGCAGTGTACGCAGCCACAGCACGGACAGGGCCGATAACAACGTCAGCACCGCCAACGTCAACCGTACCAACCGCAGTAGCACCGTCACAACGAACCACTTCACCAACGGCGTCCATAGCGCCAAGGGCGATAGCAGCGTCGATACCCGTAGCGGCCACGGCAGCACCCGTAGCAGCGTTGTACGTACCGATGTCGAGGGTAGCAGCACCGCCAGAAGTTGCAGCAGCAAGCATTACCAACGTAGCGCGGGTAATGACCGAACGCGCCGGGATAACAGGCCACTGAGGCGTAAAGTTGGCAGAACCAAAGGTAGTACCAACACGAGTCAGATCAATGTCCACAACAAGGGCTTTGGTTTGCGCCCCGTTAGTCGTGCCCTGATCCAGAGGGACACCTTCATCCCCGTTAGTAAAGACGTACAGGCCGTCAGCGTTAGTGTAAGACATATTCTAGTCCTCCTATTACACGTTGGTTTTGGTAATGACGCGGACCATGTTCTCAGGACGGTAAAGCTTAACACCGTAACGAGCGGTCGTCACATACTCGTGACGCTGCTTGTCTTTGTTGTACTCGTAGTCCACCTGAGGGGCCTGACGCCACGCACCCACAAACGGGGTAACGTTACCAGCGGCAGAGAAGAACAGGTTAGCCTTACCGTTAACCGTAGTGAAGTCTTGGTTAGCCGGGGTCGAAGCTGCGTTAGGCAGGGCGTTGTCAGCCGAAACCGTGCGCAGATAGTTCGAGGTATACACGTCGAAGCCATAGATGTTCTTAACGAACTTCATGCCCGTTGCAATACCGTCAGCCACGATACCTTCCCAACGCGGGTTGTCCGACACCGAGACAAGGTTTGTCAGGGTGTTGATGGAGTATTCCACCGAAGGGTCAACAATAGCGATCAGGTTCGTATCCGGCACATTCAGCTTTTTCAGAATGTAACGAGCACGAGCAAAGTCGCTCACTGCAATGTAACCAGCGCCAGTCGAACCAGCCCAACGGTGCTGAAGACCGTCAATAAGCTGGGTGCTGTTAGCAGTAACACCAACTTCAGGAGCGGCCAACGTGGTCGTCTCGAAGTGGGCCATAATGGCACGTTCTTGCTCAGGCACAAACGATGCTTCAAGTTGCGAAGCATAGAAAGCGTCCTGCTGGGCACGTTTAGTGATGTACGTAGCCGAAGACAGGTACTGGTCGATAGAGAACTGGAATTCACCAGTGTCCATCGGACGGTAGAGGACGTCAGTATCTTCTTCGTAGTTATCGACTTGCAGACCGCCAATCGACGGGATCGTAAACACGTCGCCATCCGGGAAGCCATCAAGCATACGCACGTATTTTTGCGCCATCATCTCATCGCGCAGAATGTCTTTGAGTTCCGAAGACCAGACTTCCGAGCGAGTAAGCTGAGACATATTTCCAGTAGTCATACCAGACATTGTTCAGTTCCTTTATGTGTTGCCGAAACGCTCACCAAGGCGCATCTTATCTTGCATAAGCTGTTGTTGGACCTTGGGTGAGTAGTAGAGTGATTTGTTTTCCTTACGGAGCTTCTGGTAATAGGACCAGTCACGTTCCGTAGGGGCTTGCATAGACGCTGCTGAGGTATTGATTGAACCGTTTACAATAGGCTTGAAGTCTTTCTTGGGTTCTCCAATCAAGGTCAAGAAGGCCGAGGGGGATTCTGCCGCAAGCTCATTAAGGCGTTGCATAGACAGACCCAGTTCCGAAGCTTTCTTTTCAAGCACCGCTTTGGCCTCAGTACCGTATTTAGTGACAAGTTCATTACGAACAAAGTCTTGGTTCTGTTTAGCCGTAGAGGTCTTCTCACGTTCAGTCAGCGTTTGTTCAACAAGGCGCTTCAAAACATCTTCACTAATATCGGGCTTGGTCTCGCTCGTATTCGTGCCACCGTTATTGTCTTTGGGCGCTACAGGACTTCCGTTGGTGGGAGCCGGGGCCTTGTTCTGTAGTTGTTCAAGAAGCTTTGCAGCGTAGTCTTGCTTGCCCACATCTTCCCGAAGTTGCTTAAGCTGTTCTTCAAGTTGTTTGATGTAGTTGTCAGATTCAAGCTTGGACTTAGCTAGGACTTGGACATCCTTAAAGCTCTCTCCCTTTGCCTCTACAACCTTTGCCAGCCAGTCGTCTTGGTTAGTCGTCTGTTGGGCTTGGTTGGTCTCTTGACCCTTGGTTTGGTCTTCAAAGATACTCATGTCATTCCTTGGTTAAGGTGATAAATTTGATCAGGTCGTCGACTGATTGGTTCCATTCGTTAACCGCGATCTGCTTGTACTCCCAACCGGGAGAATAATCTCGGACGGCTTCCTTCTTTTTGAATTCCGTTTCCAAGACTTCTTTGAGCGTATCAAAGGCATTCTTATAGCGTAGAACGTCTTCCTTTGTACGGCCATTCTTAAGCCACCTATGATCCATTACAGGCCCATCTCGCCTTTAATCATAAGTTCTTCCTGCATGTTGGCTTCTTGATCCATACCAACTTGCTGGGTTTCCATTTGCTCCTTGATGCCGATGTTCTCACCGAACAGAGCAGGCTCACCAAGTTCTTCAGACATCAAACGAGCAAATTCCTTACCAGACAGGTGCGGAGCTACAGAAGGGTCTGCAAGCTTCATCTGCCACATCTGCTGAAGGTTCTGGATACGGCGAGCACGTTCAGCAAAGTGACGAGCACCCATAGGAATGATCTTACCGTTACCCATAATATCTGACTTCTGAATAGTGATAAACACTTCAGAGCCAGAAACCTTGTCCATAACTGCAATAGAGTCCATCATGTCGAGATTACGACGAGAGACTTCAAGCATACAGTTCAGGATAGGCTCAAAGAACACACGCTCAAGGTGGGCGCACTTGTGTTCAAAGATACGAGAGGCAGAGTTCTGAAGGCTCTGGACCTCAAAGGCAGTCTTTTCACCGGGAGTGCGGATGCCCATAGCCTGACGAGGAGCACCAGCCATTTCTTCCATTTTGTTTTCGAGTTCACGAATTTGGAAGTCTGCTTGCAGAGCAGTGGCATCTGGAACAAGGTAAGCTACATCACCTTCTTCACCCATAATGATACGTTCGCCGGGGGCAAAGGTAAATTCCTCCACATCCCCTTTAATCTTCATCATAGGGTAAGCAATTTGGTCAAATACGTCTGCTTTAAGGTTCTCAAGGTGGTCAATGCGGTACTGCATACCAACAAGGTTGTCCAGAGGACCCATAGCGTAGAGGTTATCAGGACGATCACGCCAACCAGCGTGGAAAATAGGTGCTTTACCGTTCCATGAAGGGTTTTCGACGTTATTAAGGACGTAAGCACGGTCAGCAATAGTGATAATACGGTTAGTCATCAGGCTGTTAGAGCCGTAATCGTAAATATCACCATAGAAAGTCAGAATTTCTACGTAATCAGACTCATAATACTGTTGAATAGAGCCAAAACCGTCTGCAACAAAGCCTTCAGATTTAGCCCAAGTGTCAGAACCACCACGAATAGCACCACGAGCAACAAGCATCTTGGAGAAAACCTCCTCCATGTACTTGTTTGCGGGGTCTTCATCTACCATACGCTTGATTTCACCCAGCGTAAGCATAGATTTGATGATCTTAGGAGACTTCTCAAAGCTTGCTGCGACAGGGTTAAAGCAAATATCAAACGGAGAAATACGAACAAGACGAGGACCGATGTAGTCTACGATGGACTCGCCAGAACTTTTGGTCTTAAAGTTCTTTTCAAACTCTACAGTGGCAAAGCAGTTGCCGTAATGAATGTAGTCTTGAACAATCTTGGAGGCTACGTTAACAAAGTCCGATTGACGAACCTTGTTTTCCATGTAGGCTTGGATAATGTCACGTTTCTGAACAGTATCAGAGTCCCGGTCAAGGGCCTCCCATTTCATCCATTTAGATGCAGGAAACAGCGTAGCAAAGTAGTTTGCGTGGAGGTTGTCTGCAATCTGGGTAAGCTTAGGCGTGGTGGTGGTATTAGACCACGGCAACAGAGCGTTGGTGGTCGTAGCAGTAGACGTAGCATAAAGGTAATTGCGGAGTTCTTTCTTCTCCTCAATCCATTTTTGGCGGAACATATTCCATTCCATCCAGCGATTAGCAATCTCGCTGGCTAGGTTGTCGGGGTGGACAACATGCGTAAAGTCTAGAATAGTTCCAACCATTAAGCTGCTCTAACGCCTCTAAATTTGACATTCTCCCATTGAATGTTAGAACGCTTCATTTGGGAAATGCCCTTATTGGGTTTTACTGCAATGTCGATAGCCGAGGCCAAAGCGTCGATTACGTCATCGTGAGGAGGGTTACGAGTAGCAAGCTCTTCCTCTAGAGTTTGACACTCACCACCTTTGTAATGCCAGATTTGCATATTGTCGTATCTGGGTTCAAGAGTGGCGGTAATACGCTCTTGCTTAGTTCCCTTTTGAGGACGGAACTCGTCAATGCTGACAGCCATACCATTTTCACGAATTAGGTCTTTTAGTTGCCTAACAATGGCTGACTGTGCAACAGTAACTTCTGCCCTAAGTTTTCTAAATCCCCACTTATTCGATAGATGGAACAAGTGTTCAAAATATTCAGAAATACGATCAGTACGAAAGCGATCAATTTCGAGGACGTAGATGTTATTTTCACTGTCGATGCCTACCACAACAATGGCAGTATAGTCGGCTTTCTTCGACAGAGAGAAGGCGAAGTCAACAGCAGCAAACACGTTAAGTTTGTTGCCCCGCATATACCAGTGGCCATTTTCAAGTTTGAGGAACTTACGTTCGTAATATTGAAATTTGTCTTTGGACACAGGAACGTTGTCTGGATCAGACGGATCGTTATAGTACTGTGCCCTAAACTGCCCCCGGTCTAGGTACTGACCACGCTTCTTGGCTAGAATCTTTTGATCAAAGCCAAACCATTTACCATCTTTACGTTGTTGACGTGGCCAGAGGAATTCACCAGTTCCATCCCCACGATTCTCAACAGCACGTTCAAAAATCTCATAGATAGGCTCAGAGCCTGCAATCTCTCCATCTTCATCAAAGGTGTCCTCAGACATAGACATAAGGTCATTGTAGAGGTCAGCAGGGTGGTACCGAGTACCTACAACCCATTCACGGGCATTGGCACCTTCAATAGACGACAGAAGAGAGTACTGAGACTTAACTCGTTCACGACCTTCTTTAGTATAGGCGTTCTCGTAAACCACCACGTCATCAAGGACTGCAATATCACAGTGCATACCAGTGATGGAGGTAGTAAGACCAGCAGTAAAGATACTAGGGTCTCTGACCTTTTCTGCTTCACGCAGAGGGTGGTCTAGCATAATCTCTGAGGTAGTCCAGCGTTTACGCTTACCTTCTTCTGCGTTAACGTGCAGAGGCCAGTAACGACGATAGACTTCAGAGGTTAGAATGGTCTTAATAAACCCAAGCTGCTTCTCTGCAAGGTTAGCAGTAGCAGAGATATACAGAATACGTAGGGTAGGGTCTTTGGTAAGTTCCCATGCTACGCGGTAGGCTACAAGACGAGACTTTTGGTGGTCACGAGGGAAAAGAAGAATCTGGTGGGTCTTGGAGTCAGCCCTAGTCCACCAAGAGATTACGTCTTCGTGGCATCCGCCAAGGACTTGCTCAGGTGCGATCAACCTGATAAAGAAGAGCAGATCATTTTCTGCTGCTTGGCGGATTTCTTCTAGTTTCATTAAATAATGACTGAGACGTTAATTTCAGACAAATCAGTGGGGGTGCCTACGTTAGTGGTCCCAACAACAATACGTAGCTGGGTGGTTGTTTTTAAAGTTGGACCACCAGTAGTTGTACCAGCAACAACACCAGTATGTGCAACGTTAGTCAGACTAAAAGCCCCCACAGTAATGTGGACGACATAGTTTGAACTAGGCATCGCAGTAAAGAAAGTAATGGTATAGTCCCCAGTACCATTTCTCACAACACCGCTGATATTACCAAACCCACGGACAAAAAGAGTTCTGGTGCAGTTGCCAGAAGTCGTACCTGAGGATGGGTCTGTGTAGGTAAAGGTATTAGGGTCTACAACAGTAACCGTATAGCTACCACTAGTAGCACCACCAGAGGTAATAGACATAACAGCAATATTGCCAGTAGCCATACCGTGAGCAGTTGCTGTAACTGTTACTGTGTTACCAGTACGGGTGTAGGTTCCTGCGAGAGAAACCCCGCTAAAGTTAACAGCAGCCTTAACGTTAATAAGAGAGGTTCTAGTGTCTACGTAATCTTTAACAGCAGCGGTGGTGGGCCAAGAAGTATCGTTGTCACTTGAATTAAGACCTTCTGATTCAGTAACAAGAGTAGCCGTAGATACGTCAGTGCTGGTAATAGACGAAGCAGTAGCAAGGGAGCCAAGGCCAAGGTTAGTCCTTGCAGTAGCTGCGTCTGGTGCCCCTGTGCCACCCATAGAGACTGGAACGGTGTTCTGAGTAGCTACAGTACCAAGACCAAGGTTGGTGCGAGCAGTGGTTACGTTAGTAACATCAGAGAGGTTGTTGGAGCCAACCATGTCCCCGGTGCCAGCACCAGCAGCACCACGCTCAACAAAGAGTTCCCAACGGAGGGCAGTAAGGTCAGTGTTAAAAGTTCCAGAGACGTGAGGGACAAGACAGATGTATACGTTACCGTTGATCTTTACCAGATCATTCTGGACATAGGCCCTAGCAGAAGCCCAAGCTCCACGCCATTCAGGGACAGAGGCTAGGTCAGTAACCGTAAGACCAGCAATAGACAGGTTATCTACATCAATCGTATCAACGTTCAGTAGGCTGTTACCGTTAAGGTCAAGGTCCCCAGACATCGTATTGGGAACAGAGCCATCCCTAGAAATAGTGTTATCAAATGCATCTTCAATATCCCGGAAAGCTTGGTTAAGCTGACCAGCAGAGGCAAATTGACCAGTAATCGTAGGGAGGGTAGGGGCCTTAGCCATTAGGAGAGCAAGCCTTCGGATTTAAGACGTTCTAGGTCTTTTTGAACAGCGGAGTTGGTGTAGGCTTTAGTTGCAGTGGAGGCAATAGATTCTTTGATCTTACGTTTCTCGTAGACAGAACCACCGTTACGCCAAGGTTCTTCAATCAGGTACTTGGCAGCAGAGAAAGAAGATTTACCAGAGGTCTTGACTTCTTGCATGATTGCTTGGAAGGCAAGTTGCTTACGTTTCTCACGGGCTACATCAGCCCATTCTTCGTAGTATGGTTTGAACCAAGAGGTAGCCTTGAGTTTGGTCCAGAACACATAATCACCAAAGACTTCCTCTGCAAATGTAACTTCAGAGGGATCGTCTACAACCAGCTTCATAAACAATTTGAAGAGAGGAATCTTACCTTCCTTGCCATCACGGTGGACGGTAAGCTGGCCTTTCTCGTCATGCTCGCAGAAGATGCTTTTGGTGTCTGCTACGTTCTGAGTGTTGTAAAGGTCTTGGTAAGAGAAAATAGGCATGGTTATCCTTACTGGGGGCGGAGGTGGGAATCGAACCCACGGAGGTCGGCTTATGAGACCGACTTGAACACCAGTTCTCCCCGCTAAACTGTTAGGTGTAATTATACACTAGTAGACAAAGAATGTCAAGAGAAAAATGTATCTTTTGTAAATAATCGACAGAAACTCATATACCTAAGGGAACAAAGGGTACCACGTAGTGCTTAGGTTTACTCTTAGGTATACACTAAGGGATATAAATAAATTATAGACAAAATAGAACTTAGGTATCCCTTAAGGTTACTCTTAAGGTTAAATGTATTCTTAAGAAATAAATAATAACCTTAAGGGGCCTTAGGGTAGCTTAGTGCTTCCCTTAAGTATATACATAGAGTATATACATATAGAGGGCCTTGGGTAAGTCCTACGGTATCCCTTAAGGGGCGTACCCCGCCAGAGGCCGTAGGAAGCCCAAGGAAGGGCACAGAGGGTTTTTGGCTACCCTACCCTATCCCACACCCCTACAGGCTCTGTGAGGGGCCTTCTACGCAGTCTACGGGGCTATTCAGTTCCTGACATACCACCTACCCTTCAACTACTAAAAAATTGTATAGAAAATCTTGAGGGGTAATATCCATGAACTAAGGGACCCCCTGACCCCCTGCCTCCGGGTGTACACGGTGCTTGCACTAAACCGTTTAGTTTAGTTACCTGAGAATGACTCGCAAGTAGGTTGGGTATACCGATATGTATGTAAAACCATAACGCTAACCATCGCCTGCCCTATCATATTGATAACTAAACGATAACGTTCAATAACTATAGGTCAACATTACTGACCCTTTCCTGCCTACCCCTAGGCTAACAATGTTATAACATCACCTCACGAATTGTTACAATCTTTCTGTATTCTGTAACAATATGTTACTTTACAGCCCAAACATTCCCTGTCATACATGGTGCATCGAAATGGACAACGGTCCGGCAATCGATACGCTCTTTATGCCTAGGCGAGGCATCGCCCTAACTGCCCCCTGACTAGGTTCTCTGTCTTAGACAGTCAGGCACATAAGCAAGACAGACTAGCACCTTTCCAACGGGCTACGCGCAAAGGGTATCTGAGGGTATCTGCAAAGGATCACGGGCGATTGTTTAAGGCGTCAAACGTGAAGGATAGCAGAGAGAGCAAGAGAGAGTATGAGAACGCGCAAGAGGGGTAAGGTTCAAGCTAGGCAATCCCGCCATTAGGTCCTGAATTGACAGGATGGAGAGCTAGGTTGCGACCTAGCCTAGTGGAAAGCAACCTAGGCGCTGAGTGTCAGTTAGGTTGGGCGGATAGCGTCCCGAAAGGGATAGCAGGGAAGGCGGATGCCTTTGGCGTTACCGAAAGGGAAGCGACCATTAATCCCAACGGCGCTTAATAGGCCGTCAATTAATCAGTCTGTATCTATTCAAGACACTAGGTAAGCAGGGCCAGCCCTGTCTTGTCCTTGAGGCATGGCCTAGTGTCTTGATACATGCAGATTGTGCATGGAACCAAGGAAAGGAAACATCATGGATATGACTAAGGTTAAGCTGCTCTCTTCTGTCGCAGAAGTGGAGAAGAACGTTGTCGCCATTGGCAAGGCGGCTGGCAAGTTGCAGGAAAGCATCCACAAGACTGCCGTGTCTGTCTTGAAACTCTGGCATGACAAGAAGATTGAGGCAGGGGAAGCAGCACGCTTGCTCTCTGCTATTCAGGGTGCATCGCCCTACCACCAGAACGCCTTTGCTAAATGGGTTGGCATGTTTACCAATCTGCAATGGAGTGATGAGACTAAGGTCTGGTTTGCTCATCCTTCTGATGACAATGTGCTGATGGGTAAGGTTTTCATGGAGGCGCGTGACACTCCGTTCTGGAAAGTCTCTCCGCCCAAGGCAGCGCAACCTTTTGATATGATTGCAGAGTTGCAGCGTATCATTGCCAAGGCTGCAAAGCATGTGGAAAAGCCTGTCGAGGGTGACGTGGTGGACCGGGAAATGGTGCGTCAACTGCAATCCATCCTTGCCGCTAAGTCTGAATAAGGGGAGGCATAGAGTATAATACTTAGGGGGCTAGGGGTAACTCTAGCCTCTCTAGTTTTATTCTCTAACTAGGAAAGGGAAAGATATGTTTAACTATTATGCAGAAGTGAAAGGGAAGCGTTACCCTATCACAGAGCTTATCTATATGGCTCTGGTCAGGCTGCATGGGTGGCAACATCAGGTCACTTGTGATCGTCTCATTATCATCGGGAAGAAAGGGGTTTAACCATGACTCTCAATCAAGATGACAGGCCATTCATGTTTATGGATGGGGAGGATACCGCTGACTGGCTGGACATTGATCCTTTGGATAAGGAAGCAATGGATGCTTGGCTCTATGGTGAGGAGTTTGAATGGGATGAAGACTAGAGAAGAAGAATTAGTTGACGCAATCAAGGAAGCATTGCGCCTTATGTCTCGCCCTTGTTACGGATACCTTGAGGATAGGGTAGATAACTATTATGATGGCAGGGCATATCTTGAACAGAGAATGAAGGAGATGGGGTATGAATAGTTATTGGTGGCTTATGCCTAGTATTGTCATTGGCGCTATCCTCTGGGTATTTGTCATTACCTCAATCATCTATTAGGTGGAAGTATGAACATCTTTGCTACCTCTTCTTGTCCTATTCAATCAGCCCTATGGCTAGATGATATACGCAAAAACAAGATGATCCTTGAGACAGCACAACTCCTTAGTGCTAGTGTCAGGCTGAATAGCATGTCTGCTGTATGGGGTAGCAAAGTGTATAAGCTTACACATACAGGACATCCATGCTGCACATGGGCATGCAGAACCAAGGGTAACTATCGTTGGTTGCTGGATCATATGATTGCACTAGCCTCTCAGTTTGGGAAGCATAAGTCTGCTGATCTGATCCCAGTGTTTGAAGACTACTATCATCAAGGTAGTTTTATGTCCGACAACCAAACCAAACATCCCAACTGTGCTGCTAATGCAGAGCAAGGACTGTCTTTCAAGCATATCGAGGATGTCCATCTGGCCTATCGTATGTATCTAAATGAGCGTTGGAAACGTGACACAATCCCATTGTCTTGGGTTCATGGACAGAAACCGGAGTGGCATTATGCTTGTATGGTTTGAAGGAGATGAGACGTTACCACTTATATACCACAAGGATAATAAGTATACTTGTGTGAATTTTAATTACGCTTCACCGCATTACGGAAAAACATACGGCATACATCCGAATTGGAAAAACATAACAACTAAGATTGGACCTAAAGAAATCTCAAGATGGGAGGACTAGATGCAACTTGACTCTATCGCTGTCCTATTGGCAGCAGCTTTCGCTATCGGAATGATTATCAAAGCCTATGGAGGGTTCTAATGGCTAACTCTGAAGTTTGGACTGCCTTGATGGAGAACCTGTGATGGACGAAGATAAGTGGATTGGTATTTTCATTATTGTGCCTATTATACTTCTCATATGGGCTACCACAGGCTTTTTGATCTTTTGTTTTATTAGCGCAATATGGGGATAGCCTGTGATGGACAAATTCAAACTAAACTTCATCTACAGTCAAGGTGCCCGCGCGCAGGAATACGAAGATGATGATGAAGGTATGACTGAGGAAGAATGGGAGGAGTATATGGATTACCTCTATTCCCTTATTGAAAATGAGACATTAGAGGCAGAGAATGACTAAAAAGAAACATCCTAATCCAGCCGCTATGTGGCCTACTCGTTGGATTTTTCACAATAGAGATGATGAAGATATCCATGGCCAAATTTTTGATGTTCTTGTTGACATCCGAAATATGGTATTAGTTATCATGATTTTCTCAATCTTTTAAAGGAGACCAAGAATGATTGAACAGATCATTGTGTTCTTAATCGGCTATGGGTGTATTAATATCTGCACCTATGGCCTTAAATACTCACATCTACTAGAGGATGGAAACATCAGATGAGTGTAGAAGAGATTAAGCTTAACCCTATTGTAGTTTATGGACTACAAAAAGGAGTGATGATTCCTATTGCTCAGGTTACTTATAAGAACCCTGAGGACAGAGAAGGAATCATTCAAGAAATCTTTGATAAGCTGGTTCAAGCTTCTCAAGATGGTGGGTGGTGTCAATTCGGACCTACCCTTATTTTTAGCAACGCATATGATGCTTTTAAGGTGGTCTAAATGAAATATCTTCTGCTTACTACTATCATCGCTTTGTCTGCCTGTGCCCAACACGTTGACCGTGTATACGATTGCCCAATCCAAGTTGGTAACAAAATCATTCAAGGGAATTGTGAAGATGGCGATGGTTTTCCTAGCGGGGTTTTGGACGGGGGTTCTCAGCCTGATAACCCTGAAGACGATCCTGAAGAGCCTGTGAAAGAGGAGCCTGAAGACAAGCCAAAGGACAAAGATCATGGTCATGGTAAAGGACATTTCGGCGGAGGCTTTCACAACGGGCACGGGAAAGAATGGGAAGTATATAAAGACTGGTGATCTGGTTTGGTACGAGGCTAAATCAGGTGTAACTCTTTACGCTTGTGTGCTCACTATCCCAGAATTTTCTAAAGATGGTCCTCATTGCTTCTTTTCTGACGGAGTTAAAGAAAGCTGGGTTCGTTGGACACACCTAACTCAACTAGGACCAAACATGGGGTTATGGGATGAGTGAGTACACCAATGGACTGTACCTAACTATATCTACTAATGGAAAATACCCCTGTGCAGACATCTACTTAGATGGGTATATAACCACTGGCTATGGTTCTGGTACGAGGGTACCTAAATGGTATCTTCCTTTGACAGACCTTAAAGAGCACCCAACAACTTGGGACACCAACATCTCAAAATACTTCAACTCTCCTTCACTAATCGCACCAATCAACCTTATCAAATGGGAAGACTAAACATGAAAACTGAAATGCTTCTGAAAGAAATCGCTCCGTTCCTGAATGTTGCCTTTGAAGAAGGCAAAGACGGTAAACTTAATATCCTTGACGAAGGGCATGAGCGTGACTCTCGTGCTATTCGTGAGGCAGTCAAGCGGTTCTTCCGCGACAACTACGCAGACCTTTACGATAAAGTGGCCGCACATACCACTGATACCTTCTACAAGGCCACTGAGCGCACTCCCCCCTTTGTGATCCTGTTCCTTGCTTGTGGTAAGATTACCCCTGAGGAGTATGCCGAGAAGATTCTTGAGGCTCCTTCTGATGCTGAGATTGTCTGTAACTATATCGCAGAAGATAAGTTTGTTGACACTCTGTTTGACTGCTATCGTATGTTGAAAGCTGCTCGTGAGGGTGCTGTTTCTGCTCCTGCTGAAGTGGAAATCAAGGGTAAGAAGATTGAACTGAAGCCTCTCGAAGAAGAACGGCGCAAGGTTCTTGACACTATCCTTGGCTCCTATGGTCTGCCTAGCTATGGGGATATTCTTGAGTCTTTCTCTGAAGTCTCTGGTGTTATGTCTAAGGTAGAATCTCTTAAGTCTACTCTTGAAGCAGAGAAGAAAGCTTCTACTAAAGAGATTAAGTCTCTTCAGAAAGCTATCTCTGACATGGGTAAGGAACTTGCTGCCAAGCCTTTCAAGGAAGCAGAGGTTAAAGGTGACGGCACTATCCCCTCTGGCAAGGTGGTGATGAAGAAGATCACTGATGTTTTTGACATTTCCACTAAGGCTAACTTTGATGTTCCTGTCTGGGAGTGGGGCGGTATCCACCCGGATGTTCCGGCCAAAGACCCTCACTATATCTTCCGTGAGGACCTTCTGGTTAAGGCTCTGTATGCTATCCTGTCCAATCAGCGTATGTATCTGCAAGGGCACACTGGCTCTGGTAAGACGACTCTGATTGAACAGATTGCTGCACATCTTAACTGGCCCTTTGCTCGTATCAACTTTGACTCTGAGATTACTCGTATGGACCTCATTGGTCGCGATACTCTCAAAGATGGTAAGTCTGTGTTTGTTGATGGTGTCCTTCCTCGTCTTATGACCAGTGGCTATATCACTTGCTTTGACGAGATTGACTTCTGCCGTCCTGATGTTGCCTATGTGATGCAGTCTGTTCTTGAAGGTAATTCCTTCCGTATCACTGAGGATGGTGGTCGTTTGGTTGAGCCTGATCCGATGTTCCGTATGTTTGCCACTGGCAACACTGTTGGACAAGGCGATGAGCATGGTATGTATCAGGGTGCTCGTCCTCAGTCTCTTGCTTTCCTTGACCGTTTCACTATCTGGGGTCAAGTTAACTATCTGGATGAGACTGCTCGTGCTGCTCTGATTACTCGTCATGCTCCTAGCCTGACTGAGCAAGAGACTACTATCATCAACAGATATGTGACTGAACACCTTACTGCCTTTGAACAAGCCAAGATTCTCCAGCCTATCAGCCCACGTGGTATGCTGGCAGTAGCCAAAGCTATTGTTCACCTGAACACTGTCTACCCCGGTGGTAAGACCAACGTCAAAGAAGCTTTCAATATGGTTATCCTTGATCGTTGCACTCAAGCTGACCGTGCTGTTATCAAGGGGCTTATTGATCGTGTGGTGAAATGAAGGTAAAATCTCTTGAGGGTTCTTTGTACCTGTGTCATTCTGATACAAGTTGGTTGTATTGGGTTGACGGACAAATGGAGAGATATTTCTCTGACCCCGAAGGCTGGGGACCAACAGAAAAACTAACTAAAGGGGCTGCTTTGGTGGCCCCTCACCCTATGCTCAAATGGAGTGACGAAGATGAAAGCATATGATCTAATCCACGAACTTGGGCAGACTGCTGCTGTCTTTGGTCGTAACAAAGAAGTCTCTCTTCATTTTGAGGGAGATGGTGCCTATACTGATGGGAAGGAGATTGTTCTTCCCGCCATTGATTCTGTGGTAGAGTTTGACCACAATGCTACTATGGTTATGCGTGGTTATCTTGACCATGAAGCTGGACATATCCGGCATACAGACTTTGAGGCATTGGAGAAGTTTGCTCGTACCAACACGCATGGTTGCAAGCAAATCTGGAACTGCCTTGAGGATATGTGGCTTGAGCGTAAGGTTATGGAGGAGTATCCCGGTGCTCAGAAGAACCTCACTGTTCTCTCTGAAAATGTAGGGCAGAAAGAACTTGAGTACCAGAAGTCTGGTGCTATTCAGTTTGAAAAGACAGACTATGACAATGTGACTACCTCTATTCTCCGTATGGGTCGTAAGGACTACGGTGGTGAGGCTAACAAAGAGATGATTAGTCTTATGCCTGAGAAGTATCGGGCATGGGGTGACAAGTGGGTTGAAGAGGCTCACAAGTGTAAAAACTCTAGTGAACTCATGAACTTGGCAATCGCTATTGAGAAGATGATTGAACAAGCCAAGGAGAGTGGGTCTAAGGGTGAACCAGACCCTGCTGAGGGTGATCCTCAGGAGTTTTCCTTTAACAAGGATGGTGACATTACTCAGGGTAAACCTGTGCCCGGTAAAGACAAGTCTGAGGAGCAGATTGCTAAGGAGATTCGTGAGGGTAAAGGTTCTGATAAAGCCGTCGATCTTAACGATTGGGCTAAGGAGTTTCTTCAGTCTCAGACCGACAAATTCTACGAAGACTGTGGTTCTAAAAAACCTAGGAAATACAAGGTACTTACTACTCGTTTCGATGAAGTCTATGATCGTGACAGTGTTAATGCTCGCCCTAATGGTCGTCACGACAAGATCAAAAAGGCTTCTGTTACCGACTATGAACGTGCTAAGATGAACCTTGGTGGTCTTGTTAACACCATGAAGGCTCGTCTTCGTCGTGCTCTTATGGCTAAGGAGAATCGTGATTGGGACTTTGGCAGGGAGTTTGGCAGGCTTGATACTAAGCGCCTTGTAGCAGGCTCTATGGGCGCCCCTCAGGTCTATAAGCAGCGTCAAGAACGTCTTGAGATGGATACTGCTGTTCACTTCCTTGTAGACTTGTCTGGGTCTATGGGTGGAGAGAAGATTCGAGTAGCTGCCGATGCTTCTATTGCTTTTGCAGAATGTCTTGAAGGCACTCAAATCAAGTACCAGATCAGTGGTTTCAGTAACGATGGTTACACAAATAAGCTTGATGAACTTTATCAAGAAGCTGTAAACAATGGCTCGACGTACCATCGCTATGAACCTCTTAATTTGTTTCGTTACAAGAGGTTCAACGAGTCTCTTCAAGTAGCTAAAGGTGCAGTCTCTGCTATTAGTGGCTGTGCTGGTGGCAACAACTCTGACCGTGATGCAGTCCTTTGGGCATACCATGAGCTTGCCTCTCGTCCTGAGCGTAGGAAGATTCTTGTGGTCCTGTCTGATGGTTGTCCTGCCAACTCGGTTATTGGTTCTGTTAGCCGTGACTCCTTGGTGGGTGGGCTGAAGATGGCTATTGACGAAGTGACCAAGAATGGTGTAGAATGTGTAGGCATTGGCATCTGTGACTCTACGGTGTCTACCATCTACCCCAAGAATGTGGTGATCCATGATGTCAAGGACCTTTCTGGTGCTGTCTTCACTCAACTCTCTAACCTTCTTACTGGTGGGAAGGTGAATTTCTAATGTGGAAAAAAGACAAGCTAGTATCTATTTTTATCCCGTACCTTATAAATGTTTTAACATTAGGTCTGGAAGATTCTTTACCGTCTCTAAAGAATTAAAAGAAGAATGGAGACTTAATGGTAACTCTAAGTTTATTGGCCCAGAGTGCTTAGGAGGTTGGTGATGGACAAGAGATTAGGGCTGTTTCTTTACCAAGGTCAGACTATTTGGGGGCAAGATACAAAGGGCTTCTTTTACAGAAACGAGCCTTATGAATACTGCGACCACTATTTTATTTATGACGAAATTGAGTTCAATTTAGAAGCAAACAATGAGTTCCGTCTTGGACCCTATGAAATGGTGGAATGGTGATGGCTAGGTGTAAAGCATGTGACTCTGAGTACGGTGTCTATATTCCTGAATGGGATGAGACATACTGCCAAGAGTGTGAAGAAGCAATCCTTGATGTAATCTCAGAAGATGAGGAAGACTTAGATGACCTCTCGTACCTTTGGAATTCTATGGAGACCAAGCCCTAGAAAAGCTAACAGTCAGCTATTGACTATAATGGACAATGGTAACTTTTTCTGGTCTCACGCTAAAAGGGATAACTCTCTCTCTTTTGTATTTAGAGAAGTTGATCTAGTTCAAGTTATTATAAAAGGTGCCATTAAAGATGGTGGCTATTGGGTAGGCCCTAGGGAAATGAGTGGGTGGGGGAATGATTAAACAAAGACTTGCCCGCCCAGACATTCTATTTAAAACATCATCAGATAAAGTAAGACTTCTGTATACCGTTGAACCAAAATTACAAACACGTAAAGGCGTATTTTTTATAGCCCAATCTTTTATTGATGGTAAAACAATAGGTCCAAATGAGATGAGTTACTGGGATGACACCGACACAGACACATAAGACTTGTCCTAAGTGTAATGCCAGAGAAGCCTTTAGCTGGTATGAGACAGGCAAAGGATATTGCCATAGCCGATGTGGCTGGGTGACAACAGAGGAATATATAGATAGCAAAATGAAAGAACCATCAAGCGTCACATACGAAGGTATCCGGGGTATTGATCCTGAAGTCTGTAAGAAGTTTGGTATTCAACTTCAACTAGACGAAGAAGGTAAACCTATTCGATACGCCTTCAAATACCCTCACACTACCAAGTACCGAGACTTTCATGTGAAGTCTAAGACTTGGCTTAAGGATGTGGGCGTAGGGATGAAGGAGTTCTTCGGCCCTACGGTTAATCCCGCTTCATCTAAACGTCTTTATCTTGTCGAAGGAGAATTCGATGCTGCAAGTCTATATCAGTCAATGGATTGCACTTGGCCAGTACTTTCCCTACCTAGTGCTTCTATTGGTGACGAGTTTGTAAAGAAACACTACGACTACCTTAACAGCTTCAATGAGATTGTCTATGCAGGGGAGCTAGACCCTCCCGGTAAGAAGGCTGCTGATAGGCTCTACAAGGCTCTCCCCTCTAAGTTCTACTATGTCCCCCTGACTAAGTGGAAGGATGCTAATGAAGCTCTAGAGAAGGGTGACATTAGTGAGCTTAAGTGGTCTGCTCTACGACCACAACGATGGACTCCTGATAACTTCTATTGCTCTGATACTCAAGTCCTAAACATCCTTCGTGAAGAGAACCCATACCAGTATGTACCCACTGGTCACTCTGGTCTTGATGGCTCTATTCGTGGCCTAGTACGTGGTGGCCTTACGTTCCTCAAGGCCCCTCCCGGTAGTGGTAAGACAGAGTTGTTTAGGTATCTTGAGGTTGGACTTCTTAACTCTACCTCTGATGTGAAGATTGGTATTCTTCATATGGAGGAACAGAAGTCTACCACATACCGTGCTATGGCTACCTATGAGCTTGGTAAGAATGTACGCACCAAGGACGATGCTAGGGAGCGTGGTGTTACTGAGGCTGAGGTAGAGCAAGCAGCCCTTGATGCCACCAAAGGTGAGCGTACAATCGTATTTGAAATGAGGTCTGGAGATGATCCACTTGAGGTTTTGGAGTATTGTCGCCTTGCTGCTGGCGTGTACGGTGCTGATTATATCTTTGTTGACCATGTACAACGTCTTGCCTATCTGGGTGGAGTGGACGGTGCCACTAGTGTTCTTACTAAGCTCGCTTCTAATCTTGCTCAACTTGCCAAAGAGTTGAACATTGGTATTATTCTTATCTCTCACGTCAATGAAGACGGACACACCAAGTACGCCAAGTCCCTAGAGGAGGAAGCTATTATCTGCATCCGTATTGAGCGAGAGAAGGAGGCAACAGACGAAGACATTAGGAACACCACTAAGTTCCATATCGAAAAGAACAGACCGTTCAGTAAGCTTGGCTATGCTGGTGCTGTCTACTACGACCCAGAGACCACTCTACTTAAGGAGATCGAGATTTGATTACTCCGGGTGTTTACAAGAAAGTAAACACCGCTCCAGCAGCATTTTTAAATATAAACAATAGGCTTAGATGCTGGAATTGGGGTAAAGGGTGGTCTGAATACGATAATCCAGATCGAATTGGCTGGTTTTTTGAGGAAAAACATAAAAAAAGTATAGACTATAAGATTGCCCCTTGGACTCTAGGTACATGGAGTGACTAATGAAGATAGTCCTAGCTGACGTAGAAGCAGATGGTCTTGATCCTTCTAAGATTCACTTCATTAGGGTCAAGACACTAGATGGTTTTGTACAAACCTTCTTTGACATGGTAGCCTTTACTGCTTGGGTTACTTGGTACCAACCAGATAAGTGGGTGTTCCACAATGGTCTAGGCTACGATGTATGGGTGATTAATAAACTTGTGCAACCTAATCTTATTAATCCTCTTGCTGTGGTTGATACTCTGGTAGTATCTAAGCTTGTCAACTACAAGAAGTTCCAGACTCATAGCCTTGATGAACTTGGTAAATTCCTTGGTGTCCATAAGGGTAGCTTCAATGGTCCTTGGGATGTCTGTACACCAGAGATGATTACCTATGGTGAGCAAGATGTTGAAGTCCTAGAGGCTATCTTCAACTATTACAAGAAATATATCTGTGACCCTTCTTGGGCCAAGGCCATGCGTGTAGAACATGACATGGCTATTATCTGCTACGATATGGGGAGACAAGGGTTTGCCTTCAATAAACCTAAAGCGGAGAGTCTTCTGGAAGAAATCTCCACAGAGATGGAAGAGATTGAGCAGAGCTTCCAAGAGGCTTTCCCACCCCGGCTTGAGGAAGTCAATAGAATCAAATACAGAGCTAAGAAAGATGGTTCTCTCTTCTCTAATGTAGAAGATGCTATGGCTAAGTATCCTCTTACTAAAAGAGATGGAGATGATCTTGTCTGCTATGACTATGTAGCATTTAATCCCGGTAGTCCTAAGGATCGTATTGATGTACTTTGGGAAGCTGGGTGGAAACCAGTGGAGAAAACAGATGGATACAAAAAGTATGAAAGGCTATGATGGTCTTTGGTTTAGGTGGAAAGAAGAAAATTTTTGTGTTCTACTCTGGGAGTTGGAGTCAGACGGAAATAAGTATCGTTGGTTTTAGGAAAAGATGGTGAGTTTGTAAATAATAATGGAAACTCCTCAGGTGTATACTCTTGTGTAGACAACGACAAATACCTTAAGGTTGGTCCTTTGGAGGCTTCAAGATGGTAGAAGCTAATGGTCTTTATGTTGTAGATAATAGGGTCCATATCTCTTATATTGGGGATTGGTTTGCAAGAGTCTCAGAACATACACGCTTGCACAAATGTGGCCACACTAAACACGGGGATTACCTAGACGCAGGATGGAGTTGGATTGGCCCAAAGGAGTTAGTTAAATGGTAGATGAAAAGCTAGAGAACTATAAACGCTATGGGTGGAAGACTTCAGAGAAGAACCTAGAGACCCTTCCACCTAGCGCACCACAAGCAGCTAAGGACCTAGCCAAGTGGCTTACTCTAGACGGTCGTAAGAAGAGTCTTGTAGAGTGGCTTGGATGTGTCAAAGATGATGGCCGTATTCATGGTAAGTTCTGGCCTATCGGTGCATGGTCTGGCCGTATGAGCCATACATCCCCTAACCAAGCTAATATCTTTTCCCCCTTTCACGGTGATCCTAGGACTCCTGTAGAAGAGGTTAAAGCCAAGTATGACTACACCCTTCGTGACCTGTGGACTGTAGAGGAAGGCAATTGGCTGGTAGGTACAGATGCTGAAGGTATTCAGTTACGTATCCTCGCTCACTACATGAAGTCTCCTGAGTATGTTAAGGCTATTGTCGAAGGTAAGAAGGAAGACGAGACTGATATTCATAACGTGAATAAACGTGCTCTTGGTCCTATCTGTCGTAGTCGTGATGATGCTAAGACGTTTATCTACGCCTTCCTTCTTGGTGCATCTATTCCCAAGGTATCAGAGATTCTTAAGTGCAATAATAAGCAAGCTGGTGAAGCTGTAGCTAACTTCCTTCGTGCACTCCCCGGCCTCAAGAAGCTCAAGGACCATAAGATTCCTGTAGACGCCTCTCGTGGATTCTTCATTGGTCTTGATGGCCGTAAGGTTGTATGCGACTCAGAACACCTTATGCTTGCTGGTTATCTCCAGAATGGAGAGTCTGTTATTATGAAACATGCTAATGTCTTGTGGCGTAAGGAGCTACGTAAGACTGGCATTCAGTTCAAGCAAGTAGACTTTGTGCATGACGAGTGGCAGACAGAGGTTATCGGCACAAAGGAAGAAGCAGAAGAAGTAGGTCGTATCCAACGTTGGGCTATTGAACAGACAGGTAAAGACTTGGGTTTGTTCTGCCCTCTTGCTGGTTCTAGCGACATTGGCAAATCATGGGCGGAGACTCACTGATGAAAGGCGTTCTAAGTAATTTTAAGCCGGGTATACTACCAGTAATAAATACTGGTGCTAGTCATTACGCTATTTGTCCCGATCCAATTCATTATGTATGGATAAAAAATAAATCATCTATCTACACAGACGATAAGGTAGTAGCTCCTCTAGAACTGGCGGTGTGGAATGACTGAAGCTATTCATGGTATGTTGTGGGCTAAACCTAACCACCCTAATCCACGTATCCTGATGTTTGTGGATAAGATAAGGTGGACGGTAGACGAAGTAACCATTATGAAATACCACGGAGGAAAGGCTGACTCTAAATACTGGACCAAGATTGGGCCTAATGAACTCGGGCATTGGAGAGAAGAATGATTTACACTATTGATAAAGACACTACTAGCATGTGGATTAGGTCTAGGTTGTTTCACCACAGGAAAGATACACCACCTATTTACTACTCTTATCCCCTCGCTTCCGATTTAAAAACTTCCTACGGTTCAAGAACAGAAACCATTGCCCCCACCTGTCTAGAAGGATGGTCGAAGAAGTACTTGACAGCCAAGCAAACGTGAGGTATAATGCCAACTCTATACAAAGAAGAGAACCAAGAGTACTACTTCCTTATAGGGTCCTCTTGGGTCCATGAAAGTTTGATTGATTCTATTTATTCCATGAAAGAGGAAAACATCTATGGCTACTAAAGACGTTACCATCAAGGGCAAGGCTATGTGGGCACGAGTTTTTGAACAGAACCGTGACATGAAAGGGTACAATGAAGCTGCTGTCCCCTATGAAGGCTTCTACAAGATTGATGTGATGCTGGACAAGGAGAACAAGGCTACCTACAAAGCCTCTGGTACTGCTGGTAAAGGTAAGTTTGATGATGATGGAAACTTCCTTGTCTCGCTGAAGCGTAAGCACAAGGACCGTTTTGAATGGGCCTCTGGTGCCCCTAAGGTAACTAAGGCTGATGGCTCTGCTTGGGACTTTGAAGCTGATGGTCCTATCCCTAACGGCTCTGAAGTAGAGGTTAAGTTTACTGTCTACACCACTACTCTTAGCCCCGGTACTCGTCTTGAATCTGTTAAGGTTTTGACTTTGGCAGAAATGGAAAAGAAAGAGGAGGCTCCTAAAGACCCTCCTGTTAAAGCTAAAGTTGATATGGATATTCCTTTTTAGGAGATAAGTATGTACTTTATCAGAACCTACAACACTACAATAGATACTTGGGATGTAGACGGTGAACGTGTAACTGTACCACTATCTCAGTGGTATGGGCCTTTAAAACACTATCAAGATGTTTTAGAGTTTCTAAAAACAAATCCTGCCCATGAGGTAATTGAGATTGAGTAAGTCCATTAGCACCCTAGTCCACGACATTGAAGAAGTCATTAGAGGCAAAGGAGGATGGGACAGTACGGTTAACGAGTACTTTATGAAGACTATGGGGGAGGCCGCCACTAGGCGGCTTTCTTCTGAGAAGGAAGAACACAAGCCCTCCCTTCGTATGTCTAACATTGGCACCCCTTGTAAGCGTAAGCTCTGGTATCATCTGAACACTAAAGAAGAACCAGAAGAACTAGTAGCAAGCACCAAGATGAGTTTCTTCTTTGGTGATATGATTGAGAATCTACTTCTGTCTCTAGCTAAGGCAGCAGGACACACTGTAGAAGGAGAGCAAGATGAAGTCACCGCTTACGGTATTGTTGGTCACAGGGATGCTGTCATTGACGGTGTTGTGGTCGATGTCAAGTCTGCTTCAACAAGAGGCTTCGACAAATTCAAGTACAACCAACTCCGAGTAGACGACCCCTTCGGATACATCCAACAGCTTACTGGCTATGTCCATGCAGCTAAGGATGATCCACTGGTTAAAGACAAGAAGGGTGGTGCCTTCCTAGTTATGGACAAACAATTCGGACATATCTGTCTAGACTATTACGATCTGTCTCCTGAGTTGTCATTGCTAGAGAAACACATTAATGAGTGTAAAGTCTTTGATTCACTTCCTATTCCCCCTCATCGTGGCTTTGAGCCTATCCCTGAGGGTAAGTCTGGGAACATGAAGCTTCCTCCGGGTTGTACCTACTGTCCTTACAAGGAAACCTGTTGGCCTGAAGCTCGTAAGTTCTTGTACTCCACCGGGCCTGTATGGCTTACTAAAGTTGTTAGAGAACCTAATGTAAAGGAAATCAAATGAAAGTCCGAGTGATTAAAGATAATCTTGGCTACCGCCCTCAGGTTGGATGGGATGATGATACATGGGCCTACCTTGAGGAAAAGGGCTGGTTTAAGAAAGTGTATAATCTCTGGATTTATTACCCCGAACATAGTTCTGTTTTCTCTAGCCATGAGGCTGCTGTAGATTGTCTATCAAGGTACAAGGCTCATCTTGATATTGATTCAACAGAGCCTACTGTTATCTATGAGGCGGAGTGGTGAGTAGCGCAGCTAGTAGCAAAGCTAAAGGTAGGAAGTTCCAGCAATGGGTAAGGGACCTAATCTACGACAAGTTCCCTAGTCTAGAAGAAGGAGACGTTAAGAGCACTAGCATGGGGGCCTCAGGGGAGGACATTCAGCTATCCCCTGCTGCTCGTAGGAAGCTTCCTTATAGCATTGAATGTAAGGCTAGGAAGTCTCTACCACTGTATGCTTGGTACATGCAGGCTAAAGCTAACACCCCCTCTGGTGCAGAACCTATGCTTGTAGTTAAGCAAGATCGTAGTAAGCCTTTGGTGGTTATTGATGCTGAATATTTCTTTACTCTTATCGGAGAGGAATGATGGGACCAATTGAAATCTATCTGGCTATCGGTATAGTGGTAGCTATCTTTGTTCTTCTAGGTGTAACATCAGAGGACTTTGATGAGGCAACAGAAGAATTGTTCGGCATCACTATGAGCCTTACTTCTAAGGTGTTTGTGGTTGCTCTAACTATTCTTATCTGGCCTTATACCCTTTACCGTATTATTAAGATGAGTACAGCAGAATGAAGACACATCTAGTTATCCCAGACGGCCACGCTCATCCCGACCATAACAATGAAAGGTTCACTTGGCTAGGTAAGTTGATCCTAGACCTTAAACCTGACGTAGTGGTAAACATCGGAGACCATGCAGACATGCCTTCTCTGTCCTCCTATGACAAGGGTAAGGCATCCTTCCACGGTAGGAACTACTCCGCTGATATTGAGTCTGCTCTAGACGCACATGAACGTACTTGGGACCCTATCTTCAAGAGTAAGAAGAAACGACCATACCGAGTAATCATTGAAGGCAACCATGAGCATCGTATCAAGAAGATGCTAGAGCTTGAACCTCATCTTGAAGGGCATAAATTTGGTGTTAGCTTTAGAGATTTAGAGTTTGACAAATACTATTCAGATGTGGTAGAATACGATGGTTCGTCCCCCGGTATCATTAATGTGGATGGTATTGACTACAGCCATTATTTCGTTAGCGGTATCAGTGGCCGGCCTTTGCAGTCTATTCATCATGCTTTTGATCTTACTCGAAAGCGGTTCGTCTCATCTACTGTTGGTCATAGCCATCTTTTTGATTACCATGTAAGCAGAGATTCGTCTGGCCGCACTCGTATGGGGTTGGTATCAGGTGTGTTCCAAGACTACCGTAACTCATGGGCGGGCACAGCAGCGAACCACTGGGACTCAGGAGTGATTATTAAAAGGAATGTAGAGAATGGCGTATATGACCTTGAAAAAGTCAGCATCGAAAGACTTAAGCGCGAGTACAGCTAACAAGTACCTTAAGATTATTGACGACTACAGTTCTGGTTCTTGGAAGGACTTGTACAAAGGCTCAGTAGTTAAAGAGGGCGATACACTTCAACTTACCAATGGCGACTACTGGATTTATAAAGACAATCGTTGGCAAGTTGGTTTTGAAAAAGAAACCTACACCAGAGATTACGTAGACAGCCTCTGTGCAGACTACCAGAAAAAACTAGAGGCTAAAGACAAGGAGATTGAAGAGTTGCAAAAGGCTTTGACTACACTTATTGGAGTAAAGAATGGAGAGTCTACTTAATCGACTCCTAGAAGACTATGGCCTAGCATACCTTCTTGAGTCTCAAGATATTGAAGAACTAACAGTTCTAGAAGTTTTAACCAATCTAGGGTACTTTGACCCACAGGAGTTTATCTATGAAGATGGAGATTGTGACGATGTATGAATACTACACCAAGGAGCATGAAGATGAGCAAGCCAAAGACGTTGGAGAGCTTGAGTCCTACTCAACGTTTGACGGCTTTCAAAACGCTTCTGAAGCTACCGCTATCTACCCAGACTCCGTTGCCATTGAATATCTTGCTCTTGGTCTGGTAAGTGAGGCAGGGGAAGTCGCTGGTAAGGTTAAGAAGGCTCTGCGTGACGGTACTTGGGACACTGATGCTGTAGCAGATGAGCTTGGTGATGTGCTCTGGTATCTATCTCAACTCTGTACTGAAATGGACATCTACCTGTCTGACGTAGCTAAGATGAACCTAGACAAGCTTCAGGACCGTATGGAGCGTGGGGTACTTAAGGGAAGTGGGGATAAACGATGATTGTGGATAAGGTTGTTAAAGAATACAAGGTAGTCTTTGGCAGGGGCAAGAAGAGGCAGACACGATACTACCAGACTCTAGAAAAGGCAGAAGCTAAAGTAGAAGAAGTGCTTAAGCTTGGTTTCTTCCAAGAGGCAGAAATTAGGACAGTTTATCTTACTCTTTTTAGCTTTAAAGACTTGGAGGAACAAGAATAAATGACAACTGACTACCAATCTTTTATTCATACTAGCAGGTACGCCCGTTGGATTGAAAAAGAAAACCGCAGAGAGTCTTGGGAGGAAACTGTTGATCGCTACATTAAAAATGTAGTCGAACCTAAAGTAGATGCAGAAACTTCTGACACTATTCGTAAAGCAATTAGTGACATGTCTGTGATGCCTTCTATGCGGGCTATGATGACCGCTGGACCTGCCCTAGATAGGGACAATACAGCGGGGTACAACTGCTCCTACCTTCCGGTAGACGATCCAAAGTCTTTTGACGAAGCTATGTTTATTCTCCTTTGCGGTACTGGTGTAGGTTTTTCTGTAGAACGACAGTATATTCAAAAGCTTCCTGAGATTCCTACTCTGTTTGATTCTTATACAACTATTGTTGTTAAAGATAGCAAAGAAGGATGGGCTAAAGCCTATCGACAACTTATCACTCTGCTCTATTGCGGTGAAATTCCAAAGTGGGACGTGACTCGTGTTAGGCCCGCAGGAGCAAAGCTTAAAACCTTTGGTGGTAGGGCTTCTGGACCAAAGCCACTAGAAGACTTGTTTGAGTTCACTATCCAAAAGTTCAAGGATGCTCAAGGTCGTAAACTCTCCTCTTTAGAGTGTCACGACATTATGTGTAAAATTGGTGAAGTTGTAGTTGTAGGCGGTGTTCGTCGTTCTGCAATGATTAGTTTGTCTAACTTGTCAGATGACCGTATGCGTCATGCTAAGTCTGGTCAATGGTGGGAGAAAAACCCTCAACGTGCTCTGGCTAACAACTCTGTTTCGTATACAGAAAAACCAGACATGGAATCTTTTATGCGTGAATGGCTTTCGCTTGTTGAAAGTAAAAGTGGTGAGCGTGGAATTTTCTCTCGTACTGCTAGTAAAAAACAGGCAGCTAAGAATGGTCGAAGAGACCCTTCTTTTGAGTTTGGAACGAATCCTTGCTCTGAGATTATTCTTCGACCATACCAATTCTGTAATCTAACAGAGGTCGTTGTTCGTGCAGAAGATACTCTTGAAACTCTCAGAAATAAAGTGGCCTTGGCAACTATACTCGGAACTATTCAATCCACCTATACACACTTCCCATACTTGCGAAAAGTGTGGAAAGACAATACAGAAGAAGAGCGACTGTTGGGGGTGTCGCTAACAGGTATCATGGACAACTTAGCCTTGTCTGGCAAAATCAATACAGACGCTGGTATCAGTTGGTCTTTCACTGGTAGTGAAGAATCTACTCTTGAATCTGTTCTTGAGGAACTAAAGGAAGTTGCTATCAAAACTAATAAAGAGTGGGCTGAAAAGCTTAGTATCAATCCTTCGACTGCCATTACTTGCGTTAAGCCTTCTGGTACTGTATCTCAACTTGTGGATAGTGCTTCCGGTATTCATCCTCGTCACTCTGATTACTATATTCGTACAGTAAGGGGAGATAACAAAGACCCTCTTACTCAGTTTATGAAAGATTCGGGAGTGCCTAATGAACCAGACGCAATGAAACCTGATGTTACAACTGTATTTTCTTTTCCTGTAAAATCACCTAAAGGTGCAATCACTAGGAACGATCTTTCTGCTATTGAACAGCTAAATCTTTGGTTGGCATACCAGCGCCATTGGTGTGAGCACAAACCTTCTATCACAGTAACAGTAAGAGATGAGGAGTGGCTCGAAGTAGGCGCTTGGGTTTACAAGCACTTTGACGAGGTATCTGGAATTTCTTTCCTACCGCACTCTGACCACAGTTACAAGCAAGCCCCTTATCAAGAAGTTAGTGAGCGTGAATACTACGACTCCCTGTCTCTAATGCCTGAAAAGATTGACTGGTCGCTACTATCTTCATATGAAAAAGAAGACACCACTAAATCCAGCCAAACTTTTGCTTGCACTGGCGAGGTATGTGAGATTGTAGACATTACATGAAAACTTGTGGGTCGTGTAAAAAGGAGAAACCCCTAGCGGATTTTACTGCTAGGGGTGGGGGCAGAGTTGGGCAACATCAGAATAACTGTAAAGAGTGTAGGAGTTTAGAGCTTCTTAAAAAGAAAAGACACACCTCAAATTTAGTTAAAAGATGGAAGCTATTTAAAGGCTGTCAAAATTGTGACTTTAAAGCAGCGCATAGCTGTCAGCTAGACATAGACCACATTATCCCAAAGATGGGAAAGAAAAAGGATAGACAAGCTATCAACACTTCTTGGTCTAAGAAAAGACTGAAACAGGAGTTGTCTAAATGTCAAGTACTTTGCGCTAACTGCCATAGACTTAAAACGTTTAAAGACGGAACAATGTTCGGAGGCTCCGTAAATGCGAGTAACACTAATTGACCATATGGGTTCAGATTTGACAGTTGTAAACTCTGCTAGAGTGTCATTTGACAAGAAGAGTTCTTGGGAGTATAATGGTGACTCTTATGACTTGAGTGAACGAGACCAGAAGCTTATCAAGTACTTGGCAAAGGAGGGGCACACTAGCCCCTTCGGCCATTGCTTCGCTACCTTCTTGGTTAAAGCCCCTATCTTTGTCCGTAGTCAACTAGTAAAGCATGAATATCTACGAATGAATGAAGTCTCTCGGAGGTACGTGGATACCACACCAGAGTTCTTTAAACCAGATGAGTGGAGGGCTAAGGCACTAGACAAGAAACAAGGTAGCTCTGAACCACTAAGCTATAGCACTGCAATCAATATGGCTATTGACGATCACTATAAGTCTTGTCTAGATTATTACGAGTACCTACTATCATCAGATGTTGCACCAGAACAAGCCCGTATGGTTCTACCCCAGTCTATGTATACTGAATGGTATTGGTCTGGTTCACTTGATGCCTTTGCCAATATGTGTAACCTCAGATGTAAACCTGATGCTCAACAAGAGACTAGATATATTGCTGAGTTGATTAGTAAGGAAATGAGTAATCTTTACCCTCATTCATGGAAGGAGTTGACTAGTGGCTAAATGGAAGGAGCTAGTACAAGGAACCCCTATGGATATTGTTAGTGAGTATTATGAAAATATGAAAACCCCCGGCCCGCTAGACAAGCAGATCGGAGGTTCTCATTACAAGGATATGGGTATTCAACCAGTAGAGTTTATCTTAGCGAATGACCTTGGTTTCTGTGAAGGTAATATTATCAAGTATACTTGTCGTTACAAACAAAAAGGTGGTGTAGAGGATTTGAGGAAAGTGATTCACTACGCCGAGCTACTTATCAACAAGATTGAAGGAGAATCTAAATGACTGGTGTTGACATTTTTGGACTGATTCTGTTCGCTGGATTTGCTTACGGATTGTATCGTTTCCTTAAGAAAAAGAAAGAAGACAAGTAATCATTTCTTCTTAGTAAGAACCTTAAGGGCAGGCTTAGGTCTGCCCTTTATCTTTTTGGAAGGTACCTTCTTCCTAGTTAGTTGAGACAGAGAAGAAGAAGTGTTCATGGTGCTACGTAGAAGCCCGCAGTGATTCGCCAAATGACACCAGTGGTGGCAGGGCAGACAATAGTAGTGGCTGTGTTCTGAGCGTTAGCCGCCAAAGGAAAGGCAAAGTCCTCGCGCCAGCGGTCCAAGGTGCCTTGCGCCGCCGCTTCTGCCGCAAAGCTAAAGGCGAGTGCGCCGGGGATATTGGTGGTTGTCACAGTGACAGGCGCAGTCCCAGCCGTCAGCAAGGCCGAGGCAAAGCGGTTGATAGCGAGGTAGGTCAGATAATGCCGCAAGCCCGCGCCGGGAGACGCAAGTGTGAGCGTGGTTGCCGCGCCAGCCGTGCCGACAGTCGTCCCGATGTTGTTTGTCTGCGGGCCGTGAATGAGGTTGTCGTAAATGCCAGCATTAGCGACAAGCGTCGTTGTTGCCGCCCCTGACGTGTAAGCCGTGACCCTTGCGCGCACTTGCCGATAGCCAGCGCATTGGCCGATCCAAGAACCTACACCCGTGCCTGCCACCGCCGCGACGTAAAGCGTTGACGCTTGGTTGATTGGCCGCATGGGGATAAGCTGCCAGTTGGTCCCGTCCACCGTTCCGGCAACTTCGATGGTCAACGAAAACGTGCCGCGAAGGTCCAGCGTGACAGTCCCGCAGCCATCAGATACAATGATGGTTTCCGCGTTCAACGATCCAAGCGTTGCCGTCGAAAAGATCGCCTCGCGTGGGTGCAATGTTGCACTGCGAAGATCAGTTGCTAGTTTTGCCATTAGGCCCTCCAAGCCAGTTTGATAGGCCCAGCAGTCGATGTAGCAAAGGCCAAAGTGAATGTGATTTGATCTGTACCGGGACGGGCACTCATAGCCATTACGTCCAACATCTCTGAATCGTTCTCGTCTGAATCATCGTGAGGAGCTATTTGAGTAACGACAACAGAAGACGGTGTTACCCCGGTAGCTGAAACAGTTTGAGTCCATGACAAAGAATTGTTAGGTACAGTAACAATAGAGATTCCAGACAGGTTACTCCCACTAGAAATAACTATGTCACCTGAACCAAGAACAGAGGTTCCGTTAATAGTCTTAATGCTAGTGCCACTAACAAGAGTGTTCTGCTTACCAGACAAAGCAGTGGTAACATCACTAGAGTTAGCTTTAGCATTAAGGGCAGACTGTAGGTCTGTCTGGCTAGACAATAGACCAATAATACTTCCCCAAGCAGTAGAACCTCCTCCACCACCAGAAGAGGGGCCTGCACCCCTGATAAGTTGATTAATACGAAGTTCTCTAAAGTCAGACATTACTTCTTACCAGCTTTCTTATTCCTAGGAAAACTACGGTTAGAGGACTTAGACGTTACCCTTAGATTCCCTTTAGAGTTGTCTTTAGGGTTTCCATTCTTATGGTCAATGTCCTTACCATCACCCTTACGTACCTTACCGGAAGACTCTGCTTCCCTACGGGCTTGGTTCCTAGAAGCTCTATTCTTTTTCTGCTCAGGCTTAGAGTGGTAATTATTATACTCAGCCTTGTAGTCTCGTTTATATCCAGCAGAGCTTGGCATTACCATTTCACCTTATCTGCCCAGTATGCAGCAGACATCTTGCCTTTAGAGATGTTCTTTGCATGACGAGCTTTGAATGATTTCTGACGAGCAGTAGGCTCTTTATCACCAGAGACACCTTGTTGACCAAATCGGATGGTCTTAACCTTCTCTCCGACCTTAGCCACAACTACATGGCTCTTAGTTGGGTGGTTAGGTGTCTTCTTAGGTTTATTAAACCCAGAGACTCCTGCTCTCTCAAGTCTAGGGTCTTTAGCCATTACGCTTCTTCTCCGGGAATCTTAAAGCAAGCTGCCCCAACGATAAGACCCTGAGGCCCCATAGTCATAACCTGAGCATCTCGAAACTCTACACAAGCTGCTTCATCAACAAATACTTGTTCAGCAATCATCATAGAACAATCACCAAGATTCATTGATTGGCACATCAAAGCTATAGCTACGAACATTTGTATAGAGCCTTATATTTAGCGATAAAATTATCTACCTCAATAATAGTTTGAGGAGTGTCCTGTCTAGATACAGAAGGTAGCTCAGAGCAAAGATTAATCCCTGAGTTTACCGTTTGACTGCAACCGCTCAAGAGCACTATCGACATCAGTATTAGTCTTGACATCCTTCAACCTCTTCAGTCCTTCCAAGTCTTCTTGGACTTCCTCTAGCTCCGTCTCCTTCTTCTGATCCTTCTTCCCTTTGGCGTAGATCAGAAACGCACCAAAGGCACCAGCCACAAGGAACCACATTTGAGATGAGACACGGGTGACTAGCGATAGAATCCATTTACCCACCATTAGAAGCATTAAGTTTCTCCTCCAACATCCTCAAGGCCCTGCGAAGTACAACAGTTGCCAACATATACCAAGGCAACCACTCCATAGGGATAAGAGTCACTACTTCACTTAGTTCCATAATAGGAACAATAAACATTAGAAAGTCTAGAAGGTAGTTAAGGAATTTAGTCCAAGTCATATTTTCTTCTCCAACTGGCCAATCTTTTCAGCCAAGACAGCAACATCAATACTAAGCTGGTGTGTGGTGTAGATGTTCCAAGACAAAAGACCTATAATAGCCCCAGTCAAAAGTTTGTTCATCATATCGTCTTTTTGTTCTTCAGACATTACAGGTTCCCCTCGCTAACCCACGTTCCCGGCGTCCCTGATACCGTGCAGTACCAGCCTTTAGGTTGACCCACTGCGGAGTTGATGTTCCGCATATAGTCGCCGCGAGTCCACGTGCCTGTGGTGGGGGCTGCGGTGCCTGCTGCGGTGAGCCTGCCGCCGATCAGCATGTTATCAACACTCAGCTTCCAAGGCACAGTGTCCGCCGCGCCTGTAATTCGTAGCGGGACACGAAAAGCCGAGTTCAGGTTATCAAGCTGGATGCCGCCGTTGGTTGTCCGCTTCCAACGCCAAGTTTCGTTAAATGTGTCAGCCGTTCCAGTCCAAGTCTCATATGCGTTTCCATCAGTCAACCATGTCTGCATCCCGGCTTGCGTCGTGGCAAGCTGGGTGAAAGACGGGGTGTTATTCGACCCGGCAAACATACGCGAACCCGCTCGGAAGTTCCCCATCGCCCCGCCGATCACAAGGCAGGGGCCTAAGAATGCAACGTCTCCATCGGCTTCGCTGTAGCAACCCAAGAACACGCTTTCCGCCGTGGGCGCTTCGTTGAAGTAGTTGTATGCGACGAAGTAAGTCCCAACAGGTTGAGCAGCCGCCCATGACGGATAAATGGACGCAACATACCCCGGCCCCCGATCAATCCAGACCGTGGCATCGGTTCCCGGTTCCGTCGCGACCAATTCGGCCTCTGTCGCCGTCCAATGCGCCACCCAGAAATTTCCAGCGTGAAGGACATAGGCAGACTGCGTTGAGCTGTTCCCGGCAACGGTTGCCACGCCATTCGTTGACGTATGGCAACCGATGTAGGTATTCCCCAAGAAGCTGCTGTCATAGATGCCAAAGCGGCCATTGGAGGCGCAGTCCAGACCGACACACGTTCCAGCGTTTGCATCCGCGCCATCGGCGTAAAAGCCGTGGTTTTTGTTGAGGGTGCAAACCGTGTTTTCGATGTAGAAAACGTTGGCATTTCCTTCGCCCGATCCGCCGACACCAGCCGAAGCAGAAACGGTAATCCCGTTACCGGGGAACCCACTCACCAGCGTTGCTTTGACAGAACATCTTGCGCGAATGGTGATGCCGTGCTTTGTCCGATCAGTGCCGCCAAGGCTTTCAATCGACAAGCCGTCAATCACCGTCGCATCTGCCGCCGTGGTCGGGACGGTTTCGGTTGTGCCATTGAGCGTATTGAAGCGGTTAACGACAATGCCCGCCGTATTCGCAGCAAAGACCAACCTACCGTGCGCGCTGGATGGATAGCCCGCATCGCTCCACAGCCGGACCTCGCGCTTCAACTCAAGCGTGGAGTTCATCCGATACGCGCCAGCCGGGAAATAGATCGACGGGCTGGACACGTAAAAGCCCGTCCCGCCACTCGGCTTTGCAAGCAACTTCGCCAACAGCGGGTAATCGTCTGTTGTCCCATTGGCCGCTGGCAGCATGGCGCGGAAGTTGATCGACCCATCAGCCCCCGGCAGAACGTCCAGCTTTACGGCCCCCGGCTGAATGTCAAAGGTCGAAGCCCCAGACGCCAAGACTTCATAGAGAAAGCCTTCCTTGGCCGTGAGAACCTGCATCCCCGCCGATACGGTCCATTGGCTATCCGCCGTGTAGACGAGGCTTGCAAGCTGAGTAACGTCATCAACGATCATCACCCGCTCGGTGCGGTTAATCACGTTGTTGAGTTTCGTGCGGATCGTTGCCGCGCTTTCGCCATTGTTAAAAGT
>JACCDR011958093.1_pt1 | contig 47136 bp, 38 predicted proteins | sample 7446431 | NCBI WGS metagenome assembly JACCDR01 (sample SAMN15323443, study PRJNA562643) | freshwater metagenome | isolation source: river surface water | place: USA:Blue River Watershed | collected 2017-08-17 | reverse complement strand
TGTGAGAGTAGGTCATCGTCAGGGCTTTATTCGAACCCCCCGCCTAAAAACGGGGGGTTTGTCTTTTTGCGGACAGCAAATCAATAATCAATAAATCAACAAACAAGCAAATCAACAAACAAGCAAATCAACAAACAAGCTGCGAGTTAGCGGAACCAGATTCGCGCTGTCACTTTTTAAAGAAATGCTAATCGCTCTTTGCTTGTGTCTTAGAAGTGGGCTGGCATAATAGCCGGCTTTTGTGCCTTTTAATTTACTTTTGATTTGAGATAGCGCATGCAACCACTTCGTAAACCCCAGAACCCTAATTTTTCTTCAGGTCCTTGCAGTAAACGTCCAGGCTACGATGTGAGTCAGCTGGATTTATCGACTCTGGGGCGCTCTCACAGATCCCGGATAGGCAAAGCGGCCTTAGAATTGGCCTGCACGAAAACGGCTCTATTGCTTGGTTTGCCCGAGGGCTATCGGGTAGGTGTTGTACCGGGATCCGATACGGGTGCGGTAGAAATGGCTTTGTGGTCTTTGCTGGGACCACGACCTGTTGATGTTTGTGGATGGGAATCCTTTGGTATGGAGTGGGTAACGGATATTACCAAGCAGCTTAAGCTCGAGAATACCCGCATCTTTAAAGCCGATTACGGTTTGCTGCCGCCGTTGGCGGAGCTGAATTTTGAGCATGATGTGGTGTTTACCTGGAACGGTACCACCTCAGGGGTGCGCGTACCAAATGGCGATTGGATTCCGAGTGATCGCGCCGGTTTGACCATCTGTGATGCGACCTCTGCGGTTTTTGCGATGGAAATGCCCTGGGAAAAGCTCGATGTCATCACCTACTCCTGGCAAAAAGTGCTAGGCGGCGAAGGCGCTCATGGCATGCTGATTTTAAGCCCACGGGCTGTTGCCCGCTTGGAATCCTATAGCCCACCATGGCCCATGCCAAAATTGTTTCGCCTTACTAAAGGCGGCAAGCTGGTTGAAGGCATTTTTGCAGGTGAAACCATTAATACCCCTAGCATGTTAGCGGTTGCCGATTATCTCGATGCTTTGCAATGGGTTGAGGACTTGGGTGGCTTGTCGGCGGCTATAGCGCGGTCTGAGGCCAATTACCAAGCGATTGCCAGCTATGTTGATACGCATGATTGGATCGCTTTTTTGGCGCAAAATGCTGACACACGTTCGACAACAAGTGTATGCCTGACATTGGATGCGACACCCGATGAGGTCAAGGCCATCGTCAAGTTGCTGGAGCAAGAGTCTATAGCCTTTGATATCGGCGCCTACCGTGATGCCCCGCCCGGTATACGCATTTGGTGCGGCGCCACCGTGGATGCCGGCGACGTAGCTTGCTTGATGGAATGGTTAGGCTGGGCCTACCAATCTGTGGTGAAAGGTTAGTCGGATCTTGATCAAACACGAATTCTTTTGTTGAGAAATGTGTTGTAAAAAAAGCCCCAGCATTGCTGCTGGGGAAAAGATCAAAGAAACAAGGTTTACCCCAACCATTTCGGTAGAAACGGTGAAGTAAACTCGATTTAGCAGGTTTCTTGCCAATCTGTTTGATTGGCAAGTATTGTCCAGATAATCAATAGGTTAATTAAATTTCAGCCTATTGAGGTGGTGTTCGGCGATCATCGATCGTAAAAACTCTCGACACCCCTGTGCCCACTTTTTTGCATTAGGAAATTGCGTGTGATGTTTAAGATTCAAACCTACAACAAAATTTCGCCGAAAGGACTTGATCGTTTGGCGGCATCGGGTCGATATCAGGTGAGTGCAGATTCCGTCAATCCTGATGCGATTTTACTGCGCAGTCAGTCGTTGCATGACATGGCTATTTCTGAGAGCTTATTGGCAGTGGCGAGAGCTGGGGCTGGTGTGAATAATATCCCCGTCTCGCGCTATACCGAGCGAGGCATAGTCGCTTTTAATACCCCAGGGGCCAACGCGAACGCGGTAAAAGAACTGGTATTGGCGGGCATGTTGCTTGCTGCCCGCGATATCTTGGGTGGTCGCGATTTTGCGCGTGCGCAAACAGCAATGACAGATCCTGCGGCCATGAGTCAATTAATGGAAGCGGAGAAAAAGCGTTTCGCAGGGTTTGAGCTAACCGGTAAAACCTTGGGTATCGTGGGTCTCGGTGCTATTGGCTCCATGGTGGCCGAAATGGCTCTGGCACTGGGTATGCGAGTGGTTGGCTTTGACCCGGCATTGTCGGTTGAAGCGGCTTGGCGCCTGCCCTCTCAGGTTGAGCGTAAAGAAAATCTCGCCAGCTTGTTGGCAGCATCAGATTACATCACCTTGCATGTCCCTGCGATTGAGGCGACCCGCCATATGATCAATGCGCAGTCCTTGGCCCAGGCGAAGCCGGGCTTGGTTCTGGTCAATTTTGCGCGCGAAGCCATAGTGGACACTGACGCCGTACTCACGGCCTTAAATTCAGGCCATCTGCGCAAGTATGTGTGCGATTTCCCAGAGCCTGCCGTGATAACCCATCCTGGGGTAATTGCTCTGCCGCATTTAGGTGCCAGCACCGAGGAGGCTGAGGATAATTGTGCGATCATGGCCGCGGACCAACTCATGGCATATTTGGAGCACGGTAATATTGTTAACTCGGTTAACTTCCCCACGATTCAGATGGGCCCGGTTACGGGTGTGCGTATTACCTTCAGTAATCGTAATGTCGCTGGGGTGCTCGGCAATGTGCTGGCGCTCTTTAAAGATCAAGGTGTCAATGTGATTGACATGATGAACAAGAGCCGTGGCGATTTGGCGTATAACATCATTGATGTTGCCGACTTTCCGGGCGAATCATTAATTGCAGCCTTGACGGCCATACCCGAGGTGCAGCGCCTGCGTGTGCTGCAAGTGACAGCTTAACGACGCCACCCGTCATGTGTGCCGGATGAATAGCTGGCGTGATGTCTCATTGCGGCTATCGACTTGCCACAAAAGGGGCCCTTCGGCGGCGCGGCGTCAAAACTGTGGCGTGGGTTAATTTTTATACGGGCGGGATTCGTTAGAATCCCGCCCGTTGTTTTTAGGCTCTTGCCTTTTGTGCGAGGTGGGTGCTTTGCGGCTGCCCCTCTGTTCGTCTTACCCCTTTAAGAGGAATGATCATGAACCCCTTTTCGGTCATGGAAGTGCTACCTAGTCGGTTAGCGATGCTAAGGCCCTTGGCGCTTGTTGGGTCGGTGTTGTTGGTGTCCGCCTGTGACGGGCGCAATCGCAACACCTCATCATCCAGTGTGCCCGTGGCAGTCAGCAGCAGTAGCCTCGTGTCTTCTGCGCCAGTTTCTAGCAGCCTGACGTCGAGCTCAATGATCAGCAGCTCCGTCTTGAGTAGTTCGCTCGCGAGTAGCCTGAGCAGCAGTAGTTTAATCAGTAGTAGTGTGATCAGTAGCTCGTCATCCGTAGCGCCTAGCAGCAGTTCGGTTAGCAGCAACGCAGTCAGTTCTAGCAGTCAAGCGGGGAACGCGGGCCCAATCATTCCGCGCACCAGTTGCCCCACACCGCCGCCTGAGCCCCAATATGGCGCCTGGGAGCCGCACTTTGCCGAGGTGCCGGGCAATACCCGGGATACCGTCAAAGATTATCTAACCCTGATGGCCAAACAGCCGAACTTTACCGCAACCGGCACGACTTTACCGTGGAATATGTATGAGCCTGCCGCCGCTCAGCAAAATCCGGGTCAAAAGTACCCGTTGGTGATTTACTTGCACGGTGGCGCTGAAATGGGCAAAGAGGGCGAACCGGGTAAACACCTTGAAAACCGTCATGCCAAAAACTTTTTTGCCTCCAGCAATTCCTTGCTGACCGTCCAAAATCGCGAGCGTTTCCCGGCGTATATCGTGGCACCGCATTGTGACTGCTCCTTTGGTAGCAATGAATGGGCTTCTGGTGGTTTTGGACGCTTCTCTATTAAAGAGGGCGGATCTGGCTATGGCCGTGCGGTTGAGAAGCTCATTGAGAAATTAATTGCCGAAAAACAAGTGGACCCAGCCCGTATTTATGTCACTGGCACCTCCATGGGCGGTGGCGGCTCTTGGGACTTGGCGGCGCGCCGACCTGATTTGATTGCTGCGGCTATACCCTTGGCGGGCCATTCGTTATCGGATAACTCCCTAAAACCCTTGATTGATAACAAGGTCCCTGTCTGGTCGAATCACGGCGAAGGTGATGAAAATAACCCCATTTCAGCCGCTCAGGCCGCAGTGGATAGCATTCGCCAGCAAGGTGGTTGCGCCTGGATTTCACGTTACCCAACCTACGCGCCCTTATCCAAAGCGCAGGCAACCCCCAAAATTGATCCAGCGGATACCTCGCCTGCCGACCTTTATCACACCGTATGGCCGCGCGCTTATACTAACCCCGATCTGTGGCCTTGGGTTTTTGCTCAGGCGCAGCCTCGCGCAGGGCAGGCCTTAAGTAGCGCACCTTCCAGTTCAAGTGTTGTGGCGACCTCCTCGTCTGTGCGCTCTAGCCTGAGCTCTGTAGCGAGTGTCTCCAGCCTTCGCAGCAGTGTTGCCAGTTCGGTGAGTTCAACACCCTTCACGGGCAAGCCCATCAGTCAGGTGGTATTTGCTAGCCAGGATCTCAAACGCTGTGTTGAGATGACGGGTGCTTCAACTACCGATCAAGTGACCACCTTGGCCTGCGGTCAGCAGATTGCCGATTGGGCTGGCCTTGAAGATTTGGGTGCTCTGCGCAGCCTGCGTATTACGGGCGGCTATTACAATAATCCACTGGTCTTAAAAGGCGCCGCACAACTCGAAACTCTAATCATTGATGGCCCGGACATTGGCAGCCTCGATATTCGCTCTGCCACGGGCTTAAAGAACCTAGAGGTGCTGAAGGCGGGCCGTCTTAAAGTGGTCGATACCTCTGCCCAGGCCTTTTTGGACCTGTTCAAAGCGACGTCGTCCGGCATCACGAGTCTTAACCTCGCCAATAACAGCCGTTTGACACAGGTCACTGTCACCGGCAGTAAAGTTGGCTGTACGACGCTGACCGAAATTGCGTATCTCTATCCTAATTTGGCTGTCCAGCACGGTTTGGCCAGCTGCAGTTTGATGCCACCATCGGGCGACAATCACTTGAATGCGCGCCGTGCGTCCATTGCGCCTGTGGTCGATGGGATTGCGGATCCCGTTTGGGATACAGCTGATTGGGAATTGATGGATCAGTCCTGGACCTTTGAAAATATGAAGCCGCCAAGCTCGCCAGACGATTTGAGCGTGCGCTTTAAAATGCTGTGGGATGAAGATTATCTGTACCTCTTGGTCGACGTTACCGACGACATTATTGGTATTACCGGCGAGTATTGGCAAAAAGATACCGTCGAAATCTTCATCGATGAAGACCGTAGCGGTGGCTCGCATCAAAGCAACAACAATGCCTTTGCCTATCACATTAGTTTTGACAAGAAGGTGGTCGACATCGGCGATGTCACGGGCCATGTCGACGTGCAAATTACGAGTAATGCTGCCAACACGCGCCACTTATGGGAAATCCGCATGAAAGTATTTGGCGACTATGGCAATGGTAACGGCAACGAAATCGACGCGCGGCGTAAACTCTACGCGGGTAAAATCATGGGCTTCACGCCAAGCGTGATCGACAATGACCGCAATGGCGGCCGCGAACATTTTGTGAGTTCGGTATTCACAGAGGGCCACAATAAAAATCAGGGTTACATCAACGCGGATTCATTTGGTTCCCTGATGCTGGTCGAGTAAGGGTTGAACGCCCTGAGACGTAACACCTAGCACATCAAAACGCCTGGCAAGTCCAGGCGTTTTTTTTGCCCTGTAGGAGTCGACCTTTAGGAGTCGATTTGGCGCCAAGACAGCTTGGTGTGACCTGAAAGTCAGGGTATAGACGGGGTGCCAATCGCAAGTTGGTGCAGCCTGAGCGAGCGCGGCAGTGGCGCCCAGCGACTGTTGACCACTAAGCTATTCATCCACTCGCAAACCTGCTCGGGGCGGTAATGATCGGCCTGGAATTGCCCCGGTGTCGATACCCAGTGCATCGTCAGTGGCGCATCGCCAGCCGGCTGAGGGTACGCCTGCAACAAGCTGGCTAGGCGCCTGGCTATGCCATCGCCTGAGTCCACCCAGCGTAACGGGTCGCGCTTGAGCAGCGCGTTGGCGCGATTTAACTCGTCAATGATCAAGGGAAAGTGTGTGCAGGCGAGCACGACGGTATCGGGTGGAGTCTCTTGGCAGTCGGTGTACAGGCGCTGCAAGCAGGCTGTAATGGCCTCTTGGGAAAAGGGCTCGCCCAAGAGTTTGTGCTCAGCCGCCAAAACCAATTCGGGGCAGCCGAGTAATACCACGGTTTTGTCGGGGGCGTGGTCTCGAATCAATTGTGCCGTATAATCGCGCGCCACTGTGGCTGGCGTCGCCAGTACGCCAATGCAGGTTCGCTTGGTGATTTGTGCGGCTGGCTTGATGGCGGGGACAACACCAATAAACGGAACCGAAAACCGTTGGCGCAGGCGATCCAAGGTCAGGGTGCTGGCCGTATTACACGCGACGACCACCATATCGGGTGCCAGCAAACTGATGCTCTTCGCGATCACCGCTTCGATACGGTCAGCCAGCCAGGCGTCATCCTTATCACCGTAAGGAAAGGCGCCGGTATCGGCGATGTAGCTAACGGTGGTCAGATAATCAGCATTTAGCGCTATAGCGGCTTTGGCGATACTGAGACCCCCAAGCCCTGAATCAAAAAAAGCAACGTGCATACACTCAAGGCGCTCCATGCGCTTTATTCGCGAACAGTGAGGTCATAGTGAATGAATGAGATTCCCCTAGCCCTGATGGTGGCGGCAGCCTCGCTGGTTGTTGGTTTGGCCGTCTATTGGATGTCGCTTTGTTGGCGGCTGCTCCAGCAGCGGAAGCGACAGGCGCTGCGCTTGGCGGCTCAAGCCGAAAAGGCCGCCGCCAAGGGGGACGAAGCGCTCACCAGTTTGCGCATTATCGCGAAAAGCTACTTGGCGCGGCAAGTTGAGCTGGCGGAAGCCAGTATTCGCATCAGCCGGGTGATGGATCAGTTGAATCTCGACCCCGCTGAGCGAGCGCCTTTTGGTGTCTTTGATCGCGTCAACGCGGAGTTGTCTGCCATCCCGATCTTGGCGGAATGGAATGCCTTGTCAAAATCAGAGCGTCAACACCACCGCAAAACTATCGCTCGGGTTGAGAAACAGTATGCCGAGCAGGCAGAGCCTGCGGCCATCCATTTGGCGCGTTTTCGCGACAACAGCCTGTTTTATGCGGTGAACTAGGTGGTGGCTTTGCCGCCGTTTGAGCTGCCGCCCGGTGTTTCAAGGCTGTGGCTTGGCGTCAGTGGTGGTGTTGACTCAGTGGCCTTACTGCACTGGGTGAGCGAGCTGCGGCCACCGGGTCTTGAGGTGCGGGTCTTGCACGTCAATCACGGTTTGTCGGCCCAGGCCGATCGCTGGCAAGCCTTGGTCGAGCAGCTGTGTGCTGAGCGCCATCTGCCACTGGAGGTGGCGAAGGTCGTGGTGAAGTCTGCTGGCAAGGGCATTGAAGACGCTGCCCGCTTAGCGCGTTATGTCGCCTTTGAAGGCTGCTTGGTGCAGGGAGATGCCTTGGTTTTGGCACACCATCTGAATGATCAGGCCGAAACACTGTTGTTGCGCCTGCTGCGTGGCGCAGGCGTTGAGGGTTTGGCGGCCATGCGGAGGCTTCGCCCTTTGGGTGCCGGAGTTATTTGGCGCCCATGGCTTGACGTGGCGCGCAACACCATAGAAACCTATGCGGCTCTGCACCGATTACCCTTTGTGCAGGATGAGAGCAATCAGGACTGCCGCTATCGCCGCAATTTTCTGCGCACCCAGATAATGCCGCAGCTGGGCGCCCTCTGGCCCCAGGCCGCAAGTCTGTTGGCGCGTACAGCAAGCCATGCCGCCGAGGCGCAGCAGCTCTTAGATAGCTTGGCGGCAACCGATTGGCACGGGTTGAGCCCGCGCGCCGAAAAACTCGGTCAGTCGATTTGTGTGCCATCGCTGCTCGCGCTCAATGTGGCGCGCCAAAAAAACTGCTTGCGCTGGGCGGGCAAACGCATCGCGGGGCATACGCCGAGCGAAGCGCAACTGGGGACGTTATTGACGCAGCTCGATGCCAAAGTCGATGCGCAGATGGCTGTGGTATGGCAAGACGCGAATTGGGTGTGGCACAGGGCGGCCGATCGGCTGTTTTGGGTGCCGCGTCGGCTTGCCGCACCGGTTGCGCAGCCGGTTGCGCTGGGGCAGACGGTGTTAGCGGATGGCAGCCAGTTAAGCATTCAGTGCGCGACGCCCATTTCAGGCCAGCTCAGGATTGGTTACCGCCAAGGTGGCGAAAGAGCTCATCCCCGTCAGCGCGTCCATTCGCAGCAGTTAAAAAAGCTGTTGCAGGAATATGGTGTGCCGGCCTGGTTGCGCGCGCGTGTGCCGCTGTTGTATGCCGAGGATCAGCTCTGGGCTGTCGGCGACTATTGGTTGGAGCAGGCAGCGCCAGCCGATTTACAGCTGGCCTGGTATTGGCCAGATGCCGGTTTAACGCCAGACGCTAGTTAACGCCAGATGCTATAGCCTTGAGCCGCTTGCCAAAGTTTGCCAAGGCTCCGCTCGACGCTGACTGACAGGGCTTCGCCCAGTTTTTCCGGCAGGGATTTTTTGGATTCAAAGTGGACTCCGAAGAGGTCAGCGGTTTGACTGAGGTCCCACAGGTAGCTGTCAGAGGTCGATAGTTCATCAATTAAGCCGAGGCCGAGTGCCTGTTGGCCAAACCAAATCTCGCCGGTGGCCACGTCTTCAATCGCCAGCTGGGGTCGGTACTGCCCGACAAAACCTTTGAATAACGCATGCGTAGCTTCAAGGTCTTCTTTGAATTTGGAGCGGCCTTCGTCAGTATTCTCACCGAGCAAAGTGAGGGTGCGTTTATATTTGCCGGCCGTCAGCATTTCGTAGTCGATATCGTGTTTTTTCAGCAGGCGATGGAAGTTGGGCAGCTGAGCTACCACACCAATGGATCCAATGATGGCAAAGGGCGCGGCCAAAACGCGGTTGGCGACACAGGCCATCATGTAACCTCCGCTGGCGGCCACCTTGTCGACGCAGACGGTGAGCGGGATAGCCTGGTCGCGAAAGCGCGCTAACTGGCTGGCCCCTAAACCGTAGCTGTGAACCAGACCGCCGCCGCTTTCCAGCTTCACCACCACTTCGTCCGTTGGGCGAGCCAGGGTGAGTACGGCAGTGATCGCATCGCGCAGCTTGTCGACTTGGCTGGCTTGCATGTCGCCGTCAAACGTCAGGACATACACCCGTTTACGCTCATCGGGGGGCATTTTGCTTTTGTCTTTTTGCGCTTTTTTCTCCGTTTTAGCGAGAGACTTCAGCGCTTTGTCATCTAAAACAGCGTTTTGCAGGGCTGTTTTCATGTCGTCGAAACGCTCGTTGAGCGGCGTTATGACCAATCGGTTTTTATCGGGATTCTGGTTGCGTAAGCCGGCTGAAACGATGAGGCCAATTATCACGGCGAGCGCGACCACTGCAGTGAGCGTTTTGGCTAAAAAAAGACCGTAGTCGTACAAAAATTCCAATGGTTAACCCTCTGTTGATGTGCCCTGCTGCGGCAGGCGCACTTTATGTGATGGTGGCCAGTAGTGGCCAGGCTCAGAGCGCTGCTGGTTTGTCTCCGTCGACACAGCTGTCGACAAAGCCGTCGATGAGTCGGCGCGACAGTGTGCCTTTCGCGGGCAGGTAGGGCAAGTTGGGCTCGCGGAGGGTTTCGGCACTGAACCAGCGCGCTTCTTGCAGCTCGGCAGTGTCGAGTTGAATGTCGCCAGCGGCGTAGTTGGCATAAAACCCCAGCATCAGCTGCGAGGCAAACGGCCAATTCTGGCTGGCGGCGTAACGCAGGGAATCGATACGTAAGCCCACTTCTTCCAGCACTTCCCGGTGTACTGTCTCTTCGGCGTTTTCGCCCGCCTCGATAAAGCCAGCCAAGCAGCTAAACTGGCCTGCTCGGCTACGGTGGTGCCGCGCCAACAAACAATGCTGGCCACGGGTGATCAGCACCATGACGCAGGGGTTGAATGTCGGGTAGCGCAGTGGATGCTGGTTAATACAGGTAAAGGCGAGTTCGGCGGGGTGAAGCACAGTCGCTTGGCCGCAATGGCTGCAGTATTGCTCCGCTTGCCACCAGTGCCCCAGCTGCTGCGCGCGCGCAAGCTGTGGGAGATCGGCTGCGGGCGCTTCTGACAAGAGTTGGCGTAACGGCGCGAGATTCGGGTAAGCCGTTGTCGGGTCGAGTAGTGCCAGCCAGGCCGGCAGGTCGTGCGTAAGGCGGGGGCGACCGGCACAGATATCGAGCGGCAGCCAACCGCAGGCGCCAGGTGGCGTGCTGAACCAGGGTGTCGCTGTCGATGGGTTGATCAAAAATCCGTTGGGGTGCCACGCCAGCCAACGCAGGGGCGCTTGATCGGGCGAGCGCGAGCGCGGTGATGTGTTCATCAGGCTTTCTTGTAGGTCGACACAAACCCCAGTGCGGCCAAACTGTCTTCCGCCAGCTTCAGCACAGAATCATCGGGCTTGGAGTTGTGGCGAATGGTATCGATGTAGTACTCGATGCTGATAATGGCATCTGCAAAGGTTTCGAGCAGTTCTTTAACTGCTGGGGGCAGATGCGGGTCCAGCAGGACTTGGTCTACAAACAGCATGCTGCTGGCAATGGCCGCCGCCGCGCGCCTGTGTCCTAGCATGATCATGCCGCCGCGCACGCCATCCAGCGTTTTGGCGAGGTTGCGGATATTGCCGGAGTCGTAGTCGGACTCCGTAAAGGCATTGAGTGCACGCTTGACAAGGCTGAGCGCCGACTCTGACTCCTCCAGAACAATGCGTACAGCCTGGGCAAATTCACTTTGCGCCACAATTTCGCGTTGGGCCACTTCTGTGGCCATGGCGAGCTTATCGCGCGAGAGTTTGCTGTCTTTTAGGCTTTGGGTCGCGCTTTCGATAAAGAGCAGGGTTTTGGCGGTTTCGTCGAGGTCGGCAGCGCTCATTTCACCGCCGCGATCGGCCCAAGTCTGCACGCGCTTGATTTCATTTTTTAAAATCATCGCCGGACCTTTGAGGCCGACTATGTTGAGGGTTTCGGCAATTTTGGTCAGGGTGTCGATCAGGCTGCCCATATCATCGACGCGATAAGCGCCTTGGGAAGCGATTTCAAGGACTTTTTTGATCTGGGTGATTTCATCGGTCAAGACTTTAACCAGCGAGGCCACAGTGCTGGCATTGGGGCCTTGCAGGGCTTGGCGCTCCAGCCCCAACTCGTCGTCGTTATAGCCGAGGTCGGCAATGGCGTAGAGTTGGCGCAGTTTCAGAAAGGTGTCGCTCTGAATCCCCGACAGCATGAGCAGGTACAGCAGCTCTTTCACCAGGCCTTTGGGGGGCGATGCTTGGTAGGCAATTTGGCCATTTTGCTGTACCTGCCGTATGACGCGGTCAAGGCGGCTAAATAGCATTTTGCGCGATTCCAGTAACTCCATGTTTTGCTTGACGATGGCCACAATGGCGAGATTGCCGAGCCACCAGAGCAGCGTGAGCGGCTTGTCGCTACCGCCCAGCCGCTGTAAGCGAATTAAGGCGCGACGCATTAACCCTAAAGCCGCCACTGACTGTTTGGAGCGCAATAAGCCGATCAACCCCATTTGATACATTTGGCGCAACCGTGCCAGCAGGGGTTTAAACTCCTGCTCACTCACGATTATGGGTTCAACGGGCGGAATGACCGGCGATTCGCGGAATTTGACTTGGAAAAAATGGCTTTCGGGCAGAACAGCCTCCCCCCGCAGCTTGCGCAGCTCGTTGATTTGGGGGATCAACAAGACCGGCAGTTTTTTTTGGGCGCGTTGCAGATACTCAATGTAAGCCGACATGACAAAAAATGCGGCGCCGATTTGCTCAAGCTTTTTGAAAGGCGCTGTGCTGTCTTCACCCGGTATGACGGTGACAGCCGTGAGGTACGTTTCCTCGGCCAATAAGGCCGCGCCTTTTAATTCCAGAACGCGAAAAATACCGAGAACTTGCTTAATGGCTTGAATACAGATAGTAAGGTGAGTGCCATCTTGGGTGTTGGCTGCAAAGGATTCCAGATCCCGCGCCGCCTGCTCAAGTGTGGCGAGTAATTCATCACGTACCATGGATAAAGACTGCACATTCACGAAGTCCGCAGTATTCACTCTGTCATCCTGTTTGCTGTTTGTTGGCATAGCATTGTTATCATTATGGTGTGTGCCAAGGCGGTAGGTGAGCTCTGTCACAATTCAAAGCGCGGCTTTGAGTGAGTGTAGACAGCGTGACGGTCGCTGGCCAAACCGGGGTTAAACGCGGCCGGCCGAGTGTAGCAAAAGCTTTTTGAAGCGCACAGGGATTTTGGGTAATGCTTGCCCTAAATTGGCATAAGTGGCCATTTTTGGGGTGGAGCTTGCCAATGGCGCCCCCAGGAGTGGGTGTATCCTGGTGAGATCGCTAGCTGTCTTAACTTGAATCTGCTAGCGTGTGCGCCGCTTTAATAAAGCGACGTCTGTCGCTTGGACTTGAATCGGGCTAAACCGCCTCCATTGTGCTTGCCGCTTTAACTGGGTGAGGCCGCTTGCGGTTTTGCCTCCAGTGCGACCTTGTTCAGTGCGACCTATCGCGCAGGCTTGCGTTATCTCGCTGGTAAAAGAACATTTGACGTTATTTTTGTAAGAGGCCTAACGAATGCCCGACACCCAAAACTCTCTTGCCATGCACGGTATAGCGCCTTACCCACTGAAAAGTGGTGAGGAATACATGAATGCCGCCCAGCGCGAGCACTTTAAAAAGCTGCTGCACGCGTGGAAAAAAGAATTAATGGAAGAGGTGGATCGCACGGTTAATCACATGAAAGATGAAGCCGCTAACTTCCCCGATCCTGCCGACCGCGCCAGCCAGGAAGAGGAGTTTAGTCTTGAGCTTCGCACCCGCGATCGCGAGCGCAAGTTGATTAAAAAAATCGACAAGACGATAGAGCTGATTGAGGCGGATGATTACGGTTACTGCGAAGCCTGCGGGGTTGAGATAGGCGTGCGCAGGCTCGAGGCTAGGCCAACAGCGACCTTGTGCGTCGACTGCAAAACGCTGGCTGAAATTAAAGAAAAGCAAACCGGCGTTTAATGCGCCTTTGGCCTTTCTGTCAAGGAAGGCTTGGGTTTTGTGATTCATGCTGCCCCAGTCGCACTATTGTGGCCGGTTTGCGCCGTCTCCGTCGGGGCCCTTGCATTTGGGTTCATTGGCAACCGCTTTGGCCAGTTATCTCGATGCAAAATGCCATCAAGGTCACTGGCGGGTACGCATTGAGGATATTGACCCGCCCCGCGAAGTACCGGGGGCCGATCGGCACATTTTATCCTGTCTTCATCAGCATGGGCTTGAGTGGGATGGCCCTGTGTTGTATCAGAGCGACCGCAAAGCCGCTTACGATAGCGCGCTCTGTCAGCTTCGCGACAAGGGCTTGACCTATTTTTGCGGCTGTAACCGACAGCGACTTCAAGCACTAAACGGCCATTACGATGGCGACTGCCGCGATCGGGCGCTGACATCCGGCGCGCTTCGGCTCAATTTGGCTCGGGTTTATGGCGCCGATCGCCCCTGCGGCGAGGTGTCGCCTGTTGGCGACTCGGCCGAGATTGTCTTTGTGGACGGCTTTAAAGGCCTGATGCGCAAGCACCTTGATGATGAAGGCGACGGCATAGTGCACCGCAAAGACCAGCTTTACGCCTATCAGCTTGCTGTGGTGGTCGACGACGCTTTTCAAGGGATCACCCATGTGGTGCGCGGGGAGGATCTCCTGCCAGCCACATTTTTCCAAATGGCCGTCTACCGGGCGCTGGGGTTGGATGCGGCCTGTCCGGAGTACACTCATGTTCCGTTGGTGTGCGATACCACGGGGCGCAAACTGAGCAAACAAAATGGCGCTCCGGCGCTGAATCCAGACAGCGCTTACGATAACCTTCGCCAGGCTGTGCGGCACCTGGGTCTGGGGGAGGCCCCTGCCTGCGGCCAAGTGCCGGCCTTGCTGCAGTGGGCGCTGCCAAGATGGCAGGCTTGCCGTGCCGCTGCTCGTTCGCCGTAAAAACCGACGGTTTTTTGCCAGTCTAATCACAACCTCAAACTTTTGTGTGTAGTTTCGCCACAAAAATGTCGCGATAATTTGCGAGAAAACGGCATTTTGGGTAGTATTTCCCCACTTCCTCATTTGGCGTCACCTTGATGCCCACTGATCGTCTGACATTATGACCAAACCTGGCCCACTCGTTTTTCTCGCCTTACTGGGGTACATCTGTTTCCCCTTTATGGTGGACTGGTTGCTCGACCCAGACGGGCACTGGTATCGCCCTTTTATTGTGTGGCTGTTTGTGGTGGTGATTGCGTTTTTGATTCAGCGGTATCGCTTAGCGCGTTATGCTTCGCCGGTGGACGGTGTTTCGACCGAGCACAAAACACCGTGACGCTCAGCTTCAGCTTTGAGCAGGTGGTGCTGATCAGCCTGCTATACATGGCGGCGGTTTTTGCTATTGCTTACGCGACTGAGCAAAACTGGATACCCGCTAAATTACTCAGTCATCCCGTTACCTATATTTTGTCTTTAGGCATTTTTGCGAGTGCTTGGGCTTTTTATGGCGTGATTGAACTCGCAGACCGTTTTGGTTATGGCGCTCTGGCCTATTACGTGGGTACCGGTTTGCTGTTTTTGTTTGGTGGATTTGCCTTGAAGCCGCTGGTTGAACTGGCCAAGCGGTATCAAATCACGTCTATGGCAGACTTGCTGGTATTTCGGTATCACAGCCATTTGGTAGGGGCTTTGGCCACCGCTGTGCTGTTGTTGGCCATGTTGCCGTTGATTGCGCTGCAAATTCAAGCGGTCGCCGACACCATGATGTTGCTGATCAAGGGACAAGAAAAGCCCACGCAAATTGGTGAGCTGGGTGTGCAGCAGTCACTGGGTTTGGTTTATTGCCTGGGCATTGCGGTATTTGCCGTCTTGTTTGGTGCCAACCGCAAGCATCACAAAGGGTTGATCAGCGCTATGGCGTTTGAATCGCTGATTAAAGTGATCGCCTTGCTGGCAGTGGGGGTTTTTGCGCTGACCTGCTTTGGTGGCCTAGGCGGCCTGGATCAGTGGTTGCAGGACAACCCTCAGCACAGCCTGTCGCTTTACACGGCCAGCGACGGCGCTACAGCCCATACCCTGATGCTGGTATTTATTGCCACGGCGATTTCGATGCCGCACATTTTTCATATGACAGTGGTGGAAAACCCGGTCAAACAAAGCAGTGATATTGCCAGCTGGGCTTTTCCGTTGTTTCTGTTGCTGATGGCGCTGCCGATTTTTCCCATTCTTTGGGCAGGTTACCAGCAGGAATTAAACATTCCGACCCAGTATTTCCCGCTCGCGGTGCCGATGGCGCAGGGCGATGTGGCCATGACGATTTTGGCCTATATCGGCGGTTTGTCGGCCGCAACGGGCGCAATGGTGGCCATGACGCTGGCGCTCACCACCATGATATTGAATCAATGGATACTGCCCTCAAGCGCCTGGCGAGCCAAAAATGATGTCTATCGGCAGCTCACCTGGATGCGGCGCGGCCTCATAGTGCTGATAGTGCTGGCCGGGTTTATTTTTTATTTGCTGCTCAATAACCGATTCAGCCTGACGCAATTAGCCCTGACGGCATTTATCGGCGCTTTGCAGCTATTGCCTGGCGTGCTGGGTGTGGCGCATTGGCCCAAAATGAACCGACGAGGGTTTGTCGCCGGTTTGGCTGCTGGTGGCAGCATCTGGTTTGTTTCAATCTTTTTGCCGCTGCTGGCGGGCGTTTATTACAAACCCTTGGCAATTGAGGGGGTGGTGTTTGGCCTGGGGGTGGATGCTTGGCAGTCCATCACTTTGGCCAGTTTGGGTGCCAATACCCTGGTCAGCGTTATAGTGTCGCGCCTCAGCCGTCAAAGTGACGACGAACGCTACAGCGCGGAGCTGTGCAGCAACGACGAGCTGAGCCACCCTGTGCGCATGACATTGGATATCCGCTCGCCGGCTGAAATTGTCGAGCGCTTAAGTTCTCGCATAGGTGCCTCCACCGCCAAAGCCGAAATGCAACGCGCCTTACAGAGCCTGCATTTGTCGCCCACTGAAAATCGGCCCTATGCACTCAGACGCTTGCGCGATGAAATCGAAGCCAATTTGTCGAGCCTGATGGGCATTGCTATGGCAAGTGATATTCTCGATCGCCTAGTGCCTTACAAGGTGCCAGAAAGTCACGATGCAACGGACATCAACCTGATCGAAAGCCGTTTGACCAGCGTGCGCACCCAGTTGACGGGCCTTGCTGCCGAGCTGAATAACCTGCGCCTTTATCACCGCAAAACCTTGGAACAGCTGCCACTTGCGACCTGTTCGGTGGGTCAGGACTTTGAAGTATTAATGTGGAATAGCGCCATGGCCCAACTCACGGGCATAGCCCGCGACAGTGTGGTGGGGTCGCACATTAAAGATATTCGTCCGCCTTGGGGCGGGCTCCTGTACCGATTTGCGACCTCAGTGGAGCAGCGTTTTTACAAGCGCCAAATTGAGCTACAGCATCGTCCGCATTGGATTACCTTACACAAGGCGTTTATTCCCTCGTCGCTACCCAATGGCAGCGCGCCACAACAGCATGACGGCCAGGTCATTATTTTAGAGGATGTGACCGAATTGCAGTTGTTGGAGCAGGAGTTGTTGCACAGTGAACGGCTGGCCTCTGTCGGCCGTTTGGCCGCAGGGGTGGCGCATGAAATTGGTAATCCGGTGACCGGTATTGCCTGCCTTGCTCAAAATATGCGCTACGACACCGATAACCCGGATATTTTGGAGTGTGTTGACCAAATTCTGTCCCAAACGGACCGCGTCAGCCGCATAGTGCAGACACTGGTCAGTTTTTCCCACGCAGGGCAGGTCAACGACGATAACTTTCAACCCACAGCCTTGCGACCTTGCGTTCAAGAAGCCATCAACTTGTTGTCGCTGCAAAAAGAAAAAACACCGGTGCGTTTTGTCAATCAGCTGGAGTCGCAGCTGAGTGTGATGGGCGACCCCCAGCGCTTGATTCAAGTATTCGTGAATTTGTTGTCCAATTCCCGTGATGCCAGCCCAAAATATGGCGATGTGGTGATTGAGGCGGCGCAATCTGGCCAGCAGGTACGCATCACGGTGACCGATTATGGCACGGGTATAGCGCCTGAATTGCAAGACCGTATTTTTGAACCATTTTTTACGACAAAAGAGCCCGGCGAGGGGACTGGCCTAGGGCTCGCCATGGTCTACAGCATTATTGAAGATCACAAGGGGGGGATTGATATCGAATCACCGGCCCATCAAGATACAGCCAATGGCACCCGTTTTATTATTAGCCTGCCAGCTGCGCCCGCGCTTGCCCTAAGCGCCAAGCTCCCGCAAGCTGACATGACCAAGACCTTATAGCGACAAGACCTTATAACGATGGTAAAGCGACATGAATAAAATTTTGATCGTCGAAGATGAAGCCATCATCCGCACGGCGCTGCGCAAACTGTTAAGCCGTAATCGGTACGATGTGCAGGAGGCGGGCTCCGTTAAAGAGGCGACCACTAAATTTCAATTAAACCACTTTGATCTTGTGATCTCTGACCTGCGCTTGCCTGGAGCCCCCGGAACTGACCTGATTACGTTGGCCGGTGATACCCCTGTCTTGATTATGACGAGCTATGCGAGCCTGCGTTCCGCCGTGGATTCTATGCGCATGGGCGCGATCGACTATATTGCCAAACCCTTTGATCACGATGAAATGCTGACGGCCGTCAAGCGTGTACTGATTAAACGTGAAAAAGCCGTCGCGACGCAAAAAGCCTTGGCACAGGAAGATCACAGTGTGATTGCCGGTATGATCGGCGCTTCGCCTGTGATGCTCGAACTTTACGCCAAAATCCATAAAGTGGCCCCGACAGGCGCTACCGTGTTAATTAATGGTGAAACAGGTACGGGTAAAGAATTGGTTGCCAAGGCGCTTCATTACGAAAGCCCCCGCCGTAACGCCCCCTTGATTTCCGTCAATTGCGCTGCCATTCCCGACACCTTGATCGAAGCAGAGCTGTTCGGTCACGAAAAAGGCGCTTTTACAGGGGCCTCCAGTCAGCGCGATGGGCTGGTGGCGGCTGCTGATGGTGGCACCTTGTTTTTGGATGAAATTGGCGAATTACCGCTGGAAGCGCAAGCGCGATTGTTGCGAGTATTGCAAGAGGGCGAAGTGCGCCCACTGGGATCGGTGGAATCCCATAAAGTGGATGTCCGGTTAGTGGCGGCAACACACCGCGATCTTGGCAAGTTGGCGCGCGAAGGACTTTTTCGCGAAGATTTATATTTTCGAATCAATGTTGTGCAGTTAAAGCTGCCTCCTCTGCGCGAGCGTGGCAAGGATATCCTGGCGCTCACCGAAATTTTCATGCAGCGCTATTGCAAGCAGGTTGGAAAGCCGCCACTCAAATTAACGCCTGAGGCCGTGCAGGCTGTCACCACTTACCATTGGCCTGGCAATATTCGTGAGCTTGAAAATGCCATTCAGCGCGCGGTGATTTTATGTGATGGCGACGAGCTGGATCACACGCTTTTGGATATCAATCCCGATAAAACAATACCCTCAGCGCAGCCGGTTGCCGCGCCAGCGCCGATTGCTGAAAGCCTGGAAGATTTATCGTTGATTGATTACTTTCAGCGTTTTGTCCTTGAGCATCAAGACAGCATGAGCGAAACCGAACTCGCCCGAAAATTGGGCGTTAGTCGAAAATGCCTCTGGGAAAGACGTCAGCGATTGGGCATCCCGCGTAGCCGCGGCAAAAGCCCCGAGCCGTCTTAGCCTTACCCGAGTCGCGTTATTAATTAATGGTTTGATTATTAGTAACTATTCAGCAAATTCAAAAACGCGCTTGGGAAGGAAGGGTGATGGGCTGTTTTTTGGGCATTCAAGCGCCGGGAGCGCTTGTATAGCGCCCACCGATGGCTTGAATGCCCAGAAAACAGCCAAGCGGCCGGCCACATCGAACGCGCGGATTTGTTGCTCGCGGATTTGTTACTGGCGCCAATTCGTGAGCCAGCGGTCGCTTGCGGCTTCGATGAGATCCAGTACTGTCTCAAAGCCGGTGGCATCGCCATGGTAAGGGTCGGGCACTTCGAGCCCGGCTTGCAGCGGCGCGAGAAATAAACCCAAGTGCCCGCTAAAATGCGCCGGTTTCATGCTGTCGAGATGGGCGAGATTGTTCTTGTCCATCGCTAAAATGTAATCAAACGCGTCAAAATCAGCTGGGATCACGGCGCGGGCGCGCAGGCCGCTTAAATCGTAACCGCGTGATTTGCCCGCCGCTTGGCTGCGGCTATCGGGCGATTTGCCTGTGTGCCAGGCGGCTGTTCCGGCTGAGTCGACCGATAGGCGCTTATCCAGGCCGCAGGCGCGAATTTTGGCGGCTAACACCGCCTCTGCCGTAGGCGAGCGGCAGATATTGCCAAGGCACACCACCAAAATGCGGGTCATGATGTCACCGCCATCAACGCCTTCACGCGCTCGGCATCGGCTGCGGTATCCACCCCGCCTGGAACGGACACTTCAGCATCGGCCACCGCGATGCGCTCGCCGTGAAACAGTATGCGCAGCTGCTCGAGTTTTTCGATGCGCTCAAGCGGGGCTTCCGCCCACCCGACAAACTGATGTAGCAAAGCAGCGCGATAGGCATAAATGCCAATGTGGCGCTTGGCGCCGAGGCGCGCGAGCAAGGCCTCTTCGGCGGCGATTGATGTGAGCTGTGGCCGGCCACTCGGTGCAAAATCGTCCCGCCCCCAGGGAATGGGAGCGCGGGAAAAGTAGAGGGCGCGACCCGATTGATCCGCCACCAGCTTGACGGCGTTGGGATCAAACAGCTCGTCGAGGCTATGAATGGCGTGGCACAGGGTTGCGGCACCGGCCCCCGGTGTTTGGTGCAGTAAACGCGCTACCTGGTTGATCACGGCGGGCGGTATCAGGGGTTCGTCGCCCTGAACGTTCACCAGGATGCTATCGCCCGTCAATCCCAGCGCGCTGGCCACTTCTTGCAGCCTGTCAGTGCCGGAGAGGTGATCAGGCCGGGTTAAGCACACCTCCCCGCCAAACTGCTCGACCACCTCGGCAATGCGTTGATCATCGGTGGCGACCAGCACGCGAGTCGCGGCGCTTTTGCGCGCCTGAGTATAAACGTGTTCGATCATGGGTTTACCGGCCAGCGGCAACAGCGGCTTGCCGGGTAGGCGGCTTGCGTTGTAGCGCGCGGGGATCACCACCAGAAAGTCGGGGGTATCACCTTGCGCCGGGTTAAATCGACTCATGCGACAGATCTCCGGCTTAATCGAACAAAGAGGATTCGGCGCTGGGTTTGCCGCCTAGCAGGTGCAAATGCAGGTGAAACACCGTTTGCCCGGCACCCTTGCCATTATTGATCACAACCCGGCAAGACTCGGCGATGCCATGAGCCTGTGCCATGCGGTTGGCAACCCACAAGAGGTGCCCTAGCAGGTTTTTATCGGTCTCCTCGGCGCTCATCAAATTCACCAAGGGTTTTTTGGGGATGATCAAGAGGTGAACCGGGGCTTGGGGGGCTATGTCGCGAATCACGATGCAATCGTCATCCTCGTGCAGCTTATTGCTCGGGATCTCACCGGAAATGATACGGGCAAAGATACTCATAGGCTGTTCTGCCACTGGTGTTTTTCATCGAGGCTCAGGGTGCGGGCTTCGCTTTCGAGCATGACCGGAATCTGATCGCGAACCGGGTAGGCGAGGCCAGCGCTGAGACTAATCAGTTCCTGGTGGTTGGCATCCCAAATCAAAGGCCCTTTGGTGACGGGACAGACGAGCAGACTGAGCAGTTTTTTATCGAGCATGGTGTATTTCTCTGTGACTGTGGGCGGTGACTGTGATCGGAGTTGGCGTCAGGACTTGGGGGGCAGGTCACCGGGGGCAAACAAGAGGGCAGGGTCTATGCGCTCGTTATGCCAGTTCATGCGCCAGTCGAGGTGGGGGCCAGTCGAGCGGCCAGTGGAGCCAATACCCCCGATAAGATCGCCCTGGGCCAGCTCATCGCCCAGGGCCACATCCACGCGGCTAAGGTGCATCAACGTGGATGAAATGCCGTGGCCGTGATCGACTATGACAGTGCCGCCTGAAAAATACAGATCCGGCTCTGCCAGAATGACCCTTCCTGCCGCAGGTGAGCGCACCTCGGCGCCGGCGGGGCCGGCAATGTCGATGCCAAAATGCGGGTTTTTAGGCGTGTTGTTGTAAATTCGCTGGCTGCCGTAAACGCCGGTGATGGGGCCTTTAGCTGGCCAGATGAAGGGGCCTACAAAATCTAAACGCGCTAGGCGTTGGCTACGGGCTTTGTTGACGAGCGCCGCCTCGCGCGCTATGCGATCACTCAGGGCTTTGGGCGGAGTGACCATCTTTTCCGGCACGCCCGTGATGCGTTGCACGGCGTACTGGCGCTGGCGCACCTTAAATCGATGCACGGTTTTCTGCCCCTTCACCACGGATTCCAGCTGGATGTCCGCTGGTGCGTCCCGGCCTAGGCCCAAGGCAAATTCGCCGTTCGGGCCTTGTTGCAGGGCTTTACCCTGGTAAAACACCTGCTCGCCGGGGGCCGCTTGGCCAAGCACCAGGCCGCCTTGCTGAAAGCGGGGTGCGGTGATCTCAAAGCCAAAAGCACAGGCCGCTGGCAGCCCCACAGCAAGCGCGCAGCATAGCAGTCGGCAAGAGCATAGCAGTCGGCAAGAGGCCAAAGAGGACAGAGCGCGCAATGAGGCGGCAAAGGGAGGCACGAGGCGGGTGAACATGATTGTCTTTTACCGGTTGATTCCGTTTTAATGGCGAGCCTAGAGAGGCTAGCGTTTTATGATTCGCGCAATTTTGTTTGATCTTGATGGCACCCTCCTCGATACCAGCGAAGATCTGGGCGCCGCGCTCAATCAGCTGCGTATCGCGGCGGGGCTCGAACCGCTTGGCCACGAGACGATCAGGCCACAAGTATCTAACGGCGCCAATGCCTTGATCAAGCTAGGATTTGGCGAGGCGCTGACGGCGCAAACGCATCAAGCCCTGCGCGAGGCCCTGCTAGCTGCGTATGAAAACGCCATAGCGGTTCATACGCGGCCCTTTAAAGGGGTTGCGGAACTCCTGCACCAGTTGGCAGCCTGTGATATGCCCTGGGGCATAGTGACTAATAAGCCGTTGCGTTATACCCAAGCCCTGCTGGCGAAACCGGTGCTCCCCCTGGCCGCCAAGACGGTTGTCTGCCCCTCCGATACCGTGCCCGCCAAGCCAGACCCAGCCGGCTTGCACTTGGCCTGCGCGCACTTGCAGTGCCCGCCCGCAGAGGTGCTTTATGTCGGCGATCATGAGCGCGATATCGAAGCTGGCCGCCGCGCAGGTTGTGTCACCTTGGCAGTGGGTTATGGGTTTACCCTAACGACAGACGAGCACCGTCACTGGGGTGCTGATGGTGCGGTCGATTGCGCGACCGATATCTGGCCTTGGATCACCGTGTTTAACCACCAGTGCTGATTCTGGCGGGGCGATTTCTGGTACAGGACGATTCCTGGTACAGGACTATAAGCAAGCCCAACAGGGGCCCTCATGACAGCCGCAAAGCGGCAGGAGTTTTTGTGTATGTCACGCGATTGCGACAGTCTCCCATCTTTGGACGGCCAAACCTGGGTCATAGTCGGGGCCACCGGGGGCCTCGGGCGAGCGCTCACCCTGGCGGTGGCGGCGCGTGGAGCCACAGTTGTTTTGGTGGGGCGGCATCTTGGGCGGCTGGAAGCCCTTTACGATGCACTGGAGGCATCGGGGGCGCCTCAGCCCGCCATAGCGCCGTTTGCGTTTGAGTCGGCACACCCACAAGACTTCCAGCGTCTAGCCACGACGCTCGCGGGCGAATTTCCCCGCCTGGATGCCTTGATTCATTGCGCGGCTTATCTGGGGCCGCGAACGCCCTGGGCGCAATACAGCGCGGAGGATTGGCAAACGGCCCTGCAAGTCAATGCCACGGTACCCCTCTACATGACGCAGGCCCTGATGCCGCTACTGTTGAAAAGTGAGCGCGCCCTGATTGCCGCAACACTGGATGGCCGGGTGGCCAACCCCGGCAAAGCCTATTGGGGGGGCTATGCCGCGAGCAAAGCGGCGCTCGCCTGCGCTTGGCAAAGTCTTGCCGACGAACACAGCGAGTCCCCCCATTTACGCATTCTGTCTTGGGACCCTGGCCCGCTTTGCACCAATTTGCGGGCTAGCGCTTTTCCGGGAGAGAATCCAACGCATTTAACTTCGCCGGAGGCCGCTGCCCGACAGTGGTTGGCCAGGATTCTCGACCAAACCCCTCATCCCGTACCCCTGTGACATGGCTGGCGCTTGCGGCTTTTGTTGGGGACGTCACAATGGCAGGCTTTGCCTGTTTGCGGAGTCCTGTTGTTATGTTTGAAAACCCTTGGTGGTTTGATAGCCGCTGTTGCGCCACCCCTAACGGGTTGCGGATTTTTGATTGGGTGAGAATCGGGAGCCTCAGGTCCTTGCTCTGTGCCGGGCTACTCGTGCTGGCGCCTTGGGGTCTGGCTGAGTCGCGGTCTTATCCTCAAGATGGTGGATTCTCCCCCGACAATCGCGGGCGTTCAGCCCCGCCTGCGGAGGCCAGGCCCAAGCCCCGCACCAGTGCGCCGGCGGAAGCCGTTGTAAAGCCCAGCGCCAGTGCCAAAGCGGAGGTTAAACCGAAATCGGAGGCTAGCCTCGCGGCGTCATCTCAGGCAAGCAGTGCTGCCGCTGCGCCCGAGTTACCTGCGGTTGCCAGCGCCCAAACCTTGTTTGCGAGCGCCAAACCGGATCTCTTAACCCTGCGTGTTCTCACTCGCAATGGCCATACCCAAACGGGTGTGGGCTCCGGGTTTATTATTGGCACCGATAACCTTGCCGTCACCAATTACCATGTGGTGGCGCCCTTGGCGCTGGATCCTTTGCAGTATTTTGGCGAATACCTGTCCGCTTCCGGGGCCAAGGGGCGCTTTCAGGTAGTCGCTATCGATGTTCGACGCGATCTGGCCGTGATTGCGACCGCGCAGGTGGGGACTGGGTTTTTTGTTTTGCCCTCAAGCCAAGACGCCAAGATTGTGAATCATGACTTTATTCAGCAGGGGGAATCGCTCTATTCGTTGGGTAACCCCTTGGATCTGGGTGCCGCCATTGTTGAGGGGACCTATAACGGCTTGAATCGGCGCGGATTTTATCCGCAGTACCTCTACAGTGGCCCCGTCAATGCCGGTATGAGCGGTGGCCCGAGCTTGACGGCTGCCGGTGCTGTGGCGGGCGTCAATGTGGCGCGGCGCGTGGATGGTCAGCTGGTGAGCTTTTTGGTGCCCGTGGTTTATGCCGCTGCACTCTATGAAACGGCTCTTGCCGAACGCGCACAGCTTTCGGCACCGGTTCCACTCGACGCCCCAGGGCGCGAATTTCGACCTAGCCTAGCCCCTCAGCTGTTGGCGCATCAAGCCGTGATGGCAGACACCTTGCGCGCGTCGGCCTGGCAATTCAAACCGCTCGGCCCCTTTCGCGTGCCGGTGATGGAGTCTGATCAGGTGCGCTGCTGGGGGCAATCCCAGGACAAAGACGATAAAAACATCAGCCGTGCCAGCATCGAATGCCATATGGAATCGGCGGTATTTGTCGACGGTGAGCTGGATACCGGTACCTTGTCGCTCGGGCACAGCCTCTACCACAACAAAGGTTTGCACCCGCTGCAATTTGCGCAATGGATTTCCAAGCGCTTTGACGGGCAGGTTTACAGCACGGCCGATAGCGATGTGATCACTCAGGCAGACTGCCGCGAAGCCTTTGTGCAAACCCAGGCGGGTGTTCCACAGGCGGTTTACCGGGTGCATATCTGTGTGGAAGCCTACCTGGACTTCCCGGGTTTATATGATTTCACCCTGATCAGCGCCAGCAGCCAGTCGGAAAAAACCCATTTACAAAGTCACTTCAGCCTGTTGGGCGTGAGTTATGCCACAGGGCAGGACTTTCTACAGGCGTTTTTAGCCGGTCTCGGCGCTCAGAATCCGGAGGTGTTGCCATGAGCAACGGTGAGCCACTCGACGCGACCCAGCCCTCTATTCCCATCTTGACAGCTGAGGCAGTCGCCAATCCTGAAAAGGCAGAGGCTTCGCCTGGGTTTATCGAAGTGGTGAACGGGCAGGGGCGGGTTATCAGCCGCCTGGCTTTGCAGCCTGGTTTGCGCATCGGCCGGGCCTATGACAACGATCTGATCCTGGATGACCCCCATCTGGCGCCGTACCACGCGGAAGTTCAGCAGACATCAGCCGGTTGGCAGCTGGTGGATCTTAATAGCCAAAATGGCGTCTGGGTGGGTCGCCACGCGGCCAAAATCTGGCCGCTGGATGATCGTAAAACCTATCGCTTAGGCGCCACCTTGCTGCATATCCGCTGGCGTAACAGCCCGGTCGAACCCGAAAAGCCTTATCAACAGGGGCTGCGCTGGCAGGGGTGGCCGCTGGTACTGGTTTCGGTGATAGCGTTGGCGAGTGTCACCTTGTTGCATCAATGGCTGGAGGATATTGCCGACAAAAAAAGCAATGTTTATCTGGGCGAAATGCTGGCGTTTTTTCTCGTCGTTTTGGCCTGGACGGGCCTGTGGAGCTTTATCAATCATTTAAAGACCGGTCACAGCCGGTTTGGCCACCACTTGAGTTTGGTGACGGTCGCGATTGTTGTCGCCAGCCTGCTGGAGCTGCTCTGTCAGTACCTGGCATTTGCCTTCAGCCTTGAAAGCTTGGCCTTATTTGATGTGGGGCCTGCGGTGCTGATTTTAGCGGGGCTCATTTATGCCCATGTCACCAGCTGGGGGCGGGCCAACCCTGCCTGGCTGAAAGGGGCGATTGCCGGCTTGGCGATCGCGGCCCTTGGCTTCAATTATTTTCAGAACTGGCAAGACACGGGTTATCTTCGCGACCGTTTTTATTTGAGTGTGCTGTTGCCGCCGCAGTGGCGCCAGGTGCCCGCGCAGGATTTGACTGGCTTTATGGGCGATATCGGCCAATTGCAAACGCAGGTAGATGCCCGTCGGGAGCAGCAGTCCGCCGCCAAAGCCGCCAAAAAACGGGCGCTGTCGGCGACTGACAACCAGGCCAAGCCCGTCACAGCACCATGACAGGTTTGGCCTGGCTGGGGGTGGCATTGGGTGGCGCCTTGGGGGCGCTGCTTCGGGCCTGGGTTGCCGTCACTTGGCCAAACCAATCCGGCCATTGGCCCTGGGCCACCTTTGCGGTCAACCTCGTCGGGGCTTTCGCAATCGGCTTGCTGGCTGCTTGGCTACAGCAGCGCGGGGGGCTCTGGGTTAAACCTTGGCTTATGACCGGCCTCCTGGGCGGCCTCACCACTTACTCAACCTTCGCGCTGGAAGCCTGGATGCTCTTCACGCAAGGTGCGTGGCTTTTGGCCCTAAGCTACGGCCTGCTCACACTGGTCGCAACCTTCTGTTTGGCAGGCCTCGGGTTCGAATGCGGCCGCTGGTTGTGGGCGGCTGGGTAAGGCTAGTGACCGTGGCCTGTTTGCGGGGTGATTCTCGCTTGCCATCGAATATCACATTCGGCAGATGCCACCCTCAAAAAAATAGGTGTTCCACGCAACCCTTGACGCCCCAAGGCCCGCACAGTAAATTCCAAAACCCAAACTCAAATGCCCGTCGCCGGATATTGCGGCTTAGTGGCGTATATACAGCTGTTAAACTCAAGGAAAAAAGAATGACACCTACAGATTTTGGTTTAAGTGTATTTGCTGGTTGGCTGGCCAATAAATTTAGCGATACAGTTAAAATGCCAAGAAAAAATGAACCATCTCTAGAAGTGAAAAGTGCAAAATCTAGCCCGTCTCAAGTTGAGAAAAAAGTAAAATTATTTGAAGTGTATGATGTATTTAGGGATTTAGAAAAAATTTTACTTTACGTTCAACGCCCTTGCGCTCACATCATTGTGGAAGTTACACCAAGCACGTTTTATCATTTGGCTGCTCTTGTTGTCGAGGATAGGGATACTGGCATTTGGTTTGCTTTTAACCGGGGAAGAATGTCATTTCAGGGAGTTGGGGGTGGAGCTCGCCAGGCTGATAGAGCGGTTGCTATACTAAAAAACGCTAGTATTCCTGTTGCACCTTGGACTGTATCGCAAGAAATTCTAGACGAGTTGGAAAATGGGTATCGACTATGGCCTAGCGTAAAAAATCAGTTAGTTCCGCTTGTATCTTCATGTTTGGATGAGGCTAAATGGCCGTGGATTAAAACGCAAGCCAAAGAGGTTATTTATAGCGAAGTGCAATAGGCTTAACATGGAAATAAATCGGGTGGCTTTTAATTTTAATTTTTTCTATTCCGATGCACTTAATTTTACGGCAAAAGTGAAACTTTAAAACCATCGATTATTGCGGTATTATGATAATCGCCTGTGAAGGACGTTGAGCTTGGAAAATGAGTAAAGGTACCCGTCATCATTATGTTCCACAGTTTTACCTAAGCCGCTGGGCAGAAGGTGATGGGAAGCTTGCTCGTTGCGAAATGATATCGCGCAAGCGTGAGTTGCATTGGAAGAGAGTGTCGCCAAAAGAAATAGCTTTTGAGCGTGGATTGTATGGTGAGCTAGAAGAGGCATTTTTCAAGCCATTAGACAATGGCGCAAGCAGATTGCTTCAACATTTAGATTCCGAAAGGGGTCAGCGTACGATAAATTTTGAAATTGGTCATGATAACCACCGGCTGTGGGCAAAATATCTGCTTGCACAGATTATCAGGACACCAAAAAATTTAAATCGACTTATAGATTTCTACTCAATTAAAGGCATTGATAAAGATGCAGCAATTACACAACTGCCAATGGTAGTCGAAAACGAGAAAGCGATAAGTGACCTTAGGTCAGTTGCATGGCTGATTTCTGGTTATAAATGTAATAGGCAACTAATTACTTGTGATTATCCTTTGATTTTTCGTCCGAATGATTTAGGAAGTGAAAAGTGTGTATTAATACTGCCGCTCGGACCTCATTCCTATTTCATGGCCACAAGACGCCAAAATTTGAGTGCTATTCAATTCGACAATAGAGAAATGTTCGGATATATAAATCAAGAGATTATAAAAAATTCCAAAGGACGATTTTTCGCTTCAAGTACAAGTTCAGTTAATGACGGTTTCATTAAAAAGTATTTTTCAAGCCGGCCATAACAAGCGCAGTCAAGCGAAAATATTTTCCGCTCATTGTTTTGTGGTTTTGTCCGGTGCGCCGTTTTGTGTATAGACTGTACAAAAGTTGAGCAAAATGGCTTGGTTTTTTTTCTGCTCTCAGGGTTTTCATCCGCCTGCGAGCTGCCTCGGTGATTGCTTGAAATGGGTGATAGCGGGCGTTTATGATTGCGCAGGGTGTGACTGGTAAAACTTTTCTGTATCATGCCCGTTGTATCCTGGAGCCGCTTTTTGTGGGGTTGCTTGCTTTTTGTGCAAGGACACTTATCGCGGCGAGTTCAGCGATTTGTCTCTGCGGGTTTGGGTCTTGACCCGCGTTCGCCCTCAGGTTTTAGCGTTTGATTTTGTGATCTGCGATTTTGCGATCAAGATGAGATTTACACTATGAATGATGAGTTTGACAAAAGCCGACTCAATTTGATGCCCCGAATTATCTTCAGTTCACGCTGGCTGCAGCTGCCACTTTATTTGGGTTTAATTGTGGCGCAATGCGCTTACGTTTTCTTGTTTGTGAAAGAGTTGGTGCATTTGGTCACGGATGTGACCTCGCTGACTGAACAAGACATTATGCTCATTGTGCTTGGCCTCATTGATGTGGTGATGATTTCCAATTTGCTTGTGATGGTGATCGTCGGTGGTTACGAAACCTTTGTATCGCGTTTGCGATTGGATGGGCACCCGGATCAACCCGAATGGTTAAGCCACGTCAATGCAACCGTGCTGAAAGTCAAGCTAGCCATGGCGATTATTGGTATTTCGTCGATTCATTTGCTGAAAACTTTTATTGAAGCAGGCACTATTGGTACCGCAAACGAAACCATCACGGAGGCGGCTGTGATGTGGCAAGCGATTATCCACATGTCGTTTATCCTGTCGGCCATTGGTGTTGCCTATACAGATGTGTTAGTGCAGCGCGCGAGTCAGCTGTCTAAATCAAGTCATTAATCCACAGCCGCTATGCCTGCGATTATGCGGGCATAGCGCCCGGTACTGTGTTTTTAAACCCGCCAGATTTTCAAGGAGTCTGCCTAATTGGGTGCATCCGGTTAAGGATTTTTTGTGCTGGCGATCCTGCGTGTTAAAGGAGAAACTGTATGACGTTTAATGTTATTTTTGAAGGTGTTTTACCGGGGGTTGAACGCGAGGAGGCTAAGCAGTCTTTTGGCAAGTTGTTTGGTCTAGATGCTGAAAAGGTAGCGCTGATTTTTGCAAGCGGCAGGCGAGTGATTAAACGGAACCTGACTTATGAGTTGGCACACAAGCTGGTTGCCAAACTGGCGTCCATCGGCGTGCAGGCGAGTGTGATGGAACCTGAGACGCCATTAACGCCTGAGCCGGCAGCCTCGCCCCTGGAACACCCTCAGGTGGCAAACCCTGCACACGGGGATTTGCCACAGCCTGCGATGACGCTCTCGGAACCTCAAGTGAAGCATTTTGTGTTTTCGGGTGCTGGGTTCGAATACTTTAAAATTTGGATCGTAAATATCTTTTTGACCATCGCCACCTTGGGTATTTATTCGGCTTGGGCCAAGGTGCGTAATGAGCGCTATTTTTATGGTAATACCAGTTTGGATGGCTCTCATTTTGAGTATACCGCCAAACCGATGCAGATTTTAGTCGGGCGTATTATTGCGTTTGCTGTGTACGTGGTTTTTGCTGTTGCAAGCCAGTATGCCCCATCAGTGGCATTGGGTTTGATGCTGCTATTTTTCCTGGTGATCCCCTTTATTGTTGTGGCATCGCTGCGCTTTAATGCGCGCAACTCCTGTTATCGCAATGTCAGTTTTCAATTTCATGGCGATTATAAAGGGGCTTTCATGGCGTTTGTCGTGTGGCCGATTCTTGTTCTGCTTAGCCTGACGGCGCTATTGCCGCTCTGCTGGAAAAAGCAAATGGAATTTATCATCAATCATCACGCTTATGGCACCGAAAAATTTGAATTTAAAGCCAAAACCCACGATTTTTATATGATTTACCTGATGTTGATTGGTGTCTCCTTAGCCTTTTTCACCGCACTGTCTGCTGTGATGTTTTTGGCAGGCGGTCTGAATGTCTTCACCAATTTGGCCATGGGTGGTACAGCGGCTTTTATGTCTATGCTGTTAATCATACCCGTTTATTTGGGCTTTATTCTGTTGGTGGGGTCTTACGCGACGGTGAGTTTGGCGAATCTTCAGTATCGCAATACGCGTTTGGGCGAACACGGCTTTCAATCGGATTGGCAGTTAGTTTCTTATGCAAAAGTTTTTGGCGTGAATACTTTGCTGACCTTGCTCACCCTCGGTTTGTATATTCCGTTTGCTAAGGTTCGAATGGCCGCTTACATGGCTGAAAATACACAGTTTGTTGCAATGGGCGGCTTGGATCAATTTGTGGCGGCTGAGCATCAGCAGGTGAGTACTGTGGCAGAAGGACTTAGCGATATTTTTCAAGTTGATGTGGGTATTTAATCGGTGGCGGACGATTTTATGCTGCGTTTGCAGGGTAATTGGTTTGATGGAAAACTTTCCCAAAAGACCTCTGCGCGGATGGAGGTGACGTCCACCGACATCCGCGTGTATCGGGAAAGCGACCAGCTAGTCATCCATCAGGCCAATCTACACCAAGTGGAGGTGTCGTCGCGTATCGGCCATACCCCGCGCTATGTGCGTTGGCCAACAGGCGAGCAGTTTGAAACCACCGACAATGATGCTGTCGATCACCTGATGCGTCTGCAAAGCCCTTCCGGGGTGCGAAGCCTGGCGCACCGGCTGGAAAGCCATTTAGGCTTTGTGGTTTTAACAGTTATGTTGGTGGCGATTATCAGTTGGGCTGGGGGCAAATATGGCTTGCCGGCGGCAGCGCAGACAATGGCGTTTGCCCTGCCGCAAAGCAGCTTGGACCGTGCCGCGACAGAGACGCTGATTTTCCTCGATAAATTTGAATTTGCGCCGTCCAAATTGTCCGCCGAGGAGAGGGCCGGTTTGTTAAAACATTTTGATGCCGCTATTCAAGAAAACCGTCATTTAAACATCACAGTTGAGTTTCGAGATGGGCAGGACATCGGCGCCAACGCCTTTGCATTGCCAAACGGCACCATCATTTTTACGGATCAAATTATTGCCTTAGCGGATCATTATGACGAGTTACTGGCCGTGCTCGCACATGAAATAGGCCATGTTGAGCATCGGCACAGTTTGCGCAGTGTGATTCAGGCATCGGCCTTGAGTGTTGCCGTGACCTTATTGGTGGGCGATGCCTCGGCGATGGGAGATGTCTTGGTTAACTTGCCGATTATGATGAGTACGGCGGCCTATTCGCGTGATTTTGAGCGCGAGGCCGATGATCATTCGTTGGCGTTTTTGGATAAACACGCCATCCCTCGCCACCGCTTTATTGATCTTATGGAAAAACTCTCGGGAGATCATCAGTGCCGTGTGTTGTTCAATCTAAAGCAAGCCAATATCAGGCCGGACGATGTAAAGCAGGACAATGCAAAACCGGCGAATACAGCGACTGAGAATAAGTCGACCGCTCTGCGCGATGAGCCTGCAGCCGCTGACTATGACACCTTAACCAAAGCCGAGCGGAAACGCCTGTGCGCTGAATTAGCCGGTGAGGCGGCATCCTCGCCCTCTGCCAATGCACTCGACTCGGCGTTGGATTATTTCTCGAGCCACCCGGATACGGACGAGCGTTTAGAGAAGTTCCGGCAGTCGCCGCATCGGGTTGATGCACAGTGAAATAAAAAAACCGCCTGTTGGCGGTTTTTTTATGGAATGCTTTGGGCGATGAATTTACGCGGTTGCGCTGCGTTGGCGGACGGCTTCGAAAAGTGTAATGCCGGTTGCGACTGAGACATTTAAGCTGCTGACGCTTCCGGCCATCGGCAGATAGGCGAGGTAATCGCAGGCTTCACGCGTGAGTCGGCGCATCCCAGACCCTTCAGCCCCCATAACCACCGCAAGCGGGCCTGTGAGGTTACTGTGATAAAGGCTTTGCGTGGCCTCGCCGGCGGTGCCGAGTAACCAAATGCCGCGATTTTTAAGGGTCTCGAGACAGCGGGCCAGGTTGGTCACGGCGATAAACGGCACTGTTTCGGCGGCACCACAGGCGACTTTGCGCGCAACCTCGGTCAGGCCCACGGCCTTGTCTTTCGGGGCTATGACGGCCTGAACGCCAGCGGCATCGGCACTGCGCAAGCAGGCACCCAGATTGTGAGGGTCGGTTACGCCATCCAGAATCAGCAAAAACGGCGTTTTGCCGTCGGCGTCCAGCTGGTCGAGCAAGGCGGTGAGGTCGCTTTCGCTCGCGGCTTTGGCCATTTTGGCCAGAGCAACAACCCCTTGGTGAGACTGGCCGGTGGCGAGGTTATCTAGCGTTTTACGCGGCTTTTCGCTACAGCGGATACCGAGCTGTTTGCACTGATCGATCAGCGGTTGCAGGCGGGCATCCTGTCGGCCCTCCAGAAGGTGAATTTCGTAGATGCGTTCAGGCGAGCGGGCCAAAACCGCCTGCACCGCATGCAGGCCAAAAATCAAGTCGTGTTTCATGGTGTTAGCAACCCATTTGCTGTGTCGAGTTAGCGCTTTTTGCGGGTTTTACTGCCGCTGCTGGTTTTCGAGGGGCTCTTTTTTTTAGCCGTTTTTTTAGGGGTTTTTAAGGCGCTTTTTTTCGGGGTCTTTTGTTTGGCCAGCGGCAGTGCTGGGGTCTCGGTCGAGAGAGTTTGGGACTTGGCCGCTGGCTTGGGCGTCGATGCCTTGGCCGTTTTTGCGGGGGTTGATGGGGCTTGATCACCCTGGGGGCTGGCTTTCAGGCGGCGCCTCGGCTCGCGTCCTATCAGCTGTAAATCCACCTTGCGGTCATCCAGGTTCACGCTCATCACTTGCACGCGAACCTTGTCGCCAAGGGCAAAGCGCTGGCGGTGGCGCTCACCAATTAAATGCTGATGTGCGGCCTCGAAGTGGTAATAGTCTTCCGGCAGTGAGGAGATATGCACCAGCCCCTCGACATACAGGTCGTTAAGCTCGACAAAGAGACCAAAGCCCGTCACCGAGGCGATAACACCTTCAAAGACTTCGCCGATACGGTCTTGTAAAAACTCGCATTTCAGCCAGTTCATGACGTCGCGCGTGGCTTCGTCGGCGCGTCTTTCGGTGCGGGAACAGCTAACACCCAACTGGGTTAAGTCGCTCAGCTGGTAGGGGTAATGTTGTTTTGGGTCCTGTTGGGGGCTGTCGTCGGCGCGTTTGAGGTGGCTCGATTGCACCGGGCCGCGCAACAGACTACGCAGGGCGCGGTGAACGAGAAGATCCGGGTAGCGGCGAATGGGGGAGGTAAAGTGGGTATAGGCCTTATAAGCCAGACCAAAGTGACCAAGGTTCGTCGGCTGGTAAACGGCCTGATTCATGCTGCGTAGCAGCATCGTTTGCAAGATGTGGGCGTCTGGCCTGCCATCGAGCTGCTCGACCAGCGCTTGGTATTCCTGCGTGCCGAGGCTGCCTTTGGCGTTGGTTTTGACGACCAGGCCTTGAGCCGTCATAAAGGTGATGAGATTTTCAAGTTTTTGCGCTTTGGGTGGCTCATGCACGCGAAATAGGGCAGGCACCTCAAGTTTTTCAAAGAGGCGCGCGGCACAAACGTTCGCCGCCAGCATACATTCTTCAATGATTTTGTGGGCATCGTTGCGGTGAACAGGGACTATGCGCTCAATTTTGCGTTGGGCATCAAAAACGACGCGGGTTTCTACTGTCTCAAAGTCAATGGCGCCACGCAGTTCCCGTTGGCTGCGCAGGGCCGCATAGAGTGCGTGCAGCTCCCGTAAGTGCGGCACTAGAGGGGCATACTGGGTGCGAAGGGCGAGAGTCGCAGCGTCGGTTGCACTCGCGTCCAGCATGGCCGCGACCTGGGTGTAGGTCAGTCGCGCTTGGCTGTGCATCACGGCTTCGTAAAATTGAAAACCGCTCAGTTTGCCAGTGTCGCTCACGGTGATTTCACAGACCATGCACAGGCGGTCGACCTGCGGGTTCAGCGAGCAAAGTCCATTGGATAAGGCGTGGGGCAGCATAGGGATAACACTGCTCGGAAAATAAACCGAGTTGCCGCGCAAAATGGCTTCGTGATCAAGCGGGCTTTCTGGGGTCACATAGTGGGCTACATCGGCAATAGCCACATAAAGCCGCCAGCCACCGGTTTTTTTGCGAGTGCAAAAAACGGCGTCGTCAAAGTCGCGGGCATCTTCACCGTCGATCGTCACCAAAGGCAGCTCGCGCAGGTCTATGCGGCCCTGTTTATCGGCGTCCTCCACCGTCAAGGGCAGGGCGCGGGCTAAGGTTTCCACCGCGTCGGGCCAGCGATGGGGAATTTGATGCGAGCGCAGGGCGACGTCAATCTCCATGCCGGGCGCCAGGTGATCGCCGAGAACTTCTACCACCTTGGCGAACGCGACCCCCTCGCGATCTGGTGGCTGTGTGATGGCCGCAAGTACCCATTGGCCATCCGATGCGCCCGCTAAACAGGTGGGGTCGAGCAAAATCGACGGCACAATGCGGGGGTTGTCGGGTTTCAAACGCGGGCTCGTACCCGCTATCAAACGACCTACTAATTGCTCGGTATTGCGCGCTAAGACTTCCACAATGGCGCCCTCACGACGCCCACGCTCGTCTATACCGGCTACGCGCACTAGCACCTCGTCGCCTTCGAATACTTTGCGCATTTGCCGATGGGCAAGAAATAAATCATCGCCTTGTTCGACCGCAGCAAAACCAAAGCCGTCGCGATGGCCAATAACCCGGCCACGCAACAGATCCATTTTGTCGATGGGCCCATAGGCGCCTTTGCGGTTGCGTAGGAGTTGGCCGTCTCGCTCCATGGCGCGCAGGCGGCGCCTGAGCGCTTCCTCTGGTTCCTCGCCGCTGATGCCAAGTCGCTCAGCCAGTTGGTCGCGGTACAAGGGCGTACCCGCTTCACTTAACACTTGTAGAATCAATTCCCGGCTGGCGATGGGGTTAGTGTATTTTTCGGCCTCGCGGCTGGCTTCGGGGTCATCTATTCGGATGTCGGTCAAGAGAGTTACCTGTTGTGAAAGGCTGGGGGCTAAATGGCTGGGAATACCGCAAAAACGCGGGAATTTTGACAGTATACCCGTTACGCCGGTATTACCCCAGTTATGGCGGTAGAATGGTGTTTTCGAATGTTGACAAAGCCAAGTCGCCTCCCTATAGTGCGCGCCACTTGCCTAGGTGGTGAAATTGGTAGACACGCTAGTTTCAGGTACTAGTGGCTTCGGCTGTAGGAGTTCGAGTCTCCTCCTAGGCACCAACACAAAAAACCCGCTCCGTTGTGAGCGGGTTTTTTTTGCCTGATTCAGGCAGCGCTTAAGCGTGTTTTGGGTTTGTCGCCCGCTAGACCGTCGTCAGCCTTTGTCTTGGCGTTGCTCAATGGCCTGTACCATCTTGGCGACTGCTTCCTCAATATGTTCGACGGGCAAGTCGAGTACCTGATCGTCATCGTTCAAAAAGCCCCAGCGACTGGATGCGACCCACGAATCGGGATTTTTCGGTTGAATGGCGCTGAATGGGCTAAATCCCTGACTTTCTAAAACCACTAAGGGTTTATTCAGTGCTGCGCCTATGTGCAGGGGTGAGGAATCAATCGTAATTAAACCGTCACAGGCGGCGATCACGTCGACCATTTCATCCAAGCGGGTTTTACCGCACAGATTCACGCATTCCACACCGGGGAGCCCTGCCATTAAATCCGCTGCGGCCGCCGACTCAAATTCAGCACCGATGATGACAAACCGCAGGCTGTAGCGCTGATGCAGGCGTTTCAGCAGCTCCAGGGTCGGGGCCATAGGGTAATAGCGCGGGGCTTTCAGTTCACAGCCGAAATAGAGTGCCAGGGTGATTTGTTGGGTGCTCTGGGGCAAGCGGTAGGGATAGGTTTTTAATACCGGCGGCAGCAATCTGCGCTCTTGGTTAGCACAGGCTAAATTGGTGACATACGCATAGCGGTTAATGTAATGGCGATTGGGATTGCGTTTAAGTGAATGTGTTAACAAAAAGGAGCGCCCCTCGCTCTGGTAGCCAACCCGCCGAGGCACGCCTGCTAAAAAGGCTATGCAGGCATCGGCAAAGGTATTGGTTAATAAAATCGCCAGGTCGAACTTTTCCGCTTTAATGCGACGAATTAAATCGAGAGTGCCAGCCACTTTATTACCCTGGCGTAAATCCGCTAAATACCGAAAGCCCCCTAAGCGCTCGCACATAGGTTCAAGTAGCGGTCTTGCCACTAAATAAATAGCGGCTTCGGGGTGATGTTTGACCAGTATCTGTAATGCGCTGCTGGTGTTGACCATATCGCCAATAAAACGCGGCACAAAAACAACAATTTTTTGTAAGGGTTTCAGCATATTGCTATCCAGTCATGCGGAGCCTTACTCGGCCGACTGCCAAGCCCCAAGTGCGGCTAGGGCTTGGCTTAGCTGGGGCTTGGCTGGGGTTTGTGTCTGGCTGGGGTTTGTGTCTGGCTGGGGTTGCGGGCCTGTTTACCGCAGGCTGCAATCCAGTTCTTGGGGTTGGTCTGCACCTTGGCCAGTGCCTTGAAAGCCTAACTGAATGCGCTCGCCAGGCCTGATGGTGCGGTTCCAATCGTGGGGGCTTAGGCGGTGTTCGCGACCATCAAACCGCACGCGGCTCACAAAGGCATTGGTGATTTCAGTGCCGCTTGGTAAGGTCAAGGCCACTTGCCAGTCGCGCAGTTCGCTTCCGCTGGCGTTCGTCAGCTCAATTTCCGCTTGCCAGCCGGAGCCCCAATCGTTGATGAGCCGGTAGCTGCAGTTGAGTTCACCATTGCCTTGAGGGGGGGTTGCGGTTTCGTCTGCCTCTCGCCAGGTTGAGGGCGCTTCAGGTTTGGCCCTGGGCGCTGAGTCTTGTGGGTAGTTTGGCGCATCTGCTGCAAACTGGTCATAGGGCATGTTAGGTGGCGGAGCTTGATCGGTTGTTTGATTCCACGCGTAGAGCCCTGCGCCCAGTAAGCCTGCAATCCCGAGTGTTATCAGCGCCGATAAGAGCCAAACCGGCAAGGACTTTCCGCTTGGCGCAGCCCGGGTTTGTGCCGGAGCTAGGCGGGGATTGAGCTGGGTTTGGATCTGAGTTTTGGCCTCGCTCTCGTCTTGTAGCGACTGCACCAAGGCGGCGAGATTGCCGATGGAGACACGCCCCACCGCTTCGGCAAATTCGCCTGCCGTCTGGTAGCGGTCATCTGCTTGTTTGGCAAGGGCTTTATCCAGCACCGGCTGGAAACAATCAAACAGCCGTGGTAGACGGGGTATCGGGTCGGTGAAATGTTTTAGGCCGATGGCCACTTCCGACTCGCCATCGTAGGGGACATGCCCGGTCAGTAAAAAATAGAGCACCACACCGAGGCTATAGATATCCGCGCGGCTATCGAGCGGTTTACCCAGGGCTTGTTCCGGGCTCATGTAATGCGGTGTGCCGAGCGTCATGCCCGTCTGCGTCAGCTCAGCGCGACTTTGTCTGGCTTTGGCGACGCCAAAATCGGTGAGGTAGGCGCGCTCGGTTTGGCGGTCGACCAGAATATTCTGGGGCTTGATGTCGCGGTGAATCACACCTTGTTCGTGGGCATAATGCAGGGCATTGGCAATGTCTTGGATGATTTTGAGCCGCGCGACCAATGTCAGCTTGGGTTGCAGGCTTTTGAGGTCCTGACCCTCGACAAACGCCATGACCAGGTACAAGGTGCTGCCATGGTGGGTGCTGTTGATGACGCCATAGTCGTAAATCGTGACGATATTGGGATGGTTCAAATGGCTGGCAATCTTGGCTTCTTGCGCAAAGCGTTCGGCAAACGATTGATCCCGATTGAGGTGCTCGGCCATGATCTTGATGGCGACTTGGCGACCCAAGGATTTTTGCTCAGCGAGATAGACGGTGGCCATGCCGCCACTGTCGATGGGTTTGATGATGGTATAACCCGGAATTTCAAATGCACTCATGGCGCACCCCTTACTAAAACGGCGTGACACTATACCAAAAGCCTGCTCAGGCAGCCGCCTCTTGGCAGGCGGGACGACAAGAGTATGATGCGCGTCGGTATTTGATTGAGGAATTCACAATGACCGAGTTGGAAAAGCCTGTAGAGCCTGCAGCGTCTTCTGGCGTGCCAGGCGCTAACCCCTTGTCGCAAATAAGCCCCTTGTCGCAAATAGTCGATGAGCATGAAGAAGACGTGGTGGAAAATGGCAAAAGCACCCGTCACCGGGGAGTGTATTTGCTACCCAATTTATTTACCACGGCGGCCTTGTTCGCCGGTTTTTTTGCCATTGTTTCGGGCATGAAAGGCCAGTTTGAGCAGGCCGCCATGGCGATTTTTGTAGCGCAACTGTTGGATGGGTTTGACGGGCGCGTAGCCCGCATGACCAATACCACGAGTGCCTTTGGTGTTCAGTACGATAGCCTGTCAGACATGATTTCGTTTGGCCTGGCGCCGGCTCTTGTGATGTTCAGCTGGGGCCTTGGCAGCCTGGGTAAGCTTGGTTGGGCGGCGGCGTTTATTTTCTGTGCCTGTGCGGCCTTGCGGCTTGCCCGTTTTAATACCCAGGTTGAAGTGGTCGATAAACGCTTTTTTGTCGGTCTCGCCAGCCCGCCGGCGGCCGCGATTTTGGCGGCTACCGTCTGGACTTGGCATGACAGCCAGCCAACGCAGGGTGTCGCTATGCTGTTGGCACTCTTGACGGCGGCTATAGGCCTATTGATGGTGTCGAATATTCGGTATACCTCCTTTAAAGGTTTGGATTTGCGGGGGCGGGTGCCTTTTGTCATTTTATGTGCTGCGGTCTTGGTGTTTGCCTTGTGGCTGATTGAGCCGGCTAAAACCTTGCTGCTGATGGCGGTGACCTACAGCCTCTCGGGCCCGGTTAGTTGGGGTTTGGCCCGCTTTCGGGCGGCACCGGGGGCTGCATCAGTGGTGGACCCTACGGGTGTTGCAGCCGAGAAGGCGCCAGAGTCAGACCGCTAAAGCCCTCTTTTTTAACGAGGGTGTGAGGCGATGGTCTATGCCCGGGCGTTGTGGCGCCCGGGTCAAGCTTCTACAATTGCCGCCTTTTCAGGCAGTGAGGCGAGGGCAGCATGGTGGAATTTGTTCAGGGGCAGCGATGGGTCGTTGATTCCGAGCCTGAATTGGGGTTGGGTTTGGTCATGGGCGCCGAAGCGCGGTCAGTGACCTTGTTTTTCCCGCTCGGCAATTGCGAACGCCGCTATGCCATAGCCCAGGCACCCTTGACGCGGATTGTCTTCAGTGTTGAAGACTCGATCAATCTGCAAGATGGCAGCCGTCACCGTGTCACGGTGGTTCGCGAGCACCGGGGGTTAATGCTCTACGAATTGGCCGATGGTCGCCAGGTGCCCGAGACCCAGCTGGGCGCCGAAATTCAGCTCAATCAGCCCTTTGTGCGGCTAATGACAGGGCAGCTCGACAGGCCCAATTGGTTTTATTTTCGCCGCCAACTCGATGCGGCCATGACGCGCGTCTGGGCCTCGCGCCTGAACGGTTTGTTGGGCGTGCGCGCCAATTTGATTGCGCACCAACTCTATGTGGCGCACACCGCCTGCCACCGTGAGCAGGTGCGTGTGTTGCTGGCCGACGAAGTGGGTTTGGGCAAAACCCTTGAAGCGGGCATGATTTTAAACCGCTTGCTGAAGCTTGAGCGGGCCTCGCGGGCTCTGATAGTGGTGCCGGATGCACTCCAAGTGCAGTGGTTGGTCGAGCTGATTCGCCGCTTCAGTTTGATGCCCAGCATCTATGATGGCGATCCCGACTACGACTTTGATACCAGCCAAATTCATATTTTGCGCCAATCGGCCTTGGTGCATGAAGCCGAAGCCTGTTTAACAGGCGAATTTGACGTGGTGATTGTCGATGAGGCTCACCACATTCTGCCGGGTACGGCAGCTTTTGAGGTGCTTTCGGCCCTCTCGCGCGTCTGCTTGCATTTGGTGTTAGTGACGGCAACGCCGGAGCAGTTGGGTTTTGAAAGTCATTTTGCCCGGTTGAAGTTGCTCGATAGCGATAAATACACCAGCCTTGAAGCCTTTGCCAAGGAAGAGGCCGGTTATGCCAGGCTAAATGAGTGGATTCGGGATTTACCCGAATATCGCTCCACGCTCATACGCGAATTCGGTTTGGATGCCGATTTGAGCGATGCCGCTTTGATTAATCAGGTGCTCGATTGCCACGGCGTGGGCCGGGTGATGTTTCGCAATGTGCGCGCATCCGTGAAAGGCTTCCCGGCGCGCATAGCGCAGGTCGAGTGGGTCGCCGAGGCGGGTTTCCATCACCGTATCGAATGGCTGGCCCATTTTCTCAAGGCCAATCCCAAAGAAAAAGTCCTGTGTATCGTGCACGAAAAAGCGCGCGCCGTGGATGCGGAAAATTATTTGTGGCAAAAACACGGGATCGATGCCGCGCTCTTTCATGAAGACATGGACTTAATCGAGCGCGACCGCGCTGCGGCCTATTTTGCCGATGCTGAGCGCGGTAGTCAGGTGCTGCTTTGCTCGGAAATTGGCAGTGAGGGTCGCAACTTTCAGTTCAGTCACCATTTAGTGTGTTTGGACCTGCCGGATCACCCCGACATGCTTGAGCAGCGCATCGGCCGGCTTGATCGCATCGGTCAAACGGGCGATGTCAATATTCATGTCGTTTTTGCCGAGGGCGAAGAAGATGCCCTGCGTTGGCAGTGGTATCACGAGGTGCTCAATTGTGTGGCCCGCCAAAATCCGGCAGCCGGTGCCATTCATGATCGTTATTGGGTGGGCGATGCCGAGTCGTTCGCGGCACTCTTGCCCAAGTCGCAGGACGCTCGCCTCGCCTGTGAAGCGCTGGAGGCCACACTGAAAGCCGGGCGCGATGCCCTGCTCGAAATGAACAGTTGTCGCCAACCGGCTGCCAGTGAGCTGGTGGCGGCGGTGGCGGCCTTTGAAGCCGAGACGCCGGCTTCTTTAATTGATATGGCGAGCCAGCTGCTCAATTTCCATTTTGAGGATTTAGGCACCGGATTTTATTCGTTGATCCCCTCTGACAGCATGTTAATCAGCATGTTGCCCGGTATTCCCGCCGAGGGCGCTGAGCTGACGTTTCGGCGTGACCTTGCGTGTTCGCGTGAAGATGTCTTGTTTATGACCTGGGATTCGCCGCTGGTACTCGGGTTGTGGGAATTGTTGCACAGCAGTGAATTGGGCTCGGCCGCTGTGGCGCTCTTGCCCAGTAAGCAGTTGCCCGCCGGGCGTTGTTTGTTAGAGGCCTGCTTTGATGTGGTGGTCCAGTCTGAATTTGCGCCTGAGTGCTGGCCCTTTTTTGATAGCTTGTCGGTGCGATCGCTAGCGCTCGATGTGGGTGATAAGGATTTGGCCGCCCTGCTAGGCGAGGCGGCATTGCATCAGTCCTTGGTCGCGGTGGATAAAAAAATCGCCCGTAAATTAATTGCCGCCAAAAAAGACGATTTGCCCAAGTGGTATGCCAAAGCGGAAGAGTTTGCCGCAACGCAAAAAGCTGAGCTGCTACACCATGCTGAAATCCGCATGAACCATTTTATCGAGCAGGAAATTCAGCGCTTGGTGCAGTTATCTAAAAAGAACCCAGCCTTTAATCACAATGAGCTGGCGTATTTGCAAGAAAAACAAGCCCTATTGCAGCAGGCCTTGCAACGACAAACCCATTTGCAGCTGTCGGCCTTGCGCCTGATTGTCACAACGGAGGTCCCCGGTTAAACCGGGCTTTCTCCTTGCCAGGATGCAAAAGGGTAACCTTTTTGTTAAAACACGCGTGTTATCATTACCGCCCCTTCTAGGGGTAGATTCCGCCCGTTTTGGGCTTCTCGTCGCCGCACAGCAGGTACCGCTATGGCCATTCGTTTGATTGTTACCCTATTGGGGTTGTTGTTACTGATTGCTGCACTTGCCAGCGTCAAGATTTTGCAATTTAAAGCTATGGGAGAGGCTGGTGCCAGCATGATGCCGCCGCCGGAGGTGGTCGCGAGCGGCAAGGTTGAGCGCGTGAGCTGGGAGCAGCTACGCCACTCGGTCGGCACCTTGGAGGCGGTTCGTGGTGTGACGGTGACCGCCGATTTGCCCGGTCGCGTTGATGGCATCGTATTTAATTCGGGCGCCGAGGTGAAAAAGGGCGATCTGCTCATTCAGCAAAATACCGATGCTGAACAAGCCCAACTGCGTGCAGCCGAGGCCAGTTTGGCGCTCGCCAAAGCGGATTTAGCCCGCACCAAAGAGCTCTTGGCGAAAAAAGTCGTATCGCAATCGCAATTTGATGCAGCCGACGCCCAGTTCAAGGCCGCTGCCGCTCAGGTGGAAAATAGTCGCGTGGCGATCGATAAAAAAACGGTGCGCGCGCCCTTTGATGGCCGTCTCGGGATTCGCCAGGTGAATTTGGGGCAGGATTTACAGCAGGGCGCACCGATTGTGACACTGCAAACCACCAATCCCATGTTAGTGAATTTCAGCTTGCCGCAGCGCGATTTACCCGTGCTCGCGATGGGGTTAAAGGTGCGGGTCACCACCGACGCCGTGCCCGGTGAGACGTTTATCGGCAGCGTGACTGCACTCAACCCAGAAGTGAATAGTCGTTCGCGCAATGTGCTGGTGCAAGCGACGCTCGATAATCCGAACAATAAATTATTGCCAGGGACTTTTGCCTCGATCGAGATAGTATTGCCTGAGTCGCGTTCGATTTTAGTTGTGCCGATTACCGCCATCAGCTACGCAACCTACGGCGACTCGATTTTTGTGCTGGAGCCCAAAAACGAAAATGGCACCGAATCCTGGGTGGCGAAACAGCAGTTTGTTCAGCTGGGTGAAGCCCGTGGCGATATGGTTGAACTGCTCAAAGGTGCGCAAGAGGGCGCCGACATTGCGGTGTCCGGATTGTTCAAGATTCAAAATGGCGCCAGTGTGTCGGTCAACAACAGCGTCAAGCCAGTCTTTGAAACGACCCCTAATCCCGTTGACCGCTAAGGGGGTCTGCCATGAAATTTACGGATATTTTTGTTAAAAAACCGGTTCTGGCCATTGTGATCAATCTCGTGATTATCATTGCGGGACTTCAAGCGATTAACTCCTTGAGTATTCGCCAATACCCCCGCAACGATAATGCAGTGGTCACATTGAATACCGCCTACATCGGCGCGAGTGCCGAATTGGTGCGTGGCTTTATTACCACGCCACTTGAGCGGGCGGTATCCGGTGCTGATGGTATTGACTATGTGCAATCGGAGAGCAAGCAAGGACTCTCAACCATTCGTGTGCGCTTGAAATTAAATTACGATCCGATTAAAGCTCTGTCGGAAATTACCAGCAAGGTTAATCAGGTGCGCGGTGAATTGCCGCCCGAGGCGGAAGTGCCTGTCATCAATGTGGAGTCTGCCGACAGTACGGTGGCGGCCGCTTATTTGAGTTTTTCATCGGATATTCTGCGCGACAACCAGATTACCGATTTCATTACCCGCGTGGTGCAGCCAAGGCTTGCGGCTGTCTCGGGCGTGCAGCGTGCCGAGATTTTAGGGGGCCGTAATTACGCTATGCGCATTTGGTTAAAGCCTGATGCCATGGCGTCGTTTGGCATAGCGCCAAGCGAAGTGCATCAAGCACTTGCTGCCAACAATTATTTGGCGGCCTTAGGCTCAACGAAGGGCAATCTGGTGCAGGTGAATTTATCGGCCAATACGGATTTGCAAACGGTCGATGAATTTAAAAAGCTGGTCTTGCGCAATCAAGATGGCGCGATTGTGCGCATCGAAGATATCGCTGATGTGGAGTTGGGGTCCGATTTTTATGATCTGGAAGTGGCCTACTCCGGCCAAACAGCTATTTTTATGGGCATTTGGCCCTTACCGAATGCGAATTGGTTGGACGTGATTGCCGATGTGCGGGACGAAATGGAGGCCCTGCAAAAAAACCTGCCCAAAGGTCTAGAAGCTCGCGTTGCCTATGATTCCACGCGCTATATCGAAAGCTCCATCACCGAAGTGGTCAAAACCCTTGTCGAAACACTCGCCATTGTGGTGCTGGTGATTTTCCTGTTTTTAGGCTCGTTGCGATCGGTGTTGATTCCAGTTATTGCGATACCCGTCTCCTTGATTGGCGCCATATTTTTAATGCAATTGTTTGGTTTTAGCGTCAATTTATTAACCTTGCTGGCGATTGTATTATCTGTCGGCCTCGTGGTGGATGACGCCATTGTGGTGGTTGAAAACGTCGAGCGCCATATTCGTGAAGGCAAGAGCAAAATCGATGCGGCCTTGTTGGGCGCCCGCGAACTCATTGGGCCTGTGATTGCGATGACAGCCACCTTGGTTGCGGTCTATTTGCCTATCGGCTTGCAAGGCGGTTTAACCGGCACCTTATTTAAGGAGTTTGCCTTTACCTTGGCGGGCGCTGTTACCATTTCTGGCGTGGTTGCCTTAACCCTGTCGCCTGTGATGTCGGCAAAATTTTTACGTAAAGAAGACAGCGAAAGCGGTTTTGCAGCCAAAGTGCATCGCGTCTTTGAGCGTACCCGCGTGCGTTACAACGGCCTCTTGACCAAAACGCTGAATGCCCGGCCCGCTGTGTATATGGTGTGGATTGTCATCAGCTTATTGTGTTTTCCAATGTTTATATTATCGGCTAAAGAACTTGCGCCAACGGAAGATCAGGGCGTTATTTTTGGTATTGTGGAGGCTTCGCCCAATTCCACAATTGACCAAGCCAGTTTATATGCCAAAGAAGCCAACCGTGTTTTTCGTAGCTTCCCTGAGACGGATTTTACCTTTCAAATTACATTTCCCTCAGGCGGCTTCAGCGGCATGGTGTTAAAACCTTGGAATGAGCGCGACCGCAGTGTGTTTGATATTTTGCCCGAAGCGCAGATGCAGCTGCATCAAAACCCAGGCTTTCGCGTCTTCCCCATTCCGCCACCGGCGTTACCGGGCGGGGGCGATTTTCCGGTGGAATTTGTGATTGCCGCCACCGCAGAGCCCGAAGAAATTTTAAAAATCGCGCAAGCTTTACAGCAAAAAGCGATTGAGAGCGGTATTTTTGCCTTCCCTCCCATTATTGACACCAAGATTGACCAGCCTCAAACCGAAGTCATTTTAGACCGGGATAAGGTAGCTGACTTGGGTATTAATATGGCGCAGGTCGGGCGAGATGTGTCTGTGATGATGGGCGGTAATTACGTGAACCGTTTTAACATTGAGGGGCGCAGTTATAAAGTCATTCCCCAAATTAAACGGGTAGAGCGCTTAACGCCTGATCAAATGCAAGATATTTATGTCTCGGGCCCGGACGGAAAGCTAGTGCCTTTGAGTACGGTTGCGACTTTCAAAAATGAAACAGTGCCCCGCTCCTTGAACCGCTTCCAGCAGTTAAATGCCGTTAAACTGAGCGGTGTTGCCATGAAGCCTCTCGATGAAGCGTTAAAATTTTTAGAGACTGAAGCTGAAAAAATCATGCCGGCGGATTACCGTATTGATTACACCGGTGAGTCGCGGCAATTGCGACTGGAAGGCAACAAATTTCTGCCGGCGATGCTGCTGTCGATTTTGTTGATCTTTTTGGTTTTGGCGGCTCAATTTAATAGCTTCCGCGACCCGCTGGTGATTTTGGCAGGCTCAGTACCGCTAGCCTTTTTCGGAGCCCTGGTGTTCACCTTCTGGAAAATGATGAACCCCATGATGCCGTTTTTCACCGATAGTTTTACCACCACGTTAAATATTTACTCGCAGGTTGGTTTGGTCACCCTGATTGGTTTGGTGGCTAAAAACGGTATTTTGGTGGTGGAGTTTGCGAATAAATTGCAAGAGCAAGGTTATGCCAAACTGCTTGCCATTAAAGAAAGTGCCAGCACCCGTTTGCGGCCGATTTTAATGACGACTATCGCTACGGTTGCCGGGCATTTTCCGTTGGTGCTGGTTGAGGGCCCAGGGGCTGAAGCGCGCAATTCGATTGGCCTCGTTTTGGTCGGGGGTATGGCGATTGGCACCTTGTTTACCCTGTTTGTGATTCCGTCGCTCTATATGCTGATTGCCAAGGATTTGCGGGGCCACAAAACGGCCTTTGAGCACGAAGGTGAAGTGCCCGCCTTGGCATAAGGTGTGTATTTCTTGGTTATAAACGGCTTAGCTATGAAAGGCTTGGTTATGAATGGCTTGGCTATGAAATGCTGTGCCATGAAGGCCATGAAATCAGCCGATCCTATCGAGTGAGTTGCCGCGCTGAACAAGGCGCCGTCCGCTTTTAGCGGGCGGCGCCTTGTTGTTTGACGCTACCGCAACCCGACTTTATTACAGATTTCAGTTTTGGATTTATTATGAGCACAGCAATCCGTCAGAAGCTCCAGAGCAGCCGCAAGGAACTATTGGACATTGGGCTTCGTAACAACATGCTCAACTTCCGTAAAACAGTCAAAACCCTGCTGATTGTCGATGAGCTGTCAGAGGATGTTTTTAGTATTTTATACCGCCAAGAAAAGGCCATGTCATTTGCGCCTATGGCGCGTAAAAAGCTTGAGGCACTGACTCAGGCAGCACAGGATGAGAACGCCCATTCAGACTCGTCCCGTGATGCGGAACTCTTACTGGCGCTCGATACAGTCGACTGGTCGCGTGTGGCTGACGACACCGAGCAGGATGAAACAGGCCGGCTTCGACGGCATCTTGATAACCGTTTGCAAACAGCGCTGGA
>JACCDR012143175.1_pt1 | contig 47164 bp, 59 predicted proteins | sample 7446431 | NCBI WGS metagenome assembly JACCDR01 (sample SAMN15323443, study PRJNA562643) | freshwater metagenome | isolation source: river surface water | place: USA:Blue River Watershed | collected 2017-08-17 | reverse complement strand
CTGTCCCGTGCCTGCAATTGCAGCGCCCGAATCGGCACCGTATGTGACGGCCCCCTACCAAGACCGCCAAAGGCACCATTTCCTAGGGCATTGCAGCCCCTAGGATGCAAGGCCCCTACTTTGTTGTGTTTGTATGTTCCTTTCCGAATGAAGCGATAAGCCGCCAACGGAGTTGGCCCTTGTCGTTGCGTTGCGAGCGATAGCGGACACCGAAGATTCAGTCGGCCTTTTTCAGGCCGACCGATGCGAAGCGAGTCGAAGGGGCGCCCGGCCATCGCCCTACTAAAAATCAATCAACTCATTTTGAAAATCATCTTAAACAGAAGTAGCCAGCATAAATCCACCACTATCCTTGAACATGTGTCTGTATTTACCCCATATCAAACAATCAAGCGCCTCCCCTCCATGGGTAGCGTGCTCTGGGGCAATAGACTTCTTGATCTCCGAGGACTTATCCTTTCCAAAGTCTCCTTTCTTATCCTTCCGGGTTATCGTTGCCTTCAATGAAATCATCAGATCGATATTGTTACCTAGGTTAATTCGAAATGGCAATAGGTTGGGATCACCTGCAAGAACCGACTCCCATAAGTAATACCTAGATCTGTGGCCCGATGACTGGCCTATATAGTTGGTCACTACATTCCATCCCCGATCGGTAAGGTTATTGATCCATTCGGTTGCAAAGGAAATCTCATCCTTGGCATTCTCCCCAATGGCTGTATGGTCATAGTAAAATACCACCGTATTGTTATGCGCCTTCTTGTGCTTGTAGTACCGATCAAACCTAGCCACGAGATCTTTGATCTTTTTAGGCTTCAATACATACATGGAGTTGATAATATCGAATGAATCCTCCTTCTCCTGCCCAATCGTGACCCAGTTGATTGCGCTGTTGTAGTCGCAGGATATCTCGAGCGGCGTATCCATCACCAAGTCACCATCCCAGCGGCAGTCCTTCTCATGGTAGGCATTGTCCAGTCCATCGATGAAGTCGATATTCGGCGCATAGTAGCCATGCTTGGAATCTGAAAGCAAATGGTAAAAAGCATTCTCGGCCTTGTCTGGCTTCTTGTTGAGCACGGAAAGCGAAAACTCAAACGCCGTCAAGGTCTTCTTCAAGTTCTCAAGCCGGCTGATCCCCAGCGCATGCACGTTGTCAAAGGTGCTGGCGCGGCTGACGTAATTCAATCCCTTCCGGAGCTCGTTGATATCGTCCAAGTACCGATCAATTTCGCGCTCGATCTCTCCCCTACGCCGCTTATTCTTGCAGCTCTCCAACTCCTGATAAAGCTGGGATATCTCATGTTGCACGGCAAGGATCACCATGGCCGTTTCCTCGTCGGATTCTTTCTCCAACTCATACACCCACTCGCCCGGCATCTCTGGGCGCGGCTGATCAGTGGTCAACAGGATCGATTCGCAGCAGGAAAGATGGCCAAACATATGTGCTTGCCCTCTCACGGTCAGCAACACTTCCTTGAATTTTTCCCTCGGGAAAAACTTCACCTCGTCTGCATAGAGGTAAGCAAGTGAAGCACCGTTGGCGATATGCACCCGGTCGATGGATATCAGCAATTGCGCGGATCCGTTCCACCACTTGATCAGATGTTGATTGGTGTCGGGCTGTCGGTAGGCATTGGGGATATTCAGCTCTGCGGGTGGCTCTTTCCTTACCCAATAGTGGACGTTTTCCTTGTAGCCCAGCCTTGACCAACCTTCCTTCAGGGCTGGAATGATCATGTTCAGCAGCTTGTCATAGGTTATGCTGACGATACCGCCCAAGGATCCAGGCATATCAATCGCATTGCGTGCGACAAATTCCGCACCCGTCACCTCCGTCTTTCCGGTACCGCGGCCCCAGATGCAAGTACCAATCTGCGGACGGATCAGGGAGAAGGCAAGTTGGGGTCCGTTATAGTGGATCTTCCTCATCTGGCTCCGGGGCTGGGTTCAATACAATTGCATCCTCGATCTCGTCCTTTCGCTTGGCTTCCTTCAGCCGCTCCAACTTTTCCTTCCAGTTCGCTGGCAGCTTGGTCTTCAATTCCTCAGGGAAAAAGCCCACCACAAAAGGCGGCACCTGCAAACGCTTGTACAGGTCGGATTCATTGGTGCCCATGAATTCATGAATGGCAGCCTTGTACTCCTTCAGTAGGTTGGCATAGCTACGAAAGTCCCCACTGCCTTTGGCCAAGTTCAATCCTTCCACAAGCATTTGGATGTAGGTATCGATATGGTATTGCCGGTTAAAGTGGGTGACATCGCCAAAGGCTTCCTGTGTCTCGATGTACATCACCCGCGCAGCGGAGAAGGAAATATCCCAAAGCTCCTGCATGAGCGGAATCACCTTTTTGGCTCCGCCATACTTGCTGATCAGCTCACTTGTCTTTTTCATGCGCTGGAGCTTTTGCTCCAAGGCTGGACTCAACTTGGTGTTGGGCAACTTTCCTTGCAGGTGCAGGATGATCTTCTCCACATCCGTGCGCAGGTTGAGTTCCTTTTCCTTTTTTTCAGGCCAACGGTCCTGCAGGACATTGTTGTTTTCGGTATTTGCTGCCATCAGTAGTCCTTTCGTTTGTCTGCCTCGATCATCTTGACCGCAAGGGTCTGCGCTGGCGCGGATCCGGATTGCGCCAATTCAAAAATGCTTAGCCTGGTGGCCGCTTCCGACTTCAGCTTGCCCCTGCGGATGGCGGCGGCAATCTGCGGTGTACACTCAGGCACTTCCATGATCTCAAGGATCTCTTCGACGGAGAAAAAGCATCCAGCCCATTTCTCCACTTCCATCAGCTGCTCCTCACTTAGCACGGAATACCTCCTTTCCATCGATCACATCATCGATCCATTGCTGGTGAAAATCCGCCGAGGCCTTATCCGTGAAGATCACTCCTGCCTCGATTCGTGGGTTTTTCGAAAAATTAGCCGTACTCACCACCGTCACATCCCAATCCGCTGCTCGCACCACCAATACCTTCGCATGGCATTTGGTGAGCTTGATTCGCGTGACCAGGTTGCTTGCAAGCTGGAATGCCTCAGGCTTCCGCTTCTCGATGCGGTAATCGAAGATTGCATTGAGCTCGGTGATCAAGCCATCCTGCACCATCATCAGCAGCGCACGCATCGGATCCTCGGTGATGGTCCAAGTAGTCATCCATACCTTGGATGGCCCGACCTTTTGCAGGATGTAGAGCAATAGCTGGTGCATGGACCACCGGCCCCCTGTGCTGAACTGGATGCTTTCTTCTTTTCCCAAGTGGCCAATCGTCTGCTGCAATTCGAGTAGAGACTTACCCAGCAGGTGGCTGCACCTTCCGGAAGGATTCCGCAAGGAAGCCGAACCAAGTATTTCTTTGGCCAAGGGTCGCTTTACACTATCGAAACTGAATAGACTCATGACCGCAGCCTCCTTTCCAAATCGGCAATCTCCACTTCCCAGCCTGGGATTTTATCAGCATTCAGCATTCCTTTCTTGGCCTTGGAAATGTAAGTGCGCAGCGTGCGGATCCTTGTCGCCAGCTGCTCGACCGTGAGCTGATCAGCGCCCTTGTCGGCAAAGTCCGGCATCTTGCCGTGGGCTTTGATATAATCCTTCTTCCACCACATGTCCTCGACCTCGTCCATCAAATCCAAAATCTTAAAGGCCATTCCTTTCCGCGTCGCCTGATCGGGTACGTGGTTGATCTGCTCAAACAGGTGGTTGGCACGGCGATATAGGGACTTCCATTCCTCGTCCAGCAGCAACTCTTCCTTGCTGTCCGCGGCACGCTCAACCAATTTCACCTTGGGTTTGCTGGCCAGCTGCTCTTTTAGGCTTTCTATCTCCTCCATCAACTCATCCCGCGTCTGCTCCACATCCTCCCGCAACTTTGCAAGCTGCTTTTGTTTGATCGTATCAAGTTTTGGTTTGGGTGTTGGCTTTGCGACGGCAGGCGCTGGCTCGGTTGGTAAGCCTGCCAATATCTCATGAAGTTCCTTTTTCAGCTTCAGGACATTGAAGCGATCGGGGCCTTTCTTGAGCATGTTTTTGATGAAAAACTTCCCCTCGACATGCGTCAGGTACCATTTCAGCGCCTTATCATAGTCGAAGGAGTCAATCATTGATTGCAATTCTTTTCGCATGTACCGAAGGTAAGCCGATGCAATTGCAGGAAAATGGACAAAAAAAGGGACCTAAGCCCCTTTCGTCATTTTGTCGAACGCAATCTGTTTGTACACTTCCATGAGTTTCATCGTCGATTGCATCGCCAATTCAGCCTTGGCAATAATCTTCATGGTCGCGACAGTGTTGTCAAACTTATCGATGCTCTGGGCATACATCCGTGTGTAATAGCTAACCAATTTGACAAACTCGCCGATCCGGATAAAGGGGACAACGGATCCAACCAAGGAATGCTGAAAGGTCTTGTTTTGCCAGAGGCCGTACAGGAGCCAGTACATGCGGTCACGGTCTTGTTCGGATTGGAAGGTCAGCACAAAGCAGTTGATCATCTCGGTCCAAGCAGGCTTGCCAGCATTGAAGCCTTTGTTGAGTACAAACAGATGCGGCTTTCGATACAAAGTCCCAGGTTGATGGGTTTTAGCTACGAATGTTTTCATGGGACTTTTGGCAGACTTTACACTCCTGCGCCGGAGCTTTTGGTTTGCTTTCCCACATCGGACAGGATCCACCAAAGGCAAGGTGGAGCGGCTTTAAACCTCTAAGGGTTTTCCTCCTATTCAAGCCGACTACCTTGGATTGCATCTGAATCACTTCTATCCTTCGTGGGGACTGTCCGATACCTTTGCATGGCCACAAGGCTCCATCTGATTGAGCACAAAAAAAGCCCCGAAGGGCTCCAATGATCCGAGAGGCATTGATCAGTTCGTATAAACCAGCTGCACTTGTACGTCATTGGTCGAGTAGAACTCGTTGCCGTTGGCATCTTCATACCAGAATTTCTTGTAGCCTTTGCCAATGAAAGTGTAGTAGCGCTGTCCGTTGGGAAATTTGAACATCATACCTTCTTCCATTTCGGAAAATTTGAGGTTGTATACCCTTGGAGTGACATGTTGGAAGGGGAAAAGTCCGTGCTGTGCCATGATTTCTATCGATTAAGGTTTTTGAATTTGATTATGCTCCTTCCTCGGGGGCGACGGGACACCCAAGACAAGGGCATTTTCCAAAAACCAGGAAGGCTTCCCCCGATAGCCATCGAGGGGAAAACCTTGTTTTTGGCAAATGGCGCAGCGAACCCTTGACAGGTGGCACTAGCCCCCATCTTTGCATACATCACAATTCCCAAAAAACCGGCTCAGATAGATGGCACAGCCTTTTTCCCTGGTTGTCAATCCATGGGGATGCAATCCATATCCGAATAAAAAAGGGGATTTCTCCCCTAAAGCGTCCCCTCATCGGCAAAGCTGTAATAACCACTTTGACGGGTTACAATCATATGGTCGATGATTGGCATGTCCAGGTGGGTACCGATTTCCTTCATCTTTCTCGTCAGGCGTAGATCCTGCTCGCTCGGTCTCAGATTTCCCGATGGGTGGTTGTGTGAGAGGATCAGCGCCGTGGCATTGGTCAGCAACCCAAACTGAAACACGAGCTTGGGATCTGCCACGGTACCGGTGACTCCTCCGTGGGAGATAAACTTGAACGAGGTGACTTTATTTCCCCTGCTGAGCCCAAGGACGCAAAAGCTCTCGATGTAGTCCAAGGTGTCATCGTCCCATATCGACATGAGGAACTTGTACACGTCGGCTGACGAGTGCAATTGCTGGTAGGGGATGCCGGTGGCTTTGTAGGAGATTTTCGCCTCTCCTACGGTGAAGAACATCTGGGTTTGGATACCTTTCATTGTTTTGTTGCAGACTTTCGACTCCTGCGCCGGAGCTTTTGTGAAAGCCCCTCCCCCGGCCTATCCTGCGACTAAAGGCAAAAGGAAACGGAATAAATAGCGAGGTACGAGCGGCTTTATGCCGTAGTCTTTTGCACTGTGTCGGTGGATAGGCCGATATTGCTCTTCACATGAGGTCACGGCTTCCCGTCATTGCGAGCCTGCCTATCGGCAGACAGGGGAGGAACGACCGCGGCAATCCCGAATAGTCATCAGACTGCTTCGTTCCTCGCAGTGACGAAAAAAAAAGCCCTGCAACACAGGGCTTTTTTGATCAATTCAAACCTTAATCTATAACAATTATGAAAACTACGCTTTCCTACGTTTAGCGGGCTTTTGCAGTGTTGCCTTTTCCAAGTAAGGAACCCGGAGTGCAATCAGCCGATCGGCAGTGCCCACATCGATCCGAGACAAGTCCACCTCTCCGATCGGCGTACCGATAGGACCCGGCACGACGCCTACCACCAGGTAGGCGCCGCCAAGGATCGGGGTGGTTTTTGCTTTACCCATGGATTAGGCCGCTGGGGTGAAGGATACCGTGTCGATAAACAACGGCGGATAGAAAATCCCCACAATCTGCAAGGAAGTCATCTTCTCACCTGCAATCTCAGCAGGCACGTCGATGTTGCCTCCCTCAAACATAGCAGGCAAGCCCTTCCAACCCAATACTACATACTGCGTACCTCCAAGTGGCTTGAAGGCCACAATCAGCTCGCGGTTTCTGTTGGCTCGAATGAAGCCGACAAGGTCTTTGTTCATCGCACTACGGGCGATGGTCAAAGTATTCTTGAAGCTCATGGCTCCCTTAGGGCCGACGAGCTCCGAAGTGAAGCCGTTCTTTTCCAAGGTGCCTTGGAATTTTTTGAAGCATTTGCCAGTCTCAAATACGATCTGACCGTTTTCCAAGTCGACATACTCAGCGTTGGAAGTCGCTCCTGTCAGCGTGGGCAAAGCTGGGAATGTCAATACGTCGTGGATATCGGCAATCGCCACTTCGACTTCAAGTGCGGAGGACTCCTCCAGGTTGATATTTCCAAGAAAATCTAATACATCCATATCAGTCGATCAGTTGTGGGATGGTGGATCCTTTTTCGATCAGGCTTTTTACCAGATCTTCGTCGGCGGCCACATCATCCGCGGTGAATACTTTTCCTTTGATGCGAATACCCGAGGTGATCAGGTACTTCTGGTCTCCGATCTCTACGACCGGTCCTTTAACTTTGCCAGATGCGGGGACATTGAGTTGCGCCTTCAGCTCTTCGAGCGTCTTGGCGGCGTCCTCAAGCTCGGCTTCTGCATCTTCTAGACGAGCTTTCAAGGCTTCGTTTTTGGACAGAAGTTGGACAATCTGGGAATTCAGTTCCTTGTTTTCGGCTTCCAGCTTCTGTCTGTCAGCCGTGAGCATATCTACTCCTGCCTTCAAGCTTTCCAGACTCAGTCCCTCTCCAGAAGAAGCGGAACCCAAAGTCTTTTCTACAGCTTCCTCAGTGGAAGCAGGAGCGGCTACAACCGCTCCTGTTGCTTTTCCTTTTGTCATGGTCCGCTTAGACTTGGTCGTTGACGTACAAGTTTTCGAGATCGCGGAACTGTGCGCCAAGCATCCACTTGACGATAGCCTTGTACCCGTGAAGGGTCTCCACTACTTTGCCGACCTTGTTGACATCGCCAACTTGGTTCATACCTACTACCAGGTTGCCGGCGTGGGTGATGATGAGCCTTCTGGATGCCTTCATCCAAGTCCTTGGGATGGCACGCAAGCGGCCTCCGGTACCCTTCACGATGAAGGACTTGCCTTCCTCGATGTCCATGTTGGAGATACCGACACCCGAGCCAAACTCCTTGTTGATATTGATGGCCAAGTCCTGGGCTGCGCCAAAGGACAAATCCAAGGTCATACCCTTGTTTTTGTGCGTCTCGTCCACATTATCCCACATTTCCAACACAGCGTCATAGGCAGTGGTGTGGTCAAATGAACCAGTTCCAGCCACGACCAAGTTGCTGGCGGTGATCTCCTTGGCGATGATGGTACCAGGACCATCCAAAAGCACAGCATCATCAGCATCTACCCATTTGGCTGGGTGTGTAGCGGGAGACTGACCTGCAGTAGTGATCGCAGTACACTTGTACACGATCTCGTTGAAATACACATAGTCTCCTACTGCGTAGGTATCTGCAGCGTCAAAATCGTCAATATCACCAGGGTTTTCACCCAAGTAGAAGTTGTCGTTGAGGTCGGCAGCGATTTTGGCAAACTCCTGCTCCCATACCCACTGTGCAAAAGGCAATTCCTTCGCATTGGGGTCAAGCATCTCGGCCATGAAGGCTTCACGGACTTCCTCGGGGATCATTTTGATGATCTTCATACCTCCCTGCGGAGTCAAGACCCTCTTCGACCATTTACGGCCTCCTTTGGCGGTTTCGATGTCGGTGTTCAAGCGGCGGTTGCCCTTGTCCACGGTCATCTTGTTCAATGCAAGCGGCTGTCTGACGTTTCTGAGGACTGTCAAGTCCTTCACAAAGTCAAGCCCGTTAAGCATTTGGTTGATCAGGGTGGTATCTTGTTTTTCGATATACCCTTTGATCAAGCTAATGTCTGTTGCTGGTTTTACGGACATGGTGGTGGTGATATTTAGTTGGTTTAGTGAATGCTTACTTAGTTAGGCCCATCTTGGCCCTCATTTCCTTGACAGCAGCGTCGGTTTCGGAGATCAGCTCCTCGCTGTCGTCATCGCTGTCGTCTTCGTCACCTGCTGTGTTGTCGATCTTCACGCCTGACTTTCTGTAGGCTTCGATGGTCAGGTTCAGGCTGGTGTTCTGGGTTTTCAGGGTGCCATTCTCGTTGGAGAGGGTTTCCTTTTCAGTCCTTTCAGCCAAAAGCAATGCGTCAACATTGGCTTTCTCGGTGGCGAGCGCGGTGATCTCGTTCTGCAAAGGCTCCGTGGCAGCAGTGATCTGCGTCTGAACTTCCTCGGCGGTGAACTTCTCACCCGCATTGCGATAGGCTTCGATCTCGGCCCTGATGGCAGCGAGGTCCTCAGCCGTCACTTGCTCCTTACCCAGGAGCATGATGGAATTTTCAAAATTCATATCGGTGGGGTTGGTTGGTGGTGCAGGGGGTGTGACCTGGTCTTCGACCTTGAAAGTCTTTCTCAGGTAGTTGGCGATCTTCTCAAAAAGGCTCGGTGCCGCCTCAGGCTCGGGGCGGTACATGTTCATCACCTCTTGGAATGCCATGTTTTTGATGTTGCTCGGAGGAGCATCCTCAGACTCGTAGTCCTCGATGGTATCAATAAATCCTTCTTCGGCAGCTTCCTCAGCTGTTAGGAAATGATCCTTTCCATTGAAGTACTTTGCGATAAAGTCGACCTTTTCCATACCTGACTTTTCGGCAAACCGCTCAGCAATCACACCTTCGTACTTTTCGAGGGTGTCAGCATAGTCACGCATGTACTCAGCATCTCCCCAAGCTACACCACTGGCGCGGTGGATCATCAGGAAGGCATTTTTGGCTGAGTGGATCTTCTTCCCGGCCAAAAGCAATACACCACCGGCACTGGCGGCAAGGCCGTCATTGTAGGTGTGTATTTCCTTTTTGGAGTTGGCGATGACGTTGTAGATAGGAAAAGCATGGTAGAGCGATCCTCCCGGACTGTTGATGTGGATGTTGATCCGGTCAAAGTCCTGCTCCAACTTCTTGAAGTCCTTGACAAACTTGTCAGCTGTGTTTTTCAGCTCGTAGGTGTCCCAATCAAGCTCTGGAATAGCCCCATAGATCAGCAGATCGACGGTCTTGGTCTCGGGAGACTTGTTGATGATTTCGTAGAAAGTGGCTTTTGGCTTGCTCATTTGGCACTTGTTTCATACAAGTATTGCCAAATGCCATGGCGCTGGGTGGGACGTTTTTGGACTTAGAGCGGGATTTTCTGCCCGAGGAGCAAGGTTGTGTCCCGCGGATCGGCGTTGGTCGCCCCACTGTCACGGGTGTACTGATAGATCAGGGGATTGTCGGCACTGCCAAAAAAGTGACGCTCGCCGTTGGAGGTTTCGAGGTAGGCCATCACATGGCTATTGGCAAAAAGTGTGTATTCCGTGGCATCCCGGTATAGGTTGGCACGGATGGCGATGTCCAGCAGCTGCCCTTGGTCGCTGTCTTCGACCGTTTCCTTCAGGTCGGACTTTTCCAAGGCAATAGGCATCTTGGTAAAAAAGCTGCTGAGGCTGTTGGTATCAGGAAATCCTCCCACGAGCACAAGGCTGGGATAGTTGCTGGCTTTGCCTATATATAAGGCAGTGATCAGAGAGGTCCTTTCCATACCGCTAAGTTGGATGAGTTGGTTTGGATGCTGCTAGACACCCATCACCACAGTGGAATCAGGTTTTTTTGGTATTCCTTGGTCAGGTAGCGACGCCACCACTTGAGCGCCGTCTCCATCTTGAGGTCGTCCTCGGTGAGGTCGTATTTGTCCATAAACCTGCGGATGGCTTCTGACACTTCCTTCCGGTTTTCGGCCGCTCCTTCTATATAGAGGAGAAACTTCGTCTTAAACTCGTACTCCATCAGCCGCGCGATGGTGTAGAGCTTCATGGCAGAGGCGTAGGGACAGACTACCGTGATCCTTTTTTGGTGCGGCTCGGTGGTGGCAAGGTACCTTTCCCAGGTTTCCCACTTGCCCTGCACCTTGCAACTCATCATCCTATCGATGCGGATGTGTCCGGAATAGCCGTAGTCTCTCTTCAGCATCTTTACTACTGCGGTCGATACGGGAATTTCGTATGCTTTCATAGGCAAATTTTACTTGTACTTTATGAAAAAATGTGGGACAAAAGTCCAGTACAAAAAAAATCAAAGTTTGTAGGTAGCGATGAACTGCTCCCGCACCTTCTTGTCGATGGCAAAGTAGTCTTTCATCGCCTGGATGTAGTCCGCCTCGGTCATCTCTTTTCCCATTTTCTCCATCAGTTCGGCCCCCAGTTCCATACTTGCCACAGCATCGCGGCCGCGGCCATGGAAAAAGCCTCCCTCTTCCGTCTGGTAGACTGCCACCCAGTACAGGAATGTCCGCTCCCCCTGCTGGCTGAGCTTGTAGTGTTTGCGCTGAGACTCAGAGAAATAGAAAATATCCATAATTGTATTTTTTGAAGATTTAGGCCTAATTCCTTTGCAGGTAATTAATATCTGAAAAATAGAGGATTTTCACGTGAATTCAAAAAGTGCGTTACATTGTTACAAATGTTTTTTTCGCTGATTTCCCAACTGACTGTCAGTCAGTTAGCAGTGTAACAAAAATGTTACAGGTCTGTTGACGCTGTTACATTTGTAGGCGCCAAAATCGGGAAATGTAACAAAGTGTTGTTGACAAAATCGGAGATTTGTAGGCGCTTGTTGACATGCAAATCGGCCTAATTTGAATAATATTAAATATTTTATTAAAAATGTAACAAATGTAACATTGTAACACGTTTTTTCTGCCGCAAAAATTTTGGTCAATTCTTCCAAGTGGGTTAAAGATTTAGTTATTTTCATTTTCCAAGATTTCCGACGCGGGCCGCTACTACTACCCCGTCACTGCAGCCTTTTTTTGGGAGGCGAAGCAGTCTCCTAATTATTGGGGATTGCTTCGGTCGTTCTTCCCTCGCAATGACGGGAACAAAAAAGCCCCAGAGTTTCCTCCGGGGCTCGGGTAAAATCATCGCAGGGATAACAGCCGCTTGGAGCGATCCCGCAGGACCGGCTTCAAGCTCATCGTTATCCCCTACTCCCTACCCATACTCACTCGAAGCGATCAGCGCAAAATCATCTGAATAGGCCAACTCGGCGAGAGAAAATTCCTCCTTATCCTCAGGATCGTCGGGATTGTACTCGGTGTTGTGGATCATGAGGGTATTGGCCTCTGCCTCCGATACCGTTTCCAAGGATTCTATTTCCTGCAGGGCAAGGTCAAACATGCTATCGTAGGATTTGAGCAAGTGCAGCTCGCTCTTGGCAGTACAGTAGTCTATCCTGCCGTCTTGAAATGTGAGTTTGTAGATCATAATTGGTTTTTGTCTAGGTATTCGATTATCCTTTCATCAAAGTAGTACTGTAGCCGGGCTACATGCTTGACCAAGAGGGACTGCAATCCCTCCGGTATCCGTGGACCCAACTCAGCGATAAACTCCGCCGTCGTGTAGATCCGTCCATTCTCGGCATACTCCCATACTCCGCATTCGCGCAGGCCTTTTCTGATTTCTGCTTTCATAGCGGCGTGGGTTGGAGGTCACAGAGTTCGGATTCTAGGCGCTCGATCTTGGCCAAGGCCTTCTGGTAAAGTGAGTCCTGCTCGATCGGGAAAATGCTTTCCCAAGTATCGACCGCTTTTTGGAGCTTGTTTCTGAGCTCAGTGATCTTGGCCTTTTTGGATCTGGCCTTTGCCGCGTTCAGTTGGTCAAGGGTGCGGCCGATGGCGGGCTCGTTTCCCCAACGCATCTCCACATGAGCCCTTGGGTGCTGCACTTGGGCAAGTGCTGCCCGGTACTTGAAGTACCAGTCCCATTTCGTTCGGGTTTCAAACCGCATCCCATCCCAACGCAGCAGCTGGATAAGCTCACCGCCTAGCCTCGTATGGACCTTGACAGTCACCCAATGCATCATGGGTTCAAATACCGGTGCCTTGAATTTACTGCCCATGCTCCCCTCCTTTCCTATCAAACTGCGGGAACTGTACCTTCAGCGCTTCCAGCTTTTCTAACCAGGTCTGATCCTCCGTCCACTTGCGCTCGTCGCTGATCAGCGCGTCCCAGTTGTCATACATGAGGAATCCCGCCCGGTAGGGATGGCTGCAAACCTTGATTTCCTCGGGCTCACAGCTGCGCTCGGCCAAGTACTTCATATCCACCCGTCGGAGCTTCATCATCTTCTCGATCAGCCAGCGGGTTTCTGTCTTGTCGATGTAAGACAAAAGGATGGAAGGATCCTTGATGATCCCTCCTTCCGTGGTTTTTATGTGTAGGCTCAGGCGTGGCATTTTTCACCTCCTTGCTTTTTTGGTTCGAATAGCGGATAGCCTTTGATCCGCGCGATATGCTGGTTGAACTTGGCCCATACATCCTGATCCTTGAACTTGAAGTGGATAGTGCCCTTCTTGTAGCCTTTGACTTCGAAAAACTCCCAGTCGATCCATTCTCCCCACACGGAGGATTTGGCTCTGGTGTATCCTGGATTCTCCTCGATGAAAGCGTCTCTTTCTTCCTCTGACTTGAAGTATCTCGGATAGGCCCGATTCTTGATCGATTTGTCCAAGAGGATTTGCCCGTCCTTTTCTACCATGAAGCGGTGTCTGGTGCGCTCATACAGCGTGATGCACTGGTTGTAATCCCTCCCGGTGATGTAGCAGAGTGCCTTCAGCAAGTCTTCGATCAACTCCACATGGTAGCCACTGTGTCGGGTCTGGAACTCGCCGTGCCATCCTACTTCGGTCAGACCACCGAGGATAAACTTCTGGTTGACGAGGTAGTGGCTGTTGGTTTTCCAGCCTTCGACCGCGTACCTATTTTCGTGGTAGTGTGTCGTGATTTTGTCAAAGACATCCTCCATCGCCGTGTCCATCCGAGACCGCTGCGTACCTACGATCAGGTGAATCATGGCGTAGATATTCTTCATGGTGAAGGGCACCTTGTGCTGGGTCTCGACAAACTTGTTGATATCATCGCGCACCGACTTGGTGATATACTTCTGCATGTTCATCTTGTCGAGCACATGATTCCAAGCGGCCTTTTGGAGTTCCTTTTTGTAGTCCTCCCGGGTTACCTTGGCATCCTTGATCGACATGCTGAGTGCAATCTTCGTGTTGAAGAATGAAGTTGTGAGATCATTCATCCTGACAGCTGCGTCAAGCTGCTCGTCGAAGATCCGGACTGCCCCGATGTAGCGGCTGACGACATCCCTGACAAAGTTGTACCGCTGCAATCCGGCTACGTGGTTCTCCTCCTCTTCTTCCATGAAGAAACCCTCAAATTCATCGTGTTTCGCCGCGGGTTTTTCCAGTCGGAGGTAAGCGACTTCTACGTCCGTCTTCCGCTCGGCTTGCGAAAAGCAGCTGCCGAGAAACTCGACTCTGCCGTAAACCTCGAGTGCGCTCTTCAACACTTTTCTTGATCGGGAGAAAGGATTGTTGATCGTCTCCCAGTTGCAGAGGGCGCGGATTTCACAGCCGGCCGGAGCAACCTCCCAGGCATGGAGGATATGGGTGGCATCGGCGCTGAAGGGTGGATTCATCACGATGTGGGTGATGTGGCTTACCTGATCGCTCTGGACTGTCAGGAAGTCTTCTGCAATCACCTTGCAATTGAGTGTTGATCTGAGCTTCGGCTCGATCTCACAGGCGAGTACCTTGGCACCTTTGGCGAGTGCAAATTCGACGATGTTGCCGGATCCTGCGGATGGCTCTAGGATCACCGAGGATTCAAAGTCGATACCCTTGGTGATCCGCTCGATGATCCAATGGGGTGTGGGGTAAAAATCTGGATTGAACATAATGTGCTTGCCGACTTTAGTACTCCTGGCGCTGGAGGCTATGTGTAACATGTCGGCCCATCACGAAGGCAGCGGGACTGAGGGCAAGGAGGAACGGAATAAAACCCCTTCGTCATTCGGAGTGCAGCGAAGAATCTCTTCCCTCCTTTTATGCCGTAGTTCCTTGGATTTCCTCGGGGCTATCCTCGGACCTGTGTCCCGCTCCCGAGTACCTTTCTGACATGCTAGCATAGCATTTAGTGTTTTTGGTTTCAGGTTTCAATTCCGCTCCACAAAGTTTCCAACCTTATCGCTGTGCAATGCCTTGGCCTTTTCAAGCATAAATTCGATCTCGTTGTCATAGAAGGTGATCGATTCGAACCTTACATACACGTGGTTGCCTTCGATCTGACTGTTGGTGACATAGCTGATGTAAAGCTTCGGTTTGATGCCGATGTCTGCAAAGTGCTTTGATACCTCGGTGAAGCCTTCGATATGGGCATTTTCCCTCAGAATCTTTTCCGTATGCGCCGGCACTTGGTGCGCCCTCTTGACCGTCTGGAATATCAGGTTGAATTCCTTGGTCTTCTTGAATTCGTCTCGCTCGATGGTGATCATGGTGTTTCTTCGGTTATGAATGTGATGCCGTCGGATAGATCGGCCATAAGCTTGACCGGCTGCAACGGGCGATTGAATGTCAACTGGGACAGGTAAATTCTGTGGCTTTCCTTTACCTTTTCCAATTCTTCGTCTGTCAGTTCCCAACAAGTGATGACCTCGCCGTCAGGCATCTTCAATGCAGGGAGCGGCAGGTATTCGGGTTGGTTTTTGCCCATGACGACGTTGTGTCCGGGAAATTCGATTGGCTTCATAGTCGTGATGGTGATTGAGGCATCGGTTTACCGTCAAAGCATGTTCCGTCAAAGCATATTATACCCATGGGTTTGATTCGTCCGCAAACACATAGCACCTCGATAAATTTGGGCCTTAGCGCTGGAGCATCTGGGAACTCTGGGCTTCCACCCCCAGTGGACTCCGATGGCTTGCCAAGGATGTGCAGTGGACGGTCTGGATTGTTCATGAATTCAAAGAAGTTTTCAACCTCCTTTTCCATTTCCAGCTTCTTTTTCTCGATCATCGATGGCAGCTTGTGTTCAATTTCCTTGAGATCCACTACATGGCAGGCTTCGAGAAAAGCGTCGACGGAGATGTTTACAGTAGTGTTTTTGATATTAGGCATTGGTCACCTCCTTTGCTTGATGGGTTTTTGGGAATTCACGGACGCGAAGCGATGGTGGCCAATGCTCCATGATAGAGCCGTGTCGATCTCCCAAGCCGTGCCGCTTGGCTAAGTAGGTACCCATTTGCTTTACAAAGACGGCAACACCCATATACTCACAGCTAAGGACAATATTCTCCATCCACTCAAATTCACAGGGTCGGTAGCGGTATTTGCCATTTTCATTGCCCGATTCTCCGCCGACGATGACCCAATCGATGTTCAACAGCAAGTCAAATTTGTGAACATCCTTTACCATTGGGCCTTTAAAGTCTCCATCACTTTCGTCTGTACACACGTATTGCCATGCAAATGTTACTCTTTCATGCAGAGGCTCCATGGAGAGGAAAAGCACCTTGGATATCCCCCGGAGCTTGATCAGGTCCAATGCCCTGGACATTCCAGACATACTGCCCACACTCGTCCCGAGCCATACATTTTCCCAGCCTGTGCCCCAATCCGGGGGAAGGTGGTCGGCGATCCGCTCTGGCCGCTTGGTGAGGATCTGGAAGGTATGCTGCGGACACTGGCGGATGATATCCCACATTTCGTCCCTGAAGCTGTCACAGTCGGGATGGAATACATCGGTCAGACTGCTGACAAATATCTTCGAGGGCTCCTTGATCCTGAGCGGGAGCCGAAAGACCGACTTGGTCTTTCGCACTACCTTGGCATCATAGCCATAGCGGGAAGCATCGCGGTACATGTAGCAGTACTTGCAGTCCGCGTCCACCTTGGTGCAGCCTACGGCGATGTTCCAGGTGTGGTCTGTCCATTGGATTTGACTATTTTTTGCCACTTGGTACCTCCTTTCTCCTGAGTGCACTTTTCAACTTCTCCCCAAAAGACTTCTTCGGCTTCCAGTCGAAGAAGTCCTTGTTTTCGCTGATGATCCGCCGCTTCTCCGCCGGATCCAGCGGCACGCCATGAAGGATATGGATGTAGACTTTGCGGACATCGTCCGGCAGGTGGTCATACTGATCCTGCGATATGGGCTTAAGGTGGACTGACTTTGCTGTTTTCATGGCTCAGTATTTTTGGAGGTCTTTGAGTGTGATGGAGTTCACGATGATCACATAGTGGTCGTAGGGGTACTCATTCTGCAATGCAGCGACCTGTTGCTGGATTTCCTTTTTGGTCTTGTCGGAAACCTCGATTTTCTTGATGCATTGGCCGGAGGCATAAGGTCTCGGATGGACCTCAATGTGTTTGATGGTTCTCATGAAGTGTATGGATGGCGAGGTTTGAAAAACTCAAGTTTGATTACCACGATGTTTGGCCAACAAGTATTCTTAACCAACTCTGGCTCGACGCTCGGCCTGTGTCTGTCGTCAAAGTCGAAAATCACAACGTCGGCAAGCAATACAGTTCTCCCGTACACCGGGCAGATCACCGATAGCCAGCTGAGTCCACGCATCTCGTCAGTAGGCACGTAGATGCGCTTTGGCAATCCAAACTCGGTGATTTTGTCGGCGACCTCCTGGAGCCCATGCTCCCGAAAGAAGTCGCCCAGGATACGTCGCTCTTCTACCTTGGCTGCGATGATCCGCTCATTCATGAGTGATAGTTCACTAAGAAGTTTTTTGTAGGCATCTAGGCTTGGTGTCATGGAGTCACAGGGATTTTGTTGCCGAGTTCTTTGAGCGGTCCGGTAAGCATGCAGATCGCGGTACCCAATTCGGTCTTCACCTGTCCGGCCAAGTTGATCTTGATTGGCTGCGATGGAATCTGGTGAAAGACACAGATTTCCTTGAATGCCGCAGCGTAGCCCGCCTTGAGCGAGGTCTTGCCTGCTTTTTTGAGCTTGGGCATGTTGGTGTCCTTGGTGACAACCAAGTAGAAGTCGCCCGGCTTGTCATCATCGTGGACGATCACGATGTGGTCGCCTTCCTTGAATCCGTAGCGCTCGACAGCAGCTGGATTGATGGTGAGGTAGCCTCCGGAATTGAATTGGATGCGTGGGGCTGCGTTGAAAGTCTCTTTTCTTGTTGGGATAATCGGTCTCAGTTTCATGTTTGATATGTATTTAGGTTAGGGATTTGATTATGGTCGGATGTCATAAAATCCATTTTTGCTCGTGCACATGAGCAAACACATGTGGTTGACGAAAATCGGAGCAATGAACCAATGCAACGAGTCTGATTCAAAAAGAGGAAGTTGCTCTCCTGTTTTCTCGGGCAAGTCAAACAGCACGTAGGTTATGTCCGCTACATCGATAAATCCTGAAAACACGAAAGGAACTTTGATGTCAAGCGAGCTGCGGCCATTTTGTCCCAATCGATCGAAAGATGTACCGACTGGATACCTACCTGCACCCCACCGCAACGGGATAGATCGAATCTTCTTCTTAGTATTCTTGTGGACGCCGAGCCAATGGATACCATTGTGAATGGCAAAGTTTACCGTGAAGATTTCAGGTTCTTGATGGAGTACGGTTTCAGAATTTTTCATAGATCAAGGTGTGGCCGATATCACTCTCGGCTCGGAGGATTGGTGAACTGATGGCTGCACCCCACGCAAAGGCAGCGACTGAAGGCAATCCCGATAGCTATCGGGAGGAACGGAATAAAACCCGGTCCGTCATTCAGAGCTCGCCTGTCCGGTAGGCAGGCGTAGCGAAGAATCTCTCTCCTGTTATGCCGTAGTTCCTTGGATACCATTGGACTTTTCATGGTTCCTGTGTCGTGCCTTTGCGTAGATTTCTGTCAGTTCGGCAAGGGTTCTTTTTTACTTGAAAGGCGTGAATCCTTTTGCGCTCGGTACTTGATCGAGGAAACTTTTGTACCAAAACTCTTCAATACTGGGTATTGCCTTATCGTGTATCTCCTTTTCTACTTCGGTCATATTGAAGGGATCCAAATCAGCAATGAGTTTTCCATCTTTACTGAATATGCTGATTACCCTTCGAACAGGGTCGGCTTCGTTCTTCCCCAAACCGCGGGTGGATTCGACGATGATTACTTCTTGTATTCTTGCGCGTACCATAGTTGTATTAGATTAAGTTAGTTTTCAAAAAGGCAAATCCTCGCCGTCCTTTTTCTTCCAAAGCTCCTCTTGCTGGTAGGCTCGGGAGTCCATTTTTCCAGCCTCGGCAAAATGACCACCAGGCGTTTTCCTGTCCTGATCGTCGACCTTGTCCAAGTCAAAGGGCTGTCTGTACTCCTCGTAATCTTTGGCTGATAGCCATTCCTCGGGCTTGAAGAGGTAGTGGCGCTGGACTTCTTGGAAGTACTCCACCACTGGCTCCTTGGAGTGCTCATACACGGCCAGCGTCACGGGTACCTTGCACCTGCCGGGATTGTGGTACTTCATCCCTTTTTTCTCCTCGAGGTAGTACTTCAGATCCTTGTCGTCGATCTTGTATTTGCTGACATCGGGATTGTTGAGCTGCTTGAGCATCGTCCTGCGGTTGATCCGAAGCTCGTCCACCTTGTAGGTGAGGAAGATATCCTTGATCCAGTTTTCGACCACGGTATCGATCCTTGACTTGGTGACCTCGATGATCTTGCGCATCTGCTCGGTCTCGAAGTCCTTGGGATCAAACCACAGCCGGTCCACCTTGGGGTGGTATATCTTCCTGTTGGCGATGAAGTGGATCCATTGGGGTATTTCCTCCTTCAGCTTGTTTTCGAGCTCGGGATCCTTCTTGTCGGACTTGGGCACCTTGACCACAAACCACCGGGTATCCTCCTCCTCCATCTTCATGAGGTTGTCGGCATCGTTGGAGCAAATGATCAGGTGGCCGTAATAGGGAATCTCGCGGATGTCCATGCCCTTGTACTCGAGAAACATGGTCTTGGAAGTCACCATCTTCTTGAGCCGCTCGCGCTCTGCCTTCTTCTCCACATCGAGGAAGCCTTCATCCAGACCTATGATAAACTTGCTGGCATAGTGGCCGTTGAAGTTCATCCTGAATCGCTCGTTGTCGAGGATGGTGCCATTGCCGTTGTAGACCGTACACAGCCACTCGAGGAAAGTAGTCTTGCCCGTGCCTTGCTCCTTGGATACTAGGCAGGGGACAAAGGTCTTCTGCTTGGGATGCTGGTGCAGGATGCAGAGGTAGTCCATGGCAATCGTGAACTGATCTCCCTTGATCGCGGTCTCTTTGTAGGTCTGCTCGGCCTCGTCCCATTCGATCTTGCCGTCACCGCCAAAGATGTGCTTGAGAAATGCCAGCGTGGTATCGATCTTGCCCGGCTTCGGGTCAAACATCAGCGGCTCCATCAGGTTGTAGCAGCCATGGAGCACACGCTTGTACTCCTTTGGATCCCAACAAGGCTCAATGTAGAATGAGTCGTAGCGGGGAATGTCGTACTTCACCATCCGCTCGGCCTCTTCCTTCCGGTAGTCGCGCATGATCTCAGCGACCGACCATTTCTCCACCTTTTCCTCCTTCAAGCCGCGGTGGTTGGGAGTGATGACCCGCTTCACCCAGTTGATTCCGACGCGCATAAATCGGTCAGCTTCCTCCGACTTCACATACTTTAGCTCCTCGCCCGTCCATTCGTATTTGATTTTGTTGAAAATGAATGGGCGACTGCCGATAAAATCCTTGTACAGGTTGAAGAAGCTCTCGCGGTCGGTGATGCCAAAGTACCGATCCACGCCGCTCAGCTGTCCGTCAGTCAGGATGATGCCCTCGAAGTAGGTTTTGGCAAAGTGGAAGTTGGTCAGGTCGTCCAGGATCGCAGCGGTCTTGGCCGATAGGCTGACCAGCAGATCGTCGAGGCCCTTGGTGCTCTCATGGTACTTGGTCTTGAGGTGCATGAAGTACACCTGTGAAAGCGGGACGTTTTTGTCCTCGATCAGGAGGTGTAGGCTCTTGCGGAAGTTTTTTACCGCATTCGCAAAGCTCTGGGGGCGGTGCTTGAGATCCTTGTCGTCCTTGTACTTGACGGTGAGCGTATCGGCGTCGAGCAGCAGGACGATGTTCTTGACCTTGCAGTCCATGATCACTTGCTGGATAATCTCGTTGATCTCCTGCTTGTGGTTCAGGTCGCCACCATAGAATCCGTGGATGCCGGGGATGCCTATGAACTGCAGCTCGTCAAAGTCGCTGTTGCCGGCCTTGGCCATCCAGCCTTTGAAGGCCTTGAATTCGCCTTCGACAAGGACGAGGGTTTGGATTTCCTTTGACTTGGTCCATGCTTCGATGATGCCGGGCGTGAGGTAGGGGAAAACTGGGGAGCCTTTTTCCTGGTGGTACTTTGCGGTGTGGGTCTGCCCGTCTTTTTCGTAGGTGTTTTCCTTGTGCAGACGGATGCGGACATAGTTGCGGGGCCACTTGGTGCCCTCCTTCTTCCAAGTAGCATAGTGGCCATTGGGCAGAAAGTAATTGATCTGGATACCCTTTTCATGCGGTTCGAAGGCAGCAAGCGTCTTAGTCTCTCCCGTAAGCTTCCAACCTCCTTCGATGCCTTCATAGACAGGAGATGTAACCTTGAGAATGCTTTCAGTAATTCCAAGAGCGCGGAGCCGCTCTTCGTAGTAGAGTTTGACATCATTGGGTATGGTTGGGGCTGGGGTGGACATCGGGTCAGGTACTTAGGCAAGGGATTCTTGATTGATTGAAAAGAGTGGGTTGATTTGTTCGGATGGCTTGAAGTTGATCCAGAGGCACTCCGTGCGCTTACTTTCGTATTCCTTTCCGTTGGATTTGCTGCCGCGGGAATAGGTGGGTACGTCCAGTCGGTAAAAGCCATTACCCTCCAGTGCGTCGACATACATCGTGTGGAGATATCCTGACATGATGACTTTGGCCTTGCAGCTAGTGACAAAGTCAAGCGTTTCCTGATGCTGGGCATCGGTCATTTCATGGTTGTAGTCCCCAAAAGTGACGCGGGTATCCTTGAGATAGGGATTGTCCCAATAGAAGAGCGACTCTTTGGAATCCCATTTCTTGGCGACCTTGATACAGTCTTGGTTTTCTATCACCAAATGCTTGATGCGGTTATGGATTGCCGGCAGGGATTCAAGTCCGTTGAAAAAGGTCCGAGCGACAGAGCTTTCATACTTGGTTCCTCCGTAGGGAAAGGACTTGTTGCCAAGGCTTCCCAAAAACCCCATCGACAAGGTGACGTAAACCTTTCTCGCCTTTTCGACTGGATCCGTCTCTGTCCTGAAGCTGCGCTGACAGCGTCTCCATTCCTCTCGGGCATAGGGCGTGAGGTGGAGCAGTTCGGAAAGCTGCTTGCACCTGATCGGATCCCGTACGACCTCGAAAAGGTTGACCAGGTTATTGTCGATGTCGTTGTACACTTCACAGAAACTTGGCTGCTTGAGCATCAAGACACCTGCCATCCCGCCACAGGGCTCGATGTAGTGGCGATGGCGTGGGAGCATTTGCGCGATGTATTTTCCGACTTTATTGAATTTACCTCCGTAGTAGGGAGTTAGCGTCTTGAGCTTTGGCATTGTTGAGTTCCGATTCTAGTGCCTGTATTTCATGGAAAAGGGAGTGCATATCTTTGGTCATCTGGTCGAGGGTCTGCGAGGGGATATCGGGATCCTCAAGTACCTTCCGCCGCTTGGCTTCGAGCTGTGCCCGGAGATTGTCGAGTTGGGATTGGTTAGACATGAGACGGGAGATTTGAGATTTGAGAACCGAGAACCAAATGACGCGCAGCGAGAATGGCCTCATTGGATGGGCGACCGGTCTTAGAGAGTACACGGAACCTGATCACCCATACCCATGGGTTGGATTTCCAAGAGTCCTCGCCTTTGATCGAGATCCAGAGGGTTTGGAAACTTTTTTGAGCTGTTTTACATATTGGGACTCCACCTGTTTTGCGCGCCCATTGTGGATTGTAATCTCGAAACTTTGGAAAATGAGGACTTGAAAAGTCTAACTCCTGTACTCCCTCAGCTTTAGAATCTTGCTCGCTGATATCCCTCACCCGCTCGACACGGATTTCTTCGACGATCAGCCAGATGCGGGCAGCTGATTTAGGCATGTGGATAGATGGTTCCCAAGGCCCAGGATGTATATCCGTATCAGTAGAATGGGCTATTCCAAATTGCTCACCATCTTGGTCAAATAGAGGTGCCCAAGTCTCTTTCAACCATAGCAAATCACCAGGCTGACCGTAGGGGCATGGCTTGAAAGCTACCCTTTTTGGGTCTGACAGATTGTAAAAAAATGCGCCAAATCTCTTAGGTAAATCGTTGTACGAGACATCGCCTACATGTGCCAGCTGCCAATTGTACGAGTTTACATTGACCTCATCAAGCCCTTTGCCTCTCCTTGTCTGGGTCTTGCGATCCTCAAGGATAGATTGGACCATTTCGGTCTGGAAGAGTATGGGAAGCTCGGTGATCAGGTGGCCGTCGAGCAGGAATTGGTTGGGTTTGAGCTTAGCCATTGGTCACCTCCTCTGTCAGCAGTCTGTAGATTTCAATAAAGCGTTTCTTCGCTTCGAGTGCAGTCCAAGGATAGTAGTAAAGTCCTTTTTCGATGCGAAGAGCCTTGTGCTCATATTCGAGTCTGTCGCGGTCTGCTTTCTTGACCTGCTCACTCATTGGAAAACTGAAACCGAACTTTGCTGCTATTACTTCCATCAAGCGATTTTCCAATTTTTGGTAGTCCGGAAGGTGTCTCTTGATTGGTTTTGGGATGTCCATGAGGTAAGCCTCAGAAGCATCATGGAGCAAGGCTTCGAGTCTGTGTGCCGGATCGACCATTAACATGACCTTAATCGAATGCTCCGCAACGCTTACGACCTTCTCGAGATGGCCAGCAAAACGAGGGATGTGGCTAAGGGCGTGAGCAATATCCTCGATACAGATGTGATCAGGATTGGGATCGAACACGTTGAGGTAGTGTCCGGAATAAGTAAGGATTGTATCTCCCGCGTGAAGTATTGGATCATTCATTGGTCACCTCCTCTGGATTGATTGTTGTGGTGTAGACTTGCATTGTGTGGAACTCGTCGTATATCATCAGCCTGTCGCCGTGATTGCCGAATGGCTTTAGCTCGATGACGCTGTATCCTTCTTTTTTCAAGGCAGCTTGGATGATCGCAATCAGCTTGGTCTTCCCCGATCCCGCTGCGCCCGAGATTTCGATTTCTAGTTCTTGCTTAGCCATTGGGGACCTCCTTTGTTAGCCATTCGATAAAAGACATTTTTTCAGATGAATGTGCCATATGAGAAATCCAGCGATCTTTCAGATGGGATATCAATTCTTTTGTATCCAAATCTTCGATTTCAGTTTTCGGGGACATCATCTTTAGATTTTCGATTATGATGTTTTGTTCCCTATAGACTTCGAGGAATGCTCGGTTAAATTCTGTCTGAGCCGCTGTCCATCCTTCCATGATTTCGATACCATCGTTCATGAAAGTTTTTAGGATGAAAATGCAAACCATCAAAATGGCTGTTGACCCAATTAGGATGAAGATGATTGTACCGTTATCCATTATCCACCTCCTTTCGTTCTGATTGGAAGTCGACTCTGACAAGCTTTTTTGGATTGTTCAATTTATTCCCGAGCTGCATGTTTTCCCCGGATACGGAGCCGTCCAAATGCCATGTGACTACCTCGAATTTGAGTCCTTGTTGCTTGAGTGATTCGATATCCTCAATCACTTTGGATTTAGGCATTTCATATTCTTCAACCTCCTTTTTCCCATTCGCATAGGTGTAGAAAGCTTTGCAAGCGAGCATGACGAGTCTTACATCTTGGTTCTCGCTTCTTGTCTCTAGCTCAGCCATTGGTCACCTCCTTTGTTCTTTCTTTCAAAGCTTTCTTTGCCAAGAAATTGACTTGGTCGAGATCCATACGGCATTTGAATCCGATACTTTCCATGCCCTCGTTGGTAAGAGGAATAGCAAGGGTATTGTAGCCGTCGTTGTAATAGCCTGGATTTGCTTCAACCTGTTCTTTGGTATAGAGACCTGCCGCCCAAGGGAAGTTGGTATAGCCAGCGTCGTCTGCTCTCCAAAAACAAGGTTGTGGTCCTTCCGAATGCGTCAGGGAAAGGATGACATAGTATTGCTGCTTAGCCATTGGTCACCTCCTTCTTCACTTCCTTTAGTATCATCTGCCCAATGACTGAATCGGGTGTGATCGTCACTTCCCTGCCTTCCTTGAGGTGCTCCTCAAGATGGTTCCATACCAAGGCCGACTCCTTGATCTCTTGGTTGAAGTCCAGATAGCTAAGGGTCTTGTCGGCGCAGTTGTCAAAAAGAACCTCGTATCCCATCACTACTCTGTGGAAGCCCCACAGCAATCCATCGATGTAATTGATCAGCTCTTCAGCGTCGATCTCTCCATCTACAAAGAGTTTGGATATCCACCTCTTTTCTTCCTCCTCGAAGTGGTCAAAGTCCTCGATCGATTTGGCATCGTACTTTTTGAAGTTTTCGATGACATTCTTAAGCGTGTAAAGCTTCTTGATATCCTCCTTGGTGGCCGTGGCCATGCGGATACCTTTGGATTCGGTTTTCTCCTCAGCCATTAGCCACCTCCTTCCCTGCTTCATTCTCGCGGTTGACGAGGAAGAGTTCCTTTTCGGGGTCGAAGATTAGCTGCTTGCAGTTCCAAGTGACCACAAGGATTTTCCCTTCATCAGGGAATGGTTTTTTGGCTCCGGGACGTGACTCGATGGTCGATTTCTTTTGTACCCAATAGACTTTTGTTTGCCTTGGGTTGAGCTTGAAGTTGTCGCCGTGGCGTAGGTCAGCGGCTTTGATGGTGCATTGATGCATGGTATTCGGATGTTAAAAGTGAGCGTTCGGTTTCCTTGATCTCTAGTTTGGCCTCGTAGTCCTTCCGCTGCTCCTCAGTTAAGGGACGTTGGTAGGCCAGTTTGTTGTACAAATCCTGTACTTCGTCGCTGATCAGGAGGAGGTCCCTTTCGTAGTACTCGGGGGCTTTGGCATTGTCGCTGTTCCTTTCGGAGGTTGATAAGTCGGAGGTTGACATAGATAGTGAGGGATATGAGCATGAGCGCAGCGCAGCTCATGGCCCAGTGGAATAGGATAAAGCTCATCTGCGCTTGGGTCGGATCAGGATGCTGACTTGGAGTTCGTCGACGGGAATCAGGCCAAGCCCAGGCTGGTACACCCACATGTAGGCGTAGGTATGGGGCTTGGCGTCGAGCTCCTTGAAGATGCAGAGGTAGGCATCGCCTTCCTTGGCAAGGATGGTTCCCTCCTGCTCCACCACCGGCTTGGTGACGGAGCAGGAGCACATCGTGGCAAACAAAAAGAGCAGTATCCAATAACTGGTGATGGTGGCCAATGTCCACTGGCACATGCGGCTGGTGCGCCTATTTTTTTTGAGTCCTTTTTTTGGGATTGTCGTTTCCATTTTTTCGAAATGTTTGTCGTTTGAGATAGCCTATCTGTTGCATGTGGTGCTTGAGCTTGGCATGGTTGGTTTGGATGGATTCCTCCCCTAGTTCTTGGTTGAGCAGCCGCCAAGCGAAGTACTTGGCGTCGCTGGCCAGCGCCTTGAGTTGCAGCGCAAGCTCGGTCTTGGGACTTAGCCGGTTTTGGTCCATGGTCGTTCGGTTGGATATACCTTGGTGCCGGGGCGTACGGGTACGTCGGCCATCTCGGGCCGCGGACTCTTTTTGAAATTGAACTTCGTGACGAAGTCATAGTAGGCCTCGAGTACTTCCTCGAGGGATACCCCGATTTTGCTGAAGCTCTCGCCCATGTAGTAGATATCCAGCGAGTAGACGCCATGCCCGTGGATCACGGGGGGAAGCTGGAAGGGTGCCGTGTTGAGGATTTGGGAAATCAGGATATCCCTGCTGCGTCCTGTGGTCATCGTCTGCCTCCTTTCCTGGTATGTCTGCGGTTGGCGCGGATCGTTTTTTTTCCGCTTCTTACCACTGATCGGTTCATTTTGGCAGCGTGCTGGGCTCCAGTCCGAGGGCCAAAGAGTCCTTTGGGATCCGACACCTTGATGCATGAATCCATGCGCGGAGAATCGTCCGTTGTCATGGCCTTGGCAGGCTCTATGCTGCACAGCATCAGCAGTGCCGTCAGGATCAGCAGGATCAAAAGTGGGCGCTTGCGGCTGGCCGTCGGCTCCGGCGCAAAGTCGAAGTCGTACATCTTGATAAACTCCCCTGAGCGCTGATCGCTGACGAGGATCACCTCTTGGCCGTAGGTCACGACGGTGACTTGGTCACCCCAGTGGGATTCGAGATGCTTTTGGTCACGGATGTACTCCACACGCCAAGCCTCGAGTTGGGCGGCTAGCTCGTCGACGTTTTCGAAAATGACTTCTTTTTTGAACTGGCTCTGCACGAGTGCCATCCAATCCGCGATATAGAGAATGGTGGGATTGGAGATGTCGGATTTGAGTGTCTTGAATTTCATGATGTAAAAAGGGTTTTGATTTTTCGCCTTGCGCGTTTTGCCTTGGCTTTGATGGAAGATTTGTACTTGGATTGGATTTGGTTGGGGAAGGTGTCTTCCCAAATCAGCGCTGCCGTGGACAGGCTGATTACCGTGAGCGAAATGATCAACTTGCGAGAAAACTGCCGCGCAGTTTCAGTCGGGAGGGCAAGTCCCAGGTGGTGAGCCCTGATGGTAGCGTTCATTGGTCAAAAGGTCAAACAGCGGGATATCGTGGTAGGGGAAAAATGCCCGCTGGCAAATGAGTTCGATTTCTTCATCCACTGCGTTCATCTCTTGCATGAGATGGTACATCGCTTTGGCTAGCCCTGGGGCTGGCTCAATTTGCGTGTCGAGTTGGTGGGCAAGGCTTTTGTACTGTGCCCTGAGCTTCCGCTCGTCTGCCATCAGCAGGACGATGTAGAGTCGGTCTCGCATGGGAGTGTGTTGGCTTGGTGAAGAATGTGTAGGATTTCAGCCCTGAGCTTTGCAAACCTGCTCTGCTCATCCGGGAGGATGGCGAGTATCTGCGGCTCCAGCTGCTTGACAACCTTGAGTTGTACCGTATCACCTTTGGAGGAAAAGAACTCAGCCTTTTTCCTGATCGTGGTGATGGCCTTAGCCCTCGATTCGGTCAGAAATCCCGAAAGCCGATAGGCATTTTCCCGGGATTTGGCGAAGCGTCGGATGGTATCGAGGGCCTTCATAAGTATTTTTTACTTGTCAAAACGATTTAAACAGGTAAATAATTACTATTGTCTTTTTGCTCTATCAGGCTCTCAGTGGAGAGTGCTGACAAGCCATTCATCCAGCGTCTGATCGCCTCCAGCTCGGAAACGGTAACAGGGGATTTTGCGCTGTTTTCGATGATTTGTGAAAACCTTTTTCTGGAAATGCCCATTTCCTGAAGGGCATTTTCGGTTGGTCTGATATCTTCCAACCCTGCTTTTTCAAATACTTCCTTTACTGTGATAGTCAACATGTTTAGAAATGTTATATAACATTTGTGTAAATGTTACGTATCAAAACAAGTAAAAAGTATCTGTATTGTCAAGTATTATTTGTTTGTATTAAGATTTTTCTGCTTATCTATTTGATTTCCAATAGGATAATTTTGCACATAACAAGCAAAAAAAGTTTATGGACCTCTTTAAATCTAAAATAGCCGAAGGCCTCAGGTTGCTCAGAGTGGAAAAGGGCTATTCCCAGGAGTACCTTGCCGAAGTGATGGGCAAGACAGACTACACGGGTTATGGCCGCATCGAGCAAGGCAGGACGGAGTTGAAGTTTGAGGATGCCTATAAGCTGGCGAGACTGTACGATATTCCGATGGAGCACATTTTTGACCCCGATCTTCGTCACCAGAGCAACACTATGAGCGATGTAGCGACCCCAGCCTATGGGCGAAAAAACATGGTACAGGTGACTGTTTTTTTGGATGGTACCTTGGATGGGCTAAAAAAACAATGCGAAATGTTGGAGTCTTTCAACCAGGTACTCGCCCAAAAACTTGTGTAAAAGTTGGAACAATAGGACATAAGTAGCTGAAAGCTAGCTGGATTGTAGTTACCTAGTCGGTCAACTCAACCAACTACATACCTTCAAATCGCGCGAAAAACGCGGTTTGGAGGATGTGGAAGGGGCTTTCAACAGATACTTTTTTATCCTGGCGTTTCAACATTGTTGAAACATTTTCTAACCATGCCATGGTCGCTGCTTCGCTCAAGATTGTTCCCAACGTTTCTCGCATCAAAAAGGACGGCTGTGCCGCACTCTACCTGCGTGTGATCATCGATCGTGCATCGGTCAAGATCCCATTGAAGATTTCTTGGGACCACCGACTATGGGATGACAAAAACCAATGCTGCAAACCCCGACACAAAGACGACAAAGCCTGCGCCGATACCAACCTGATCATCAAGGATGCCCTCGGCCGGGCCACTGAAATACTGGTGCAATACCGCCTCAAAAGACTGTCTATCTCGCTTGATTTGTTTTTGAAGGAATATCGGTCCAATCTCAACAAGGAGGACTTTCTTGTCTACTATGAGCAAAAAGTGGTCGTTCGGCTCCGCAATGAGGAAATCACTTTTGAGTCTCGCAAAAATCACCTCGCCACACTCAACCACCTGAAGGCATGGAAAAAAACGCTGCTCTTCTCCGAGATCAATGAAAAGACAGCCTATGAGTTTGACAGGTTTCTACAAAAGAAAACCGGCTCGCAGACTATGAACGCACGCTGGGGGCAACACAAAAACTTCAAGACCTACCTCAACCAAGCAAAAAAAGACCGGATCAACTTTATCCATCCCTACGATTTTTTCAAGGCCAAGTCGGAAATGGGCCGCTTTCAGCCGCTCACCCAGTCCGAATTTTTAGACCTCTGGCAGTACTACCACGGGATCGAGATTAAGGGAACAAACCGGGAGGTACTTCGGGCTTTCTTATTCGGATGCTGTACGGGAATGCGCCACAGCGATGTACGGCGCTTCACGCTGGACTGGATCGATGGGGACTTTATCGACTTTGTGCCACATAAGACCAGGCGCTTTGGCACAAGGGTGCGGATACCGGTGACCAAGGAGGCGATGGAAATGATCGGCGACGAGCTCGACGAAGTGGGGCGCTCTCCCCTATTTGCGAGGATTTCGGAGCAAAAGCAAAATAAGATCATCGCCGAGATTGCCGCCATGATCGGGATCAAAAACCCGGTCTGCTTCCAAGTCGGGCGCGAGACCTTCGCCACACTGTACATGGAGAAGGACGGCAAGCTGGAAGTGCTGGCCGCTTTTCTCGGCCACACGTCTACCAAGATGTCGGAAAAGTACGTGAAGATCCGTGATCAGCGCAAGCGGGAGGAAGCCCAGCGGATCAGTTCGTTTTTTCAGCCTCGATAGCTTTTTCGCTGGAGGTGTCAACACTTGAGGTGTCAACCTTCGAGGTGTCCTCATTTGAAGTGTCCTCATTTGGGAGTTCTTTGGGAGCTGGGGTCCGCTCCTTCCACAGCGCATAGATCACCTGCGCGGCGCGGTAGTGGATGGCATCGGCATAGCTGAGGTCAAGGTGAAACTGCTCGTTGACGGCGTGCAACTGGTCGGAGGTGAGGATAGAAGATTGCATGGGAAAATGTAGGGGCTTACCTGCCGCCCCGTAAGGTTTTGGTATATATATAAGGTGTGGTGATGGGAACGCTATTCCTGAAAGGTGACCGATAGATCATCGACAAACTTGTAGATGTCCTTCATCTCGGCAATGTTCTTTTCATAGGCGAGGGTGATCAGTCGACTCTTGAGATTGTCAAGGTCGCCCATTAGACAGGAATTATCCCTGAGGAAATTGATGATGGGATAAAGATTGACTTCATAAGCTCCCTGCACGTCTGTCAGCAGCAGCGAGCGCACCTTGCGCTCCAGCGCAAAGGTAAAGGCATCCTGCATATCGTACAGTACTGATGTCACGTCCGAGACGTTGACGGCGTGGTGGCTTGCGGCCTTTTCCAGATACTCGATGGTTTTGGCAATTTTTTTGGGCATATCCTTGGGATGCACCCGGCCAAATAGATCGTGAAGCTTTTCGTAATACGAAATATTTTCTATTTTTGACATGATGTAAAAAGGTTAAGATTACGGTTTTGACTTTTTGGACCCCGATGGCGGCAACCATTGGGGTTTTTTATTTGATGATAATTTTCACTTTTTCTCTTTCCGAATAGTCCAGGTCATACTGAGCTAGGGCGATTTCAAACACTCCGATTCGAAACACAGCGCATTCCATTATCGACTCCGGACGGTAGACAAGCAACAGCGCTTCACTAGTAAAGGCCTGTAAATAGCTGAGTCTGTAGAAGTACTGCATCGTAAAATACATATCAAGGCATTGTACAATCTGCGCATACCCCAAAAACAGCCGCCCAGTGTTTACCTCCATTTTTCTTGAGTGGAAGCCTGTTCCCTCACATTCAGGACAGCTTCGGTGAAGGCTGTAAGGCTTGAAGAATGGAGGCATAGATTTACCACTACAGTTTGGGCAAATACTATTTTCTCCAAAGTAGTTAAACTCCAAACCCAAACCGAACTGATCAAACTCCCTCCAATCTACCTTTACTTCTTGCATATAGTTGTCTTGTCGAAACACCATCATAAGCCAGTCGAGTCTTTCGTGCTCAATCCTGTAACTGTAATCAGCTTCAAGAATGTCAATCCTTGCAATGTAAGGAGCAGACACAGCCCACACCTTACCCGCAAATGAAAATGGATCAGTCCATTTTTCATTTTTGGCCCATGGGTCGATCCTATTTGTAAACAGTTCCAAAACTTCCTTTTGAGTCATTTTTTCTGAGAAATCAATTCAATGAGGGCTTGATCTCACTGTAGCGGATCAGCTTGGCAAAGTGCCGCTGTTCTTTTTCAAGCTGCGAGATAGACTTGATCAGATCGATATACTCCTCAGATACCAGGACTTTGGAGAAGTCGTCCTCCTTGGCGCGGATTTCCTGAGTGATGGATTCACGCTCCTGCATCATCTTGACCATTTCCCTGCCCATCTCTTCGGGGCTGCTGTAGAGCGGTGCAGCACCATCATAGGCCATGATCGCCATCAGCTGGCTATTGATCTGGGCGCGGCGGCTGACGAGTCCGTTCATTTCGCGGCGGCGGTCGGGTCCCAGGAGTGCGGCCTTGATCCGGTTACGCTTGCGGCGCAGGCGGTCGAGTTCCTTCTGGATGCGGGGCATGTTCATGACGGCTTCGCGGACGAGCTCGGGATTGTTGCCGAAGATGATCTCGCGGACGGTCTTGAGTATCCATACGTGAAACTCCGGACTCAGCCACATCGCAAATGCCAATGCCAAATCCTCACACATAAAAGTACCCCCGTGATTACCTCTTTTCTGAACGAGAATCTGGTTTTCAAATACCACCAATTGGTGGTATTTGGATTCCAATTTTCTGTCTTGAACCAAAGCATCAATTAAAGCTTTGGTCTGCTTAGTCTTCGTAAATACGTCTACCCTTTTTCCAAAGGCTTTCGCCATTTCGGTAGCGTTCACCATTACATCGCCTCGAAATAAATCAAAGGCAATCTCCTGGTTATTGAAATTTTCAACAATAGTTTCGGCTTTCATGTGTTGATTGTGTTTTTTGTGTAAATAACACAAATAAAAAAATAAGTTCAAAACATTTTGTGCAAAATATTTAAACTGTAAATTTGACACATGGTAAAGATAACAGTGGAACTATCTGAAAAAGCCCACGCTCGAATTCTGGACATTCAGCTAGAGCGACGGAAAAACAAAAAAGAACCTTCGGCACTCAATAAGATTGCTTCGGAAATCATCAACAAAGAGCTTGAAAAAGAATCCCCGACCAAGTAGGCCGGGGATTTTTTTTTTTACCAGTCTTTACTTTTTCTGAACTGGTTTCCTTTCAAAAATGCTTGAATTGAATTTTCGATAGAATGTATCTCGTTGATGTAAGCGTCGTACCAATCAAACATGTGTTCTTTAGGCTTACCTTTTTTGTTGTACATCCATTCTGGAGAAAAGAACTCTCCTACTGGTCTCTTACTTTCATTTGGTGCACCTCCTCCTAAAAATATATCAAAAATCTTGTACCGGAACTTGCCCTCTTTGACATCTATAGATATTGTCATAGTAAGTTTGTTTTCCACAGGCATGTCACCCATCATCGCAACATTGTAGTTTATTCGAATAGTTGTTGATGCATTACCGCTAATGATTCCAGTTTCCTTGTTTTCGTACTGAATCACTTCTTTGGAGTACTTGAAGTTTTCAAGAAACCATAGTCTTGCGGAATTGAAAAGGTCATCAGCCGATACACCTTCTGCGGAAACTACTTCTTGGTAGGTTACAATTCCGTTTTCTTTGGGTAGCTCTAGGTAATCGTAGACATATCGATTATCATTTTGGCCGAGCGCAAAGTTTGACACAACAATAAAAATTCCTGCAAATAGTTTTCTCATAATTGATAAGGTTTGATTACCTATAAAGATAATCAAACCCCTTTGAAACTGCAAATACTCAAAAACCCAACTACAGCAAATTAGCTGTTGTTGAAGGAATCAACTACCCCAAATTCCGGGTAGTTGAATTTTTCAAATACCTCCAAATGGAGGTAGTTGGATGCTTGCAACTAGCTCAGATCTGAGGTAGTTGGAATGCATCAATCCACTCACATGTGAGCTGATAGATCAAGTCGCGCAGTAATCGGAGATATCGATGGCATCGAGGCAGGACTTGCGCCAGGGCTCGTCCTCAAAGTACCACACGGCCTTGGGACCGGACAGATCTGCGATCTCCCCTACCTCAGCCCCATCATCATCGAGGTGAAAGTCAAATCCAGGATTATCCGCAAAGTAATCCCGCTTGGGCTTCCGCTCCGTAAAGACGATCTGCGCACGGGGGATATCAAGCTTGTCGGCCACGGCGTACAGGTCATCGTTGCCCTTTTTCCTTCCAGTAAGTCGGGAAGTCACGATCCACAGCTCGCAGCCGATAGCCTTACACTCCTCGGCAAAGTCCTGAACCTCTCCCAGCTCAAGACATCCATCAAAGTCAAAAGATACCTTATTCATGCTTTGTACCTACTTTTTAACGTCTCCATTTCCTCCTGCATTTCCTCCAGATCATTGTACACCAGGTAGGCGCGGATTTGCTTGGGCATATTGTCAAGCTTGGCGACCATCATTTCCATTAGCATTTCGAGCTTGGCCGTGCTCATGCCGGCTGCTGCACCGCTTGGCAGTGGCGATGTAGCTCCTCCGGAGGCGAAGCCGCGGATGCGGTCTTTGCGGATGGATTCGATGGCGGGGAGTAGGTTGGCGACCCAAGGATCGGAAGTGACGATCTGGGGAACGACATACTCCGACTTGTGGACGTAGCCCGCAAACTCGCCGTACCGATCTCCAAAGCCCAAGCCCTCGTCCGTGGATCCACCGAAGTAAAAGGATCTGCGCTGGGTATTGGGTCTGCCTTGGCGCTGGCTGCGGTCGTTGCCTGAGCTGTCGTTCCAAGTCGGAACGTCCGCTCCGCTCAATGCTCTATTAGCCGCCGCAACCCCAGACATTATCGAAGCTGTCATAGTGGCGATGTATCCAGCAATAAGGAAAGGTGCGGCGGGGCCTCCTTCTTTGGCTGCGTTGACGGCTAGTGGGATAGACTTTGATAATGCGGATGCTGTATCGATTGCGATCTGAGCTACAGTCAATGCCTTTTGAAAAGAAGTAAGTTCTCCCTGTCTGTTGCCAATCAAGTTGATAATTGCACCAAGAGATTGGCTTAGTCCTTGGGCTATCATAACCTTGGCCTCAGCCATCTTTTGATCGTTTTCAAGCTGCTCTTGTCTGAAAGCTTCTTCCGCTGCGGCTCTGGCCTCATTTCTGGCCTTTTCGATAGCTTGGATATCAAGCCCAAACTTTTCATGGATACCTTTAAGCTTTTCCATGTGCATCTCGGTAGCCTTAAAAGGATCGGCATTTTTTGGGCCTGCCACAGCTTCTTCAAAGGACCTCATTACTTTTTCTGTTTGCCCAACATAGTCATTATTGGTAGGTTCATCTTCAGGATCAGGAGACAGAGCCCCCGGAACTAGAGGGGCAAGGGTATCGACCGTGGCTGTTTCATTTTTTGCTTGCTCCTCGGCAAGCTTGTCTTGGTAGCCTTTTACAAAAGCCCCGGCCAGGCGTTTGCCTTCCAATACTGCGATAGAAACCGGGTTGGCACGTATAAATGCCTCACCAAGTTTTTTCATACCTCCTGCGATATCACCAGAAAACAGCTGCTCAAATCCGTCGGTGATTCTTCCAAAGGTCTCTTTGATTATCTCCCAGACAGTCAAGCCTACTTCGGCGATTCCTGCGATTCCTGCACGTACTTTCTCAGACCTATTATATAGTACCACAAATCCAGCGGTCAACAATCCAACCGCCTTGATTACTAAGCCAATTGGATTGGCGGTCATTGCGGTATTCAAAAGCGTCTGTGCTGTCGTGACCGCTCCTGTCCAGATCGCTTGGGCTTTTTTGACCGCAATATCTTTCAGCATCAAGGCAGTCGCCGTGATTTGGGCAGTATTGAAGCTCACAAGTGCAATCCCAAGAGCAATAAACAAATCCTTGTTTTCTCGGATAAATTTTGGAGTTTCCTTCAATGCGACCAATCCTGCTGTCAATGCCTGAACGAGAGGTCTTAGTGCATCGGTAATCAATCCGCCAATGATAATCATGTACTCCTCTGTGATCGAGGAAAGTGATTTCATGTCCCCCTTGAAATTGTCAACCCTGATTTGTGCCTGTTCCATTGCTACGCCTGTGCCTGTCACTTTGGAAGTGAACTCCTGAAATCTGGGTCCAGAATCAATGAGTATCTGCGCGGCTACCAAGTTTTCGTTTCCAAACATCTTTGCTAGTCCGGCAGTATTCAATTGCTGTTTGCCCAGGTTTTCGATGGCTTTGTCCATCCCCACGATAGCAGGGTTGGTTTCATCCGCACCTGATGCCAGCTTGACAAGGATGTTTCTGAATTGAACACCGGCTTTCTCTGACTCAAGCCCTTTTTCGGCAAAGACTTCCATCATCGCTACGGACTGTTCAAAGCTGATATTCATAGCTTGAGCAATCGGACCAAATCGTTTGACGGCATCATTTAAGAATTCGATATCTCCGGCACCAAACTTTGATCCAGCAGCAAGGGCATTGATAAACCGATTGGCTTCCTCCGCTCCGGCACCGAATTGGTTCAATGTATTGGTCAATGCGTCAGCGGCAGACGGAAGGTCTATTCCCGCTGCTTCGGCAAGCGTGATGGCAGCTTCGGTGGTAGCGATCAAGGCATCCGTGTTTTCAAGGAGTTCGGGTTTTTTTGATGCGATGATCGTAAATGCATCCGCAGTCTGCTGGGCTGAAAGAGTCGTCACTGATCCGATTCTTCGAGCGGCCATTTCAAGTTTTGACAATTCTTCTCCCGTAGCTCCGGTAATTGCGGACAGGTTTGAGATTGATTGTTCGAATTCGGATGCTGTCGCAATTGTTGAAAACAAGGTTTGAATAGCTCCAGCTACTCCTAGCAATACCCCAGCAGATCCAGCTATACTTGCGACGCCGCTTTTAATCTTTCCGAAAAAACCAAGTTCTACATTGCCTTGAAGCTGACCCGCAGTGCCTTTGAGTTCTTCCCGTTGTCTCGAGATTACCGCATTTACATCTCTTAGCTGTGATTCAAGCTCATGATATCGTGCTGTTCCATAGGTTACATCAACAAATTCTCTATTGATATCGCGTTGCTTGCTTAATAGCTGTTTCATTGTCAACCCAGCATTTCCAAGGCTATCGCGTAGTTTGTTGATATTGGTCTTTGCGCTTTCTAGTTTCTCCATCTCCCGGTTTAGGAGCATTTCACTAGCGAGAAGTTTATCATTTGCGTGATTAGCCTTTTCAATGCTTTTCGCAAGAGATTCTATTCTTTCTTGGTTTTTCTTAAACTGCTTGGTGTTTTCCTTACCTTCTTCCTTCAGCTGCTTTGACTTTTGAACTAACCTATCAAAATCACTTTGGAGCTTTTCGAGTTTACTGGCTTCCTTCAGCCATTGCTTCTGCTCCTCTTTTATGTTATTGATATTGATTCTTAGTTCTTTAGACTCCATTTCAAGTTTGCCAAGCTGATTGATGGCTTGATTTCCATCTACTTCGAGCCGTACCCGTGATAAATCGTCTTTTACCTTCGACATATCTTTTTTTTCTACCAATGTCCGCAGATGGGTAGAGAGGGTCTTGGACAGGCACTTTCAGTATTCAGCACCAAAAAAATCGCAGCGATCCAAAATCTGTGTTACAATGTAACAACTGTAGGCTGGACGGTCAAAGTCGCTGAGGGAGAATGCAATAGGCAGGAGTAGCCGTGTAACATTTGCGTGAGGGATGTGTAGGTGGGTGTAGAGAAATACGAAGTACGAGGGTAGAAATACGAAGGGCGAGAAGGTTGCAAGGCTGGAAGGTTGCAAGTTGCAAGGTTGAAAAGCTGGAAGGTTAGGATAACAGGGTATCATGTATGATACTCTGTGCTCGGGCACTGGGGACTATTTGTACCTGCCTTCTGTCAGGCAGGCTTTGGGGGATTTTTGATGGGCTCGAAGGTAGGCGGGTCGAAGGTGATGGTTTCTCCCTTTTTAATTGGGATAACTTCATTTTTACCGAAGATCCGGACGACTCCGTCTTCCTTGGCCGTGAAGGTGATTTTTTTTGGGAGGTTCATGGGTGAAAGGTAGAAAAATGAATAATGAATGCCCAACGCCGAATGTCGAATGTCGAATGATAGCCGATTTAAACGTTTATATCGGCTAGACTCGGTCGAAGCGACCAGTTTGGGCTAGGAGATTGATGGCTTCGTCAAGCAGCGTCAGAAATGGAATCTGGCTTGCCGCTTTCATCCACCAGTCAAATTCGGGAATGGCATCCTCGTAGCGAGGATCCTCGGGCTCTACCAAGACACCATCGATTACCCGGTCGGTATTGGAGATTGATATTTGGATATCACGGGTGGCGCGAATGTCGGGATTTTGGATCAGGTTGCCATCCGCATCGAGGTTAAAGATGCGGATGGTCAGGTCGGCAAATTTACCCTCGAAGTCAATACAGTTGACCTTCACGAATTCGGCCTTGCGCTTGGTGCCTATCGTGCTGTCGGGGATCGCACGGTCGATTTTTTCGATTTTGTCCAAGTTTTGGATTCTGTCCAGTCCTGGACCTAGTTTTTCCTTCTCCATCGTGATGCTATGTAAATAAATTCTTCAAATCTGCCATTGAGTATCGTCATATCGGCACCAATGGCGAATCGGTTCGCCGTGGCACTTCCAGTATTTTCGTGTCGGATAATACGGTCTCCACCGTCGGCGTAGATCACAAGCTTTCTGCCGGTAAATCCTTCCACACCCGTCAGATCTGTTGCGGCAGTCAGCAAAATAACTTTGGTGTCTGTATTCAAAACCAAATCGTTGATCGTGCCTGCGGTGGCGACCGTTTGGCTATAGTACTGATTGAGCTCATCGCGCCTGGTGAGGAAGTTGGCACCTTGGCTTTTGTTGGCGACTGATGGGCTTCCGGTTGCCGCCACCTCAAAAACAGTCGTGGCGATGCTGTTGTTATTCTGAAGCCTTAGTATAAAGTAATCAGTCAAAGAATCGCCCCTACCGCGAATAGTCATCCCTCCCCTGCGCTGTATAAAGACACCGCCTCCGTTGGTGTTGGAAATGGAGACGACATTGGAAGATGCTGATCCATCTTCCCCTGTGTTGATTACTAGGGCGTTTTGGGCATTGATCACTACCTGTCCATTGTGGGTCATGGAGCCCGTTCGGGTGTCTGCCACATCCTTCCTGAGGTACCGACTGTCCAGAAGTGCCGAATAGGTGGTCCAGCGGTTGAGACCAGCACGGTACTTGAAGAAGCATGGGCAGTTTGGCGGTATCGAAATAGCGTGCTGAAAACGGTTGGCGACGTCGGATCCAGTGTCATTGGCAGGGATGGTGACGGTTTGGGTCGAAGCGTTGAAAATGCAGACCTCCTCGCCATCCTCACCCGCGACAAGTCCCGAGATCGTGGCGGCTGTGGCTCCGGTGATGACGATCAGGTTGGAAGGACGGGCAAGGTTGTGCAGGGTGGCTGCCGAAGCCACAGGCTGTGGGATTGATGCCGTGCTTCCGATGTTGGTTCTCGCCTTCGCCTTTTGTGCTGCAGGCCGTCCCTGTAGCTGCTCATAGCTGACAAAGGGCAATGCCGGATCGCGGATTTGATCCTCGATCGGCACATCCTCATTTGTCCCGTTCGGATTTCGCAGCACCCTCTTCAGGATGATGTTTCCGGCAGGGATGGATGGGAAAATGGAGTTTCCTTGGGCGTCGAGCAGGCCGGGGGTGTAATTGATGTCACCTGTGTCATCGCCGTGGAAGTAGTCGATTCGGGGAAAGGTGGCGTGGGGTGCGCTGATCGGGAGGGTCTGCACTCCCCCATCCTGCACGGCAAAGTCGATCACCCAAGCCCATCCGGATAGGATGGCCGAGGTGGTGGATGTAATGTCCAGGTCGCCTTCTACGAGGACGCCGTTTTGGATACGGTTCTCGATGTCGAGCTGGTTTCTCACGCCACGGGCGACCGTGACCGAATTTCCATAGGCAAGCATGATCGCTTGCCGGATCCGCTTGTCGGATTCGGCAGGCAGCAGGCGCTTGAGCTCTTCGGCGAAGGTTTGGCGGGACATCAGAGGATTGGGCTAGTTAATGTTGCCCCCGCATTAGCAAGAATCCACGTCCTTGCGTCAGCAGGTGAAACGAGTGTTTTGGGATAAGTATATCCTAGTTCCCCAGCAGGAGTCCAAGTGACTAGGCTAGAGTTGTATGGTTGGTCACTGCCTTCGGCTGTTGCATATCCCGGATTATTTCGGAATGAACCGATATCAAGGATACCAGCATTCGCAGATGTAGCTGCGCCAGACTCGAATCTATACCTAGCATTTCCACGCTCGTAATACATGTTTTCGATGTATATCTGCCCAGTGTCCACGGCCGCAATCCCAAGCGGCGTGAGGGTCATTGCAGTGATATCATAATCCTGCAAGCAATTGACCAAGTGGACCAATCCACGGACAAATGGCCCTCTTTGGCGAAGGTTTTTGAACCATGTATTTATAATTGTACCCCTTGGCTTTCCTGTATTCCCAAAACTATCATTTGCGTCAAATCCGACCAAAATACCTTTTTCAGCGTCTCGCAAAATACAGTCTGAAATAGTGAATAGGTCTGACCTTGTTGAATCGATATTGTTCCATCCGATGTCAACTAAGCAATCAGCATAGGTTGTTGGATTTTCGTTTTGGTACACGCTGTTGCCGTTGAAAGTCATTCGGTGCAGCCAAAATCCAACACAGCCTTGAAAGCTAATCGCATCACGGGAACTCGACAATGGAGGTACGATTTCAAGGTTTTGGAAAATAATATTGTCACAATTGAGATGCCTGTGATCCACGCCAGTGATTTTTTGGCCTAAACCGACCACCGATTTATTTAGCTTACCGGTAGCGACGGATTGAAGGTTTGTAGTAGTAAAGTCTCCACCAGTGTAGCGATATTCCTCTCTTTCGTCAAAATCCGAATTTCGGTAATCTTCCAAAAGTCTCTCGTAATTATCATACTCAAGGATTCTTCCCTCTCGGCCTCCTGATACGCCCAATCCGCCATTGTACAAACCCGCAAAACCTCCCGCCTGTGGCTGTGGATCATTAAGGAAAATTATTGGGGATGAAGGATGTTCCCATTCTTGTATGATTTTGGCGGCATTCTGTGGATCATTGATGATGTTTTCAATGACTATACCAGGAAGAAACGTATCCCCAGCATAGATCACAATATAATCAGTCTCCTTCCAGTTGGTCGCGCTTCCTGCGGTAGTCGTGCGGTCGAAAAGTATATTAAGCCCTGAATTGATATTTCTTCCAGTTGGATAATTTGTTTTAGTAGCCCTTAGGCCAAAAGGCAGTGAAGCGGCTGCAATTGCTCCCCATATACGGGCATCTGTTCCTTTGAATTGAACCGCCGCCTCAATCCAATTTTCGGAGTTTGTCGCTTGACCAGTCGCCCACCCGATCCTATTTGTAGAATCCTGTAATCCTTGCTCAAATCTGATGATTTGGTCTGAGTTGTTATGGTAGAAAGCAAATCCACGGGTATTTGCAGTGTCAATGTTGGAAGCTATGACCCTGTTGCCAGTGGCGTTTCCACCCCTAAATCTGGAAATCACAGTCAAAGCCTTGTTTTCCATTTTTGCTTTTGCTGCGTTGCTAAGAATACAAAGTAGCCTTGTTCCTGAGGTTTGACCCGTCCTGATAGCGTAATTTGATCCACTCAATAGAGTGAAAGCCATATTGTTACCTGCCTCAGTCCTGATTTCTGAATCAGCGGTATCCCATGCCACATTATTTATTAGCGTATCAGTTGCCGCAAGTGCTCTGTTGTCATTATACATGGCATTGACCAATAGATTCTCATACCAAGGAGTGGTTTCTTGGTCAAAATTAGGGTGCGCGACAATATTGCAAACAACGGCATTTTGGATAGACGTTGAACCGTCCTTCCATACTTTATGAAAAGTGAATGTCAATTCATTAACGTCCTTGAATCCCGTGGCGTAGGCATTTCCAGTTACAATTAACCAAGAAGGCTTTGTGCCCCAAGGTTGCACCAATGGGTCAACCAACATTGCAGGTGTCCTGACAGATGCGCTAATGACTACTACCTGCACTTTGTTTAATCCGCCTGTACGAACCACGTCAAGTTCACCCCTTAGCGGTGCTTCAAGGGTTCCAATGTCCCTATTTTGCGTAAAATCAAACCTGTGGGCTGCGCTAGGTGTAAATACGGTTCTAAGTGTCTTTTCGGTTTCGACTGTTGCGAATTGGTCAGTGTTTAAACTTCCTTCACTGCTTGGTAGGTCTTTTATTGCTGAGGATGGGATGCGATCCTCTCCGGTGAGGGTGTTGATCTTGTCGCGGATCTGTGCAGGGGTGTCGGGTGATCCTTGTTGCCCAGCCACGCCGATATTCCAAGTCGCGTGGGTGCCGCTGCCGCCGATCAGGTCGACGATCAGGGTCACGACAGTGGAGCTGACGGAATCGACGACGCCTTCCATGAAATTGGTTCCGGATGTGGCACGAAGCCGCTGACCAACTGTCCATCCCAGATTGGAGGCTTCGGCATAATTGAACGTCCTTGATCCCGTTCCCACCGCCAAGGAGGTGGTACTGATTCTGGTCATGACTGCTGCGGCTCCTGCGGCACCTAGTAGCGACACACCAGTCGGCCATGCACCTGCGGCTTTTGGGCCAAAGAGTGTAGATGTGGCGGTATTGAGGTAGAAGTCCCCATCTGTTCCGACTCCTGCACCGGGGTTGGCAGTACCGCTTAGGACTGTTTTTCCATTTGCTCCCGTGATATCCGCCAAGGGAATCAGATCAACCCATGTGCCTGTGCCTAGTCTCCACTGGATGTGAGTGGATGTCCTCTGAAGGGTGACTTCCTTGCCATCTTCTCCTTGTAGGGTCGCAAGATTGAAAAGATCAATCCAAGTCACAGCATCGGATAGCTTCCACTGAAGCATGGATTCATTGACGCGCAGAAGTGCATTTTGTCCGTTGGGTCCAGGGGTAAGTTCTATCTCGCCCAAAGCGCCGATAAGGCCAAGAAACAAATTCCCGATACGTATGGCGGTATTTTTTTTGAAGCCAGTTTCGCTTTTGACGGTGTTGGCTGAGTTGATCAGTGGTGTTAAGTCGGTTGGCATTACTCAAAGGTGTCGTCAAAGGTGTCGTCAAATACTTTGAAGCTGGATGCAAATGCGTCCGTCCTGTTCTGGGGCTTGGTGAAGCGGACTTTCCACATCTTGGCTTTACCGATCGCAAATTCGCCCTCGGTATGGAGGATTTCGAGCTTGTCGATCAGGTAGTCAATGTTAGCGATTCGGATGCGGCGGGTCTTGGACAGGTTGCCCAAGTCGAGATCGGAAAGCAATAGGGTACACTCATACTCCTTGCCACGGTCGAGCATGTTTTCGAGGTCTTGGAAAAAGCGGTAACTGTCCTCGCTCCGGAGATCGAGGTCATACTGCGCTGGATCCAAGAGTTCCTTGGCGTTGTACCGGGTAGAGCTGGCGAAGTGGTAAGGTCTGTTGGCTGCGTCGGACTTGACTCCATAGAATGCGAAGATCCGGATACCGGTTTCCTTGTTGAACAGGTTCAAGTCGCTGTTGTAGCCCGTCATCTCGATGGATGGCATCTTGCGCCCATCGACAAAGGCATCTACAAGCGGCACCATGGCCACCGTCCAAGTGCGGCGGTTGGCGGCGGTGTCGTCCTGCATCTGGAAGGCTTCGAGCTTCCAGAAGGGTGGATTCTCTTGGTTGGCTGTGAGGCGGAAATACGCCCTGAGGCTGCGGACAAAGGCGATTTCATCCAATTCCGCATCTAAAGAATCAAGTGCGAGGAAATTGTTGACGTTGAATTGGGCATTGGGCAGGCCGCGTCTGCTGCCGTCCTCTAGGATGGGATCCTTGGTGGCGTACACGATGTTGATGCCTTCCTCCTTGCCGTGGGTGAGCGTGTAGACACGGCCAGCCTTGGCGGTCATATCGATAACCTCCATGCTGCGGATCAGGTCGCGGACGAAGCGGATTTCCACTCTGTTTTGCAGAATGTTGAAATCGTACTTGAGGAAGAAGTAATTTTTCATCGCCTTCAGGAAGTCAATAATGCCCACATCCGGCACGTGGTTGCGCAGCTTGATTTCCCAATCGTGCACGTTTTGGTAGCGGTACTGATCCTGCTCGGGGAAGTTGTCGCCGTAGATAATGTTGGCAAATATCCTCCGGATCGGTGTGCCGCTCTGTGTGATCTGGACGAAGTCCAGGGTGCGGTTATTGTACAGCAGCATGCGCTTGACGCGGTCGTCGTCGAAGAAGGATCCCGATACCTCGATGTTGAGTTTGCGGAAAATGGTCTTGACCACATCCGTGAGGTAGAGAAATGGGATGACCGTATTTTCCCATCTGAATGCCTCTGAAAAGCTGAACAATGCGATGTTGCCGACCTGCAGCCTGCCTTGGCTATCGTAGCGGTTGACGATGCCATCATGCAGCGGATTGTTGCCCTCGTAGAGTTCCTTGTTGTAGATGGTGGGAAATGCGATGCGGTTTTCCTCGTCGACCGTCGCCCATTCATCCATGATGAAGCGGGTATTGGTCAAGCGTCTTGCACGGGTGTACCTGCTCGTACCGGTGGTGACTTCCAGTGTGATCGTGGTGACGGTGGTCGTATCCCAAAGGATGATTCTGGAAGATTCATCCGTAAGGTCTTCGCTGTATTGGATGCTGACGAGGAGATTGACGGGCAAGCCTTCGAGATAGTCGGCCATGGCTTCCAGCATGGTGATGTGATCCTCGTAGCTGGCCTTCAGGAAAAGCTTGGCCGTGCCGTTGACAGTCAAGCGGACGTCGCGGAAGTTGAAGCGCAGCTCATGACCGCCGACAGCGGCCTTGGGTGGATCGACCAAGATGATATCGTCCTCGGCATAGCAGTCTTGGATCGAGCGGGTTTTGTTTTGCTGGATGAAAAACCCTGAATCGAGCACAAATGTGGCGCGGATGGCTTTTTCGTCCGCATCGATCACGTCCAAGTGGCCACGGTAGCGGCGGTTGCCATGTGCCCAGAGCTCCGCGTTGATCGGCTGCGAAAACTCCCAGGCTGACTGCGGATCGTTGGGGAGATTGAGGGCGACCATCACGGCTTCGGTGATTGGGATCGTGATCGGATAGTGGTAATCGCCCTGCAGCTCGTCGGTGAAGATGCCCGTATCCGTCACTGTGGTGATGGACGGAATGGGGATCTGTGCACCATTGACACGGATCTCGAGGGGAAAAAATGTGGGGAAAACAAATCCGGAAGGAAGCGGTGCCGATGGTGGCTCAGCGCCGGGCAAGGGTGGTTCTTCGACTAAGTTGAAATGCGCGGTCAAGACCACGTTGCCTGCGGGCATGGTGAAGGTGAAGTCGGCGAGGTCGGTAATCGGTTCGCTGCCGTTTTTCCACATTACAAATTCCCATCCCGCGGCCGGGAGGATGGAAATGGCCACTTCATCGCCTTCTTCATGCGGGCCAGCAGGGTCTGCGACAAGGATCGGCAAGGTGCTGCCCTTGGGACTCGTCTCCAAGGTCAGTGTGAATGTCTCTGCGGGTGCCGGTCCTGTGCCTGGTGTCAGGATGACATCGCCATCTCCGTCGTAGGTGTAGGTGTCGCCGTTGCTGGGATCAGTCCATACAAACTGGCCAGTTGCCATCTCGAAGCTGCCACCGCCTACCGTGCCACTGGTGAAAATCGTCTTGGTGACGGTGTCGAAGTAAACCGCGTCGAAGATTTCATTTTCTGGAATCTCAGGCGGGTATGCGTAGATGCCGGTGGGGGTTTGGCGGAGGAGAATTAACATGGCAGTGGTCAGGGATCAGTTGGCATTGGCAGTTGGGAATAGATTCCTCGTGCCTCGGAATGACAAAGGGAGGCCTCGGAATGACGAAGGAAGGCTATGGTCTGGAGAGGGCGTGGTTGTCATGGGCGAAGCGGGCTTGGAATTCCATGGCGTAGAGAAACTCACCGTCACGCCTGGTGATGTAGCTGGCGTTGGTGATGAGGATTTTGCGCTGCGAAGTCCCTTCGACAAGGTAGGCTTCGTTGCGCAGGGTCAAGTCCATCAGGGCACGGCGCTCCGGCAGGGTGATCCATCCCGTCCGGAGGACGAAGGATTGGAACTGCTTTTGGTTGAAGGTCTGGAAATTGCCTTCCTGGGTGGCCGTGGACGGAAAGGGCAAGGACTCGAATACTTCGCCGCTGTCGGTGTGGCTTTCCTCGCTTTTTCCCATCAAGGCCACTGAATCGAAGCCGCCGAGGGAGTTGAGGTAAATGAGTTGCTTGAAGTATGGCCCGGGCTTGGCAATCGGTCTGTAAATCAACATTTCCTTGGTGCCTGCAGGGCCTACCATGTCAAACTCGATCCGTGAAATCTGCTTGGCCGGAAGCACGGGAATGTCATATACCAAGTACCAAGGCCTGAAAGCAGGAATGAGTCCGAGGGAATGGGATTCGTCCATGGAGTCGGATCCGTCGGTAAAGAATCGCCTGGCCCGCAATACATAGGGGCCGTTGACCAATGGCAGCAAAAAGAGGATGATCCTCTCGCTGGGGTGGTACCGCCGATCGAGGGGCTTGGTGCTGAGAAAGAGGTATGCCTTGCCTATCAGCGTATCCGCACCTTGGGAGCGGTAATCCTTGCCTGCCAACCAAGCGTGGGCGGGGTTGCTGATTTCAAATCCCACGGTTGCTGCTCCGCCCACCAAATCGCGGGCACGTAGGCGAAAGCGCTTGACGATGCCGACATAGGGTTGCCAACCCGATAGCGTAAGGTCGGGCGGCGAAGCCTTCAAGGATCCGAGCAATGGGCGGTTGATCAGGGCGGCAGCTGTGTCGGCAGAGCTGTAGGGATTGAGGAACTCCCCTACCCTTGCGTACGCTCCTGAGCCGTAAGTTTCCTCGACTTCGACTTGGAGTTCGAGTTCTGTGGGATCTTCATTGTCTGAGGCGAGGTTGTCGGGGTCTTGGAAAAGCACCTGGACAGGATCGCGGACGGCGTAGATGGCGGAGAGTGGATCGAGAGGGGTGGTTGGCATAGTCTAGATATGAGACGTGAGATTTGAGATATGAGACAAGAAGCAAGAAACAAGAGGCAAGAGGCAAGAAACGAGACTTTTAGATTCCTCGTGCCTCGGAATGACAAAGGGAGGCCTTGGAATGACACGTTAGGTGCCAGAGGGGTGGACGGTGAGGGTATTGGAAGGGCCTTCGATGGTCTTTCCGTCTACGTAGGTAAGATGGGGCCACAGCTTCCAAGGCCCAGGGATATCTAGGTCGTTGGTGGACTGAACATCGTACTTGATGAGTCCGATGTTGGCATTGACGACGGTGGCGGGAAATTCTCCGCGCTCATTGTTGGGTTTGATGTACTTGATCTTGGCCGAAGCGACATCTGAAATATCCGCACCGACGTTGATTTCGATGGTGAGCTTGGTCTGGGAAACGAATATCTTTTTCATGTCGCTGGGTTCTTGATCGGTGATGGAAATTTGTAATAGGGACTAATCTCGCTGCGGAAAACGGCGGTTTTTTGGACAGGTGCCCTCAATGACACGGCTGAGACAATCGGGGAAAAGACAGTGACGCTTTTTTGGATTGCTGCGCGATAACTGAGCGACACTTGGATTGGTGCGCTGAGGGAAATGACTTCATTGGGTGTAATGATGCCAAAGTAGGCGTTGCCCTCACTGATCGGCGATGGAGCGACGCCGCCTCCTTCCAAAGTAAAGACGGGAACTTCACGGACTAGGTCTCCGGATGATTGTGGACTCGGTGCAATGCTGCCTCCTTCGAGTGAAAATACGGGCACTTCCCGCGTGGCTGTGCCTGCCGCGGTCGGTGATGGAGCGACCGATGCACCGTCTAGGCTGAATATGGGCGCCGTGCTTGTGACCGTGCCTGCGCTGATGGGACTTGGTGCTGTACTGACTCCG
>JACCDR010305611.1_pt1 | contig 47170 bp, 65 predicted proteins | sample 7446431 | NCBI WGS metagenome assembly JACCDR01 (sample SAMN15323443, study PRJNA562643) | freshwater metagenome | isolation source: river surface water | place: USA:Blue River Watershed | collected 2017-08-17 | reverse complement strand
GAGGCGTGAGATATTCACATCATCCATGCACCCGAAGCCCTCATCTATCATGATGAAATCACACGCCATGGGAGTCGTCACCGCTATGGCCAACCTTAACGAAATCATAAGAAGGAACTTCTGGAAAAAACACTATCTATGCGCTGTCACGCACTTCATTAACAGCACTGCACTCAGCCCAATGCATATCCATTTGGCCATTCTATAGCTTATATAAAACCTATCTCCATTCGGCGATGTTATGACAGGCTTGCCGAATTCACGGTCTAACCACCCGTATTGAAACCACATGTTATCTCCATTGTGGAACTCGAGGGCCGGTAGATCATCATCGCGATGTAGTAGGCCATACTGATACCACCCGAAAGTACCACGATCATCCACCATGGCCGCTCTTCCGTTGCCTCTGTGAACCTTCCCGTGGCGATACCAAGCCATTGCCCCCGTACTAGTGCGTGCAGCGGGTATATCCCCTAGACTATGTAATTGACCATACAGTTTATACAATGCGCCCCCATAACAGTCTGTCTCACACGTAAGGTAACCCCAAAGTATATCTTCACGGTGGCGGCGCATCACTCTATTGAAGACGGTATTCACCATCGATAGTGACTTCAACGTCATAAGGTCGCTACTATCCCCATTGCAGGCCCACAGTACAACTGATAGCAATATATCTGGTCTTGCGAGGCATATCTCTACTGCGCTTTCACTCATTTTTGTGCTATTATGTGCATTACATTCATTTTTATAGGCGCATTTGTGGGCCGCACACATCACATACATAAAAATATTATACGAGGTACTCGTATGACAAATGGGACCAGCGCGCGAGGTCACTCGGCTGACGAATAGGACCATCAGCATATATCACCGCGGGGCCCTCACTGCGGTCCCATGTATACCACTTGTGTGGGCCGATACCAATGATGGATGGTGTCTCGCGCCTGCGCTGTTGAATACTTTTTATCATCTCTCTATGATGCTCAACAATGGGTTTTTTGTTCTCTCTCAGTACTTTATTGATTGCCTTGCATACGCTACACAGTGTGTATAGTGCCTCAATGCTCGATGCATTCTGTTCGCCATGCACTCGCATAGCTATCTGTAGTATAATTTCAGGCGGCAATATAATCTCATTACTGCGTGTGATGCTCACAAGTTCGGCCTCATTACTGCGTGTGATGCTCACAAGTTCGGCCTCATTCACTGCACTTGAGTTATCGCGTTGTTGTTCAATTGTCGTCATATGTGTGTATTTGAGGCCCACAAAATCAATTTTAATTACACAGAGTGCGGTAGTGAGACGCCTACTAATGCGATGGTACGGGAAAAAACATATGTACGGTGGAGTAGAGTGATGCCCCTATCATGCACTTATCCCTGTCATTACGTCATTCACCCAGTACTCTGCCGGGCGTCCGTCGATGTATATTACTGCGGGCTTACCCTTAGCACGATGGCGCTTCCCATTTTTATACCACATCTGTGTGCCATCGGCTCGTATGACAGCAGGCTTATCACCCTTCCTATGCAAGCATTTTTGTCGTCCAACTCGATACCAGCTCTGCGTGCCATCGGCATCTATGAAGACCGGTAAGTCATGTATCCTCCAGTACTTACCATTATGCAACCAGTATTTAGCATCGTTGTCAATTACGGCCGGCTCATCTCCCTCCCTGTGCAGTCTACCGCGTCTATACCACATCTGACATCTACCATCCGGGGAGATATATGCGGGCCCATTCACGCGATGGAATTCCCCAAACTGATGCCACTCGAGTTGATTATCTCCGTACGTTATAGATGGTTGATCGTTCATGCTGTGCAACCTGCCACAGAATGCAGTACTATCGACAAGCCATCCATTACTCACGTTGCGGTATACTATGTAATGGGCTATGATCTCTTCACGATGGATACGCATCACCCCCATGATAGTCTTGCACGAGAGTGTCAGTGCCCTTAGTTGTTTGAGGTCCCCCTTATTTCCCTGGCGAACACGCTTGATAATCTCTAGTAGTAATTCACTTGGTAGCTTTGTTATATGACATATCGGGACTGGATGTAGATGGTGAACAGGCTTACGATGTATGGCGATGAACACTTCCCTGAGGGCCTCATGCGGGTCATCATGAGAAGATACTTGTACTATGGTGTACGGGGGTATCGCGATACTACCTACACCCATGACGGGGCCACAAACACCATGAGCAGTAGTCGAGGGGTAGGCCATCACCATTATATTATACTCCGGTAGGTAGATCCCAGTGCCCCCACATACTATTGTGCTGTTCCCATCTGAGAATACTCGACGTATACTATCAATTATATTACCTTGCATATGAGTACTTGATGGCGTGTTAGATTCAATTTTGACCGTAAAAAATACGGCTCGGTGCATCCCCACCGTGCACAAGTTATAGTAGTATACTGCTGCGACTATGACTTATACACCATATTGTTATAAAAAATAGAGATTGAGGAGGGGTCGCAAGGGTATTATGATGAGGGCTGCTCAGTGTATAAAACATCAGACCCGAGACGAACAATAGTGTATGTTTCGCCCGATTGACGATAGACTTGAGGTGCCGACATCTTATCCGCGAGGGCCTTGTCACGTAAACTTATGTATTTATGAAGAGAATAGAAGATATCGCAGGGCGATGTTGTATACGGCACGAGCACAGTGATGGCGACAACAGTGTCACTAACGACGGTGACTAGTGATTTAACATGTAAACATCGAGTAATGTACCCTTGCATCTTCGTTATGGCTTGGTGGCAACGTGTGTTCAAGATGATCACTGGGCGTTGAGCAACGCGGCCCGGCAAGATCTGATATAAGGTCGCATTAGGTAGAATCTTATATACCCCCGCATAATCTCCAGGTACCAGTGCGATGTATAACTGTAACTCCTCTATAAATATAATAATCTCGTGGCCGCATATATATCGCGCATGGTGTAGTGCATCAGCTATCGTTGCATATGCCCGCGCAGTTGTCTTCTCCAGTGCCCTATACATATCTGCATAGGTGTATACACTCGCCACTATGCGCATTGGTACGTCCTCGCCGATGCCTTCAATGAGTTCGAGGTATATAGTGGGGTCAGCAATGATGAGTGGATATGCTTCCTTAAGAGTGTTAATAGGGGTAATCATAGCGCGCGATGTATACATGATGCCGGTAGTATGCCCAACATACATGTATTTAATAGATATCAGTGCCGTGCACTACGCTAATGTATTGTCCGTGGTGATACCGATGTTCAACCCCAGTGATCTTATAAACAACAGCGGGGCCACCATATCGATGTCTCTTGCCATGTTTATACCACTGCGTTACTGTCCCATCCTCTATAGCTGGACCATTATCACGGTGTAGCTCACCATGCCAATACCACTCACGTCTACCCTTTCCATGTATAACTGCAGGGCCCTGCTCGCGGTGTAGCTTGCCACGATAATACCACTCGCGCTTGCTGCACGGATATATAGCGGCATATCCATCATCGTCACCATCTTCACCATCCCTATCACTACTCGCGCGATGTAATAGACCATTTACATACCATTTTTGAGTTCCATCGGCCCATATCATGGCGGGTTTACCATTATCACGGTGTAGTTTACCATGCCGATACCAGTACTGCGAACCGTCGCCGTATATAAGTGCCGGTTTATCATCATCTCTGTGTAATCGCCCGTACTGGTACCATGCGGTTTGCCCTTGATTTATTTCTTCAATAGCTGGTAAGTCGCCATCTCTATGTAGTAAGCCGTAATGATACCAGTATTTATTGCCCCCTAATGTAGTAAAAGGTACATCATCTAAGCAATGAAGTGCACCCCCAATGTGATATCCACGTGATCCATTGAAGGCCTCACCCTCAATTGCATAGTACCGCGTGATGTCCTCTCTGTGCCTCCACATTACATCTGCAAGCGCCTTGCAGGACGTAGATAGGGCCCGTAATGTAATAAGATCATTATAATCACAACATCTAGCCTGCTTAATTACAAGCAATAATACATCCTCGTGTAAGGTGTTCATCTCAGCACCACCACAGCGTTACCCCAACACTCTATGTAAATTTATATAGCATTATATACTCTCGTACCGTGTACCCAGTATTCCATCAACCCAGATGCATAAGTAATGGCTGGAAGACCACCATCTCTATGCCAGCGGCCCATATAATACCATGCACAGTAGCCTGTGTCGCACATAACCGCTGGTAGATCGCCGCCACGGTGAAGCCGCCCGCAGAACTTATAGTATGTCCAAGTACCCTGCGTCAGTGTTTGCTCGTTATACGTCGTAGTATAGTGATTAATGATATGGGTCCTATATACCTTCATGATCCCTGCAAGTGCCCTACATGTACCCGCTATAGATTGTAGAGTAATGGTATCACTCGCATCACCCTTTCGCATGGCATATATAATCTCTAGTATGGCATCAGGCGGTAGTGATAACATAGTACTATGTTATGCCCCTTTGTGCTGTATATAATATCAATTAATGACCTTTATAATGGCTCTAGAGGTGCGTATTCGTGTAGTCCTCTCAGACATAAAAATAGACCGGTGCCATTATATATGTTTACGCGTTAGGCCTCAACATATATATTTACCGTCGACGTAATATACCTGTGTACCGTCGTGTCTAATGATAGCCGGCCCATGCTCGCGGTGTAGTACCCCCATGCGATAGTAGTATCGTGTACCATCAGCCCATATGGATGCCGGCTGATCACCCTCACGGTGCAACAAATCGTGCCAATACCACCTGTATGCATCCCCTATTTGCCTATCACTTGATATTGAAGCAGGCTTGTCGTCGCCCCTATGTAGATTCCCATGACAGTGCCAATATAAAGAAGGTGGTCTATTTTTATTACGATTATCTACTACTGACGGCTTGTCGTCAATGCTATGATATTGACCAAACAGCCGAGTACATACGATTCCATACAGCTCAATAGTTACAGTGTAATGCCTTATGATTGCATCACGGCACTCCGATAGTACAGCATTGAATAACTTGCAGACGAGCGACATGGCTTGCAGTGTAATGAGATCACTCACGCTATCCGCGCGAGCATGCAGAGTTATTAATAATATGACTTCTGGTGGCAATTCATGGCCCCGTATTAGCCCCGCGTTATCCAACGATACCCCGCGCTCGGGTATATATGTAACTTCCATGGTGATGTACGCTAGAGATTGATCCTCAGCTTCAATTTAAATACCTTCTTCGAGACTCGTGGGTGGGCCACATGGGAGAGCGGTAAAGGATACTATATATAAAAAATATATGATCATGCACGAGGGTGGACACGATATGCCTACATCATTAACCATGATACTGGATACGTTTTCCTCTCACCCAGTACGCTGGAGGTCGGCCGTCAGTGTATGTGATGGCGGGTCTGCCCCCAATGCGGTGGCGTTTCCCGTGCTGATACCACTCCTGAGTACCATCGGCACGTATACGTGCAGGCTTATCACCATCCCGGTGCATACGTCTTGATTTACCTTGATACCATACCTTGGTACCACTGGCATACTCTTCAGTAGGTAAATCATTATCTCTGTAATATTCTCCATTCCGCATCCAGCGTTTCCATTCTAGCGTAATAATTGCAGGTTCTCCACCATCTCTATGTACCTTGCCATTTCTATACCATGCATGGTACTCGTTCCCCCCTACTTGATTATTATACACAAATGCCGGCCCATTAACACGATGCAGTGCCCCGAATCTATGCCAGCGCAGAGTATCGCCCGAGATACTACGCTGAGATGGTTGATCAACAATACTATGTTTTCTGCCACAGAATTGCGTTACATGGGTATAGTTAACTACTATGTTTACGATATAATGCTCTATTATGGCTTCACGGTGAACACGCATGAACATCATCAAACTGCGACAAGTGAGTGTTAGTGCGTTCAGGGTATCGAGGTCCCTCCTGTTACCGCGGCGAGCATGTTTAATGATCACCAAGAGCAGTTCTTTTGGTATCTTCGTTATAAAGCATTCCTCCGCCATGGGCATGAGGGGGCGGGTCATCCTACAATATATCACCTTGAGCACTTCGAGTGCGTTGTTATGGGGCAATATGTCCACTGTTGTGGGCGCATTACCACCGATAGCGGAATAATGATCGGGAATGATAGTGATCCGGATCGATTTCAATGATACTGGGACGATATCCTTGCAGGGTACAGCTAGTTCCATGATTGATACTATACATATCCTACAAATTCAATTGTTGAGATCACCCTATATAGAAAAAATAACCCCATAATGGCCCTTAATTATCCAACCCTTACGCCTTCCACCCAGTACCTAGGGGGTTGCCCATCAGTGTATACGATGGCGGGTTTACCCTCACCGCGATGGCGTTTTCCGTGTTTATACCACTCCTGGGTCCCATATACGCGTATAACAGCGGGCTTATCACCATCGCGATGTAGTGTATTATATTGACCGTAACCGTACTTCATAGTGCCTCCCCTCGTTATATATGTGGGTAAATCATTGTCTCTAAAGTATACATCGTTCTGTATCCAATGTTGCCTACCATCTTCGATTATTGCCGGTCCGCCATCATCTCTGTGTTTCTCACCATATCGGTACCATGCCTCGTATGTTTTGGAAATATATGCGGGCCCCGTTGTACGATGAAGCTTCCCGAATCTATGCCATGCTTTTGTGGTCCCGCCAACGCTTGATGATGAAGGCTCGTCATTAATGCTGTGCTTCATGCCACAGAACATCGTGGTATAGGTGATTTCTCCATGTGATGCGGCAAACGAATTATATGTATAATATTCGATGATTTCGGTGCGATACGCACGCATTGCATGCATGAGAGTTGTACACGAGTACGTCAGCCCCTTGAGTGTTCTGAGATCCTTTTCCTTACAGCAGCGGGCATATTTAATGATCATCAAGAGCAATTCATGCGGTATCTTCGTTATAAAACATGGCGGGCGTGAAGGTATGCGGCTAGATATTGCGTCGTGCATCGCGGCGAACACTGCGTCGGCCGTACCAACATCACTCACAACACTCGCATTATCTACACTACCCACGTTATTCACACTACCCTCACTACATTCACCACCCTTACAGTAGTGTGGATCAACCATCATCGTTCGTATCGGCACTATGATGATCCGATATCTCGGCAAATGAAGGCCCATGCTATTACCTACCTGCAACACTTCACCTCCGTCGAGTACACCATCTAGGTTTATCTCCATGTGTATAGCAGTCACTGCCGACGAATTCATTTTTATTGCCCTCACCCAACGGCCTCCTATTTATATACCCTCTGCCCATCATACCAGTGCTCAGTATTCCCATTTGCATATATCACTGCGGGACCTATCTGTCTATGCTTGCGACCGCATCGATACCACACACTATGCCCATCGGCCTCAACCACGGCCGGCTGATCGAAGTCACGATCCAATACACCATTGCGCCACCATTCACGACCACCGTTTATATATTCTATGGCGGGCCTATCTCTGGCCCGATGGAGTTGCCCGCGCTGGCGCCATTCTTTGTTACCATTGGCGTGGATGATGGCCGGTTGATCACGTACTGCGCGATGTAGTTTACCATTTTTATACCACTTGAGTGTCCCGCTTGGTTTCTCTATAGCAGGTTTATCATTCTCACGATGTAATTTCCCCTTCGTGTAGTAGAGCCAAGTGCCGTCTGCACGAACGATGGCGGGCTTATCACCATCACGATGTAATACACCGTCTATATACCAGTATTGACCGTCACTGTCTATCTTTGCCGGCTGATCTCCATCCCTATGCAACTTGCCGTGAATGTGCCACTCCTTTCCGCCATCGGCTCTCTCAATGGCGGGCTTATCACCATCACGGTGGAGTTCACTATACTGTCGCCACTCCAGCGTGCCATTCTCTTTTAATACCGCTGGAAGGTCACCTTCGCGGTGATACATACCGCAGAATACATAGCGAATAGTGCTCCCGTCTATGTATCTCTCAGTATAATGATCCACAATGGCCTTGCGATTGGCCTTCATTACTTTATTGAATGCCTTTGATACACTGGCCATCGTACCCAATGTAAGTTTATCAATGGAAATGCTATCGTGCATACAACATATAATGCGCACTACTACATCAGCAGGCATGTAGAATACTGGCTGGTATGTGTTGATGAGATAATATATACGCCCTGCCGCTGTGAATATACCGCCGACAGTATTGATTATAACCAATCGGCACGTGGGCGTCACCACGAGCTCGCTGTTTGTTGGAGTATCGACATACCTGATAGATATGTTGTACTTGGGCATGTATAGATCCACCACTGTGCGGGCGGTGATATGATACTGTTCCTCGAACCTTTCAGTACAAAATATAGTTTTGATGTATTCTATAGCAGTTGTACGAGCTTTGCTGTTATGAGAAGTGGACTCAGTACTTGTCATAGATGCTATATATACTACTTCACAGTCTAATAAAAATAGGCAACACCATGATCATATACATCACTCCCCGCCCATAATATTATCTTCCCCACCACACATATACTCCTTCATTATCGTATCAATATTTATTGTTATTTTACAGTGACTATTCTTATATGTTCCTTGCTTTTGATGTGCGACTCCTTGGCCTTTTTACCGGATGTAATCATCTTACCGCATTCACATAGCACTTTGCCCCCTTTCTTACCTATCAATACGGGTATCGGCGCACTTGAAATGGCCGTTGGAGGGGGCACCGGTTTCGACAAGGCAATGGCGGTGACAGTAGATGTTGGGGACGATATAATATCGGTAGTGGTAGTGACAGTAGGTGATATAATATCGGTAGTAGTAGATGCAGGGGGTATATTATTCCCGACATCACTATTGCGCAGGTTACTATCTGTACTAGTGATAAGGGGGTCTGTCACATGTGAGGGCCTATCATTGGCCACATGACATATAGCTGGGGCCTGTAAAGGTGGATTTACGGGCAGTAATGATGGGCTCAACGTTGTGTCTTCGCGGCTATGATGGCCATGTATTTCTAGTTTGTAAAGCTCTAAATCTATACGTTTAGACTCATTGGTGAGCTCCATTGTTATGTGTTTAGCATGTGTCCTTGCCGCTCGCATGTTGATCACACTCATGCATCTACTATTCTCTCGGCTTATGTACTTATCTATAGTGTCGATGAGTGTTTTGACATCGTTCGTGGTAATGATTTCTCGCTGCTTATGCTTCTTGCTGTCGGCCAATATACCATTCCACGTGGCATACTCAGTAATCATACCTTCGACGTCATTCATCACTTTCGATGATTCGCACTTCCATATCCTTACGAGTTTAGGGGTATAACCACGCTCTTTGAACTTGCGCATGTGTGTCTGTATACGCGTGTTAACTGAACTGCTGCGGCCGTACTTATAATCATTATCCGCGATGTACACGAGGTATATACACGTGAGCCCTCTGTAATCTACAAGATCATATTTTTTCCACTTCAAAGGTGAAGATATTGAGCTATGTTGTGATTGCAATTCCACGGTGTTGATGTTCTTTGCGCTGTGGTGGTCGCCTATAGTTTCCTCATATATACTATAGTATCCCCGCGAGGTGATGGCGGGGAGCACTTCTGTAAATAACCACTTCTCAAAGACGCGAGCCGCGGGCAATCGGGACCTAAGTATCAAGGTATATAGGCCGTATTCAGTCAAAGCAATCATACTTTGTTTACCGGAAGGGGTATCAACTCCATGAACAATCTCTTTTTTATGAGGTTCAAAGTCTCTGATCGAGGTGCGCACACATGACATGCCCAGTATAGCACCTACATCCTCCGCGATAAAAAGTGGACGTTCTCTCGTGCCATATATACGAATAGCGTGGCCACCGAACATAAAATTAGCAAGGTTAATGATCTCCATGTGAGAGTATATACTTATGGCCCTTGTTTCTCTCTATAATGCAAAGTGGGGCGTAAAAAACAAGTCATGATGTTCCTTTTATCAGTAATGGTGAGGGTTACTGCATTTTACACTCATGGGCCTAGTTATATCATAACTCCTGACTCGCTTCCATATGCTTATCACATTGAATAGTGCGGGCAATTCGTTGTAAATCCATGTATATATGTAATTGGAGTTCAAGTATAGTGGGTATGAGAGGCGATAAGGCTCACCATTCACGTATGTGTTATGCATATCATGGGGCGAGTCGGCCCTTACCATGGTGAATATTGTGTCGCCATGCGTGACGCGTAGAACACGCCCATCCCATGCAAGTAAAATGTAACCCTTTGCCGATTCACCTATTATTGTATTGTCACCGTCGTCACTGTCACCATCACTGCAATATAACGTAACATTAGTAGCTAACTCTAGGGTGTCATAAGGGACATCTTCATGTTGTCTCTCCGAAGCACTCATGCCATCAACAAGTGCCTTCTCAAAGACCTCAAAAGGCAGACCTATTACTATATCACAAACTATATATATGCCCTTATACTCGTGGTAAAACCCAAGGCGGGCCGCAAGTGTGTGCGAGGCCAAGCATAGTAGTTTCCACGTGCGATAGCTCTCACCGGCCAGTCTCCGCAATATATCAGTTGATAGTGACTCTATAATGTTCACGGTGATTATGGTGGTCATAGGTGATGTGTTATTGAAGAGTATCACTGTGCTCTCTATATACATATCACGCTGTAGTTACATTTCAATTGTGGACTTCGAGGGGTGCAAGGACAGGTTTATATGGTGTTAGTACCATTCCTCTCTTAATTATACTACCGGGCTCTAGTTGTGGATGAGGCCCACTCGCAGCACATGAGTGCTTCATCCAGTATTCTCTGCCGCTCGAGTGTATATATACAGGGCCATCATCACTGCGATGTAGTACACCATTCACGAACCACTTGCGTGATCCGCGGCTACCTATGAATGCCGGAAGGTTATTCTCTCGGTGCATAAGGTCTTTATAGTACCACACCATGCGCCCATCATCATGTATTACAGCAGGCTGATCGCCCTCTCTATGGAGTTGGCCGTATTGGGACCATTCGCGGCATCCATCAGTGATAAGTATTGCGGCGGGCAGATCTCCATCACGGTGACGTAGACCATTACGATACCAAATCATAGATCCATCCGAATTCACTATGGCAGGTTTATCATCTTCCCGATGACGTAGACCGTTATTATACCAACGCATAGATCCACCACTCCGTACTGCTGTCGATTTATCATCTTCGCGTTGTCTGTCCTCATTGCAGCACCAGTACATGGAACCCTTCGGTTGCACCATAGCTGGTTTATCGTTATCGCGGTGATATCTATCGTTATAGCTCCACACACAGGCTCCATCTTCCCATATTAATGCAGGTTTATCTCCGTCCCTATGCACTTTTCCATGGCGATACCATGTATTCAGTGCCTCGTACCGCCTTTTATCACTATTGTTTGGGGTGATGTGTATTACTCGTGCAGGCTCATCGTTTATACTATGAAGTTCACCATATAATAGACGCGTAGTCTCATCACCGACATCAACTATTGCCATATAGTGTTCAATTATATACTTCTTGCTGTTGGCCATAGTGTCACGTAGCCATTTACAAGTCAGCGATAATGTGCGCAATGTATCGAGATCAAGCGCCGACCACGTGCATGCACTGCATACTATGCGAACTACGAGGTCATCATATAGATTATATATGGTTGTGGCCATGCTATCTACGCGGTCTACTATGTATTTAATGTGCGATTTCTGTAAAAAACACTGATGGATGACTCCGCTATTCGAGGTCACTCGCCATCATCCGCTTGATTATACGTATATACTTGAAGAGCCCGGGCAGGTCATTATATATGTATCGGCATACATCCGTGACTGAAGTTGATCCAGTCACTACATATTTTACACTGTCTACCATTAAATCCCAGTCGTTATGATTCCGGTCTGATATCTGTTCTAGACTGTACTCATGGTATCCGTCATCAATCTGTAAAATATAGTCTTCTGTGTACCACTTGATGCGAAAAGCACTATCGTAAGGCCATGCAGCAGCACCTTTCGCCATAGCAAACCTATACACAACATCATTACATATTGTATATGAACCTATACTTGTACCATAGGTTGCCATCTGATTCACCACATCCTTCACTAGTAATGCATAAGGTACTTTCTTGTTATTAGCATCTAGTACGTGTAATCCGCGGGCTTTATGGTAGTCCCCGAGGGTGATGTCAAGCGCATGACAGGTCATCCGCAGGCGCTGCCATGAGCGATAGGGCATAGGTATTAGGCGCACTATATCACGCGGCAAATCAATGATGGAAATACTCATTAATAAGCTCATGTATATGAGATCATTACAACAACAATTCAATTATATTGGCCCAGAAGGACGATATTGATGTATATTGAAAGATATGGCTGTGAATACAGTGTATAAATGGGGGTATATATGAGCAATATGGCCAAACTCAAGCCCCCATGCGATATAATTCACTCATTGTAGGTGCCTGCTATGTGGGTGATGCACGCGATAAGTCCATTCTGCGGGCCGTCAGTAGTGTATGTTGGGCACTTACTAGGCTAACGTGTGGCCACAAATCTACAATTATTAAGGCCTATACAGTGCATAAGGTTTACTGGCACTTTGAATGTTATGAGTATTGAGACGTCCCTACGTAGGGACTGTGACCTTTCTGCAATTATAAATGATGATATTGAGGAATGGTATCATAACTCCTGTGTAGTATCGGAAGAGTAGTATACTTATGGTAAATTCATGGTCTACTCCGCTGCAGATGCACAGCAACATGAGTGCGTTAGGTTGGTATATAACATGCACTCTCTATGAAGGGCGCTGCTCCTGTGATGATTGTAGACCCAATTATACAATTGAATCATGGTATTACCACTTCATATAGCAGTAATACACGCAGTATCTTATGGCTAATAGTCTTATAAATCTCCCAACTGAGTTAATTATAAAGATCATCTGTTCTCATGAAGATACCACCCTTACTGGTTTTCGGGTCACGTTATACCACTATCAGAGTCTATGTAATCGTATGTACTCACTGATAAAAACATGTATTGCAGCTATTCACGATCATTATATAACTACTGAAACCTATGAGGGCGGTGGTATTATATATAGACTATTCGGTCTCGCACATAGGGACCGCGATGAGCCTGCCGTTATCCTTGGATTACGCGCGGCATACTATCAATTCGGCTGCCTACATCGCGAGGAGGACAAACCCGCAGATATTCATAACGATGGCTATATGGCGTGGTATCGACGCGGTCAGCTCCATAGAGAAGGGGATCAGCCCGCCGTTGTGACCTCTAAACAAACTAATAAATGGTATCGATGGGGGCAACTGCACCGCGACGGTGGTAAACCAGCAATCATCAGATCTAATGGGGAATGCAAGTGGTATGCTTACGATCAACTACACAGGGACTTTGATCTACCCGCATGGGTGGGCAACAAATGTAATAAATGGTATCAATATGGCAAGCTTCATCGCTACAATGCCCCCGCCATTGTGCATGGCAATGGTAAGCTTGAGTACTGGGAATATGGTTACAAGCAATACACTCACCAAATATAATGGCTATCTACATGTTTTTTTATATATTCTCGGGAGATGGGTGGACTGGCCATCAACTATACTATTTAAAATTGAATCCTTGGGTACGGTGTATACTTGCTTCAAGCATGCAGCGCAATACTATCACTGACATCACTAATATCGCTTACCAACAGATCAAGGGCAACTACTACTGGGCCCAGTATGGGGACTTCAAGGTCATCATGGATAAGAGTACTGGCTATATTAATGCCACGAAGCTATGCTTATTGGCTACCAACAAAGAGGGTATAACAAAGAAATTCAAGTACTGGATGAAAAATACAGCCTCTACAGACCTTATTAATGAGGTATCTTCGTTGGTTGAGATCTCAACCAACGACCTACTCGTAAAATCTGCGTTATCCAATGAATTGAAGGGCACTTATGCGCATCCTGACCTTATACCTCACATAGCGGCATGGGCAAGCCCCGTGTTCGCAGTGAAGGTGAGCAAGATCATCAATGCGCAACTGGTGCGCGAATATAAGGAGACTATACGTGTTAAGGATGATAAAATAGATAATCTCGAGCGTAAGATTGATGAGCAGACACGTCAAATCAATGAATTACTCACAGAAACGCGCGAGTCGCGCAAGGAGATACGCCAAGTGCACGAAGAACTCGAATGCACAACTACTGAACTCGAGGGCCTCAGTGCGGATAACATGGCACTCACCCAGAAGGTAGATTCGGCATTAAAACGGCTAGATATCGCCACTGAAGACCGTGCGCCGAAGCCCGCAAACGCGAAGTACACTCATGCCTATCTTGTATATCACAAGCCCAATACACTGAGTTATAGAGTAGTACGTCGACAACTAGATACGCTCGCCAAAGGTATCAACATGTGCACTGATGCAGGGTATACTACATGTAGTATATAGTATCTATTCGCCTAACCCAATAAGCTTACATACGCGAATTAAAGAGTCATTCCCTCCCGCACTGGGAAGGGCAACGTTATCTACATTCATCCTAAATGCTGGCAAGAATACCAAGCATCTTGTTGAGCTTCTCAACACTATCAATGCACAGAAGAAGAGTGTATGAGTGTCTATACTCGTGAGACATCAGATCTCTTTTTTGCCCCTTTGTCCCACGATAGTTGCCCAAAAAAACATATCGCAGGGCCTCAACGTTGGATCTGCACGCCCTTCACCCAGTATTCTGGTGGGCGGCCATCGGCATACGTCACTGCTGGTCGACCCCTAGCGCGATGTTTCTTTCCATTTTTATACCACTTCTGTGTACCGCTCGCACGTATAACAGCAGGTTTATCACCAGCCCTATGCAACACGTATCCTAGACGCCACTCCTTATCGCCATCTGTAGACACCAAAGTAGGTAAGTCATTAGCGCGCCAACGCTTTCCATTCCGATACCAATCACTTGAGTACTTGGTTATATATGCTGGTTTATCATCATCTCTATGCCTCTTACCGTGTATATACCACTCTTGACTGCCGTTATCATCTATAACCGCGGGCTTGTCATCTCCTCGGTGCAACCGCCCAAAGCGATGCCATCTTGTCTCAGTACGCTGCGCTAGACCGTTACCGTTATTACTACACACATCAAAGACAACGATCTCGGAAGGTTGGTCACCTATACTGTGAGGCTTGCCACAGAACTGTGTAAGGTGAGTGCGACGATAGTAAAGTTTACTTGGTACGGTGAAGTATTCTATGATCTGCTCGCGGTACATGCGCAATATATTCATGATTTTCGTGCATGATCTTGTCAGTCCATTCAGTGTTTTGAGGTCCGTTGTATTGCCTCGACGAGCATGTTTAACGATTACCAACAATAGCTCGCTCGGTATCTTATTTATATAACATGGTAATGAAGGGCCTGGTTCACGTATAACCCATTTACAGTGGATAGCTGTGAATACCTCTTTAATGGCTATAAGTGGACTATACATGGGCGACACTCGCACTACTGTATATGACGCAGTTGGTGCTATATCGACGGTCGTAACCCAGTCAAGCAACACCATAAGGCGATGGTTCGGTAAGTATATACCGGCACCCTCACATATCATAACCGCATCTTCGCCAGCGAATACCTGGCGAATACTATCGATAACCTGTGTACTGAGCTCCATGCAAGTATATAACACACTATTATCAGATTCAATTATTTATGAGATTTACCCCTTCCCATCACCCATCAACGCAGTAGCGAATGGCAGGTGGTATTATAGGCCAGTTATGTGGGCCCTCTATGTACATTACTCCTGCGGCATGAGGGCGGACAAAAAGGATTTATAGGGGACATCGCGCACGTTAGTACGCAACATCCCCTATAACCGGTACCTCTTTATTAGATGAGATCCATCTCCCGACTGTCACGCCGAGTTGTATAATGCTTATTGATGTGAATTGCCTGCCGAAGCCGACCATCCATACCCCAAGCATATCCTTGCAGTGATTGGAAACCTCACACTACACCAACGCCAGTGACACTGGCTATACTTCACTCCACCATCTTAGTTACCTGTATACATAGTACGACACACTGATGATTGCTTTTGCAAGAAGTCCGAAGTCGAATAATCGCCCTCATTCATCATATCAATGGTCGCGCCAATGCACAGTATATCATCAAGAACCAAGCTCATATGTTCACGAACGAGATCCGTCCGTGCATGCGCGGGCCCGTGAAAATCTACTTTTATGATAGAGTCGAGTACATCTTCAATGTGCTCAATGACCTGCGTGTAGTCAGCATTTCCACTAAAGGCCTCCATCCGTAACTTGAGTGTCTCCACACCAAAGCTACTATAATAGAACAATGAATCGTTGCAAACTGCATCATCACATGCATATATTCCTTCTCTATGTGTCAATTCATCTACGTAAAGTCGTACCCCGCAAAAGGTACAACGTTCATAGATGCATCCCCTCAGATATGAACCGCTAAATAGTAAATCAAATTGATCTTCCATTGGTTGATTGTTGTATGTACTTAGCGGCCCCCATTTCAACTTTTTTTATTGTCCTCGCGCTACGTTAGAGGGTTGTGAGCATGACCCCTATTGTGCCTATAAAAATTGAAACGCGGGCCTCTAAAGGTACACAACAACGATGAATCAACAATACTCTGATGATTTAATAAAGGCTACTGGATGCGCGAAGTGTACCTTCTGCTGGGAACCTCATCCGCTCAAAGCTCTTGATATTCATTGCGGCATGTATGCGTGCTGCAATCCTATATGTACAGAGGTTATGCTGTACTTAGGATATCAAGGATATGGGGCGCTGCTATTTGCTACTGATAATATGAAGCGCTTTGCGAAAAAGGGCAACTGGGTCGATGATTATTACACTAAGCTGAATAATATAGCAATGAGGGTTCTGGAGAGAGGTCCGTGGTGCAAACAGTAAGGGGCGAGTGAGGAGAGGATGCAAGTGATTGCATCATACTCTCCTGCCCGCAACGGTGAGAGAGTATGATGTAATCATGCTTTTTTGTACTTCCATGCACTCGTCCCCACGCATAGCCAATACATATAAAAGAAAGGACTCGCGCCCTAGAATTGCTTATAATAATTATTCATATCATTCTCAGTTATGCGACACTTACGCAGTGTATCATAAGGGATAACTACGACATCTATAAACTTGCGCCCCGTTAACGCGCACTTCATCAAACGGTGAAGACCGTCCACTGACCTGTAACCCCACCACATGATGATTGGGTAACTCAAGTCCGCAGAGAATATTCGCTTATAGTTGTCATCGGAGTCAGTCATCATACCTATTGGCTTATCACCATCCCACGGTGCAATGGTAAGCACGTCGGTGGTATTGTACATCTTCAACAGTAACTTTTTGACTGATTTACGCACTGGAGTGAGGTTTCTGCACTCATACCACACCTTGTATACATCATAGAATGCTTCGCCATCCTGTGAATACGTCCTCATACTGTTGTTGTATAGTATGCGGCCTACAATGTTATCTATGGTGCTTTTAGCAACGTCCTCCGCCGACTCATATGCATGACTATCCACGGGCAGGATACCGGGCTTGATCGCCCCAAAGATAACTAGTTTGCCCTTGTATGGGTTGAAGATAGCGCGGGCAAGGGACTCATAGTTAACGCGAGGACCCTTCACTATAATGATGCGCACAGGTAACCCCTTCAAGGCCTCATGCAGGGCCTCATTGTAAGGAGTGATTAGTTTGACTGTAGACATGTATATATACACTTAAGACAGTATCTTTCAATTGTATCGGGGCACATAAGGGGCCTTGAAGTTCGCCGCCACCACACGATGAATCAGTTTACACGACACCAGTAATGATGTTAAGGTACGCCTATCATTACAGCCATCAGCCTGACATTTCTGTATTATCATGAGTATAATATCGCTTGGTAGTAGGTATATATGCCTCATAATGGCCTTATTAATGCACTCCTCCATGTGTTCCACAGTATATATGTTGTTGGTTGGTGAGATTCAATTATAAACTAGAAGCTGTAGTCCACATTGATCACCCAAGTTACCCATCATGGCGTCCATCATTGACTTGCCGCGTGAGGTAGTGCGCTTAATACCCTCATCGTATCGTGCGTGGCAACTACTACGACTGACCTGTCACACGCTTGAGGCCGCCCTTGGGGACCATCATGAGTCACGTAACATTCTATATATTGATATTAAGAACAACACCAATCTTACATACAGAACCCTCGTCGATACCTTGATCAATGCTATGAGTAATCATGAAGTTTTATGTAATGGGCTCGTTGTACTCTATGAGTGCGAGGGTATTCACAAGACCTTAGCCACGTGGAATGGTACTCACTTTACTGCGTATTGTAATGGTAGGTTGGCAGGATTATTGTATCCAGTGTTCTATCTGCCAGGTGTAGATTACTATATTACAATAGGGAAAGTAAACTATAAATCGACGCTGGTGGGTGACACTACGATAGAGCAACTACTCTCCGTAGTATACTATGAGTTACCCCATCTGTTCAGCAAGATGACCGTTACCATTAGGTCGCCCGCATTATTACTCGGCCAGTATCATTGAGTGGACATATGTAAGGGAATAAATGTACCCTCTAGTGTGCGACGAGCTTATAAAAAATCAATAGGCAATGAGCTCACCATTGTGCCAATACTCATATGTACCATCTTGCTTGCGTACTATAGTGGCCTTAATGCTGTATTGTATGTTACCATTTATCCACCATTCCATGACTCCATTCGAGCGTATTGCTGCAGGCCGACCTCCATCGCGATGATAGCGGCCATTAACAAGCCATACACGTTGACCATCTGCGTACATAACAGCTGGCTTATCGTCGTCACGATGTGGTTTACCGTGGCGGTACCAGTGCAACGATTGAGCACCTCGCCACGCAGGCTTGTCATCGTAGTTATGCAATGATCCGAAGAGCATGTATCGCTCCATTGATGTATATGGGCCACCACCTAGACATACTGTATACCTGCGTAGTATATCGTCCCTGTGCGAGGTGATTACTTCATGGAATACACGTGACACAAGTGCTAATGATTGCAACATTACTCTATCACGGGTGGTACCAGTGGCACATGCACAGATAATCTCCATTGCAACATCGCGGTTTGATGTGGCACTCATGTATATACTTGCCATAGGTTTAGATTCAATTTTATATTTCCTGCTAGCCATAAAAATAGGATCACTCATGTTACTTTATAAGTACCCCGTTAACGTAATATATGCGAGTACCATCGGCCCTTTCTATTGCAGGCCCATTGTCACGGTGGAATTCACCCATACGATAATAGAATCGTGAGCCATCTGACCATATAGACGCCGGGCGATCGTTGTCGCGATGTAATTTGTCATGCCAATACCATCGATGTGTGCCTCCTATACCCTTGCCTCCTGCATACACTATGGCCGGCTTATCATCTTCTCTATGTAGTTTACCATAATGATACCAATAAAGTGAGGGTGGTTCGCCATCATTATGATTGACTATCTGTGATGGCTTGTCGTCAATACTATGGTTCAGGCCAAACAATCGAGTGAAGGTAACGCTGTGCGCCTTGAGTGTCACGGTATAATGCCTCAATATTACTTCCTTGTTGACCTGCACGACATCATTAAATTGCTTGCAGACCAGTGATATATCTTGCAACGTCCTGCGGTCACTTGCGTTGCCCTCGCGTGCATGAAGGACGATCAATAGTATGATTTCAGGTTGCAATATATAGGTCGCGGCATGCTGCGTGTTGGTGATTTGTAGGCCGCAATGCTCAGGTATACAGTCTGCTTCCATCAGTGAATAATATAGTTATAAGTTCAATTTTACTACTTTTTTCAATAGGTATGGGCTGCTTGCCGTGTAAAGTTGAATACCGTGGGCCATAAAGTAACGTATACATGGGTATCAAGCGCATCACTCGCACACGATCATGGCGGATATGTAGGGGCAGGTGTCTACCCCAGTGCTCATGGTGGCGAACATATATAATAGTATGTATCTGTAGTGTATTTATTGCAGTGATATTCATCCAGCAAGCACGCATTGAAGAGTACGAAAGGGCAGTGTTCGACTACAGAAACGGTAATTTCACGATAATCTCTCTGTCGCACGGTATAACCTATAATAATATGTATATACAGGTGCATAACGAGACAAGCGGGTGTACTTCGCGTCGACAATATAATGGCCGCGCTATTATTGAGGGGTATCGTCAATACTTAAGGGTTAGTAATGATAGAGATGTGATTGCGTATATATTTACATGTGACGCTGAAAGTACTATGTTATTGTTACAGGAAGTGCTCTTGCCGTATCGCCTATACAATGCATATGGGCACTTTCATAGATACTATACCGTGAACAACATACTCGTTGCAGAAATACTTAATGCCAATAAGATACCCTTTATAAGCGCTTTATAATGTTTTTTTACACCTCCACGGCGCAAGCCAACGATGTGATATACTCTATTGCTATCTAAAATTGAATCCTTGAGCACAGTGTATACTTGCTTCAAGCATGCAGCATACCATCGTCGACATCACTGATATTGCTTATCAACAGATCAAGGGTAACTACTACTGGGCACAGTATGGGGACTTCAAGGTCATCATGGATAAGAGCACAGGCTATATTAATGCTACAAAGCTATGCAGTTTAGCCAATACTAAGGAAGGTAAACCTAAACAATTAAGCATGTGGAAGCTAAATGCAGGATCGGAAGAGCTGATAAATGAAGTATCTCTATCCCTTGGAATTCCAAGGAATGCACTGCTTGAAGAACCCAGCGTTTCTATTGATTTAAGAGGTACTTATGCACATCCTGACCTCATACCACACATAGCTTCATGGGCGAGCCCAGTGTTTGCAGTGAAGGTAAGTAAGATCGTTAATGCACAACTGGTGCGCGAATATAAGGAGACTATACGTGCTAAGGATACTAAGATTGATGATATGCAACGCACTCTCGATGAAATTAAAACACAGAATAGTGAAATTAAGGCCCAAAATGCAGAGCAAACACGTCAAATCAATGAGTTACTCAACGAGGCCCGCGAGTCCCGCAAGGAGATACATCAAGTACATGAAGAGCTAGAGACCACCACTGTTGAGCTCGAGACTATGAGTGCGGATAACCTGGAGCTCATGCAGAAGGTCGATGGAATCAGTGCCGATAACGCTGCTCTCATAAGCAAAGTCGATGCCGTCGCCAAGCGCCTTGATATCTCTACTGAGGACCGCGCGCCAAAGCCCTCGAATGTGAAGTTTACTCACGCTTACCTCGTGTATCACAAGCCTAATACTCGTAATTATAGAGTAATACGTAGGCAACTACATACCTTAACAGTAGGTATTAATGAATGTGTTAAAGCAGGATACACGAAGTGTGTATACAGTATCTACTCTCCCAACTCGGTGAGCCTACATGTGCGAATCAAAGCGTCATTTCCGCCCGCACTCGGCAAGGCAACGCTATCCACCTTCACACTATGTGCCGGCAAGAACACTAAACAACTCGTTGAATTCATTAATAGCATTAATGTACAGAAGAAGGATGTGTAATGTGGTCCAAATCTATATTTTTTATACCTGCGCGACCATGCAGGAGGACTGTATAAAGGCCTACCTCACATATAAAAAAATCACTCAAGAGTGCACTCGCCCCTCATATGTCGCCGGTATCAATATCTTCATCCGTCGGTAGAGCTCCGGTAACTCATTATATATGTACTCGTATATATCGGCGTGAGCGTCGCTATGGGGGGATGAATACCTCCTGTTATGTACCTCAATGCACTGTGGGTAAATAATCTGACCATACTCAACCCACTTGCAATTCGTGTCGGTGTGTAAGAATAGTACACCATAAGACCACTCTACCCTGATCAATCGGTTATAAGGATACACATATGTACCATCTTCATTGATCGTCGGTTGAGGACCCTTATACATTACGTAATGATCGTACCTTAGTACTAGTCTCATGCAATCAATGATATGCTCTACGAATACACGATAGGTAAGCGGCCTCTCACCTCTGCAATACATCACAAGATTATGTGCCTTATGGTAGTCCCCAAGGCGGGCATTGAGTGCGCGACAGGTCATGCGTAGTAGTTGCCACGAGCGATAAGGCACGGGCATCAGATGCAATATCTCAGGGGGTAAGTCAGTGATGGTGTGGGGCACCAGTAGTTCGGGCGATGTTGTGGCCATGTATGCAGTGCGTGATATATAGTGTGAACAATACTCAAGATTCAATTATTTCTCTATGGGTCCACTGCATGACGCCCCTATAGTGTTTTACTTCAGCTTCAGTCTATCTCTACGGTCGAGTGATTTCCATACCCGTACCTCACTGTATATCTCTGGAAGATAGTCATATAACCATGAATATAATGCTTTTGCATCGCCATATACTCGATAGAATTGGTCCCCAACACGTGTATGTCTGCAAGGATTAGGATTCCATGTGGCCGCTCTATCCAATGATATGATCTCAGTATGTGGGTTAGCAACACCATAAGCTCGAATAGTAAGGTCACTGTTATCCCATCGTAACAGTGTATTATAATCAGTGAGTGTACCACAGCTATCACGCACACAGTTGACTGCCATGACCATGTGATCGTCATCAGTGTTCTTGTCGTTTATCATCGATAACAGTAATCTGTCTATAAACACACTATAAGATAATTCTTCTCGGGAGGAGAGGAGAGCGGTAAGGCTCATTATATAGATGCCCCGGGCCGCATGGTAATCTCGAAGGGCGGTCCTTAGTGCTCGACAAGTCATGCGCAGTAATTGCCATGTGCGATATGTAATCGGGCAATCGGTGTATATCTCGTCCGAGGCTTTAGATACAGCATTAATGCACGTGATTCGCAGTATATCGCAGGCATTGATAGTCTTATTACTATATAAAATGCTCACGGGTTCGGTCTCGTGTGGGGGCATAGTACACATAGGTAGTTGGCTACACATCTGCACAGTAGTGATGTTGGCCATGAGTAAATACATAGATGCCTTGCACTAACTTAAAAAAAGAATGTTCGTAATTTCAAGGGCACATCCATCATCGTGCACATACCTTTGCGAATAACTAGAGAACACATCATAGATCTCTATATAAGACACATAAAAATGCTTGTATTTGAGCATGTCAAAGCAACACTTTGGTAGTATTAATGCACCCACAGACATCTTGCTGCGGGTAATATATGCCTGCGCGAGTGGGTGCGCGGATGTTGATCAGGTCACGCTTCGGGGCCTGTTGTGCACATGTAGGCACATTAACAGTGTGATGATTGCGCACTGGCGCGATATTGTGAGCATGTATACAGTCATAGATGATCAGTCGGGGATGATGCGCACGTATACTTTCTGCGGCTTATATCACCGCGATGATGACCTTCCGGCGATTGAATATGAGTTTGGCCACAGTCAGTGGTTTCGCTATGGTAAGCCCCATAGATACAGTGACCTACCAGCATTAACCGATGACGTCGCCCAGTATTATTATATAAACGGGCAGTTGCATCGCGGGAACGATGAGCCGGCAGTTGTGTATGTAGATGGGACTAAGGAGTGGTATTGTAATGGTGTGTTACATCGAGGTAATGATCGACCTGCGAGAGTGTTAGCTAATGGCGATAAAGAGTGGTATTGGTATGGTAAATTGTGCCGGGGTGATGATAAACCCAGTATTGTTCATGCTTCGGGGCGGCAGGTGTGGAACGTCGATGGGAAACTGCATCGCGATAACGATAAGCCCGCAGTTATACACGAGAATGGTACTTTGGAGTGGTATTGCCGCGGCAAATTACACCGTGATGGTGATAAGCCAGCCTTCGTGGCGCCCCACGGCCAGAAAAGTAAATGGTATCAAAATGATAAACTCCACCGTGATGGTGATCAGCCGGCCGTCATAGATACGACTGATGGTATGTATTGGTACCAGCATGGTCATTTTCACCGTGAAGATGATAAACCGGCACACATCAGTCCCAATGGTACTATGTTTTGGGCAATAAATGGCCAATTTCATCGTGAGTCGCCCTTCGATGCCGCAGGTGGTAGACCCGCTATTATCCGAGCAAATGGTGATAATGAGTACTATCGCCGTGGTAAGTTACATCGCGAGGGAGGGTGGCCTGCACGAGCAGCACACTATACGCATTGTTATGAGAGGTGGCTCAATGGTACGCACATCGACAACATGCCGGCAAGCGCGGTGAAGACACTCGGTAAAGCTCTACTCGCCGAACACCCGCCACGTGAATAGAAAATACTTCAAGCCCAATATATAGAGAACGACCCCACCAGCCCTCATATGACTACAAAAGCATTAGTAAAAGACTATCTAGATACGCATCATATGTGTGTAAAGTCCTATATTTATTGGCCATTACGTAGAGGTAAGAGCCCTTCACATGCATTACTACGGGCACGAGTCAGTGATGGATCACTCATTAGTAGGGTACTAGAGTGGCGCCCCAATACACGCATTATATATCGTTATATTACTCCTACTGGCATCGTGAATCTCTACCCCAAGACCATGGTGGCGATAGTGATATATGCTGCTCATATGCTGTCGCGGAGGTCGTAAAGTAGTGTGGGCGAGTATATAAGCCCTTTACATGTGCAAAGATAGTATAATAATTGGTACATTATTGTACATTGGGCTCTTTTTTATGATCGATTAGTAGCGCTATACGTGTGTTGAACAGTCTCAGTGGGGACATATTACAGGTAGATTATATGTTGGAATATAGTGATATGAAGGAGGCCGCTGCATCATTGTCGACACTGCCTTGCGAATTGATCATTAAAATTATCGGTCACTGTGCAGTGGGTAATCAGAGGGATGCCGATACTATTGAGTCAATATCAAGAGTATGCAAGCCCCTTTTCGCGTTGATGTATACACACTCTAAGGACATCGTTGATGCATTCACTATTGCAACTGATCACGAAAAATATATCCTCTACAGCTACTGCGGGATCACACATAGGGGCCATGACATGCCTGCAATCATACATAAGAACAACACTATTACTGAATGGTATTGGCATAGTAAGCGTCATAGGGCCGGCGATAAGCCTGCTTTAATAGGCTCATGTGATAGACAAGTGTGGTATTATGATGGCCAATGTCACCGGGAAGGTGATAAACCTGCCGTGATATGCGCCAATGGCACTCAATATTGGATTAAAGAGGGACGGATTCATCGTGAGAATGATCTACCCGCTGTTATATGGGCCGATGCATTATATCCTGGTGGGGCCGTTACACAGGCATGGTATCACATGGGTGAACGCCATAGGGGCGACGATAATCCCGCTGTTATACGTGCAGACGGTAGTAGTGAATGGTGGAGATTCAACTCACTTCATAGAACATGTGGGCCTGCATGCATAACTGCAGATGGTAGTAGTGAATGGTGGAGATTCAACTCACTTCATAGAACATGTGGGCCTGCATGCATAACTGCAGATGGTAGTAGTGAATACTACGTTAGCGGGGCTCGTGTAATACCCCCTGAAAAATAATAACTATCATCATGTTTATGCGGCTACATTACACGCGATAAGGCTAAACTTGTAAACATTGCATGCAGTAATAAGGCCAGTGGTAACGTCAATCCATTGATCTCGATCCACGAAGATATAAAAAAGAGATCTTGGGAAGCCCATTGCCCACGTGTTGAAGCGTAACTTCAATGATTACCCCATATTTTATCTACGTGTTGATAGTTGATGTCGTTGGTTGTGATGGGTCTGATGATGCGCATACATCGTGCAATATCGGGTAATTCGCAGTGTAAGAACGATAATAATGGGTCAATTGAACCGCCGGATTGACGTGTTATTGTATACCACTGCGTCTGCACCAGTATAGTTTTGTCGGGACATTCATCTTCGCACTCCTTGATCACCCATGATAAGCCCTGTATATTACTACATATCTTGAGTTTACCACTCTCCCAGCGAAGTATATATGGGTTTACCCCACATGACTCTTCAAGGTTCCAACGAAATCGCATTAAATACGACCTTGCGGTGGTCCATACACCCCGCATACATGATTTGAGTAATGAATTAAACTGCTGATATGTTAGAATCTTACTATCTGAGTCTATCATTATAATCCCTCGTGCAACATGATAGTCCCCAAGGCGGGCATTGAGTGTGCGACAGGTCATCCGCAGACGTTGCCATGAGCGATAAGGCATGGGTATCAGGCGCAATATTTCGTAAGGTAGATCAGTAATAGTGTAAGACGCCAGTAGGCTAGGCGATATAGCGGCCATATATGCAGTCGCAGAGTATGTACTTGTGGGTTAAGATTCAATTGTTGACGCGCGCGGAGGTCAACATATATAAGCACAGTAAGGCAACCAATAGTAAACCATCATATAATAGGGGAATAATCATGTCTTGGTATAGGTGAGTACATCGTGCACGCCTATGATCATTCTCAACAGGAAGCTCACGCTGTGTTGTCGCTGCCGCATCCGCCCTCACATCATCTTTTTTACGTTGTGAGTACTCTTTACGTATCTTAAGGCGCTGTTTACGGGCCAAATGCCACTCTATAGTAGAGTTTTCGCCTCTATCCGCGGGGGTAAGCATGTCGGAGACACCACGATTACTACATGAAACCACACCATAAATACTGTGTGTATCCCCATGCGCGGGATCACCGCCCTGCACTGACGGACGATCTACATCTATGAGTATTCCATGCTTCCAATATGCACAGTATCCATCATTATATACAACGGCCGGTCCTTCATTACGATGTCGTTTGCCGTGTTCAAACCACACTGAAGTGCCATCATAGCGCACTACTGCGGGACCGTAAGGATTATGTAATTCACCTCTATGCCACCACTCTAAGACTTCAGTACTTATGTGTGTGGGACCACTATCAATACGATGACACTCGCCATGTACATACCACGTTCTGCTATCCGTACTGATATCTGCCGGTCCAGCTATACGATGTAGTTCTCCATCTCTCCACCACTGCGTACAATAATCATTTTCTATAACAGCGGGTCCATCGACCCTGTGTAACTTACCATTCATCCACCATCTCTCCGAGCGTGAATTGAAGCACTGAATAGCTGGACCATCAACCCTATGTGGGACCTCATGTTTATAGTAACCGAGCACATCGTTGTGTATAACTGCGGGGCCATCGTTCCTATGTATGCGGCCATTCTTGTACCACACAGTGAATTCGCAAAGTCCACGGCTAAGGTGACAGTAGACTTTCTTATACGTTACATATTTATTGTAACCCTTATGCCAATCACATTCGAAGCGTATCTTGGGGCAGTACTGTGCTATACGCACATCATAACCGAATGTACACATCATGTCCAGTCTACGCGATATAATCTCGCCATCTGTCCCTCTTATGGACCACTTACCGACACTTGGGATGGCTCTTGCTAGTGTGTTGAACACGTACTCATCGGCCTCGGGTCCACCGGCTCGAGCGATTGCGAGCCATACTTCAAGGGGTAATGCAACATGCATCATACTCTGCTGGGACATGACTACTAACAGTCTAATACTTAAAAAAAATACGAAGTGAGCCAGTAGATAGGCGAATACGAAGCATTATACCTTACAATTGAGTAACTGTGAGATACATTCATGTGCCTCTTTATCATTGTGAGATCGCTCCAATAACACTGAAGCTAACGTCCTCAATCCCTCATAGTCATTCTTTATATCCTCTGCAATGGTAGTATACGTCATGCCTTTGGTAAGATATGTGTGTATAAATGAGCCATCCAGCGATATGTTGCGCTTGATGCTCGACCCACTAACTATATTCTTGATGGCATTATGTACTGCAGTGAACCTATATTCAGTGGTGCAGCTAGTTAACAACTGTATTAAATTCATGTATGCAGTGATGTTTTCCACCTCCCCTCGAGCGAAAGATAAGAATGATGTGTGCTGCTCATTACCTGCCATGGTGTTGCATGTATAATGGGGTATATTTAAGGGGTAATATGAGTGCGATTAGTATTCTGACACTATTCCCTCGCCGGAGGGCGAGTATCTGTCGTGTGCTGCGCCTCGTATAGTTAGTGTAAAGTGGTGTTTCCTATGCTATGGTGGTAATATATTAGGCCCATGAACAGCGCATCTGCCGTCAGCATATATGATAGCGGGTAGGCCACCTTCGCGATAAATATAATCATTTCTATACCAGTACTGATCTCCCTCGCCAGTGATATGCGCGGGTTGATCTCCATCGCGGTGACATCGCCCCCACCGATACCACATGCGGGCCCCACATATGCGCACTATAGCAGGCTTATCATCACCCCTATGAAGGCGCCCAAAGCAATACCATAGCTTATCACCCGAAGATAGTATTCTCGCGGGCATGTCATCTTCGCAGTGCAGCATGCCGCAGTAATAGTGTGACACGTACCCCGCCGCACCATAAAATGCAATAGTATAGTGCCTAATGATGTCCTGTTTATGCCTCGTCATGAGCTCACGCAGCCGCATGTTGACTGCCTGCAGCGATCGCAGAGTGGTCATATTACTACGTGCAGCGCCCTCTCTAGAGGCATAGATTATACTGATAAGTACATCATCGGGGCATGACATCAGGTCGATGTGTGTTGCTGCCATCACTCTGGTTGCGACTTGTAATGTATTTAAAAAACAAGTGAGGGACTCACGCATATCCTCTTAAGAGGCATCACTCATACGGAGCCTATCCCAAACAGCGCCATGAGGGCACCTAAACGTTGCTCGGGAGGTAGACGCGCGGTCAACTCCCCGAACTGTAGGGCCACGCGCTGTAAATCAAAGTAAGGACTTGTAGGTATCTGCCCGATGTTCATAACGTAACATGCGGCCCCATACCCGTTGGTGCCCCATGGATGAGGTGGCCATGTTAATGTATTTACCTTAGTTGTGAGGGTAATTATAGAGCTTATGGGGTTATATGTAAACCACTCATTGCTCTTCAGCGCGATTGCCAGCGGTGTGAAGGTAGCATCACTCCCACACGTACATGGGTATATTTTGAGTATATTTTTTATAGTATTGGCACCAATGGCGATTGGATCCATACTAGAAGATAACTGGTTGAGAAACGATGTATTATCTAGGCGCAAGTGTATAACACCATAAGGGAACTGGCTGCGTATTAGTTTGAAGAACGAGGCCATCCTAGCGGCCGCACTAGTCTTCAATTCATCGATCTTGAGGGCCATTTCATAGGTAGTAAGGGCGCCATTCAGCTCTGCATGTACCCATAGATTAATGTATTGCGTACGATCAGCACGGTCAAATATACCTGGGGGTATGCGTAAGGTGCGGGCGCAGTCGCATATGCGCGTGAAGTATACGTCACTTCTCAGTGTAGGTGATGAGGCCAATTGCATGGGATGATGTATATATACATATCTCAGGTTCAATTTTATACACCTGTGGGATGGTGAGAGTCCATGTATGCGGCTTGCGATGCGCGATGGAGAGTAACCTTAGAGCCCCTCCACCACACATACTAACATCCTGAGACATAATGGCTGGCCTATTTTTTATAAAAAATATACTTATAGTAGCCCCTTCTATTCACTGCATTTGTAATACTTATGAGTCTTAATCATCGCCGCCATCTTATTGGCCAACACATTACATCGTACCCCTGATGATGCACTCAAATGTATTGGGTCGATATCGCAGTAGACCCTCAAACTTGTAGTCGATTTCGCTATTTCGTCCTCGAGTGCCTGGCATACTGCTAGACGGCCCGTGCGGATTGACTCACTATGATCCCATTCTGCTCCTTTATTCATTGTATATAACATATCCATAAGGCACAGAGATTCAATTTTAATGGTCATTGTGACACACTGATTGAGATCACGTGGGGGACAAGTTATGGGCCTGCTGGATGTGAGTGGGGTCTTTAGCACTACGAAGTGGGGTCTTTATTGTTACTTGAGTGAGAGTTGGAGGGGCAAAAAAAGAGGGTGATAAGGGGGGGCATTATACAGTCGCCACCACATGCTTCTTCTCGGCCTCAATAACACGGACGAACGAGATTAATTTCTCAAGTGAGCTACTCTGTAGTAGTGTGATATCACAGTTATGAGCGTGACCTATGTTCGCGGGCATCATCTTGGCGATGCGTATCTTCAAGTTTCCTGCGTTGGGTGTTTCAATACACATCACCTGGTTGGTGTATCCTGCGGCGTGATATCGGGCCCGGGCTCGCGCATGCAGCACCTTCTGTGTACTTGTGGACTTGTAAGAGAGCGTGCCAGGCCTATGGTAGATGGCGTATATCTCATTGCGCTTGTCATCGGTTATCATGGGTACTCTACGCTCGGTGGCTACATCCAACTTCACGGCGATAGCATGGACTTCAGTCTTGAGTTCAGCGTTACTCACATTGAGATTTGTGAATTCATTGGTGATGTCATCGAGTTGCTCATGTGTGTATAGGGCCTCAGTGCGAGACTCTTGCACTTCAGCGAGTAGTGCATCCATGCGTCTTGCCTGTTCTTCGTTTTGCTTGGTAATTTTATCGAGCTTACGTTCAAGATCATCAATTTTTGTGTCCTTAACACGTATAGCTTCTCTATGATCACGCACCATCTGTGCATTGACAATCTTACTCACTTTCACTGCGAATTCGGGGCTCGCCCATGCAGCGATGTGAGGTATGAGATCGGGATGAACATATGTACCTCTCAACTCATTAGATAGCTTGGGTTCCACTAATAAGGTGTCTATCGGGATCCCGATAGACACGGAAACCGCATTTATTAAGGCTTTAGAGTCTATATTCTCTCTCCAATGAATAAACTGCTTTGGTTTACCCTCTTTATTGAAGGCTAAACTACATAACTTTGCTGCGTTGATATATCCAGTACTCTTATTCATGATGACCTTGAAGTCACCATACTGAGCCCAGTAGTAGTTGTCCTTGATCTGTTGATAAGCGATATCGGTGATGTCGTAGAGCATGCTGTTAGCAAGTATCTTATTGATCTTATAGATTCAATTTTAAAATCACCTCGCCGTGTATTGTCTCCATAAAAAACATACGGTAGTTGCATCATTAGCACGTTAATACCACTCTATCCCATCTGCCCGCACTGAAGGGCTGCAAGGAGTCGCCTATACTCACCCCGTGCCCGTTGGGTATGATTATGATACTGTCCGCATGGGGTCTCGACCATATAATACCACAATGCATCGTATAACTGATTATAATCTCGCGCATGTATCCCCCCACGTGCAGGTATATACACGCCTATGAGTCGATTCACGAGATCGCAAGATAAATACTCATATACATATCTGCGGTATTGTTCATATATATACATAGCATTACAGTGGTATGACGAGGGACTGGAGAGGTACATAGCGCTACCAGCCATGATCTCATATCGGGGTAAACCTATGCTCGCAGTGAATGCATGTTCAAAGACAACACCCCATGCAACACGGTATTGAGGGGCAAGTTTCGCAAGCAATCGACCATCATTACTGAGGATCTCAGGCTCATTAGCGAGGGCTATCTTCTGCGCTAGAGTGAGACCGCTGAAGCATGCGGCAGGCAGTTGGTGAAAGTATGTTGCGACCCCGGACACGCCCCCATATATGTCGATGAAGGACGTCGCGTTGGCCCTTACACATACATACCACAGTTTACAAACATGTATTATACACCTTGTTAAAGCCCAATTTACAGATAATCTATTCACGTATATCAGTGGTCGCGTGAGTATGTATGCGAGCACTTCGGGCGGTAGTGAGTATATGGTGAGTGATGGGGTTATATCCATGGATATATGTAAGATGATGGGTCTAGTAGTTCGATGGGGAAGTAAATTCATATTTAAAAGTGAGTATTCAACTACTAAATCCATCATTACACACTCATGGACGCAATAGAGCCGCAAGCATAGCATTACCGCCCAGTACAACATCCACGACCCGCGCAACCGAGAATGAATATATAGTATGGGTTGGACCCCCTGATAAGGAGTGGCCACTTACATATATGAGGGCCAAAGGGGCCACACTTACGATGATAGAGGAGGATACATACATGATGTCTGCGCGGCCACGAGATATATCAGCGTATAGGTCCCTACCAGGGGTTCATGCAATCATCGAAAGCAAGAATATAATGGGTATTTCACAGCTGGTTGACAGCACTCATGTAGGCGGCATGCAGTTACCTGATCGAGTACCCCTTGGTGACGTAGTGTTGTGTACTGCGCGCAAGGATTGCATGTGTAAATCCGTGATAATGGTGATGGTTATTAGTCTATTCGCTGTATTTCTCATCATTATGTTCGCTACATCTTATGGCTGCAAGATACGAGCGCGATAGTACCTTATTATACAATTGAAAGTGGAAACTGCAAAGGTTATGAAGGCACGCTTGAGTACGGCATGATAGCAAGCAAAGGGGAGTATATAATAGAAATGGCAACTAGCCAAGAGAAAAAAATATTGGGATTCTTGAGGGAGCTGGGGGCTGATTCACCTGCGCGTATAGGTAGTACTACGTTGTACATCGTGACTATTAAGAACCAGGATGTGGAGTTGATCAAGTCCTTTCCAGGTGTACTACAGTTAATACTCAATGAAGATATAGCTACTATACCAATGTGATTGAGTGGCCCTTCATGCGGAACTACGCATGTTTTTTTACATTTAATGAGAAGGCAAGCACACTTGTGCTGATACCAACCAATGCGAGCGCCTATAGTTCCACGCATGAGGCACTGTTTACACGCAGTTATTGAGCTAGCTAATACGCAGATGAATGACCCTACAATGCATGATCCCGCTATAGTGCGAGACTTGCAATACTATTGGGGCAAGTACTGTGAGCTCGCACAGATAGACGAACAATGGCATGCACGACGCCTTGAGGATGCATTGCGGGCCGGTACACTGAGCACCATAGTAGACATGGCGCATATGTATCTGGGCCACCTCTAACCTGCATGTTGCCACTAGGGCCCGTGGAGTATGTTATAAAGTTGATTTTAGAGTCGTCATAGACATCAATATAATGGCTAATAAGGCTGATATTAATGCCGATATAATCGATAGACGAGACCCTATATTTATACTTCTTGTGGTATTGCGCGAGTGTCCGGCACCGTGTAAATCACCCGTATGGTTGGTGTGTAAAGCAACTTGGGTGTGTTGGGTTGATGGCGTGGGCAAATGGTATCATATTGCTTATAACATTGCTACTTCTGCGCCGACAATGCGTCCTTCTCGTGCATGGGGCAACATCCTACTCGAGCCCTCTTCTGTTGATTCATGTATATATACAGCATCTAATGTTGGCGATACAGGTGCCGCTAAACACTATATATACACTATTATTGAATATCCCAGTGGAACTGATGGTTACTATATATACCGTGCGTCCAAGACCATCATTGAAGAAGGTGTACGCTTCGAGCTATTACCATGCGTAAAGGGGCAGGAATGTTATGGTATTAACAGTATACACCCACATGAACGTGATCCCTCACATCTAGCCTTTCGCGTAACTACTAAAAAGCAGTATATAAGGTTGGCGACTCATGGATCTATGAGTATGCTCGGGGGTGCTAACCCGGTATCAACCCATACTACGCGATTACTATGGAGATTCATGTGCTCATATCGCTTCGATATACTTGAGTACCTATCTGAGCTGGGTATAGTGATACCCAAATAACTGTGGTCCTTCTTCTTATTTTTTCAATACATTATGGGCTAAAATTGAATAATCTGTAGATATATGCCGTAAGGTTTACTACGATGAAAAGAACTAATACATCACTTAGATGCATTGATATCACGTTGAATGAGCCTCATTTAATACTATCAATAGCTAGTTATTGCTTGAGCAGAGAGCTATTTACAGTGTGCAAGCAGTGGACGTATGTGTTGTGTAATGAGGCGCAAGCATTATGTAATGAGGCGCAAGCATTATGTAATAAAACGTCAATATCTCACCATGTGAGCCCTTTGCGATCTGTTGTGGCCGAGATGTGTCCGGCAGATGTCCCTGCGTTGTTGTATGAGCTCATGACATGGCGTCAGAAGGTCACTCTCCCTAATCACCTTGTGAAGAATGGTCAGTATGCATCGACCCTGAAGGATGCGTACATGATCGCGTGGGATGATGTAATATCACACTGTGAAGCCAACATTGAAGATATACATTGGCTATTTGGGGCTGCTCGTGAGCCAACAATAGTTAACTTCTGGAATGCATATCACAGATGTATGTTCGGCAGCTTCGACTTCTATCGATCATACTGCATGACCAACGTCGACTCTCGTGTGTGGTCCCATATACGTTGCTGGTGGCCCGCTGTTTATGATCACACTGAGCGGTATGGTTACGTACTGAGCAAGATGCAGTATGATTTCGGTATGAGCCCTACGTCGGTCTGGAATGCAATATATGATCAATATAGTCGACTGTCGGACACGTTAAGCAGGGCCAAGTGAGCACATACCTCTTGTTTTTTCCACTATGAATCCCCCAAAAAATTGAATCCGATGTTCATACGAGGCATCAACCATGTCACAGTTACTCAACGCTACTGACATGCACCTAGAGCAAGCTATTGAACTCTATGATGGACGCGTACAAGACGCAGTTAATATGTTGGTAGAGGACGTAGATAATGCTATAAAAGAGCTTAAAACGAATGCAATGCGCTCCTATCCATCGGACTACATGAGCGCACAGATGGCTCGCGCAGTTGAAGAGCAATTCCTCAATGCAGGTTACCTAGTATATCGCTACATCAATAGCAGTTCGGTAATTATATGCCTCGTCTGGGGCAGTGAACATCACGAATAGTTCTGTTTTTATGTACATTAGGCATGTTATGGACACACACCGTGATAGTGGACTGTGAGGGTATGATGCGACGGGAGCGGACCGTGGGTATAAAATAAAAGTATAGTCGTGAGGTACGCCCTTAGTTATCCGACAATAGTCCAAATAGTGTATCCATTTCGATATCTATCTCTCGCTTTATATCTCTGCCGCGCGGTATAATCGAAACCGGGCATGCTAGTACGGTACCAAATACATCACTCAAGTGATAGTGTACTGGCCCAGCGAGTAGTATGGCGTATAGTGATGGTGGTGGTGGTGATGGTGATGATGCGTACTTGCGGTATGCTTCAAAGTGCTTATACAAATACTTAAGATATTCACTCCTCGGGGGCATGCTCTTTTTATCGATCATGTTATTGTAAACCTCACTCAAGAGCCATCGCGTCATCTCTTTATTAGTTTTACAGTGTTTTATGATATCAGGCCAAGACATTCGATAACACGTCTTGAGCTTTTTGACCACTAGATCACCATCCACTACGGTGTAATTACCTATCATTGCTTTCTGCTGAAATGATAGTAGATTATAGAATGGGGCCGGTATCGCGGGAAGATAGGTGCTCTGTATAATCTCGCGCATGGGTGGATCGCCAATCGTAGCCGCAATACATAAGGCTTTATTCCATTGTTTACACACTAGGAATAGATTCTTTCCAGTGTACGTAACTACATTTGTCTCAGTATTTATTGTAGTACTTGTATCAAATCCCACATAGAATGCGACTTTTATAATGATCTCCACCCCGGTTAATGCTGGATGTAGAGTGTAATTTACTGTGTCGGTAGTTGCCGCCATGTGCGCTGCGTATAAATAAGGGCCCGCGGATTCAATTTTATGTCCATCAGTAGCCATGGATCGCCCAATCTACACGCTTAAAATTGAATGTATAGACGCATATAGTACAACACTTATGGAGACAGAAATAACAACATCGATGCTGCTTGTGGTACTACAAGAACACCCACCCGGCAACAGAGAGGGAGTATGGGTGATCTGCAAGGCCGCGTGGAGGGCATGGTTAGATGGCCCGGGTAGGTGGTATCATCACGCTTATAATACTGCATTATCTACGGAAGGACACATTACTGCTTTACAAAAGTACACTTGGGGCAAGATATCTCTGGTAGCATCTCGTGTATTACCGTACACATATGCGGCATCTAATGTAAGTGATAAGACCTCTGCGCGGCATTATGAGTATAGGTTCGTTGATCAACCCGGTGGGGTCGGCATGAACCGGATATATAGTGTGTTCAAGACTATCATTGAGGACGATGTCTGCCTTGAATTGATGCCATGTGTGAAGATATCCACCGTAACCAGTATCGATAACATGCATTCATATGGGCCCACATATATAGCCTTTCGTGTGACGGTTAGAGGTCAATCAACCATGCTTTCCACGAAGTATCTCGCGGCAATGGCCTCGACGGTGTACTCCGGGGCACGTCGGATATCACTGCGTAAGGCTGGTTTACTATGGAAGTTCATGTGTTCATACCGCTTCGATATACTTGAGTACCTAGATGAGCTGGGGATTACTATATGAAGGGCGATATGGATAGTGCTTGATGTGGCTCTATATTTTTTTGAGTGGATGTTGATAAAATTGATTCTGCCGAGTGTTATTTTACGATATACATCGACGTCCTTGCGATATGTCTATATGCTGGAAGACTATACTCTGTAATATGACTATGGTATCACCCGTGCTCCTCACTCAAGGTGTTAGGGGTTCATGTTGGGACCTATGGGAACTGTGGTCTGATGGTGTGGGTAAGTGGGACCGATTATCCTATGCAGTGATGAACTCGAGCGATCCGCCGAAGAGTGATATGTTCATGTGGGATCGCGTACCACTACGATGGATGAATGCGAACTTATATTCCGCGGAAGCAGAGATAAATGATGCCAAGTACGCGTATATGATTCGGACATATCAAGACCAGCGCTTTGATTGTAGGGTGTACTCATTAGAGAAATATAATGGTAATGACGGTCTTCGGCTGACTGTAGATATGTTGACAGCACGCACAGAGTTATGGAGTAATCTAGCTGATATGCACCGGGCACTATCATGCAGCCTCATGACCTTGCAAAATGAAAGAACCAGGCATGAGAAGTTCATCATTACACATCAAAGATTAGCTAATCAACATGGCTTTGCGGATCATGATCATGTCGCCGTGAGTGATGCTGTGATGGCATCTACATGGGCATATATGTGCACTGATAGGCTTGATATCGCACAATACCTCACCAGTGTAAGTATCTTATTAGATTGGTGAGGGGCGAACCTATGGGCATTATGCACAGTAATGGGTGATATAGTGATGATTTATCTTTTGTATAATGGGCGCGATATCATGTATACTGGTCGAATACACCCCATGACAACAGTGCCTATCAGTGAATATGATGTTCAATTAATCAAGGCAGGGGTGCGCAACTTGTATAAACTTGCGTGCACTGGCGGCTGTAAATCACGTGAGGACGCGATCATGCATGCCAAGTGGGTCAATCTCATGACGTATATAGATGCTGCATCCAAGCACTTAAATATAGCGGTCCGACGATGCCCGGCGGCGAGTTTCCCATCCATCATAGAGGGCATACTGCAGGCCGATGACACCCGTGTGGAGGTTATCAAGGTACTCATTAGCATATCATGGCGGCTCTCAGATATATGTGTTGCTGCAGGGCATGGAAGTGCGGCCCTCTAGTGGGCGGTAGAGCGCTGTGATAATATAAAAAAGAGAAATTTAGGGATGATTGGCCCTTATATATTCTTTTTCTCGGCCTCAGCCTTGCGAATGAAATCAACGAGGTCCTTCGTTGTCTTGCCTTGGTTTAATGTAACTGTGCATTTATATACGCGACCTATGTGCGACGGTAGTATCTTCGCGAACAATAAGTATAGACTGACTGCGTTGGGTGAGTCACTACAGTATACTCGGGCAGTGAATTGCTGATCAGCATAGTACTTCGCGGCCTCCTTCAACGATTTCTTTTGTCTTCTTGCTACCTTGTATTGGTTGGTACCGGGCTTATGGTATACTACGAGGGCTTCATTGCGCTTATCATCTGTAAGCTTAGGTACTCGGTCGTCTGTGGCCTTGTCGAGGCGTACTGCTATAGAATGAACCTCGGTTTTGAGTTCCGCGTTATTAATGTTGAGGTCTTCAATATCAGCAGTGAGCTGCTCATGAACTTGCTTCACTTCTACTCTCGCGGCTTGTGTTTCCGCACGTGAGGTACGCGCTTCAGTGAGTAGCTCATTGATCTGCTTGGATTGTTCATCCATACGTGCAGTTTGCTCCTTGATTTGCTTAGATTGTTCAGCCATGCAAGTGGTTTGCTCTTTAATTTGCTGAGTCTGCTCATCATTTTGAGCTTTGATTACACTGAAAGTACGCTGCAAATCATCGATCTTGGTATCCTTGGCTCGTATAGTCTCCCTGTATTCTCGCACTAGCTGCGCATTAACGATCTTACTTACCTTTACCGCAAATACAGGGCTTGCCCATGCAGCTATATGAGGAATAAGATCAGGATGAGCGTAAGTGCCCTTTAATATCTCGGATATTTTATTGAGTACAACGAGTAATGAGCCCGATGGAATACCAGCGAGCTTCGATACCTCATCAGTCAAACTTGTAGAACTTTTATTTTGCACCCAGTTCTTAAATAACTTCCTTTCTCCATCCTTTGAAGTGGCCTGCCCACATAACTGTGTTGCGTTGATATATCCGGTGCTCTTATCCATAATTACCTTGAAGTCTCCATACTGAGCCCAGTAGTAATGGCTTTCGATCTGTTGATAAGCGATATCGGTAATATCAATAATAGTATTGCACTGCATGCTTGAAGCAAGTATACACTGTGGCTGTGGATTCAATTTTAACAGGGGATATAACATATCCTTGCAAGCGATACTATTGACCAGTGATGTGCTCGAGTGTATATTGAGCGTATCCATTAATGTGTCCTGCGTTTTATCCCTGCATTGCGATATCAAAAAAACATAAGAGAACTCATGCGTTCTTATGGTGGTGTCGTAGATATTGAATCGCGAACAGCTCGGCCGCAATGTTGCCTGACATATCAGTAGGTAACGCACTGAGTAGTTGTTGAGTAGTGTCTAGGTGTTGTGATGAGGCAGCGTGAGGTCGCTTCCACACGATTGCAGGCCGCGGGGTGATGGCCTCATTAGTAGCGACGGGAGGGTATAGATGTGTATTTACATGCACATTATCATGGTCTTCATTAGTAGTATCGAGCCATTCCCAATCACTTGCGACATTAGTTGCCTCCCGCTCTGTGAATACCCTAACATACGTGTTATATACAGCGAATAACTCCTTTAACTTGAGATAATGTTTATAAATATTGGGTGACTTGCTGTTACTTATAATCTTATCAAGGCAATGAGGCTCAAGTAGTATGTGATACTCGGACGATACCGTGCGCGATACTCCCTCAACAACAATGGGGGCACCTACATACATTGACATGGCATTCTCGGCCACAGGTGTTGGATATCGCGCTCTGACATCGTATGGCACGGTCTTAAGAAAGGCCAGGTACTGCTCAGTAGAGATACAATAGAAGTCAACGTGAAAACGATAGGCGTATAGGTCGTGCAGGAACTCGCTCCACCGTTGATTCGCTGGTCCCCCGATATATCCGAGGCGATCTACAAGCGTAATATCAACATACATAGGCATACCACGATGCATAGTATCGTAGAAACTATATATCCTAAACATTGATATGGGGTAGTTTACGTAACGTATGAATTCGCCCATCGTCAGTATACGTGTGACAGAGGCCTCAAGAGCATCATTGATGTAGTTAGTTGTTTCCATGTGTATACTATGGCCGCACGGATTCAATTTTAATGGTTCATTGAGGAGACCATGCCTCACAGCTGAGTGTATAAAAAAGAGCTATTGATGTGCCACATAGCGCGCAGTCAACCGACATGTAATACGCATTCTCATGGCCAGCTCAGGTAATTCATCATATATTTGTTGTTCCCATCGGCCATTAGTAATATAATGTTGCTTTCCTACAGAAACAATACCATTGATATGAACCATGCAAGATGAGGCCTTAAGACTAGCGCATATATTTTTGTTGTGGTATATGTATAGTCCCGTTTCATGGCAGTATTCACGCATCCACACTATGCGTTCACCGGTACGTAGTATCATGTGAGCATATGACTGACGCTTCTCGTAGGGTGAGAACATATAGGTCATAAGTGTTGATATGAATACAGAGTATGGTGGTGACATTTGTCTCGTTGTTACCATAGATATCTTGTAATATTCATGATAATTACCCAGTGCGGTGTATAGCGCGGGGCATGTGAGGCGCAGTAATTGCCACTCGCGGTAAGATGTGGGTATCAAGCGCAGTACTTCGAGTGGTAGATTAATCAAGCATATATCTTGCTTGTGAGCTATTTTACCGATTGCTACTCCCATGGGTATGTATATGACAGTCGCCGAGAATCAACTTTACAAATCACGATGGTGGGCTCATAAGTGCGATCAAGGCCATGTTATTCTTCTATAAAATTGAATTCGGGCCTACTTACAGTGTATAATCATGAGTAGTGAAGGTAAGCAAGATCGTGTTGATGTACGCCCATCTATATGCCGCACCCTTGAAAATGAGATTGCTTCATCCATTGTGTCGCTGGCAAATAACTGTGGTATAGGCCCTAATCGTTTATGTATCATCGCAAGTGATAATTGTAGTAGGCTTGCTAATAGAATGACCGCCATGATTCTGCTTCATAAGTTTAATAAGTGCGACTCACGAGATAATCAGTGAAGTAGTGTGGCCACGGGATATATTTTTTATAGTTCGAGGAGGGGCACGGAGTAGCGGCTGTAAAAAAATTGAAAGCAAAGCTGCCCATACTACTACACACCACACATTACACACTAACACACTATGGCCTCCATATCTATAACACATGCTAGCGTTATAAAGGCTAAAGCTGCCGAGCTTCGAGTCAAGCGCTTGCAGGAGGTTATCAGTAAACTACTCAATGATATTGATGAGAGTATAGCACAGTTTGATGGGTGTATAGAGGTGCGATACTCACATGATTACCTCAACCCTCCCATGACTCATGACCTCGTTACACTCTTCAGAGCGGCCGGATATCGCGCATATTACTATGATGCGGGCCATTATATACATCTTATCATCGCGTGGGAGGATGCAGTAGACATACCTATACGTTATACTCAAGAGCCCTTGCAGCCTATACAAGGGGCACACTCTCACCCTCCTTTTTACCTCCAATGATGGTGATAAGAGTGGTACAACACTCAATAGATATACCACTAATGCTTGTTTTTATGAGGTTATTGAGGTTGCGATATGTGCCCGCAACACGTGTTCTAAAGTTGAATCGCGGGCCCCTCGATAGTATCAATCATGTCAATATTTAAGGCGTACATCATTCGTAAGAGGGCCGAAGCAAGCCTCCGCAGAGAGGTAAAAACCGTGGTTAAGGAGACCATGAAATATATAAATAAAGAGGTCTCGAAGCGATATGTACGCAGTATAGAATTTACGTACCCACTGAGTGAGGTACCCATATATGTGGCACATCGTGTCACAGCCGCATACATAGCCAAAGGTTATGTGTCTTATTATCACACGCAAGGGCAATACATATACATTTATGTATCATGGTACACCGCCGAGGCCTCAAGTTCATCAATCGATGCGTACCCCGAGACCGATGAAAGCAACTATGACGACGCTAATAGTGACTCCCAAAGGGCATTGGGCATGGGTATAGGCGACCATAGAGAGGTATCATCCCATCGGTGGGAAGGATGGAATTACAGCGAAGGAGGCGACTCATGAGAGCGTGGGCCTTACTATTTTTATGCTGTACAAATGTAAAATTGGATGTAGTGACTGTAGATATATACGATGGATGGTGTGATGCACGAGCCGCAGTTGATATTACATATCGCTCTATACTGCCTGAGTCGGGAGTTGTTCGTGGTGTGCAAGAGGTGGACTTGTATACTAACAGAGAACACTGATATACTTCAAAGTATAGTGAAAAACATGTATCCCCATGATATTCCCGCATTGCTGTATGGGGCGATGACATGGCGCCAGAAGGTCATATTACCCAACCACCTCGTGCAGCCGGGGCAGTACTTGGTGCCATTAAAGCCTCATTTTCGTGTAAAATGGTCACGTATAATGCATCACTGTGCAGGGCCAAACATTGAAGACTTACAGTGGTTATGTGATGGTTCACAAGCGGCATTACTCCCAGGTAATAACATAACACCCTATCACGTGCATATGTTCAGATACTACGAGCAGTATCGGCGGTATTGCTGGGAAGACAGTGAATATGGTAATATTGTGGCGGCAAGACTCGGCCTTGCTATACATGAAGATAGTGATGAATATGGCCGTATACTATCTAACACAGTCGATTTTACCAATACCTTTCCATCATATTGGGGGATAGATACGCAGGTGATTAGACATCGTAATAGGCTTAATGAAGCACTGTATGGTGCATCGGAAGGCAAAAAACATAATACGTGGGTGGAGATTCATTGTAATATATGAGTGCACTGTATAGCGCTATGCAAGAAGCGATCTGTGCGTTGGTAATACATAGCCTGTGGGTTATCTATAACTATGAATCCAGCATAAGGTGTACCACTCCTATCCATAACAACGTTGTCGAACACACAACTGCCATATCTACGATGTGTAAACACTTCATTACGATAGAACCATGTAGTCGACAGTATGTTGCCAACAGGTATGTATATAACATCATCACCGGCCATGAAGAGGATGTATAGTGTGTATAATAATGCGTAAATGATGTGTTTGGTGCTATTGAGATCCCACGGATTCAATTTTAAAACAAGTATGGGGAGACTCACATACTATGCATATGGGCGCAGGTGGGCTAAAAAATATTACTGTTAAGACTGCCATTGAGGGTGGCACAGGCAGTATCAAATGGCAAGCTGCACCAGCGCGCAAGTTATACTTTACATTCAATAAGAGTATATATGATAAGATGGGGGTAGTGGGTACTACACTCGAGAGGCGAATAACATACTATCCGGGGTGTTATTCATGGGTCAAGATCGTGACTTCGCGGGCCCCTCATGAGAGCAAAACATACTCTTCATTGATCATCGAGCATATAAAATGGCCCTATAATAACATGTATACTATGTCGGTGAGTGATGTTCAGGCCATGAGTGATGTGATGAATATACTGGGGCATTCGACCTGGTATACTACTGAATGGATACGAGATCACTATCGTTGTGGACTCACTGATGTATATGTTGACCATGCTCCTGGACTACCCCCATACATAGAGGTTTATGCGAGAAATGGCAACGATATCTGCTCGGTGGAGAAGGCACTCGGCCTGATAAATGAGCCGGAGATGGACCTTGCGGAATATTATAACTGTTTTTATGGAATACCAACTACCATTACGATAAGGCGGCGCACCTTCGAGACTGCTCGGGTGGAAATAGGCGCATACATTACGCGATCTCAAGCCGGTTTCAACACGATATTGTCCCAGCAGAAGGCCACACTTCGCGAACTGGGACTCGCGGAGGAGTGAGTATGGTGGGTTGCATGTGATGGGTATTATGCGTGCGATGGTGAACTGGGATATGGACGTTATTTTTTATGTGATGCGGACAGACAAAAAGGATTTATAGAAGACATCGCGCACGTTAGTACGCAACATCCCCTATAACCGGTACCTCTTTATTAGATGAGATCCATCTCCCGACTGTCACGCCGAGTTGTATAATGCTTATTGGTGTTGCGTATTCCTCTGAAGAGGGACACTCAACGCCCCAAGCATATCCTTGCAGTGATTGGAAACCTCACACTACACCGACGCCAGTGACACTGGCTATACGCTCCTAGCTGCTTACTTATCTTGCTTTTTATGGCCAATGATGCCCCTACTAAGACTGTTTGTGCCGTCCCAATTCATAATTGCGCGATGAGTCCATGCGCCACTATCGATCGCGAACAGTGCATCTTCATTCAAAGAGGGCGGCATTTGCACGCGTGATGTGTACTCTTGTCTGCATATATAGCTACATAACAGCTCCCCACCAGTATGGTTGCAGTCACGTGTATATATCATGCATGCTATCACACTACCCACGCGAGACCCACAATATGAGCAATATGGCAACAACTCACCCTTTTTATAGGGTTTAATCGCCGCCAATATGTACTTCATACGTTTATTTATACGGCGCTCCTCGTATAAATAGGCACCATATCTAGAACAATACTCACCAAATAGCATTATTTTAGGATAATGATAGTCGCACAGATAGCCTCCTTGTATGGGTTGACCATGGTTATCATATACCGCTGCCCACCTTGTTGTACCCTTACACCTCTTCGACCCAATAACCTGTAAATCACACCTCTTATCGGTCGCTAAGATGTCGAATTTCTCGCCACTATAATCGATTTCAAACATTTATGATACCCTTTAGGGGCCCGCAGTTCAATTTTTATGTAAACATGGGGCCACACTGTAGGGGGCGGTGAAACAACTACATATGTTTCGCGTGGCCAATAAAATTGAACTGTAGGCTCCTAAAGGCACACAACAATATAACCAATGAACCAATTAATCAACAATAATGCGAGAAATTACTGTGACCTATGCGGCGAGTGTGGGGCACGTGATATCGGACCTATTATTAGAGAGGATGGAAAGCTATTCATATGTAATGATGACCTGTGCTGGTGGGTAGTGAGATATATGTCGGATGGGCCTGGAGATAGGGATGTATTCTACACTGAGATGTCCGACGCAGATGATAAAGGCGACATCGTGATGTATAATACGTTTAATGAACTGATTACACGTACTAAACGTTATGAGGAGGTCATGGGCGAGCTATAAGGGGCAAGAGAGAGGGGCGGTGCAAGTGATTGCGTTACACTCTCCTGCCGATTGGTGAGAGAGTGTGATGTAATCATGCTTTTTTATGGTTTTATGGGTAGTCATACATGTTAGTATAGTGCCTGTGTATAGTGTTTATGTTAATATGAATACATGTATTCTCGACTTGCCTGTTGAGGTATTACGCCTGATACCATGCGAACGTCGCACGTGGCAACTACTATGCTTGACATGCCACACACTTGAGGCTCGGTTAGGTGATTATGGGGCCATTCGTGGGGTTACATGCATCAATCTTGGGGATGATGTGAAGGTCTCTTATCAGGAATTCATTACTACTATTATTGCCGATATGAATAGTTGGGAGCTATCAGCTAAACAATTTGCTATGTTTATCAAGCGAGAAGATGCATATTGGGTGTTGGCTTCATGGGATGGGGCCTATTTCAATGTGTTCCCGAATGGCCCACTCGGAGGTCAGTTTCTTCTGGCGCAACATCTGTCAGATAATGGCTGCTATGTTGCTGTGGGTGAAGTAAATTATGGGGTAGTGTTGCTCAATGGAGTCACTATCGAGCAATTGCTAGCTGTAATATACAGTGAGTTACCCCATCTATTCAGTAAGATGACCATTGTAGGCGGTAAGTCACCGCGGCAATGATACTTGATGTTGCACTGCAGGGGAAGTATGGAATTATAAATGTGCTATCGCTCACTACATGGTGGCCACGAGTGCTCGATAAACAAAAAACATAATGTTTATGGCACTATAAGTATGAAGTATTGGTCTCATACATCCTTCTTCTGTGCATTAATTGTATTTAGGAAATCAGTGAGATGTTTAGTAGTCTTTCCAGGGCATAGGGTGAATGTATATAATGTTGCCTTACCCAGGGTGGGTGGGAACGCATCCTTGACTCGCGTATGTAAGCTTACTGGATTAGGTGAGTAAATGCTATATACACGAGCAGTGTATCCTATGTCGGTACATGCGTTGATCCCACCGGCAAGAGTGGCCAACTGTCTGCGTACAACTCTGTAATTTTGTGTATTCGGCTTGTGATACACAAGATATGCGTGTGTATACTTCGGGTTTGCAGGCTTCGGCGCACGGTCCTCGGTTGCAATATCAAGGCGCTTTAATGCTGAGTCGACCTTTGCAGTTAGGGCAATATTATCAGCACTTATACCTTCGATCTCGTTGGTCGTACATTCGAGCTCTTCATGAACCTGTTGTATCTCCTTGCGAGATTCTTGTATTTCCTTGCGAGATTCGCGGGCCTCGGTCAGTAAATCACTTATATGCTTAGATTGTTCTTCATTCTGATGGATGACCTCATCAAGTTTACGTTCAAGATCATCAATCTTATCGTTCTTGACTCGTATAGTCTCTTTATATTCTCGTACTAGCTGCGCATTGACAATCTTACTAACCTTCGCAGCGAATACAGGGCTTGCCCATGCGGCGATATGAGGTATGAGGTCAGGATGAGCATATACACCTCTCAAATCAATAGAAATACTGGGTTCCACGAGCAATGCATCCTGTGGAATTCCACAGGATGCTGATATCACACTTATTAGCTCCCCGGACCACGAATTCTGCTTCCACATACCAAATTGTTTAGGTTTACCCTCCTTAGTATTGGCTAATTGGCATAACTTCGTGGCATTAATAAACCCAGTACTTCTATCCATGATAACCTTGAAGTCCCCATATTGGGCCCAGTAGTAGTTACCCTTGATCTGTTGATAAGCGATATCAGTGATATCAACGATAGTATTGCACTGCATGCTTGAAGCAAGTATATACCATGTCCGAGGATTCAATTTTAAATTACATTACCCGTGGTGGGTGCAGCTGCTCCCTCTTATATACCTCCGCGTGCACAACATTGATATCTTGACCATTCACTATGGGTCTTCAATTGAAGAAATGTAAAGGTGATGTGGTATATACTGATGAGTAGTTTATTTCAGTCATCACCTCTACTAGAAATGGCGCAAGAGTCCATACGTTACAGTGTTATACTCACTGGATTAATCAGGTTACTTGACTGTGATACG
>JACCDR011825444.1_pt1 | contig 47174 bp, 52 predicted proteins | sample 7446431 | NCBI WGS metagenome assembly JACCDR01 (sample SAMN15323443, study PRJNA562643) | freshwater metagenome | isolation source: river surface water | place: USA:Blue River Watershed | collected 2017-08-17 | reverse complement strand
GGGCTTGTCGTGGCTGAACACGATGTCGACCGGGTGCTGGTCGTCGATCATGAGCTGCGCGAACTCCGGGTCGGTCATCTGCTCGTCCTCGAACCACAGCGTGTTCGCGAACGACGGGACCGGCTGCGGCGGCTGTCCGGCCTTGCGGCGGTGCTCCTCGCGGATCTCCGCTGCCCGCTGGCGCTTGGCCTCGGTCTTCAGCCGCCACTCCTTGTCCAGGGAGTAGGCGCCGCCGAAGGCGCGTATCCGCAGCCCGTCCCAGGTCCAGACGTGGCCGCGGGGGACGTAGCGGATGTGTGAGCGCACGATGGGAAAGCCCTCGTCGTCACGGTCGCTGCCGTACCTGCGCATGACCAGGCGCCAGTTGTCGTGGTTGCCGTCGAGGGCGTAGATGATCTGGTCGATCTCTGCGGCGGCCTCGTTGAGCTGGTCGAGGTAGTCAACGCCGTCGCGCTCGTGCTCCCAGAACCCGAAGTCGCCGACCTGCACGATCTGGTCGGGCTTGACCTTCGCCGCCTGCGGGAGCAGGTAGCGGAGCCAGAAGCCGAGGTTTCCGTGGGTGTCTCCCACAATGAACAGGCGCACACCGGATATACCGATGCGCGCCTGCTCGCTGACATGGCCGGGCAATCATGACCACCCGTGTGGGTTACTCCCGGGTCACCCCGGCGGGCTGGAACGCAGCCGCCGGGACGGACCTGGAATCGCCGTTGCCGTTGCTGCTGCTGCCGTTGGCGGCCGGCTGCACAGGCGGAGGCGGCGGGGCGACCGGGGCGGCCGGGGCTGCGGCGCCGGTGTACTTGGTCATCCTGGTCGGGTCGTCCGCGGCGTAGGCGTCGAGCACGTCCTGACTGATCCTGCCCCGGTCGGGCACCTGCACCCCGTGGTTGCGCGCCCACTCCCGGACCCTGGCCCGCTCCTCCCTGGCCGCCGGGTCGTAGGTGGCGTGCGTCGCCGCCGGTGCGGCGGCCCGCTCCATCCAACTCGATTGACTGCGGCCGGGCACCGGGACCTTCGGCCCGCGTGAGCCACTGCCGGGCATCTTGCCCACCCTGCGCCCAGCGTCAACATACTTCTGCACCACGGCCCGGAACTCATTGGCATTCGGCAGGGACAGATCAATCTCGTACTCGATGCCATCCATCGCGAACCTGATGGTGTCGTCGGCGTCCGTCCCGTCCAGATCGTCGGTGAGGACACGGATTACTCGGACGCTCATGGCATCCCTCCCTGCTCCAGTTCCACGGAAAGCGCCTCGGTGATCATGTGCAGGTCCGCCACTCTCGGCTGGACCGTGCGGATGATCGCCCGAGGCGCCACGTCGCAGTCGTCTACGACTTCTTCGATCAACATTCGGAACCGTGTCCGAACGCTATTTCGCCGCGCAGCGAATCGATCTTCGGCGTCGTCTCCACTAGATCGGTTATCGGCCAGCGCCGCCGAGGTCGCCATGTCGAATGGTGCGGGAAGCGTCAGCCCGCCATCACCGAGGACCCCGACCGTCCGCGCGAATCGATCTTCTAAATCTGATCTCTCGGCGGCGGGGATTCGCTCGATGGCACCCCAATCATAGTTAGACAACGCATCCAGCCTTTCCACTGTCGCGGTGTCTGGAAAGGGTGACATGTACGCTGCGTTGAAGTCAACCTCACGCCAAGCAGTAACCCGAACGGGAGTCTCTCGTTATTCACGAATCCGGTTCATTGATCAACTCACTGATCAACTGAAAGCCCGAGTCAGTGCTCTGCTCATTGCCACCTTGCAGCCGGCGAGCCATTGCTGCGCTGCCTCGTCCGATCGCACGAAGTCAAGTAAGGAGAGACATCGCGACAGTTGCTCCGCAGTCGATCTCTCGAACTGCCGTTGCTGCCAGTTCGGATCGACCCGACGGCAATAGGTCTTAAGAGCTTCAGCCAATCGGCTGCGGTCCGGCTCCGCACGGCTTACCTCTTCCGTCCACACATCCCCGTATTTGGATGAACTGGGTTCGTACCCGCATCGGTCCATCAGCTCCCGCAGCGACGCGCGGGGTGTCATCTCGAATGCGTGGGCGACGAGAGCGACCGGTCGGAAGCTGCCGCAGCCGGCGAAGCAATGGACGTGATTGGACTCCACGTAGATACGCATCGCCGGCTCGATCCCACCGTCGGCGTGGTGCACCGTCCCGAATGGACAGTGCACCTTCACCGCCCGACCTTCGCCGACTCCCGGCGGGAGGTCCATGCCGACCAGAGAGCAGGCGGCCAGGATGCCGATCTCCTCCTCGATCTGCGACCGCCTCACCGATCGGGTCACCTCTCGGGTCATCGCTCGGGTCACCGGGTCGACAGCAGCTCGCGGATGTCCTCGGTGCGGTAGCGGCGGTGCCCGCCGAGGGTGCGGATGGCGTCGAGCTTGCCGTCACGTGCCCACCGGGTCACCGTCTTTGGGTCGACCCGGAAGATCGAGGCGACTTCGGCTGGCGTCAGCAGGTCGGCGCTGGCGAGCTTGCGGGCAAGGGCGTCGGAGTAGTGAGGTCTGGTCACACCACACATACCGCGGAACCCGCGCACTCTGCACGCCCGGGACGGCCGAGGGCGGTCGGCGAAAAAAGGCTCGTGCGAGCCTTTTTTGAAGCGACCCCGCGGTCTGCGAAACCACGGGGTCGCCCGGTACCAGCCCTGGGGAGGGCAGACACCACCCTAGAGCGACTTCCAGATCGAATCCAGGTCCGTTCCTTCAAATGCCGAACACAACACCTCGGCGAAGTCCTCGTCGTGCATGACAACCCGCTCGTAGGCCAGCCATGCGATGTCGGCGATGATGGCGCTCAGCGGCTCTTGGTCTTCCTCGGGTAGCTCCATGCCAGGTAGGTGCAATGAGGGGTGCCTGGCGTGAGGTCGGAATCGGGGTTTCACCCGATCGGATTACATGAACCCGTTGATCAGCGCGTCTTCGCCGAACGGGTTGACCGTGTGGTCGGCGGTGAAGAACCGGCTGGTGGCGTAGTCGACGGAGATCTCGATGTTGTTGGCCTTCTCCGCGTCACGGGCCTTGAGGATCTGCATGCGCAGCGGGCAGATGCGCTTGTCGTTGTCCAGCGGCGCCAGCAGAGTCACGATCACGTCCGGGCTGTTGGATGCCTCCGCGGTCTCCGACAGTGCCTGCGGGGTGTAGGCGCCGGTCCGTTCGGCGATCTCCCGGTTGGTCCGGTTGACCTGCCACGGACTGACGAACGGCACCCCGGCGCCGTCGTTGAACGTGGTGGCGAGCTGCTTGGCCTCCTTGAGGATGTTGCCCAGCTCCTCGCGGTCGGACTGGCGTTTGCGGTCGGGCTTGAGCAGCGCCAGGTAGTCCATGATGACCAGCTCGATGTCGAGCTGACGCTGGATGCGTACGAGCTTGGCTTCGATGTAGCTGATCGACGCCTGCCGCGGGACCTGCACGATGTAGCACGAGCCGTAGCCGGGGTTGCGGGTGAAGTCGGCGACGACCGCGGAAAGCTGCGCCTTCTGCCGCTCCGACAGGGTGCCGTCCTTGATGAGCTTGGAGTTGAGCCCGATCGTCGCGCCGGACCGGATATCGAACGCCTCGACGCAGGAGTGGCGGGCGATGATGCGCCGACGCACCTGCGAACGCAGCGTCTCGGTGGTCAGCACGACGACGTTGTGACCGGACACAGCGGCGTTCCAGGCGAGCTGCACCACGAGGCTGGTCTTGCCTTCGGAGGTGTAGCCAGCGACCAGGGCCAGCTCCCCCGGGCGGACGCCGCCGAGCTTGTCGTCCAGAGCGGGGATGCCGAACGGGATACCGCTCGCCCGGCCGTGCAGGTTGTTGGCCTCGGCCAGGGCGTAGTCGGCGAGGATGTCATCGCCCTCGGCGCGCATGTCGCCTTCGGGGGCCTCCATCATCGACAGGTTGCGGTCGATCTCGGCGAAGGACTGGAGTACCGCCGTGCGGGCCTCCAGGTGCCCGCGCAGCGTGTCGCCCTTGTCGGTGTCCACGCCGCGGGTCAGGATCTCCATCCCCCGGGTCAGTGCCTCGCGGGTCGAACGGTCGGCGGCCAGGTCGCGGAGCTGGTTCAGCGACCAGCGGAAGTCGGCCTCGTCGGAGGGCAACGCGACGAGCAGGTCGTAGACCTCGATGTACTGGGCGATCTTCCCGGCGTCGGACCGGGACCGGCGCAGGTGGTCCTCCACCGCGTCGCGGGTGATGACCGCACCGGTCACCTCGGCGTAGCGCTCCAACAGGATGAACAGGTTGCGGTGCACCGGATCGGTGAAGTGCTCGGTCGTCAGGTGTCGCAGCGCCCGGTCGAGGAGGTCCCTGCGGTCCGGGATGATCGCGGCGAGCAGTTTCTCGGCGTGGTCGGTAGCGCTTGGCACGAGGCTTCTACCGCACCGACCTACCCACCGACCTACCCACCGACCTAGTTGTCATCGAGGATCGACTTGATCGACGGGATGGGTTCGCCTGCGTGGTGACACGGGCAGATGCAGCGCGCCGGGCAGAACTTGCACTTGGCTGCCTGCTTCTCCCGGCCGAACTCGTTGGTGTCGGCCTGGCAGTAGGAGTGGATCTGGTGCAGGCAGGCGGTCGACAGGTAGTAGTGCTCAGTCGCGTGCAGTGGCATGCCCTACTAATCGCCGAACATCATCGGCGACCGGCATGCCGACCGGTACCACGACCAAGGCGCCGTCGTCGTCCACCCGCACGATGCGGGCCAGCAACTGACTCTTTCCGTCGGCGGGCCGGAACAGGATCAGCCGACCGATCAGGTCAGGGGGTAGGTCCATCACTTTCCGCCTTTGGCCGCGGTGAAGCAGAAGATCTGGTCGTCGTGACCGAACACCTTCATGTTGCCCACACCACCACGCAGCAGAACCGGCTGCCAGTACCTGCCCTCGATGTCGTTGCCCTCGAACCGTTCGATCTCGGTGATGACCCCGATGCCGGGAACGTTGTCGCCTTCGAGCACCTGGTCGGCGCGGATCTGCTTCCAGTCCCGTTTGACCGCGCGGCCTTTGCCGTCGAGGTCGATGCTGGGGCGCTGGAATCCCTTGGGCATGCGGGTGCGGACCCGCGGATGACTGGGGAGGCCCATCTGGATGCCTTCGAGACTGTTCATGACGGGCCTCTCCACTCAAATCCTGACTCGTGCCTACTGCTCATCCATCTCATCGTCGGGCAGCAGAACGATCTCGTCGTAGATCACGTCGTCCTCGCGGATCTCCTGCCCGAGGTTGTTACCGTCCGGGCCGTCGGGGCAGCCGCGCTTGAGCGGGCGCGGGTACGGCGCCGGGGCGTGGGAGTCTCTGGCCCTGTAAGGCGGTCGGCCCCCGCCCCGGATGTACGGGGTCAGGGGCCGACGCGTCGTCCATCCACTCACCGGGAGCCGGTTCCGCCACCCTGGGAGGTGCCGCCGTAGGCCGAACCGTCGGAGGCGGACGTGTCACCGCCGGGCGTGGTGCCCTGCGGTCCGTACGTTCCGCCGGCAGGTCCGTCACCGGTGCCGGGGGCGGTGCCGTGCGAGTTTTCGCTACCGCCGCCCTCGTTCTCGTTCACGTTGTCCCGCTCGTCCTCGGGCAGGCGGTTGCGGTCAGGCATCCTTCTCGCCCTTCGCGACGGCCTCGTTGCGGCGCTCGGTGTCCTTGCGCGCAGCGTCGCCGTTCTGCGACTCCCACTTCTCCTTGGCCTGCTCCGTAGCGCCCCACGTGCTCTCGTGGTCGCGGCCCTTGTTCGCCATGGCTATGCCTCCTGGGGTGTCCCTCTGCTGAGGGAGTTATCGGCTCACTCGCCGGTCTCCACCGCCGCGTCGCGCATGGCTTCATGCACGACGAGGACCGCACGCGCGTGTAGTTGTGATGCCCGCGATTCGGTGATTCCCAACATCTTTGCGACTTCCTGTAGCTGGAATCCCTTGTGATAGTGCAGCGCGACGACGACCTGTTGCTCGCCGGGCAGGGTGCGGATGACGTTGACGGCCACGTCGAGCAGCGACTGGGCGACCACCGAGGACTCCACGTCGGTGTTCTCCGTCGGGTCGCATCCGTCAGACTCCAACGGAACCGGCTTCTGCGCCATCCCGCGGATGGTGGCCCGCACCTCCGGCACGGTCAGCCCGGTGCGTTCGGCCAGCTCGGCGTCGGTGGCACCGTTGTCCTGCCCGGCGGCCTGGAGCAGCTTGGCCCGGGTGCGAAGGCTGCGGGTGGCCCAGTCGGCTCGGCGGATCTCATCGATCAGCGACCCGTAGATGCGCCGCGACGCGAACGGCTTGAAGTACTCCACGGCCCGCGGCGAGTAGTCGTTCTCCGCGCAGTAGTCGTGCCAGCGGCGTGACGCCCCGACCAGGCCGAGGGTGGCGATGGCCTTCAGCTCGTCCAGTTCCAGCGCGTGCGGCGCGGTGCGCCACACCTGTTGGGCCAGCGAGTGGGCCAGGCCCAGATGATCGGCGATGAGGTCGTCGGGATTGATACCGGAGTCGAACATGTTCATCGTGCGAGCCGACGCTTCACCCCGAGCCGGCGCAGGTCGGAGAACCGAATCCGGCGGGCCTGCCCGCCGCCGCGGATCATCTTCGACTTGTTCAGGTTGCACAGGAGGCAGTGGCCCTTCCAGCGCCTCTTGGCTCGGGGCATCACATCTCTCCTGCGAGGAACCGGTCGTAGCCGAGCTTGGCCAGTTCCCGTTCCCCACGGGTGTAGCGGCGGGTCACCGTGTAGGTCAGCGTCCCGCGTCGGCGGTACTCATCGATGAGGTGGTGGATGTTCATGTGCCCGGTAGGGCAGACCACGACGATGTTGTCCTCGGTGTCGGGTCCGCCCATCCCGAGCGGCCACACGTGATGCCGGTGGTTCACGTGCGAGAAAGGCTTGTGGTCCTTGTGGACCTGGCAGGGTTCAGCGGTCGTCAGCAGCGGTGCCGTCACACCCTGTTCTACCGGCTGGTATCAGACGAAAGCGTCCTCGCACACGTCGGCGATGAACGCGCGCCATGCCACCGGGTCGAACGACAGGATCGGGCTGTCGTCCAGCTTGCTGTCGCGGACCAGGATTTCGCCGCCGGTGTTGGCGCACTCGACGCACGAGCCGTTGGCGCAGTGGGTCGAGCGGTGGAATCCGGTGCCGACCTCCAGGCAGTTGCCGGCGGTGTCGCTGTGGCTGGACTTGCGCCACTCGGCGCCGACCTCGACGCACGCGCCGTTGGCGCAGTACGAGGAAGCACGCCACTGAACGTTGCTCATATTGCTGTTCTCCTCATTGGAACGGAACTGCGCTGCCAGAGGTATCGGCTCCCAACTCGCAGTCACCCGGGCAGCAGAAGTGGAGGTCGCGCAGGCTGCTGGTGAGCCGGCACAGCGACGACCGGTGGCCATGCAGGGAGTTGCCCGTGTGCTCGTGACACCGCGGACAGATGATGCACCGGCAGCGGGGTACACCGTCGGTGGGATCGCAGTAGAACAGCCCCAGCGGGCATCGCTCCGGCGGCTCGTTGCCCCGGGGTTGCAGCAGCCCGCCCGGGTAGTTCACCGGGTAGACCCGATGAGCTGGAGCAGGGCGAGCGGCGACAACGCCTCGAACAGTTCGTTGGTCTCACCCCACACGTGGTCGGCGAGCGCCTGTTCGCGCTGGAGCATGTCGAGGATGCCTTCTTCCTGGGTGTCTCTGGTCAATAGGTTGTGGACGTACACCGTCCGGTAGGACGAGCCGTCGCGGCGGATGCGGCCGGCAAGTTGCTGCATCCTCGCCGGATTCAACAACTGGTCGACGTTGATCAGGTGACGGGCGACCTGCAAGTTAAGACTCTGTTCGATCGCCTCGGTTCCGATGAGGACACGGCAGGAAGCGTTGTCCCAGAACGCATTCTGCCGTCGCTGCCGCTCGGCCTTGTCCGGCTCCCGGCCCCAAATGATCACGTGGCCGACCCCGGCCCGGGTAAGCCGTTCGGCCAGCGTCGCCACCGTCTTGGTGAACCGGCAGAACACCACGACCTTCTCCTCGGCCAGGTCCCCGGTCAGGGCCTGCTCCACCCAGTCCAGCTTCGATGAGGTGCCGGGGCCGTCGGGGTCGCCGAGGGCGGTCAGGCCGGCGCAGATGGCGGTGCCGTAGGTGAACCGGGCCACGGCCTCGGCGTGCTTGATGTGCTCGCGGTTGTGCTTGACCATCCGCAGCACGCCCCGGCGCAGCTCCTCGTAGCGGCGACGCTGGGCCGGGTACAGGTCCAGCCACACCTCGTTCGACTGGATCGCCGGCAGGTCCACGTCGCACAGGTCGTCGGGCGTGCGGCGCAGCACGAACGGGCGGAGCTTGGCCACGAAGTCGTCCAGGTTCTTGTACCCGGTGACCTTCTTGGTGTTGATCATCCGCCCGACGGCCGGGTTGTAGATCTTCACCAGCTCCTCGCGGACGTAGCTGGCCTTGAACCGGGTCGCCGACCCGAACGTCAGGTAGCCGTCGAGGGGTTCGAGGATCGAGTGCATCTCCAGCAGCTTCTTCTGCAACGGCGTCCCGGTGAGCACCACGACGCGCTCGCACTCGCGGGCCAGCCGCTTGATCTGGTAGCTGGTGCGGTTGCCCGGGTGCCGCAGCGCGTCCACGTCGTCAACGATTAGCGTGCGCACGTTGCATCGTTCGAGCAGCTCGTGGTCCTGGAGGAACATCTGGTGGCCGAGGACGATGACTTCCCACCCGGTGAGGTAACGCTCGATGCGTTTGCGACGCGTGCCGCCGGCGTAAGTGATGCACAGCCGCGGCAGGAAACGTGAAAGCTGCTCTGTCCATTGGGGGACCGCGCTCGCGCGGGTGATGACTGCGACCCGGCCGTGGTCCAGCTCGCCGGCCTCCTTGCAGGCGGCGATCAGCCCGGCGGCCTGGGCGGTCTTGCCCAGACCCATCTGGTCGGCGATCAGCCCCCGGCCGCGCATGTAGAGCCAGGCCACCCCGATGCGCTGGTGGGCGCGCAGGTTGATGCCGCAGTACCGGCACGGCGGCACCTGGGCCTGCCCCTCGGCCAGCGAGGTGTGGCGGGGGCACGGGTCAGAGTTGAAGTACTTGAGCTGCGGAAGCTTGAAGTCGGGCAGGTCGCGGATGCGGTCAGCGGCTTGCAGGCGGGTGTCTCGGGGAAGGCTTCGAACGTCTACCAGCACGTGTACTGCTACCGGTCGGCCGTGGCACCATCAGCACGACCTCGGCTAGTCACCCCGCCGGGTGATCGCGCCCATCGCCCAGCCGGCCCTACGCTCGGGGGGCCTTCAGCTCGGGCACGACGCCTCACGGCGTTGGAGTGGCGAGGGCAGGGGCGGCGTCGGCCAAAACCGTTTGGTTGGCGGTTCTTCGAGGACGCCGCCCCATCTAGGACTCGTCGCGGCGCTGCTGCCACACCGCCCGTTTGCGGGTGATGGTGACGGCGGCGCGGGCCATCGCCACGGCGTAGGACACGTCGATGCCGAATGCCTCGATCGCGTCGTGGACGTCACCGTGGAAGCGGGTCACGTCGACCGGGCCGCGGCGCTGCGCCCGTGTCACCGTCGGGGTGCACGTCGTCGTGGTCACCCGACATCCTCCGGGCCGGCGGGCCGGTTGCGGCGCGAGTGGCGGGGTCCGACCTGCGACAACAGCGTGGGGATCGCCGAACTGTTGTTGTTGTCGATGCTCTTCGTCAGGTCCTTGGCGAAGCTGGCACCCGACCCGATGGTCAGACCGGCGAAGATCTGCGACCAGATGTCCAGGGTGGACAGCGCCCGGTCGCCGACTGCGATCCCGTCGGCCCAGGTGGTCTGGGCGACGAGCAGGACCGCGCCGACCCCGGCGGCCCAGACGATGAGTTGGGTGGTGACGCCGTTGGCGTCCCTGCTTCTGGCGTAGCGGAGGAAGTCCACTACTTTCGTGATGAGCAGCAGCATCGCCACTGCGGGGACGAACTCCATCGGACGGGCTCCTTCGACAGATGTGCAACCGTCTCTGTCTGCTGCTACCGGCCGGTTGGGTTCTTGTGCCGAGGCCAGCTCATGAATGGCTGGTTCCAGAACTCCTCGGTGACGCGGACTCGTCCGTCGATATCGCTCACGCCCGCGGTCTGTCCGACGGTGAAGGTCTTCAGCGCGTACTGCTGGACAGGAAGGGCAGCCAGAAACGGGTCGATACGCGGTGGGTTCGCTGCGTATAACCATGCCGCAATTACCCCAGGGTGGCGAGCGACGTAGGCGTGGGTGCGTACCAGATAGCGGGGTCGGACCCAGCGGTCGTTGACCGGGATGGGCGCGATCCGGTGCTGCCCACCGAGCCAGGCCACGGCCCAGTCGTGGGGCGGTTCTACGAACGGGTCGAACTCCGGGGCGAAGCAGGCGTCATCTTCGAGCACCAGCACCGGAGTGGTGTAGCTGGACAGGACCTGAAGGTGCGAGGCGAGACAACCGGCGGCGTCACCGGTGTCGACGGCGGTGTGGACGGTGTACGGCACGCCGTGACCGGCACGCCGCCAGCGGGAGTCGAACGCGGCGAGGCGTTCGGGTCGCCGGGCGAGGTTGATGACGGCAACGGTCAGCGCACTGCTCAACCGGGCATGTTCGGTGACCACAGGACATCCAGCCAGGTCCCGTCGTGCTGCTTCTGCATCACCCGCGGGGTGGCGCCCGGGTAGGTGCGCCACCCTTCCGGTCCGCGGATGGCGATGGGCCGGTCGGGCACGCCGACATGCTCGAACCCCACCCCGGGGATCTTCACCTTGAGGATGGAGTCGCCGTAGTAGATGGCTCCTTCGTCGGCCACGTCAGGTCTCCTCGACGGTCAGCGGGGTCCACAGGTCGCCGATTGCCGCGTTCGGGGGCTCCTCGTCCTGGATGAAGACCTTGGTCAGTTTCTGGTTGGTGATGTACGTCGACAGCCGCTGCTTGAGCCGGTACAGGTAGGACTCGATCGCCGACTGAAGGGTCAGCTCCAGGTCGACGTTGCCGGAGCTGTCCACGGCCATCGTGATGGCCATGACCCGGTGGGCCTCCATCACGTTGCTGGCGTTGCCGAGGAACCGGGACACGCCCACCCAGTCGCCGAGGGTGTAGTCCTCGAAGATGCGCCGGCCCTCGGCGTACGGCGGGACCTTGATGGTCCAGGCGGCCTTCTCGTCCTTCTGCAACTCCAGGTTGGCCTGCACGATGTTCGGCGTCACCGTGGGGTCCTCGTTGAACGCCAGCGCCATGTAGACCTCGCGCTGGCGCCAGCGCTTGAGCGACTGGGGGTCGGTCTTGATGATGTAGTTGCCTTTGGTGTCCTGCCCGGCGATGAGGTTGCGGATGTCGGTGCGGCGCCGGTCGCGGCTCTTGGACACGGTGGTCAGCGAGCCCTCGTAGAACACCACGTCCTTCTCCCGGCGGGTGCCGAACTGGAGCCGCACGTCGAGGCGGAAGTTGGCCTGCATGAACCATTCCGCGCGCAGCGGGTTGGCGGTGTCGGGGTTCTGCCCGGTCCAGTCGTTGAGCACGTCGAGCAGGTTGGCGCCGGTCGCCGCCCCGAAGTAGATCTCCACCGGGTCGTCGGGGGCGATGGGGTAGGTGACGACGACACGGCGGTTGAGCTCTCGACCGTGGACGGTGTTGTTGTTCGCGATGGGTTCCAGCTCGCCGCGCCCGTAATGGGTGATGACGGCGTGCGGGACCTTGCCCTTGATGAAGTCGGCCACCGACTTGGCCCGCCGTTCGGACAGCGCCTGGTTGTAGGCGACGGTGTTCGTCCAGTCGGTGTGCCCCACGCAGATGACCTGCGGAGCGGGGAGCTTCTTCATCTGGTCGCAGAAGGTGGCCAGGTAGCCGGCGGCTGCGTCGGACAGGACGTGGCTGTCGGGGAAGAACAGGATGTGGTCGCCGTCGGTCACGACCCGGGTGACGACGGTCGGGTCCGGCAGCGGCTCGGGCTTATCCGGCCACTGCTCGCCGCCGGAGTCGACATCCTTGTTGAAGTTCGGGCACACGAACGGGACCGTGCCGCGTTTCTGCGCCGCTTCGAGCAGGATCTTCCACGCGCCCATGCGGGTGATCCGCTTGAACTGGAACGGGTTGGTGGTCTTCGACCCGTCCGGGTTCGTCACCGGGGGCAGGTTCGGGTACCAGGCGGTCATCACCAGCGCCCAGCGCAGCGTGTCGGCCGGTCCCGGGCCGGCGACGGTGACCGTGCGGATGGTCTCTGCGCCCTGCGGCAGGATGTTCTCGGTGACCTGCTGGCCGAGGAACGCGAACCGCAGCGCACCGTTCTCGTAGACCTGCCACAGGTGCTCGTACTCCAGCAGCGTGGTGGCCGGCTCGCCGTTGTCGAGGGTGCCGGCCCACATGGGGTCGTCCATGTCCAGGGTGATCGAGCCCGAGCCGACATCGCTGATCTGGATCTGCCCGCTGACGTTGACGAACCGGGAGATGACCGCGATCGGGCGGGCCTCATCGACGGTGATCGGCTTGATGATCGGGGTGCGCAGGTCACGGGTGGGCCGTTGGATCTGGTTGATCCACGGCAACGCGCGTGCCTTGCACAGCCGTTCCCAGTCGCGCTGGTGGATGACCTGGATTTCGAAGCCGGTGTCCTCCAGCGGGGCGGCGTCGATGATCTGGAACGCGAACCCGTTGCTACGACCCATGCTCAGGCCCCATCCACATAGAGCGGTCCGGCGGGCGGGCCGACGAGCGGAACTTGGAAGTCGACGCGCATGTGGCCGGGGTCCACGTCGTCGGTGTCGCGGGTGATGCGGCGGTCGGCGGTGAACGCCCGGTCGTTGGCGGCCACCCCGTACAGGTCGCCGGGGGCGACGACGCCGGACACGGTGACCGTGGCGCTGTTCGGGCCGAACCCGGTCCCGACCGCGACCACCAGGTCGCCGGGGCGGCCCCGGTCCGGGACGGTCCACCACAGGAACGCGTCGGGGATGTGGTTGGGGTCGACGGTCCAGGACCCTCCGGCGTACGCCTCGCCGTCGAGCTGGGAGATGGTGAACGGGATCGCCGCGGTCCAGGCGGTGGCGTCGAAGTCGTTGACGACCCGGGCACGCCACACGTAGGCGACGTTGTTGATCAGCGGCACGCCGGCCTTGACCATCACCGGGGTCGTCGTCAGGCCGTAGGGGACCTCGGCGGACAGGATGGTCGACGGCTCGAATGCGCCGGTGTTGGCGTACTGGACCTCGACCCGGGCGCCCGGGTCGTCGGTGCGCACCCCGACCCGGAACCGGGGGGTCAGGGACGGGCTGATCGTGCCTGCCGGCGGGTAGACCGGGTTGACCACGGCGGCGAGAAGCGACACCTTCGGCGCGGTCACGTCGGCGAGCGCCGGTGGCGCCGACAGGCCGATCGGGATCAGCACCAGCGGCGGTGGAGTGACGACGGCGACCACGGCTGCCGGGGCGCTGATGAGCCCTTCGATGCTCAGGTCGACGGCGGGGGTGTTCACCTCCGCCGTGGCGGCAGGTGCGGCCAGTGTGATCGCTGCCGGTGGCGCCACGTAGGGGCCGGGCATCGTGGCGGTGTTGTTGGCCTCGATGTTGTCCAGGTGAAGTACCCCGGCCGATGCGGTCTGTGGGCCGAGGTGGATGCCGGTGAACTCGCCGAACGTGCCGTCCAGCCACGGCCCTGCTCCGCCGTTGGCGTTGCCGAACGGGCTGGTCGAGGTCCGGTCGGTGTAGTACCAGACCTTGAAAGCGCCGGTGCCGAAGTTCAGCGACCATTCCACCCGACGCCAGGTGTTGATGCCGACCGCGGACAGCTCAACGACCTTGTAGCCGGTCGCATCGTTGGTCAGCGTCAGGTAGCCGGTGGCAGCGACGTGCATCCGCAGGTTGTTGGTGGTCCACAGCGTCATCGGATAGGTCGACACGCGGAACTCCACGCGCCCGCCGAACAGCGGCGAGCCTGTCGGATCGGTCTCCCAGTTCGTGGACAGGGTGCCGGGGTTGGTGCCTGCGTCGTACTGGTAGGCCAGGGTGTCGCCGACGGTGGCGACGGTGACCGTTCCCTGCACGGCGGTGAACGGGTCTCCGGACACGCCGCCTGAGTTGCCGACGGTCACCTGCGCGCCGTCGGTGCCGCCTTCGGCGGTGTTGCGCCACACGATGACGGGATAGGCGTGCAGCGGTTCCGGAACGTCGATGACAGCGGTCGCCGCCGGGGTGTCCAGGTCGACCGGCTCGGGCGCAGCCGCGTCGACACCGGGTGGGACATCCACGTCGACCAGCGCCGGCTCCGCCGGGACCTCGAAGTCCTGGCCGCTGAGTTGCGGAGCGGGCGCGTCGGCGTCGACAAAGGCGGGGTCGCCGACCCTGACCCCGGCTCCGGTCGGCGGTCCGGTGACCGCCAGGACGTACCGGGCCTCCGGTGGCGGGGAGAACTCGGAGGTCAGCACCCGGACGTAGTAGATGTAGCCGGCCTCCACGGCGAAGGTGAGCGCCGCCTGCATGTGCTCGTTGTCGAAGGCACCAACCTGGGCGACCTCCCACAGGCTCATGATGTCGGGTTCGGTGGCCGCTTCGTCCAGGTAGTACAGGACGATCTGGGTGTCCAGGTCGGTGTATGCCGCCGTGCCGCTGGTGTCGAAGACCGCCTCGCCGTTGGTCCCGGGCTCGTACACCCACCAGGCCGAGTAGTAGCCTCCGTAGCTTTCCTGGAAGATGTCGCCGGGGTAGCCGGCGAAATCGACGGGTGGGGACGTGTAGGTGCCGCCCTGGCCGGTGATGGTGACCGGCAGGGCGTCGGCGAGGGTGTCGTTGCTCATCGCGGGGCGACCGTCGCTCTTAGGTTCCGACCTTGACCCGGTACACGCCGTTGGTGAACGTGATGGTGAACGGCACCCCGGCAGGGCTGGCATTGGCGCCGAAGTCGACCCACGACAGCAGCGGACTGGTGGCGGCGTCGCCGGTGTCCTTGTAGATGACCGCGCGGCGGGCGGTGAAGCTGGCGTTGCTCCACACCGGGGCGGTGCAGGTGAGCAGGCACCAGTCGTTGGTGGAGTCGTAGGTCCACGTCAGGCCGGTCAGGGCCTGCCCGCCGGTGGTGTATCCGTTGCCGGACGGCAGCTCGTTGGACACGCCCGCCTTGAACTCGTCGGTGTCGAAGTTCGGCAGGTAGCCCGCCGTGGTGAGCATGATTTTGAACGTGTCGGTGGTGAAGTTGAACCGGGCCAGGCCGAGGCCCTTGAACGACTGCCCGTACGGCGTCGCGCTGACAGCCATGGAAGCTCCCTCTATGTCCAGTCGCCAGGTTTGGCGGTGAGTACGTACTCGCCGAGCCCTACATCGGCGTTGCGGGCGGTCACCCGCCGAAGCACCAGGAGGTCGCTGACCACACGGGGGGCGAGGTCGCCGATGACGGCGGTGGCGGTGAACGTTCTGCCGTCGCGGGACAGGTAGTGCTGGATGTCCAACGGCAGTGCGGAGAACAGCCGCCCGGTCTGGGTCAGCGACACCACGATCTCCAGCGCCGTGTAGGTGTAGGAGACGTTGCGCACGCGGAACGTCTTGTCCTCCGAGGACCCAGGGGCGACCGTCCCCCAGTTCAGGAACCCGTCCGGGAGCCTGATGTCCTGCTTCGGATGCCAGAACTCCAGCGTGTCTTGAGCCACGGAGACTTCTACAGGTAAGGCGGTCGGTACTTCACGACCGCGTAGCCGGAGGTGTCACCGCTGCTGGTGAGGGCGAGCAGGTTGTCGCCGCGTTCCAGGCCGAACCAGTACCGGGAACCGGAGTGGCCGACGAACCCGGTCCGGTTGAGGTTGCTGCCGGGCACTCCGGTGTCCTGCTGGTTGAGCTTGGCGGTGAAGTTGCGGATGTCGAGTGTGAGGACCTGGCCGCTGGCGAGGCTGCCGGTGTAGCCGACAGCCACATCCGGGGCGGGGGTGGCGTTCTGGAGGACGGGGTTGGTCAGCGGCCCGTGGAACTCCACGAACATGTGCCGCCCGGCGGCGATGTAGTCACCGGGGTTGCGAACGGTCACCAGCTCGCTGGGTGTTGCGGCGGTGCCGGCGTTGGCGACCGTGGCGGTGGTGTCGACCTGCGGGTAGAAGAACGGGTCGTGGAGCTTGAAGTCGACCTGGAACGTCGACCGGAACCGGCCCGTCATCGACGGCTCCAGCCCGCCGATGTACTGCGCCTTGGCGGTGGTCACCTGGATCTCGACGGTGCCGTTGTCGTTGGTGCGAAGCCAGCGGCGGGTCAGCACGACCTGACGTTTCGGGGTCCAGAAGAGCTGGCACAGGAAGTGCCAGTTGTCGTTCCAGCGGCGCATCTGGTCGGGGCCGGCGATGCCGGTGCCGGGCTCCACGCCCTGCACCCACATCTGGAGGGTGATCTGGCGGGAGTCCGGGATCTTCGGGCGGAAGTCCTGCCCTTCGACGTAGGCGTAGGTGGCGTCCTCACCGCGAAGCTGCGGCACGTTGTAGCGCCCGGACAGGGTGGACACGTTCCATCCCTGCTCGGACAGACTCACCCCGTCGCATTCCCAGAACTCGATCGTCGTCGGCATCTCAGATCACCCCGTCAGTCCTGGTACTCAAGGGCGAGGCGGCGGACGGTGCGGTACAGCGACTGCCCGGACGGTTCGATGACCGGGTTGTTGATGGTGATATTGCCCATCTGCAAGCCGCGGTTGGTGTTGTAGTTGACCAGCCCGTTGCGGTCGGGAATGACCGACGGGTTGCGGCCGGGCATCCCGATCGGGCCGCCGGGGCGGTTGATGCCCACACCGAGGCCGGGGAAGTACGGCCGCACGAACGGCGACTTGCCGTTGTTGGGGTCCTTCACGCTGCCGGGGCGCCCGATGTCCTCCTCGTTCATCCAGTACTGCAACCCGTTGCGGGCGGCGTAGCTGAGGGAGACCATCCGTCCGTCGGCGAGGTACACCATCACCGAGGCGAACATCTTGTTGTCGCCCGGCGGTGAGGGCCGGGTGGGCGGCCGGCGGCCCGGGATGCCCATCCAGTCGTCCACCGGTTGGATCGACACCGGCTGCTTGAACGCCGGCACGTCGCTGCGGTCGCGGTAGTACACCAGGCTCTGCTCGTTGGCCTGGCGTAGCGACACCATCCGCCCGTCGGCGAGGTACACCATCACGTCGAGGTAGGAGGCGTTGGGTCCTTTTGGACGGCCCTGGATCGGCCCACCACCGGCGAAGCGCGGAACGCCGCCGCCGGAGGCGAGCTGCATCTTCGTCCCGTACATGAACCGGGACACGTCCTCCTTGGTGAACCGGCCGGTGATGACGGCCTGGCGCAGGTTCTCCATCATCTTGTGTCCGCCGATGGCCATCGTCTCCGCGGCGGTCCACACGTGCTCGCCGACCGACAGCCACGCCGGGATCGAGTCGGAGACCTGGGTTCCCGGTCCCTCGATCTGCCCGGTGGCGCGTTCGGGATTGGACCGCTGCCAGGCCCGCTCGCCGGAGGTCAGTTCCATGCCGCCACCGGCGAACGGGGTACGGGCCTTCGGCCCGATGAAAGTGCCGGTTTCCTTGAACGCCTTCGGGTCGCCCTGGTAGCCGCCGATGTTCAGCTCCGGGCTGCTGCGGGCGGCCTGCATGAGTGCCTGCTCGATGGTCAGGCTCGGGTTCTTGGCCATCAACGCTTCGGCCTTCTTGTAAAGCACGATGGTGCGAAGCTTCGCCTCCACCGACTCGAACCCAGGCGCGCTCAGCGTGATCGACAGGCCCTTGGCCAACTCTGCGCGGTTGGCCACGATCCGGTCGAGCTGGTCGGCCGACTGCCCGGCGATGAGCGCGAGCTGCTGGAATTTCTCGTTGGCCTCGGCCGCGGCGATCTTGGCCTCGTCCAGCGCGGTCTTGGTGTCCTTGATCTTTTCGGCGCTGTCTTCGAGGTCGCGGTTGTACTGAATGCGGGCGTCCTTGGCGGCCTGAAGGGCTTCCTTCTCGGAGAGCTGGGCGTCTTTGAGGTCGCGGATGGCCTGGAGCACCTCGTCGCTTCCCTCAACGCCCTTCTCGATCTCGCGGCCGGCTTCGCGGCGGGTGACCTCACCGTCGAAGATGCCGTCGCGCTGGGCGTTGCGCGCCCGCTCAAGATCGAGATACGCCTGCCGGCGGTCCAGGTCGCTGGCTGTTGCGTCGTTTAGGACCTTAACGAGGTTCTCCTGAGCCCTCGCCAGGGAGATCGCGTTCTGCTCCTCATCCAAGGGCAGGTCGCGCAATTTCCGTTGGTAGTTCTCAACTTTCAGGGCCGCGGCCTCGCGAGCCTCGTTCACTTTCCGCTGGGCCTCAACGACGCGGTGCTGCGCGTTTTCCAGCGACAGCTCGCTGCGCGCCAACTTCAGAGCCGCCCGGTTCTGGGCGTCCACACCGTCTTCGACCGCGCGCGTGTGGGCGACCTCCGCGTCGTGCAGCGACTCGGTGGCCCGTGCTGCGGCCTGCTTCGCCTCGATGGCGGCGTTGACCCGCTTGGTCGCCGCGTCCTCGGCGGCCATGCTCTTTTCGAGCGCGTCGCGCAGCTCAAGCTCCGACAGAGACCGGCCCGTCGTCGCCGCTTCCGCCTGGCGGGCAGCGTTCTCGGCCGCCTTGTCGGCGGCGATCTTCTTGTCCAGGTCGCCCTTGATGTTCTTGCCGGTGCTGACGAACGCGCGGGCGTTGTCGATTTCCTTCTGTTCCGCGTCGGTGCGGACCCGTTGCCGGCCGCCTTTCTCACCGGCGGGGTCGTTGGGGTCGGATTTGAAGATGTCGCCCTTGCCGACGGTGGTGCGCTCCAGCTCGTTGGCCCGGTCCTCGGCGGTCTTCATCAGCCGGTCCCATTCCTCGGGCGAACCGAGGTAGGCGTTGACCAGTTCGTCGGCGGTGAACCCGGCCGCCAGGCCCTTGTCGAGCAGTCCGTTCTTCTGCAACGCCAGCAGCGCCATCTTCTTGATGTTGTCGTCGATGGCGTATCCGCTTGCGCGCAGCGCTCCTGCCAGCTCCTCGTTGGCCGCCGCGAAGGTCTCCGTATCGTTCGTTGCCTTCTTGCTGTTGTCGCTGAACAGGTTGAAGACGGTAGCCACGGCGGTCAGTGCCAGACCGACAACTGTGGCCGCCTGCATGACGCGGGTGGCGATGGTGAAGGCGCGGGTTGCCGCGGTGGCACCGATCAGCGAGGCGGTGTAACCCCGGACGGCAGCTCCGGAGGCGGCGAATACCGGCCCGACGATCGCCATCGCTCGGTTCAGCGCGACGATCGCACCGGCGACGGTGACCGCGATGAACAGGGTCGCCAGGATGCCTGCGAAGATTTGCAGTGCTGTCAACGGAATGGCGTTCGACATCATGCCGAAGTACCGGATGAGGGCCATGAAGACCTCACCCAGCGGCATCAGCGCCGCTCCGATGTTGATCAGAATGTCAAGGAAGGCGTTTAGGGTATCAACGACGCGAGGTCCGGCGGACATCACGTAGTCCATGAACTCCTTGAACTTGGGGTCCGAGGACAGGCTCTGCGCCCACTCCTCGAACGAGTCCCCCATGTTCTCGAAGCCCTTGAGGAAGAAGTCGATGTAGGGCTGGAACGACACGGCCAGTTCACCGATACCGGCCGTGATGCCGGCCAGACCGTGAACGAAGGAACGGATCGCCTTGGGGCCTTCCTGCACCAGGAAGTCCAGGAAGTTGGCGAAGCGGTCGCCGTTGAGCCGGGCGAACACGTCCTCCAGCGACTGGCTGATCCCGCGGGCGGCGGCGCTGACCAACGGCACCATCTTCTGGATCAGCGGCGCCAAGCCGCCGGCTCCCTGGGCGATCAGGTCGAACACCGGCGCCTGGGTGGCGGTGCCGAACGCGGTGAACGCGGTCTTGAAGCTGTTCAGCGCGGACGCGGCCCGACCCAGCGGTGTCTCCAGGTCGCGGGCGCCGGCTGCGGCGTCCTTCATCGCGTCCTGAAGCTTGCTGAAGTTGGCGACGACGGCAAGGGCGAGGGCACCGATCGGCAGCAGCGCAGCGGTTGCGGCCGACAGGAACGCACCGAGCACGCCGACAAGGGCGGCGATGGCCGGGATGAGGACCGTGACGATCGCCAGGATGGCAGCGAACATGATCTGCCAGTGGTTCATCCGCCCGGTGTTCTGGGAGAAGAACTTGGTGACCTCATCTCCGGCGCCAGCAGCACTGCTGGCGGCCCGCGATGCGGTGCTCGCGCTGCGGGTCAACGTGCCCAGCGCTGAACCGTCGTCGTCGCCGTCCAACAGCGCCCGGCGACGGCGGCGACGCCTGCGGGGGCTGAACCGGTTGATCGCTTCGCCGAGGAGGCCGCGGTTCTGGAGACCGCCCAGGTCCTCGTCGTCCTCGTCGCCGAGCAGCGGCCGGCGGCGACGCCCGACGTAGTTGCGGGGTCGGTAGTCGTCTTCGTCGCGGCGACGCCGGCCGACGTAGCCGTCCGGACCGATCTCCCGGGACCGAGCCCGGCCTGCGGTGATGGCGTCGCGGCGCATCTCCTCCTCGGTGCGCGCCGTGTAGATCAGCCGGTTCTGCTGGTTGTCCAGGGTGCGCGCGGTCAGCGCCAGGCGCTCCATGGCCGCGCGGAAGTTGCGGATGGCCGGGTCGTTGTCGTCAACGCCGCGCAGCGCCTGGTATGCGGCCTGCCGGGTGATCGGCCGGTCCATGTCGATAAGGGGCCGGCGGGCGACCGGCGCCATCCCGAACGGGCGGTCATCGTCGTCCAGGCGCCGGCGCCTGCCCACGTAGTCCTGGTCGAGGATGGGCAGGAACCCGCGGTTGCGGTCCGGCGCGGGCCGCGGGTCACGCGCCCAGCCGAGGTCCCTGGCCCGCTGCCCGAGGGTGGAGCGGTCGATGGGCCGGTCGTAGAAGTCGGCGGGGACGTTGCGGCGTCGGGCCTCGGCGTCGCGGATTCCCTTGTGGAAGTCCTTGATCGCCGTCTCGACATCTTTGAGGATCTGCCGGCGCTGCGCGTCGCCTTCGCGGTCGGGCGGGTTGAACGCGTCGGTGACCCGCCGGTTGAGCAGGTACTCGTTGCCGGTCCGGTTGATCCGGTTGACCTCATCGCGGTCGATGCCGCGACCGATCGCGGTGTCCTTGCGGATAAGGGCGAGGCGGTCGTTGAAGTCTTTGAGGCTGTCGTTGAGCCGGTCGACTTCGTGGCGGGTCAGGCGGTTGCCGTCGCGTTCGGCGTCGACCTGGCGGCGCACGTTCTCGCCGAAGTCGCGGATCGACTTGTTGACCCGCTCGATGTCCTCGTCGCTGGTCGGTCGGAACGCGACCCGGCTCTCCTGGACATCGCGGATTGTCCGGTCGATGTTGCCGAGGCTGCGGCGAAGCTCCTCGGTGTTGCCGGTGTCGATGAGGTCGGTCCGCCGGGCCACGTTGTCCCCGCGGACCCGGTTGGGGAAGTCGACGCGATCGACCTGGCGGCCGAGCAGCCGGTTGAGTGCGGCGTTGGACCGGTCCAGGTCGTCGCGGTTGGACCCGCGCAGGTCCCTGCGGTAGTCCGACTCGATGCCCCGCTCGCGCGCCAGGTTGGCTTTGAGGCGGTTCATCGTCTCGGTGACGCGATCGCGGGCCTCGGTCTCCCGCTTCTGGGCGGCCAGCCACTGCTCCAGGCCGACGTTCATCTCCCGGATGCGCTCCGGGTCGATCCGGGCCTGGTCGATCTCGCGCTGGTTGGCGTCGTAGGTGGCCCGCCGGATTGCTTCACGGCGGGCGGGGAACGACTGTGCGAAGTCTTGACGCAGACGCTCGCCCCGGGCGGCGTCAACCTCTTCGAGGTTCCCGCGGCGCTGCTGTGCGGCGACGAACTGCTGGATGCCGCGGTTGAACTCCGCCATCTGGGCGGAGGAGAACCGGCCCGGGATGTCGCGGAACAGCTCGTCGCGGGCGATCTGCGCCCGGCGGGCCGGGAACGAGGCCCCGAACTCGCGGCGGAGCTGATCGAAGCCGAGCATCTGCTGGACATTGCGCGCGGCGTTCGGCGACGTACCGAGCAGCGGGCTGACCCGGTTCAGGTCCAGCGACCCACGACCGCGGGCCGGTACCACCGGGACGGCACGGCCGTCACGCAGGCGGTACTCGGGGACTTCGCGGGCCAGGCGCCGGGCCTCGTCGTAGTGGTCGGCGTGACCACGGCTGGCGCGGGCGGCGAGCCGGCGTGCGGTAAGGCCGTCCTCAGCGGCGGTGGCGATGCCGGCAGCGACCGCGGCGCGCTGGCGGGCGTTGCTGAGCCGCTCCTCCACCACCCGGGCGGCGGCAGCCGCCAGTTGGGCCTGGCGCTCCGTCGGCACCGCAGCACTGGCGCGCCGGTCGGAGAGCAGGAAGTCCCGGTTGGGGATCTGGTAGCGGTCCGGCTCGAACGTCCGCTGCTCGCGGGCGGCGTCGTTGCTGGGGAAGCGCCGGTCGATGACGGAGTAGTCCGGCTCGTCGCGGTTGCGCCGGCTCGGGGCGGGGGCAGGGTCGGAGTCCCGGTCGCGGAACGCGCCGGGGTACTGCTGGCGCAGCGCCTCGGAGTTGGCGCGGCGGGCGGCCTCCTCGTCCTCGATCGCCTTCAGCGACTTGGCGCGGGCCTTCTCCTCGGCGTCGGCGTCACGCTCAGCCCGCCTGCGTGCCCGCTCGGCGGCGTCCTCCTCGTAGCGCTCCTTGCGGTCCTGGGCTTCCTCAGCACGCTTGCGTTCCCGCTCCTGAGCGTCCTCTTCCTGCTTGGCCAGGCGGGCGACGCGTTCGTCCTCGCGCTTCTCGACACGCTCGTTGAACGCCTCCTCGCGCTTGATCGCGCGTTCCTGGGCGTCCTCGGCGCGCTTACGCAGCCGCTCTTCGGCTTCCTCCTGCCGCTTCTCCGCGCGGGCGGCCTTGTCCTCCTCCCGCTTCTCGGCGCGTTCGAGCTTGGCGGCCTCGCGCTCGTCGGCCTTGGCCTGCCGGTCGACTTCGCGCTGCTCGGCCCGGTGGGCGGAGTCCTCCTCACGCTTCTCGGCGCGCTGGGCCTTCTCCTCCTCGGCGTGGGCCTCGCGGGCGGCTTTCTCCTCCTCGCGCTTCTCCGCGCGGGCGGCCTTGTCCTCCTCGCGGCGCTCCGCGGCGGCAGCGGCCTCCTCTCCGCGCTTCTCCGCGCGGGCGGCCTTCTCGTCCTCCCGCTTGGCGGCACGGTCGTCTGCGGCCTCCTGGCGCTTCTCAGCCCGCTCCGCGGCGGCTTCCTGCCGCTTCGCCGCACGCTCGGCCGCGCCCTCCTCGCGCTTCTCGGCGCGTTCGGCCCTGTCCTTCTCCCGGTCCTCGTCGGAGCGGCCGGCGCTGTTGCCCTTGGCCTGCTTCTCGCCAAGGTTCTTGATCGCCTCGCAGCACTCCTCCATCTGCCGCAGGAAGCGGCCGAGCATGTCGGAGTCCTGCCCGCCCTCGGGCTTGTCCGCGTCGGGGGTGGACGCGTCCGGGGTCGGGACCGACGGCGCGCGACGGCGCCGGGCAGGGCGGGCCGGCGGCTCGGGGGCTTCGGCAACCGGCTCCGGGATCGGGTCGGGTTCCGGAGCGGCGACGGCGCCAGCAGCAGCGGCAGCGCGCCGGGCGCGGTACTTCTGGCTGGAGCGGCGGCTGATCAGCCGGCGCCGCTCCTGCTTCTCCGCGTCGGTGGCGGCTTTCCAGTCGAACGGTGGCAGCGGGTCGTTGGCGAACGGGTCCTCATCGACCGGTTCCGGCATCGCCTGAGGCGGTGCAGGCTCCGGGCGGCGAACGTCACGCCGACGGGCTCCGCGGTTGCGTGACTCGCGGAGCGCACGCCGCTGCTCCTTCGTCTCCTTCCAGGAACGCCGGTCGATCTCGGCGGCCTGGGCGTGCTCCTCCGCGGCCTGGGCGTCGACCTCGGCGGCGGCGACCTCCTTCTCGGCTGCCTTGGCGCCGGCCTCGATCGCTGCTGCCCGCTGAGCGACGAACCGTTCCTGCCGCGACTTGATCGTCTGGTCGATCGCATCGGCGCGGGCCGACTTGGTGTCGACCTCCTTCTGCGCGTACTCCCTTCCGCTGTCAGACAGCGGCTTGTTGGAGTACTCGTAGACGGGTCGGCGCCGACCCGCGTCGTCCACCTTGTAGGCGGCGACCGTCCGCTCGCGTCGACCTTCATCGAGCTGCTTCTGGTATTTGGCCGCGTCCCGGCGGAACTCCTTGGCGATTTCGCTCAGGTCCGCGGTCGGCGAGATGTTGCGCCCGACCTTCTCGTTGAGAGCCGCGGTTTCCGGGGACTCGTGCAGGTCCTGCAATTGCTTGCGGATACGCGCGAGCGCGGCACCGGCGTCCGCCTGCTCATTGTCAGGACGGCTGGGCAGCAGCTTCTGCTGACGGTCGACCTCCGCCGACGCGCCGAGGTAGTCACCGCGGTAGATATGACTGGCGATCGTGTCGACATCGCTGTGCCGGCGTGGTGTGTCGCCGACGAACGCACGCCGGTCCTCGTCCGAGATCGGGCTGACGAGATCATCGACCTCGCGCTGAAGCTGCTCCGGGGTCTTCTTGTTCAGGCCGCGGACGTTCAGCGCTTCAGCACGCTCGCGGATCGCCTGCTCCCGCTCGCGGCGCGCGGCGTACGTTTCCTCCGTCTCGGCAACGGGGCCGACCGGAGCTGCCGGAGTCGCAGGGGCCGGCGCCGCCGCGTCACGCTTGGCGGTGTCCTGGGCGACCGTCTTGGTGTTCTCCGCGACCGCGGCAGCGTTGTCCTCGGCCCCGCGCACAAGGGCGCGGCGGGCCTTGATCTCCTTCTCAAGCTCGTCGGCGGCCTGGAACAGCAGCTTGCTGTTGCGCTCGGCGGCGGCCTTGTGGCCGGGGAACTTCTCGTTGTACCCGCCGGGCTCGGCGCTTTCCTTGAGCCGCTCGGCCTCCGACCGCATGCGGCGCAGGACCGAATCCAGCTCTCGTCCGCTGCGGATCTGGTCCTGGTATCCGCTGAAGTGGAGCTTGTCAGCTTTCGAGCCCTTGGTCGCGGGCTGATTGATGACGGACGCAATCCGGTCCAGTTCCCGGTCTTTCTCCGGGAACCGGGACCGCAGGGCGAGGAGGCCCTTCTTGCCTTCTTCGTCGTGCGGCTGGTACTTGCGGTGATCCTGGTAGGCGGTGTCGAGGTACTTGCGGGCGGAGGCGAAGTCGCCCTTGTAGATGTCCTGGGCGAGCTTGTCGACATCCTTGTGCTTGCGGGAGTCCGACCCGATCAGCAGCGCCCGGTCCTTGTCGGAAATCGGGCTGGTCTGCTCGGCGATGAGCTTCTTCAGCTCATCCGCGGACAGCTTCGACCGGTTCTCGATCCCGAGCCGGGACGCCCGCTCGCGCAGCTCCTTGGCATTGGGGTCGGAGAACAGCGACTTGTCGTACGCCGCGTTGCGTTCCCGCTGGTCGTCAACGAACTTCGCGTTGCTGACCCGCCGTTCGACACCCTGGAGCGTGTCGCCGGCCTTGAGGTGGTCGTCGGTGGTCAGACCCTGCCGCAGCTTCTGCGTGATCTGGGTGATCTCGTCGCGCAGCTTCGGCGAGGTGGGCTGCTGGAGCAGCGTGTGCAGCTTCTCGACCTCACCGCGGAAGCGGTTGTCGACACCGCTGAGGATCGACTTCTCGCGCCGGTCGAGGCCCGCCGGCTTGAGCGGGTCGGCCTTCGCGGCGGCTACGTCGGAGTCGACCAGCTTGTCGAAGGTCCGCTGGTAGGCCGCGGCTGCGTCTTCCTTGTGCGCGGCGTAGCGCTGGTTGTAGTCCTCGCGCGGCTTCGGGTCGACCAGGACCCGGACCTGCTCGTCCGGGTCGCCCGAGAGCTTGAGCCGCGAACCGCGGCCGGTCTTGAGGTTCTCGGTGTTGGCGAACGCCTCGCGTTTGTCGTCGTAGAAGTTCGGGGTGTTGACGATCTTGCGGTCGGTCTTCTTGTCGACAACGACATCGCCGACCTTGAGGTCCCCGGCACGGGTCAGCCGGACCAGACGCTTCTCGTGGTCGAGGCGGTCCCGGGAGAACTTCTCCTGCTCCACCCGGATCTGCTTGAGGACCTCGGCGGCCCGCTCCTCCTCCCGGACCCGGATCGGGAGCGTCTCGTTCTTGTCGACGTAGCGGTCGCCGACCAGCATCGACTCGCCGAAGCTGGTCGGCTGCGGGTCCTCCTTCAGAACGAAGCCGGAGCCGAGCTGGTCACCCTTCTTGAGGTCGCCGACGCGGCGGCGGGTGGCGAGGAAGCCGCGCTCCTCGGCCTTCTCCAGCCGGGCGACAGCCTCGCGGATGTACGCCTGCTCCGGAAGCTCCCCGACATCGATGTTGTCCTGGGCGCGGTTGAGCCGGTCGAACATGGAGCCGCGCCCGTACGGGCCGGGGTCGTACTTGTACTGCTTGAAGGTGTCGTAGCGGGAGCTGTAGTCGGCGGGCTTCTTACCGGCTGCCTTGTCGGCGGCGTCGGCCTCCTGAAGAGCCCGGCGTTCGGCGTCAATGACCTGCTGGGCCAGGCGGAGCTGGCTCTCCGTCGGCAGGTCACCAGGCCGGCGGTTGGCCTTGGCCTGCTGGTCGATGTCAGCAGCGACCTCGCGCAGCCGCTCGCTGTCCTTGAGGTTGACCTCGTTAGTGCCCTGGCCAGGGGTGTTGGTCCGGTCGATCGCCTCCGCCGCGGCGCGCAGGTCGCGGATGATCGCCTGCGGGTCCTCGTCCGTGCGGTGAATCCGCCGGATGAACTCCTTGCCCTCGTCCTTGCGGGCATCGCTGAGCAAGGTCAGCGCGCGGCCGGTCTGCTCCCCGAGCGGGTCGCGGCGGTCCTTGTTGGTCGCGACGCTCTTGGCCGCTTCCGCGCTGGCCTTGCCGTGCTGTTCGACCGACTTGGCGGCGTTGTCGGCGGCCTGGTCGAGCTTCTCGACCGATGCGGCTGCCGGGGCGTCGTCTGTGCGTGCCCGGTGCGGGCGGCGCGCCGGCTTCGGCGCAACCGGCGGTGTCTCCTCGACGCGTTCGGCGACCTGCTCGGCGATCCGCTCGTGGGCGTCGGCGTCGCGGGTTGCCGCCTCGGTGGCCTTGGCGCGGGCGACGGTCTCCGCGGCTACCGCGTCGGAGTTGTCGCCCTGGACCTTGGTGGCCCGCTCCAGCTCGGCGATGAAGGTCATCCATCGGATGGACTCCATCTGGTTCATCCTGAGCTGACGCTGCTTGAGGTTGGTGTCACCCCAGTTGTTGGCGTACGCCTTCTGCGTCTGGCGGGCGAAGGCGAGGATGTCCTCAACGCTGTCGCCGCGGGCGATCATCTCGCGGGCACGACCGGCCTTGCCCTCGTGGGTGCCGGCGCTGGTGTAGTCGCTGCCGAGGTCCTTGGCGGCCTCGTACACCCGGGGGCCGAACCGTGACGCGTTGGCTTCCCGCTCAGCGGCCTCGCGCAGCCGCTTGGCCTCGGCCAACTCCTTGTCGGCCTTGTTCTGCGCGATCTGGCGGGTCAGGTCGCGGTTGGCCCGGTCGGCTTCGGCCTGTTGCCCGGCGCGGGCGGCGTCGGCGCCCTGATCGGCGGCGCGCTGGTTGCGTTCCTGCTTCTCCCGGCTTTCCCGGTTCGGGTCCGGGCGGTTCCGGTCGCCGCCGGTCTTGATCGCGTCGCAGCAGTCCTTCATCTGCCGGATCAGGCGATCGAAGTGGCCGCTGTAGTCACGGTCCTGCAAAGCCGGGGCAGCGGGCGGCTGCGGCGCGGCCGACTTCGGGAGGTCGCTGTCGCGGTCGACGCCGCCGGTGCGGGTGCCAGCGGTCGGCTCGTTGCCGGCCAGGAAGCTGCGGGCGGCAGCGGCGTCGCGCTCGTGGCGTTCGCGCTGAAGCTTCGCCTCGTTGATGAACTGCTCGCGCAGCAGCTTCTCGTGCAGGTCGCCGGTGGAGTTGATCCGGTCGCGTTCGGCCTGCGTCAGGTCCTTGAGGCGATCGTTGTTCTTGTCGCGGTAGTCATCCAGGACGACATCGCGCCACTCCTTGGCCATCTGCTGTTGCAGTTGGCTCTGGTTGCCGCCGGAGAACTCCGGCGAGCGGTCCCGGTCCCCCAGACGCTGCATGCCGTTGCAGCACGCCCGGAGCTGACCGAGGATGGAGTCGAGGACCGGGTGGTAGTTGCGGTCGACCTGGCGGGTGGCCGGCGCCTGGCGTCCGTCACCGGCGGCGCCGATCTGGCGGTCGACGCGTTCGACGGCCTTGCCGGTGTTGTCGATGTCGCGGGCGAGGCCCTTCTGGGCCTCGCCGAGCTGCTTGGTGCCGTCAGTGTTTTGAGCCTGGGCGGCGGCGAGCTTCTGGTTGTGTTCCTGGAGGCTGGCGATCGCCGCCTTGGCCTTGGCGATCTCCTCGGCAAGGCCCTTGGTGTCAACGGCGATGCGGTAGATGATCGATTGCGTTCTGTCCGCCACCGCTGACACCCCCTCCCGGGCTGAGCTACTTGTGGGCTACGCGCCCGAAAGTGCTCATGAAGTTCTCAAAGGAACCGACCTTCGGCTCGGCGACACGTTGGGGCTCTTCACCGCTGGCCGTCTTGGCGTTGGCTTTCTCGAACCGGGCGAGCAGCCTCTCTTGCTGCTCCTCCGGCAGGCCGCGCATCTGCTCGAACAGACCGATCCGCTGGGCGGAGTCCACGAGCGGGTTGCCGTCCTCGCCCCCGACAGGTGCTGCCGCCCCGACGTAGGTCGCGAGGGTGCGCGTCTGCCAGATCACCCACTGCTGACGCTCCCACCGGGCGAGGAACTGGCGCTCACCAATGGCTGCGGTGATCTGTCGGAGCCGTCCGAGGGTGAGGTCACCGATGCGTTCGTCGGTCCATCCGTACTCGGAGGCGATGAGGTCCCAGGCGCGGCTGACGTTTCCGAGTAGCTCTCGTCCAGGGATGTCGGGTTCAGGGACGAAGTCGTCGTCTCCTGGTTCATCGCCTTGCCCGTCGGACTCGTCTCCGGAACCTGACCGGTCTTTTCGGCGAGCTTGAACATCGCCGCCAGGCGTTTTCCCAACGCCTGGATGTCGGCGGACTCACGACGGACGATCGCCTCGATGATGCTCACGAGGTCGTCCAGCTCCGGGTTGTCCAGGGTGGTGATGACATCGGCCCACAGGGTGGTGTTGCGGTCGAGGTCGGCCTTGCTGAGCTTCGCGCCGTGCGGTCGCTGGATCAGCCCGACCGGGCGAACCATCGAGTTGATGAAGTCGATGGCTTCGTTCTCGGCCTCGGGGATCGACAGCAGCATCAGCGACAGGAAGCGGCCGGCGAACTCCTGCGGGTCGATGTCGCCGCCGACGCGGAACAGCGAGAAGTCCTGCATGTTCGGCAGCGCGCCGCGGGTGACGATGCGCAGCAGCTTGAAGAACTGGCGAGCCTTCAGCGGCTCGATCTCGACCTGGACCCCGTTCTCCAGAACAACGACGTTCGGCTCCGGGTCGAGGACACGCATCTCTTCCGTCACTATGGCCTCCAAGGCTCCTGGACGTTGGCGTTGGTTGTTTCAGCCGCGGACTAGACAGCCGGACGGCTGATGAGGCGGCCGATCGCCTTGCGCGGCAGCGACGCGCCCGTCTCGTCCTTGTCGGACATGACCGCGCGGCCGGTGTAGTTGAGCAGCAGGCCGCTCTTGTACGACGGGCCGTCGAAGCTGATCGGGCCGAAGTTGACGCGGTACAGCACGAAGTCGAGCGTGCGGATCAGGCCGTCCTTGTCCTTGGCCGGGACGCGGATGAGCATCGGCCGCGGAGGCGTGTTGAGGCTCGTCTCTTCCCAGAGCTGGACCGAGTAGTAGTCGTTGTTGCCGGTGCCACTCGACGTGACGGACAGGCCCGACAGCAGCGCGATCGTGCTGAACGGGATGTAGCCCGCCTGCACGGTCACGGTCGCGAAGTTGAACCAGTTCCACGACGAGAGAACGAAGTCGTCACCCGTGTTGTCGTAGTTTCCGGTGTCGACGGCGAGCGTCCCTGAACGGACACCGTAGATGTCGCCGTCCACCTCCTCGGCACCCGTGGTGCCGTCGAGGATGGCGGCGTGAGTGAGTGAAAAGCCTTCAACAACATTGCTAGTCACAGCGACACACCCTTTTCAGACGGCGATTTGGCGTCGTGTGACTAATCGGCGGTTGGGCTGCACTACCCCCGTGGCTGCGAAGCTGTCTCGACCAGCTCGCCGAGGAAGTTGTACCGGTGAAATACACCGTCGCTGTCGCCGGTGTCCCGGCGCCGGGTGCGGGTGCAGTCGTAGCAGAAGAACTCGATGAGGTTGCCCGGCTGGATGTAGCGCGCAGTCGTCTCGCCGAGCCGCAGTTTGGTGAACAGCTTCTGCGGCCCGGCGGGGCAACGGACTTCTACGACGTTAGGCATGGACGGGGAACCCCAGGTCCGTCATGTCCTTGACGCGGCGGAACCGGTGCAGGATCTGCTCCCCGCGGCCGGGTACCTTGTCGGCGACCTTGGTGAACAGCCGCTCGATCACCGCGTCCCACGAGCACATCTGCGGGATGATCTCGGACCCGGCGCGGCCCTTCTTCTCGCACTCGGCGCGGTTGCGGAAGGTGTGCAGCATCAACTGCTTGAGGTGTTCCTTGCTCGCGCGGGCGTTGAGACAGTTCGGCGTGTCCGGCGAGATCGGGGCCAGGCTGTAGTTGAGTGGGTAGGCGTACTCGGTGGACAGCCACTGCTGGTGTCCGCCCCAGTCGGTGGCGATGACGGTGCCGCCGGTGGACAGGAACTCCAGCGCCGGCAGGTTCTTGCCCTCCCCCCGGGAGGGGGCGAGCAGGACGTGCTGGGAGCCGTAGAACTCGCGCACGACCTCCCGCGGCCAGTTGGCGTAGTGCACGCGCAGGTTGGGGATGATCTCGCCGAGCTTGGAGTGCAGCCCGGGGATGTTCGTCTTCAGGTGCAGCTCGGCCGGGGCGAACTCGTCCGGGTGTTCTTCTTTCAGCTCCCGGAAAGCGTCGATGGCCACGAAGGGGTCCTTGCGCTGGTGGAGCTGGCCGACCATGCAGAATGCGAACCGGGCGCCGCGCCAGTCGCGCTGCATCGGCTGCCAGTCGTCGGGCCAGAACCCGCCCTGGAGGACGCCGGCCCGCGACTCCTTCATGTACGGCAGCAGTGCGGCGGTGGACACCGTGTCGTAGCCGAACACCACATCGTAGGTGCCGAGCTTCTTGCGCAGGCCGGTTTTGCCCTTGAGGTTGTCCAGGGTGGTGTACTCCCACATGGTCCAGCCGACGGTGATGTCGGTGGCCTGGCGGGCTTCCGGGGACAGGCCGAGCATGTCCGGGCTGACGTGGTGGATGATCATATCGAACGGGGCGTCCAGCCGTTTGCAGAACAGCTCGGCGACATCGGGCGGCAGCGGGGCCGACACCTGCACCGGGTCCAGGTACACGTCGCAGCCTGCGTTCAGCAGGGCGCGGGTGATGCCGATGCCGTCCATGCCGTAGCCGGTGTAGACGTTCATCGGCGCCTTGACGAGCACCTTGACGGTCATGCGTTCTCCCATCGTCCGTTGATAATCCGGCCCTCCATCCCGCAGGTGGGACAGTGCAGGCCGGTGGCGGTCAGTGGTGTCCAGTTGTCCACGACCGTCCAGTGGGGGCACCGGCCGCTTTCGCAGCACGGAACTGATGTGAAGTAGGCGGCGCAGACGTTGCCGTCGGGGGTGAGGTGGTACTCCCACAGCCCGATGGGCATGTCCTGGCCTTCGGCCCAGGCGTAGACGAATCCGTGCCCGGGACCGGTTTCGGTGAGCGTGTCGATGTCGGTCAGCTCGAATACGGTCTCTTCGTCGTCGGCCTCGTCGGGGTTGTCGAACTTCGGATCGTGGGCCATAAGCTCAGCCCTGCTCGATGCTGTAGAACGTCGCGGCGCGCATCATGCCGTCACCGTCGGGGACGGGGTAGACGATCGGTTCGGCCTGGCGGGTGGCGCTGATGGTGCGCAGGTTTCCCCACATCTGCACCCCGCCCTGTGGGCGGTGCAGCGCCCGGTCGAAGACGGTGAAGGTGTCGTTGATGCGTCGCCACACCTCGCCGGGGTCGACGGTGTTGCGGCCCATGTTGCGCAGCGGGTCGGCCCAGATCTCCAGCATGATCCGCGGGAATCGCAGCGTGTTGTGCAGGTTCGCGCCGTCGCCGCCGTTGTAGTGGATGACCACGGCGGTGGTCGACTTCCCCTCGATGGGGAAGTACAGGTTGTGCTGGAAGATCAGCGGTGTGCCGATGTCGGTCGTGCCGACCGCGGCCACGCACTCGGGGCGGGAGAGCAGGTACTTCACCGCCCCGGCCACGATGTCGTCGGTCGGTGTCGTCACAGCGGCGGCACCATCCAGTCGGCGATGTCGTCAAGGATGTTGTCGAAGACCTGCTTCAGCCCGTGGCTGTCGTCGCCCCAGTCGTGCGAGGTGGACTGGAAGTCGTCCTCCTGCGCGGGGCCACGACGCCATTCGTAGTAGGCGTAGAACGACGGCGGGCGCTTGGCGCGCCAGGGGCCGGGGACGACAGGTCGCCGTGGTCCACCGGCCCCGCCGTACTTGATCTGGCCGACCCAGGCTCCGCCGGCACGAGAAGCCTGGTCGGTGGTGCCGGTGGCGGCCAGCGAGCCGGTGATCTTGTGGATGGCTTCCTGGCTGAGCAGGAACGCCTGGTCGAGGCGGCCGACGAACTTGAACCGGGTGGCGCGGTCGGGGCCGCGGGCGATGCGGCTCAGTTCCCGTTGGGCTTCGCTGTCATCGACGGTGACGCGGATCTCGATGCGGCTCATAGTCCTGTCTCCATGTCGGTCGCAGGGAACTTGCCGGCGAGCTGCTGGGCGACCTCCTGGACCTGGACCTCCATGTGGTGCCCGATCGAGTACGCCTGCGCCACGTCGGGGATGGCGCGCAGCTCGAACACCCCGCCGGTCAGCGGGCCGCCGATGACGCGGATGCGGTGCCCGGCCTTGATGGCGTCGGTGTAGTCGTAGAACAGCAGCCCGATGCGGTCGGGGGCGCGGCCGGCGACGATCGGCTGCGGCTGGTCCTTGCCGGGTCGCTGGTAGGTCAGGTCCAGGCGGCACATCATCTCGCCGGGGACGCCGAGGTGCGGGTCGATGACGGTGCCGAGCTTGCCCCAGGTGTAGGTGGGGGTGCCGTCGATGAAGTCGCCGGCCAGTTCTTCGACCTGTACGCGGGAGTTGTAGAGGTGCCTCATCACTTACCCCAGCCGGAAGGACTGGTTGGCGTTCCAGAACCCGACGCTGCCGGTGTGCTGCTCCTCGTCGGCGGGGGTGACGATGCCCTTGTTGCCTTCGGAGTCGACGCCGATCTCGTCTTCCCAGACCTTGATCGAGCCGCCGGCCACGGAGCCGGCGATGCCGGGCAGGCCCAGCTCGGCGATGGCCAGGTCCCACCAGAACAGGCCGAGCTTGATGCCTTTGCTCGCCCGGTCCAGCGTGGTGTTCTGCGCACCCTTGGAGTAGGTGTAGCTGCCGATCGTCTCGGACTGGAACGGGCTGGCGGCGCTGGAGGCGTAGGCCGAGGACAGGTACATCTTGTCCGCTAGCTCCATGATGGCGTAGCCGGCGAGCTTGGCCTTGTCCGGGTCGGTGGGGACCTCGGTCAGGCCGGTGGCGAACTGAAACGCCAGGGCGGCCTGTTCCAGCAGCGAGGCGGCGTGCGGGGTGAAGGAGGCCGCATCCCGCCCGCTGAACGCGGCCAGGGCGGCGACGGTCGGGGCGGGATACGACATCGCAGCGGTCTCCTTCTAGTTCACGGGCAGCCGCGGGGCGGCCCGCTTGCGCTTGCGTTCGGCGTCGTCGGCCTTGGACAGCTCTGCTGCGGTCGGTGGGTTGACGCCGGTGAGCTTCTCGAAGCGGCCCTTGGTGGCGCCGGCTTCGTAGGGCAGGCCGGACCAGGCGCCGGAGCGGAACTTCTCCTCGCCGTACTTGGCTTCCTGCACTGCTGGGTTGTCGCGCAGCGACAGCCAGCTCCACCCGTTGCGGTCGAACGTGTCCTGGTAGGCCGGGGAGCCGACGGTGAACTCCAGCTCTTGGCCGCGGTACCAGGTGTGCCCGAGCACGGTCAGCCCGTCGGCGACGAAGTGGATGAGGATCGTCTCGCCGGTCTGGTCGGCGACTTCCAGCTCCTGCTCCGGGTCCTTCTTGCCCATCTCCTTGGCCAGCTTGTCCTCCAGCTCGCGGATGCGGCGCTGGTCGGGGGACAACTGCTGTTCGGCGGGAGCGGCTACGGCGTGCAGCCGCCGCGCCGGGACGGGAGTGGGCGTGGGCACGAGCGTGGGCACAGCGGCCGGTGCAGGGTCACTGGCGGTCGGACGGTCGTCTCCCGCAGGAGTGCCGCCGAGCACGTCAACGATCTTCGCCGGTTGGGAACGTCGAGGCATGAAGGGCCACCACCTTTCACCGGTCTTAATCGGCCGGTGCTTAGTCGGAGGTGATTCCGGCCTCGCCCTCGATCTCCTCTTCCATCTCCCGCAACCGCTCCGTCATGTCGGGTCTGCGTGCGTCTGCGGCTGTGCGGCGGCGCAGATTGACGATCGGCTCCGGGTCCAGCGGCGGCGGCGGTGGATAGGCGTCAAAGGTCTTGCGGAGCGCTTCGTAGGCGGCGAAGTCCCACGGGGCGTGCGCGGCCAGGGCGGCGATGAGGGCGGCCTGGCGGACCTCGACTGTCTTGAACCGCTCGGTCAGGGCGGTCAGCTCGCCCCGGGTGGATGACAGCCGCTGCTCGTAGTCGACCCGCTGTTCCTGGTTGAGGTTGCGCTGCTCGTTGTAGAGGCCGCGGACCTCCTCCATCAGGCTGCGCGCGGTCTCCACGTGCGTCTTCTCGCCCTCGGCGTCGGTGCGCCGTGCGGTCGCCTCGTCGGTGCGCTTGGACAGGCTCTTGCCCCACATGGTTCCGACGAGGGCCAGCACCGCGACGATGATCGGCGTGGCGATGGTGAAGATGTTGCCCCACTTCATTCGCGACCCCCCTGCGGAGCCTGTGGGTCTTTACGGGTCCAGACCCGGAACGCCTCCGCGGCCTCGTCGTCCTCGCGCTGTTCCCGCTCCACGCGGGCGATCGCCTCAGACTCCTTCTTGCGGATGTTGCGCAGCGTCCACATGTGCACGCGCATGATCAGGGCCAGGTGCAGGTACACAACCCACGCGTAGAACGACGGCCGCGCCGAGGTGTTCTTGCCGTCGGAGAAAACCTCCACGAGGAACCCGTAGCCGAACGCAGCGGTGGGGATGAAGAACCCGACGGCCAGGATGAGGTACCACAGGTAAATCAGGCCGAGGCCGACGTACTCCATCGTGGCCTGACGGGCGATCGACCCGGGCAACAGAACGAGCCCGCCGACGACGAGCAGTCCGCCGTAGCTGTAGGGAAAGCCTGGGATGTTGTCCAGGACGTTCCAGATCGGCCCCCGCAGCGTCGGTTCGCTGGCCATGAACAGCACGCCGATGAGCATCGCCGCCAGGGCGTGGACCATGAGCAGGTTGAACCGGTTGTGCTGGACCCGTTCGAGGGCGGTGCTTGCGTTGCGGGACTGCCGGCGCATGAGCACCAGCAGATCGGCCAGCTCCTCCACCGGGTCCAGGCGCGGCTTGCCGGCTGGCTGGTTGTTGTCGGTCACGACGTGTCCTCCCCTTTGACCCTCGCCTGCTGGTGGGCAGCGCGGAGTTGGGCGCCGAACCCGGTGACGAACAGCATCACCGCTATGGCCTGGATGACGTGGTTGACGATCATCCAGCCGCGGTCGTGGTCGACGTGGAACGCGAGTCCGAGGTGGGTGATCGCGCAGGTCATGAAGAAGACCGCACCGGCAACCAGCACCCACTTCTTGAGGGGTAACCAGGGCAGCCATAACGCCGGCACCAGGACGTAGCCACTGACGATGACCACGTTCGCCGCTGTGTTCAGCACGCCACCCATGCCTATCCAATCGGACCGGGGTCACGGGGCGACGGTTGCGTGCTGTTTAAGTGTTTCTTCTCCTTCCACGTCTGTGCATAACGCGAAACGGCCCCGGGCGTGTGCCGGGGCCGAACGCGAAACCGTTGCTATATCAGGTCGTGGAGGTCACGTCATCGACGTAGATGAACTGCTCCGGGCGGGTGACGATCGGCAGGAGGTTCCACTCCAGCAGGTACTGGCGCGCCGACGGGTCCTTTTCCTTCCACGTCTTCGCGTACTTGCCCGTGTAGTTGGCCGGGGCCTCGTCGTCGGCCGTGGGGCCGATCATCATCTCGATCGGGCGCTGGTCGGTGTAGTTGCCCATGAACAGGGCGTTGTCCGGGACGAACAGCGTCGAGACGCCGAGGTCGTCGTCGTAGACCGACTCCACGATCTTCCAGTCCAGGCCCATGAAGCCGGGCAGCGTGCCCTGGGCGTAGTACTGGTCCTTCATCCGGTCGCTCATCAACGACGCGGGCAGGGTGCCGTTGGCGGCGAAGCTGTCGAAGACGTAGGCCATCGTCAGCTCGGTGGTGAACACCTCGCGGGCCGGCACGCGGCCGTCGCGCATGATGAGGCGCTTCCACGCGCGGATGTCGCTGATGATCTGCTGCGGCGTGGCGGTGTCCCAGCCGACGCCCGGGTTCGGCTTGTGGCTTGCCGGGAGCTTGTAGTCCACGTGCGCCTGCACGTCCGGGTAGTCGAAGACCAGCTCGCCCTTGAGGGCGCCCCAGATCATGAACTCGGCGAAGTTGTCGAAGCGCTGGTTGAGGTCGGCGACCTCGCGAAGCACCGCCTGCTCGGCGTTGCGTCCGGCCAGTTCGCCCGGCGTGCGCAGCCAGTACAGGGTGGTGGGTTCGAAGACCTTCTTCTCGCGCAGGTAGACGAACGCAGCGCTTTCCTGCGTCCGGCCCAGGCGAGGAACGATGTGGGCTTCCGAGTTGGGCACGTTCGGCTTCGCGACCATGCGCGAGCCCTTGATGACGTCCCACGTCACGCTCGGGTAGGGCCAGGGCGTCTGCGGAAGCCGGCCGAGCATGACCAACGTCTCCGGCGCCATGAACTTCTCGACCACGCCCCGCAGGACGACCGGTTCGAGGAGGCTGATGTCAGGCACGACCGTTCTCCTTCAGGGGTGTCACTTCGTCAGCGACTCCGGTTGGGAGCCCGGCCTGCGCCTCCCCTGAGGGATCACCTGGCTGGCCTTCGTGAGATTCATCGGTTGCTGTCGGCGACTAACCCCGCAGGTTCGGCTGCTAGAACCGCAGAATGCCCTTGCCGACGCTGATGTGAGCGTTGCGGTGGGTCACCAGGGCGTTGATGTCGTCTTCGCTCAACGCGTCGAGGTTGACCGTTCCGCACACCAGGATGTTGGCGTCGGTGTTGCGGGTGGTCGGCACGATGACGCTGGACCGCAGGATCCCGATCGGGTAGGTGAGGTCCTCGGCCTGGCTGCCGAGGTAGCGGTAGTGCAACTTGTCGACGGTGGACTGAGCGATACAGACCCCGGCGTTGAGCCGGCCCTGGCCGGCGGCGAGGGTTACGCCCTTCTCGGTGTATCCGTGGGCGGAGTAGAGCAGGTCAGCTTCGTAGTATGGGCCGATCTCGTCGTCGCCGCTGATCGTCCCGGTGCCGCTGTCGGTGTCCTCCGGGTAACCGATGGCCTCCATCGTGGCGACGATCTGCTGGTCCTCACCGTTGCCGATGAGGGCGACCACGTCGCCTTCGGTGCCGTTGCCCTGCTTGTAGGTCTCTACCGGTGTCTGGACGGCTCCCAGCCGAGTGGCGATGCCCCTAGCTAGTATCCGGGCGAACGTGCGGTTCACGGCCGCGCCGTCACCGGTCTCCGGCTGGGAGTGCACTTTGGCGCCGCTGCCGGCGAGGTACGCCATGACGACCAGCGGTTTGCCGGGGTGCGTGAAGACAGGCTTGCGCTTGCCGTGCACGTCGGTGAACGCGACGGCGGCGGCCAGGGTGGCGGAACCGCTGTAGTCGGGCGTCGGCTCCCACTTCTCACCGGCGGCGTGGTGAAAGTAGGCGTGGGCGCGGATGCGCCGACCATTGCCGGACACGCTGTGGATCGGAACGCTTTGGCCCCGGCCCTGGAAGTAGGCGACCGCCCCGAGGCGGCCGGTGCCGTCGTACTTGGGCGTCGGTGGCTTCTCCCCGGTGGCGGCGAGGAATGCCCAGGCGTTGATGGTGCCGCGCCGGGCGGTGGAGTGCTGACCGTGCGCGTCGTGGAAGTAGGCGACGACCGTCGTGTCGCCGCGGCGGCCGGCGGGGGTGACGTGCTGCCCATGAATGTTGCTGAGGTAGGCGACGGCAGGCAGGGTGCGTCCCTGCCCGTTGCCGGACGGCATAGCCGCGCCGCGGAAGAACGCCCACGCCACCAGCGGCTTCCCGGCCCGGACGGCTGTCTTCTGCCCGGACGCGGCGAGTCTTGCCCAGGCGGTGACCCGGCCGAGGTGATCGCGGTCCTTCTTGCCTGTGGCGACCACTTTCGCCCACGCCGTGACGGGCTTGCCGTAGTGGTTCTTCGGCTTGAAGCCGGAGCCGGCGAACTTGGCCCAGGCGGTTATCGGCTTACCGTTACGTACCGACTGCCCGAGCGCCACGGAGTAGGACGCGTAAGAACCCATTGTCGGGGTGGTCTTGGTGACGACCGTGCCGTAGTCGGCCTGCCCGACGGGCCGGTCGACGTAGGAGGAGAACGGCTCGACCGTGTACCCGTTCTGCGGCGACGGTGTCGCGTATCCCTGCGACAGGTAGGTGAACCCGGTCGGCGGGGTGATCGACTGGACGCCGGAGGTCTGCGACAACCGGCGCGTCGCACCCATGGCGAGGTACAGGTCGCCGGCCGCCTGCGACGTGGGGGCGAAGTGGTTGAGGTTGGTGCCGGTCGTCGTGGTGCCGTTGAAGGTCGAGGTGATCGCCCGGAAGTCCGCACCGTAGATGACCGTCAGCGTGAGGGTTTGCATCACGAGCGTGGCCGGAACCCCGGTCACGGTGATCACGACACCGCCGCCGAGGTCCTGGGCCTGTGCGGTTTTGGAGTGCGTGTACAGCAGAAGCTTCGTGGATCCATCCGGGCCGGTGTAGTTTCCCCGGAAACTCCACGAGCTGGAGCCGCCGGAGATGGTCATCGACCCGGTGAACGACTGCGTACTCTGCGCGCCCCGGCACACCTGCAGCCACATGAAGTCGCCGAGCTGCGTGGACGCTGGCACCGTGATCTGCGTCTGGGTTGCGTTGTAGCTCCACGCCTCGGTGACGGAGCGAACCTTGGCGAAGCTCACGGCTCACTCCCTCGATCAGGTGGGGGACTCCACTCAGGACGGGTTTGTGACCGTCAGCGTCGCGCTGGTGAGTGTGTACAGGCCCTGCGCGGTGTAGGACTCCACGACGGCGTTGTTGTTGCTGTCGCGCAGCACCTCACCGCCGACGAAGCTGCCCGATGTTGAGGCATTCCACGTGCCGAAATGAGACACATTCACACCGGAGGGGATGTCGAACTGCACCGAGGACGACAGCGACACCGACCCGTTGGATGGGGTGCCCCACGACGCGGCCTTGCGGGCGTAGGCCGGGGAGCCGCCGGTGATCTCATTGGCGCCGGTGGTGCCCGGGTCGCCGGAGTGAAGGCTGACGTAGGTCGCCGAGGCTTTGATACCGTTTGCGGCTGCGTTCAGGCCGGTCGCAGACAGCGCCATGACAGTCTCCTTTGGACGTTCGGCCACCAGCCCCGGAGTAGGAGGCTGGTGGCCGAAGCGCTGCTTAGAACTTGAAGGTGTTCCGGACGGTGTCGGTCGTCGCGCCCAGGTCGGTGATCGCGCCCGAGTCGGCGCCGGAGACCATGTTCAGCTTGAGGATGCCCTGGATTACCAGGTTCCCGAGCTGATCCGGACCCGCCGCGTCGGTGCCGGTGTCCACGGCGCGACGCAGAATGCCACGCGCGGTGTCGACACCGCCGGTGCCCGCGTTGTTGTACGAGTAGTACTTCTTGTCGGAGGTCTTCCGGCCGAGAACCGTTCCTGCCGGGAGGATGCCCTGGCCCGCAGCCAGGGTCACACCCTTCTGGGTAAACGCTGCCGTCGAGTACAGGATCTCGGGATCGGTGTACTCCGGACCCTTGTAGTACCCAGGAACGGGCAGCTTCTGGTACACGTTCACTGTCGTTTTCGCCTTTCGCTACGCCGCGACTGGTTGGGTCCGGGTTACTTCTTGGCCGGGCTCTGCCCGATGAGCGCCGACAGCCGGATGATCTCGGCGTCGACGTCCTTGACGTGCTTGTCGTCCTTCGGCGGCGTGACACCCTTTTCGTTGCTGAGCTTCACAATCGGCTCGGCCGGGATCAGGGAGTCGAACATCGTCGGGTTCGACAGCTTGAGCGTCACGAACCCTTCCTTCTGCGCCGGCAGCACCCGGCCCGCCTCGATGAGTGCCTCGACCGCGTGCTCGGCGTCGCGGCGCTGCAACGTCTCGACCTGGTTGGTCAGCGACACGACCTTGCCGGCGACCTCCGCGACAGCGCCGACGATCGTCTCGGTCGACACGTCTGCCTCGTCGTTGGTCAGCTTCACCAGGCCGGCGTCGCCGAGAGCCTTGGTCAGGGCGTTGGTCAGGGCGGTGGCCTGGTCGCCTGCGGCGGCCTTGGCCTGGAGCCCGGTGACGTCGATGTCGTGGTCGGTCTTAAGAGTGTTGAGCAGCTCCTCCAGAGACGGCTTCGTCGTCTCCTGAGTCGCCTCGTCCTTCTCAGGCATATCCGTCGCCTCCGGGGTCTGTTCCTCAGTCGGTGTGGAGGACGGTTCTGCGACGACCGTGTCGGTTGTCAACAGCACCGTTCCCTGGGAACTATCGGAAGTTGCGGCGACGATCTCCTGGTAGTCCTCAAGACCGGTGACGTAGGGCCGGTTCGTCACACATGCGTGCAGCAGCGTCGGACCGACCTTCTGATTGGTCTTGGTGTCGGTGTAGTCCAGCGAAAGCATCGCGGAGGCGCCGAGATAGGTCTTGCCGAGCTTGTCGGCGTGCTTCTCGTCGCGTACGTCGAGGACGGCGTAGACCTTGCTGTCCTTGACTTCGATGTCGACAACTTCACCGATGTTGCGCTCGGGATCCTCGGTGTGTTCGTTCTGACCGTTGGCCAGCGGGACCTGGACGATGTCGCAGACGCGGTTGTCGAAGTTGGCCTTCATCGTGTTGACGAACTTGTCGTCCACGGTGATGGTTGCGCCCGTCTTCGGGTGCATCAGCGGCCCGAAGTTGAGCAGGTGCTTGCGGAACAGCCGGCCGCTGCGGTGGCGGGCGAGGGAAACGAACCCATCGCCGGCACCGTTGTGGTGGGACGGGACAATGAAGAGATCGTCTGGCATAAACGAGTTATCGGCTGTTACTGCTCCACAGCGGCGATTCCCGGTACGTCGGCGAGCATGGTGATCGCCTCGCCGATATCGGGCCCTTCCAGCAGCAGTCCGTCGCGTTCGAGATCGGCCAGCCGCAGTGGCCCGAAGGTGAAGTCGTGACTGGTGGAGCGGGCGTGCTGAAGCAGGGCAACGACGGCGTTGGCGAGGGCGTCGGGCCCGTCGCCACGGAAGAGCTGCTCAGGCACCAGTGTTGCCGGACTTGCGGTTGCGGATGAGGCTGATCAGCTTGCGGGCGGCGGCCTTGAAGTAGGACACGAGCGCGTTGAATCGTTGCGCGGGCATATTCCTCACATCGGCAGCGGACAGCCGGGTTGGTGTTCCGGCAGGGGGGTCGGCGCTGGTGATCTGCTGTACCTGCCCGCCGTCGCTGGGCAGGTACAGCAGCCGGCAGCGGCAGTTCGGATGCCGCGGTGGTCCTTGCAGGTCGCGCCACACCTTCGGCGGGCGCCACTTGTCCGAAGCGGCGACGTAGGGGTCGAACTCGGCGTCGACCGGCAGGATGGTGCCGTTCAGGGCCCGGCACGACGGGCACGGGTCGGCGGCAGTGGCGACCCACTGCTTGCGCATCGGGACCGATGGGTGCGCGGTCATGTAGGCGTCGATGACGACGGCTTGGGCGTCGGTGTAGCCACGATTGACCGCTACCGAAACGGCGGAACGCGCCCGCACCCCGAGCCGGCGCACGGCTCGGTCGACGGCGGTGTGGGTGGCCAGGATGCGGGCGGCGACGACGGCGGCGGCGGTACCTTTCACCCCGTCGAACGCGCTCTGGATCGAGGCGAGGATGTCGGACAGGGCCACGGCGAAGGCGATGACGAGGGCAGCCACGATCGCTGCCAGGTACGGCGGGTCCTCAGCCGGCGGCGGGGGTGAGGTGAACCCGGGCAGGGTCTTCTCGGTCCCAGCACGGGCCGACGCGGCGGATGCGCGGTAGCCGGCGCGGATCTGGGCCTCGATACGGGCCTGCGCCCCGTCCAGAACGGTCTTGAGCGTGTTGTATATGTCGTCGCGGGAGACCAGCTCGTGCCCGGTGATGACCGGCCCGTCGCGCAACACCGAGGCCAGGTAGGCACCGAAGTGGTTGGTGATATCGGACAACCGGGCGCCGACCTGTGTCAGCACCCGTTCCTCGATCGCCGCCAGGGTGGCGCTGTCCGGCGGGCTACCGTTGTCGGCGGATACGGGGGGCACCCCGGTCGCTTCCTGTCGCCCGATCGGCCTTGCGTTCAGCGTCTTTGTTCTGGGCGGCGACCTTTTCCCCCGTGGAGTTGGTCTGCCCGCCGGTGCTGCCGGCGGCCTTGCCCTCGGCTGGGTCGAAAATCTTCCAGCCCAACGCGGCGAACCTGGAGATGTCGAACCGCTGCCGCGGCGAGAGGTTGCCGTTGGCGTCGCGGATGGCTACGGTCCCGTCACCGTAGTCGATGAGCACGGCACCGGGCGCGGCCGGGTTGCCGTAGAACGCCTTCACATCGCGCCGCTTCCCGGCCTCCTTCGGGTTCGTCACGACACCGCCGAAGTTGCCGGGGGCACCCTGCCCTCCGCCGAGCTGCCGGGTGCCGGGGGTGTCCTGCTTGCCGCGGATGCCGCCGCCGAAGACCTTGCCCTTGACGCCTTCCTTGGCGGTGGCCTGTTCCTGGTCCCAGCGGATCTGGGCGCCGATCGGCTCGCCGTAGTACCGCGCACCGGCGGCCGACCGCACGACCCGTGGGCCGCGCAACGGGCCCCGGGCCAGCTCGATCTCGTCGTAGGCCTCATCGAGCAGGTCCCGGGCGAGGTCGGTCAGCGCGATGGTGGCCTCGTCCCGCTCGCCGGTGAGCATGGTGAACCCGTGCGGCAGCACCTTCGGCGGAATCTCCGGCATGGGGACGCCACCGCCGGCCGGGGCACCGGCGGGGCCGCCGGGCGGACCACCGGGACCGGGGAGCTGGACACCCGGCGGGATGCCACCCTCGGGCGGAATGCCCCCGGCAGCCTGCATGTCCATCTGCATCTGCTGCTGTTGCTCTTCCAGCAGCTTCTGCTCCTCCATCTCGTCCTCGATGCTCTCCCAGTCGATTTCCAGCCCGAAGTCGTCGGCGACGACCTTCGTCGTCTCGTGCAGGAACTCCGGCCGGATGGTGAGGGACTGCCCGGCGACGGCGAGCTGCTTGAACAGGTCGAGGATGGCGCCCTTCTGCTCCTGGCTCAGCGACCCGAACTGGAAGCGGGGGTACTTGCCGTTGTTGAAGTTCCAGTCGATGAACTTCGGGATGATCTGGTTGTTCACCACATCCTCGATCTCGCTCATGATCGTTTGGAGCATGAGGAGGAACAGGGCATCGGACTGCTGACCGAAGTCGACCAGCTTGCCGCTGTCGCCGCCGCCCTGTTCCTTGTCGAAGAACGCCGCGAGGACGCTCTTGGACATCTGCGAGTTGTGGTGGTTGATGTAGGACAGGAAGTCGAAGTTGGGGCCTTCCTTGAGGCTCTCGACGGTGTAGGTGTCGGGCATCGTCATCCACTGGGCAACGCCGAGGTCGCCGAGGGACTTCTGGAAGGCGGCCTTCTCCTCACGGGTCGGGTTGGCCGGCATCTTGCCGACCCGGGTCCCGACGGCGGCGCGCTGGCAGGCGATGTGGGAGATGACGTACAGCTTGAACTTCTTGTCCCAGTGGTAGAACGCGGACTGGAAGTAGCTCTCCCCGTAGAACGGGCGCTCCTCTTCATTGGCGGCGTAGTAGGCCACGTTCGGGGCGTCGATCTTCACGTCGACCTCGCGGCCCTGGAACATCGTCCGCTGCCGGATGCCGGTCATCACGCCGTCGTTGTCGATGAGGAACGACAGGGTTTCGCTGGGCCGGTGGGCGATCTTCTTCAGTGTCCACTTGCCTTTGAGCGGACCCCTCTTGGGCTGCCAGTAGACCAGCTCGAACGCGGTGAACCCGTCGAAGACGGCCATCAGCATCTGCGAGATGACCTTCGAGAACGGGGTCTCCATTCCACCGGCGGATACCGGAAGCGTCAGGAGCTGCTCCACGAACTGGGCCTCATCCTCCCCGCCCTCCTCGTTGACCTGCGGCAGGAACGTCGCGGACTTCAGCGCGGCGCGGATCGGCAGGGTGATGAGCCGGTACAGGGCGCGGGCCTGCCCGTCTGTCTTACGCATCGCCTGGAGCTGCTGAACGGTGACCTCGTCGTCGCGCAGGATCTCCCAGGCGTTTTTGTACGGGGTGACGAACGGCAGGTGCAGGGAGACGCCGGCCTCCGCTTCCGGCTTCGGCTTGGGCGAAACATCCGGCCGCCGGGGGGTCTGGCGCCGGCTGGTCTCCACCGGTCCAGTCATGGGTTGCTCCTTCGCCGCCGGACTCCTGTCGATGAACTCATCGGCTTCACAGCGGTTGCTCCGGGAGGTGGTCGATCCATGCGCTGCGCACGTTGAGTCCCAACGGCATACCGATCGAGTTGCCAACGGCGATGTCCGGAGCCGCGAAGTAGGCCCGGGGCCGGTCCTCTTCCTCACGTCCGCCGATAGTCACCGCGCCCAGAACGGCGCAGGCTAGGGCGTCGGCCTCGTCCTTGCTGGAGTCGGCCGGGTGGTCAACCTTGCCGTTGGGGAGCCGGGTCAGCGACATCAGCTCCTCACGCAGGAGGAACTTCGACTCGGGCTGGTTGAACCCGTCCGGGGCGGGGATGGTGACGCGGCCTTCGTAGATGAGGTCACGAAGGTTGCGCCACGGGTCTTCCGACGTGTCGGTGGACACCCGCTCGGATTCGATCCCTTTGGCTTCCAGGATCTGCATGCTGTCGGTGCTGGCGAACATGTCGAAGGTGAACCGCTGAATGTTGAACCCGCGGCGAACCAGTTCGAAGCAGAGCTGCCGCCCCCAGCGGACCTGGATTTCCCGGGCCGGTTCGGCGGCGGTGTCGGAGGCGAAGGAGATGACGAAGTCGACCACCACGTGGGGGCGCACCTCACGGAAATAGTGCGGGGCGCCGTCCTCGTCCTCCACGACCGTCTCGTGTTCCGACCAGGACGCGACGTGGGCCATGGCGACACCGGCCCGGTCGCCGGTGACTGCCAGGTCGGCATGCATGCTGTAGATGGCGCCGCGGATCGGGAAGAAGTCCGGAGCGTAGGTGTACTCCGGGACCCACACCTTGCGCCCGTTGACCTTCTCCATCCGGTAGTCGATGTCCAACGGCATCTGCTGGCGCGGCTTGAACGCGGCGTCGACGGCCATCTGGTTACGGAAGTACGGGTTGATCGCCCTGGCCGGCTTGCACTCGTACTTGGCACGGGCCAGGATCGGGTCCTCGGCGTAGTCCTGCTGGAATGCGTGCTTGCCCGGCACGCGCGGGTTGACGTCCCACGTGGCCAGCGGCCCGGACACGAAGTGCCGCGAGTCGATGCCGAAGGTAGCGATGTCCTCCTTACCTTCCTCGGTCAGCCGCTGGATGGTCGACCCGAGGTAACGCGGGTAGGAGATACGCACCTGCTTAAACACCTGTGGGAACCGGGTCGCACCGGAGGTGCGCATCATGTTGAGGATGCCCTCGGCCGACTTGGTGGGTTCACGGGCCGAGGCGCCCTTGCGAAACTGCATCTCCTTCTTCGACCGGAACGCGTCGATCTCGTCGGCGATGCCGAGCAGGAGGTTCAAGCCTTCCTGGCTCTCAGCGTCGGAGTGCCCGGAGATGCACTCGACGTTCTTGGCGTAGGAAATGACGTTCTGCCGGGGCGTGCACTTGTGGGCGAACCAGCCCTTCTTCACGGTGCGCACGATCGGCATGAAGAACGCCTGCTGAGCCTGCCCGGAGGAACTGGCCACGTTGAGCAGGTGGATCGAATCCTGCTCCGGCATCCCGTAGTAGGCCTGCGGGCTGGCAAGGCACATGAGCAGGTACGCGATGCGCATCGACGCGACGCGGCAAATGTGATCCTTGCCGGAACCTTTACCCCACTGGAGGGTGGCGAAGTTCGTCATCCGCACCGGCATCGACCAGTACGGCTCCTCGGTCCACGACGTGTAGGGGCCAACGTGCACCCGGTTGGTCCGCTTATGGGCCTCGAACTCGTCGGCCATCAACTCGTAGGTTTCGGGCAGATAGATCCGCTCGATGTGCCGGACCGCGTCGTACTGGACGTCGGACAGCGGCGGGTTACCGAGGTAGCCCTTGTCCTGCACGAAGATCGTCAGGGAGACGGGCTCCTCCTCGAACACCCCGGCCAAGCTGGACGTCGTCGGGTCGGCGGCGGCCTGACGCAGCGCCGCGGCGAAGTCTTTGTACTCGTCCCCGACGGCGAAGCTCACGGGCCGACTCCGAAGACGGTGACCATGATGGTCAGCGAACTGGTGGCCAGTTCCAGACCTTCGGCCTGCGACAGCAGCAACGTGTTCGTGGTGCGGCTTTCGAAGCACTGCACCACCAGGGAGGTGGTAGTGACGTTGCGGACCATCGCGAAGGTAGCGAACTGCGGGTTGACCGTGTCGCGAACGCAGTCGGCATGCGCGGTGTAGACGGTGCTGAAATACCCGGCGGGAATAGAAAAGGTGGTGCCGCCGGTCAGGTCGCTGGGCTGGCTACCTGTCCAGACCTTCAGCCGTAGGTCGGTGGCAACGGCGCCGTGGCGGTAGATGACCTGCCCCGGATCCCCGTCCAACAACACTTTCTTGTTGTTGAAACTGGGCCAGGACCCGAAGCGTTTGTTCGTCACGTCTGTTCTACATCGACGTGGGCTTCACCCGACGGAGTGAAGCCCACGAGGTGCCCGATGCGCCCGCCCCCGGTTCAGCCGACCTTGCCGAACACGACGACGCGGACCGACCCGGCCGCGAACGACAGGTCGGGCGCCACCAGCAGTGTGCTGGTGGCGTTGGGGGTCCAGTCAAGCTCGATAACCCGGTTGTCGGCGGTGGTGCGGAAGGTCGCGATGACGTCGAAGGTGCCGAGGTTGTGCGTGACGGTAGCCGTGACACCGGCGGTCAGGGCG